>Ga0181612_152594_pt1 | contig 15356 bp, 15 predicted proteins | sample HoacroProtozoa21_FD_119630 | JGI IMG/M metagenome (GOLD analysis project Ga0181612, IMG submission 119630) | Hoatzin crop microbial communities from Cojedes, Venezuel. Combined Assembly of Gp0051906, Gp0051904, Gp0051908 | reverse complement strand
TTGTGTCAAACAAAAGCATTTCTGTTTTTCAAAACACACATAAATTCAGCTGCAAAATTTGTCCTGATCTAAAGGAAGAGTGAACAACTGAGTCAAATACAAGATTCCTCTCCTTCATAGCTGACCTCTTTCTCTCGCTCTGGTTAGAGCTGCTGAGGCTCTTTGCTGCAACTTAAGAACTTAATATCTCTGCATGAAGTTTTCCATGAGGACTTTTTAAAAAAATGGGAATCAAAGCCATCTAAATATTTTCCTTCAGCAATTCTCTTTCTCTCTTCAGTTTAGCACAGACTGGACTTCTCACAACAGGAAATACCAAGGTTTAGGAAATCTTCCCCACAAGCCCTTAAAAGCCCTGCAAGTCACTTCGATCTAAGATAGGAGTGTTTCTGCCAGAACAACAGAAACAGCACACGCACCAAAAGACAACAGCGGACACTTGAAAAACAAAGGAGTCACAAGCCTTCTTCAGGATGAGTCTGTTTACATGTTTTGAAGGGCATGGGAGGTTTTGCAATACAAGCAAAAAAAAAAAAACCAAAACACTCCACCCGACAGTGAAGTCCTACACACTTGGCAAACGTGCTCACAACACACGTGAGCGGCTAAAGGAAAGCGACTCGAAAACTTGGGGGTCAGAGTAGGGAGGAAGCAGGAAAAAGAGAAGGAAGAGGCATACAATCCCCATGCCCAGCATCCTAGCTCACTGCCCCGTTCACAAGATCTGAGCCAACAAAACAGGGCTGAATTCTCACATCCTGGCTCAGTTTTGCCCATATTTTTTTTAGATTTTGCTGCAATGGGGTTTTTGCCTGAGGAAGAGCTGCAGAAGGAACTTCAGCTCTGACCCAGCAGCAGGATAAAAAACAGCCCCAGAAAATTTAAGTGCATTTAAGGATGCTGGGAATTGACTGTACAGAACTTGACATTTTTCCACCCCCAAAATCTGCTTTAGATGGAGCTAGAGTTTCTTTTAAAAAATAAGAAGCAGCAGAACAGAGCTACATTTCACAGTCAGAGATCCAGATTCATAACTGCTGGATTTCAGAAAACAAAGATCTGTGTTTATCTCGGAGTCCATGCCGGGCTCTGTATGCTTTGACCCTGACCTGAGGGAACCTCATCTGTGGGTAACACAAGGATAATTCAGGCTCCACTACGGACATCTGAACCACTTTGGGTAAGAATTCAAACTAAATTTGGCTAGATATTGAAAAAGTTTGGACAACTTCACCCTCTCCCCACCCTTATAATTATTTTCACAGTTGTCTCTGCAATGCCTGACTCTTGTTAGAATTTAGCATTTATAGAGAGCTTTGCCTGCACAAAGTGCTATAAGCCATGGGACAATCATTCCTCTGAGCAAGAGATGTTACCATCTAACTCTACAGCTGAGGAAACATGGAGCTGAATACACTGTCCTCAAGGCTTCTGGCCCCTTACTGCCTCCTTTTTCTCCCAATGCTGGACTCATTTCCAGATCGCATGGCCAGCTCCCAGACGGAGAGGCACTGTTACATTCGAGGACACCTTGCTGGGTTCTCCAGAAACATCTCCTCCCTGCTTGGTACATTATACTCTGCCAGGCGTCTAAATTGCAACTGCATAAACTCATTGCTTTGGTTTTTCTCATATCTTCACCTGTCACTGGCCCAAGACTGCAAATTATCATCAGAAAGCACTCACAGGTCACAAGCGCATCTAAGGCAAAAAGTTCTACAGGTGCTGTATTAAGAAGCAGCTGAAGATAGACCTCAACTCTCCTGAGGTACCAAAAATCCACATATAAACTTCTCCTTGAGACAAATGCTCTGAAAACCAGCCTTTGTTGGTCTCACTGATCACAGAAACTCCTCATTTGTCTATGGTACAAATTCTTACAGATCCTGCCTGAAGTTGTACCCTCCAAGCGCAGAGCACTGCATGCGCACAGTTAAGAGAGAACCCCTGTTTTGATGAAGACCAAGAAGAAAGGATGTCGAGTTATTCCCACTCTATAGCTCAGACACTGAGCTACAGAAAAATGAAATAAGGTCTTATAAGGTCAAGGTAATCAACACTGTTGCTCCCATTGCAACTGCAATGTGATTAAACCCAACTTTCACAGCCTCTGCACTAATAGACTTTGCTGTGCTGGGCCATTTCACGTGAAATTTGACTACGAAACTCCACACCTTCACGGTGTAATACCTACACCTCATCTGTTGCCAATAACATCCCAAATCTTTTTCTCTTAAATGGCTGTCTCTTGAAAGGTTCCTTTCTTCCTCCTCCCATATTTCCGCAACTCGCTGTAAAAGGGAAGCAAAAGGGAAGGGAAAAGAGCTGGCATACCGCTGTGACCTGGCTTTGTTTCAGGAATAACAGAATACATTTTCTGCCTTGGCGTCTACAAAACAATCCTATCAGATCCTTTCCCTGGAGCTTATTTTGCTACCTCCCCAGCAAGGCTTTTCAGGAAGAGAGAGGAAAACCATTTGGAAAAGATTAATAAGCACCAACAAGTGAGGGAGCAAGCAGCTCCCCAAGCAGGTGAATCTCTTTTAGCCATTCTCTGGCCTCATGAATGTTCAGTTATGGGAGAAAAATTAGTTCACAAAGATCAAAGTGGTTCAAGGTGGTTTCATCTGTTGGCTTAACAATAGCTGCCATGCAGCAAGTTCAGTTCCTCCTTGTCATGCTGGCCTCCCATAACAATGACCTTCAGCATCTCGTGACTGTGCTGCTGAATGGTCCTTTCTCTCCAAGACTTTCTTGTGTGTGGTTGCTTTGGTGTATGTGGGTAAGATGACAACAGACATAAGAATTATCCAATTACAGGCTGGTTGGTGGCTTGGCTCTGGTGCCATGCTAGGGGTGACTGTAGAGCTTGGGCAACAGAGCAGCATGGAAAAAATGGGTCTGAGTGATGTAGAAAGGGCACACTCTGGTCATCTGGTAGATCTCCTGCCTAATTTTGCCAGACTTCAAGGAACTTTGTATCCCTGAATCCCTTCTGTGGGAGAAAGCGCTGCCATGGCAGAAAATGAAGATCCAGCAGTGTATTTTAGCATTGCCTGGTCTCTGTTTACATGGCAACGAAGCAATGGGAAGAGAGGTGCCTCTTAGGGACACTCTGGAGGGCTCCAGCTGATGCACCTTCTGACTGCAGTCAGAGTCTGTCCTCGTTCAGGACTGATTAGCAGCAGACCTCTGGCACGGGTCAGGTAGGGAATAGGAAATTGTTGGAAGCTGCAGAGCCCTGCAGTTTGGGGGTTTTTTCATGTAGAAGATGGGTTGCTGTAGTGAGAACCAGCTTCAAGCCTCATGGTAAGCTTCTGGTCCGAATTGAGTAAGAGTTGTTCAATAAGCCCAGCCTGAAAGTGATGGGACACACGAATAAAAGCAGCTGTATCTGCCTCCAGCAAGGCTAGAGGAAGCCTTCCTATCCACTGGAGGCAGAAGAATGTGGTTTTGATGCACCATCAACGACTAATCACCGGCCAGAAAGGTGCTCACTGGCTCCTCCAGGCATTCACCTCTTCCGATTGGCATTAACTCAGTCTTTCCTGGCTGTAAGTAAAACCATCTGTCCTTCATCTGGACTTAACCTCCTTCAGTATCCTGCGTCATCTGAGGAGCACAGCGGTAAGTTGATGACATTTGCAATTCCTGAATGAATTAATTGGAATTTTCTAGCCAATAATGATTTCCTTCACCAACAGTGAGCATGTCTCCAATAGGTCTCAAAAGGCCTTTAGAGTTCAGTTCAATAAAACCTTTGGCAGGTTCTACAGCAATGCTACTTTTCCTTCATTGTTACAGTATAATGCATTCTCCTTGCAGCGCAAAGACATATGGGCCTCAGCTCCCAAATCTGCTGATGCAAGAATTCCTCTTGTCTTTTTTTTGCCAAGATTTTTGGGAGAAGAAAAAAAACACCTTACTGTAACTGTAATGCTGCTGCTTATGGGATTAGCACTCTTTCCCACTGGAGATGAGCAGTTGCTAGGTTTTCTGCAAGAGAGTAAGCTATCTGCAACACGTAAGAAAAACTGGATTGCAGAAAAGCAACTCCACCTTCTTTGAGCAAAGTAGAAAATCTAGAGTATCCAACCTTCTGTGAAAGCACCACACTACTGCCAATCCCATTCTGTGGACCAGGCTCTATAAGAGTACATGGGACCCACGAAACGCATCTTATCAGAGCTTCTGCTATTTTTCCACTAGCGGGAAGCTCTTCTGTCTCAGGAACAATCCATAGTACAAGTCTCGGCTTCAAGCCTTACTAATTTTTGAGCACTTCTCTAGTGCTATACAGTTTCTAAAATAGTATAAACTATATTTTCCTTTTTAAGACACCTTTGGCTGCTAATTGTATAAGATGGCTACAGGATAATTTGGTATTGAGCTTAGGGGAAGAGCTCTGGTGGAAAATACATCTGAAATTATACCATCAGAGTAGTCCCTACAATGTTGGCACGTTGTAAGCAAAGCCCCCTGCCCCAGGGTCCCAAAACAGTAAGAATAATAGGCAAAAGATTGTACAGATCTGCTTTGGTAGTAACAGGGAAGCAGGTAAACTACAGGTACAAGATTAATGCAATTTTTCAGGCACTATGCAGTGCCCTACTCTGGGTACAACCAAAGCCGGAACAAATCTGCCGTTAAAGCCATCATTTCTGGGGAGCAAGCCCGAGAGCAAGCAGAACAACATTCTGCTTCAATACAAAGAGGATTTGCCCCACGCTCTCTAGAGTACAAGACCAGGTTAGTTTAAAATAAAAAGCCAGTGGCAAATACATAGTTCAAGGAAAGCTGTGAAACAGACAGATTAATTGAGGACTGTGTCATCCAAAGAGCTGCACACACTCTTCCTCTCTGTCAGAATCAGGGCCAACAAAAAAACGCAACATGTCCACAAATATCTTTACACCAGCTTAACTAAACTTAACCCGAGGCAAATATAACTGGTCTGCTGCAACTAACTGCTTTTGCTGCAGTTTGTTGGTTTGATAAAAGCCTTCCTTATACATGAAGCACGCCTTCCCTCTTAGCAGAGATGCAATTTCCCCTTCCAGTCCTTGGCCAGTGAGCCAGCATTCCAGAATGATGTATTTTAATTAATTTCAGCAATTGAATCCCTTGGCTTGGAGGCATGTGTGGTGCAGGACAAAGCACATGCAATTTTAGGTTAATATTTTCCTTTTCATTCAGAGGACAGACGCTAACAAAGCTAGTGGATTTACATACAGCCCAAACAGAAATATCTACTTAGGAAAACAGTCCAGATGGCCGCCTGTAGAGGCATGGGGAGCACGGGATCCAAATGCAAATCTCCCTTGGGTCCAGGAATCTTCAGACTGGGAGTTTCGTTTCAGGCTTGTTTTGAAGTGCCATGAAGATGGAGGTTCCAGTACTGGCCTTGGCTCCAGCTGCCCTGAGCTATTTCTCTGTGCTCAGTGCAGGCAGCAGCTAGGTTGGATTCCACCTCCTAGTGCTGCAGAGGACTGAGCTTTAAGGTTATCAGTCTGCCCTGGCTCAGAGAACGCTCACTAGGCCAGATATTATGGAGAGCACAGAGAGGATCAGTTCAGCAAGCTTTTCCACTTGCAAGCTGAAGCAGGCAATGAATTTGTCTCCAGAGGCAAAAAGCAAGGCGAACTAACCAACCAAATCACCCTGAGCATAGCTCTAAGTCTTCTCTTCCTTGCACAGTTAAGAGGAACTGATCCAAACCCCAGTGAAGTCAATGGAAAAAACTCCCATTGACATCAACGCACCCTGAACACAGCCCAGTGCCTTTTCAGTGAAATCCCATGGGCAAAACAGTGAAAGCGAAGAAGAGACTCATCGCGTGCTGAAAGCAGAAGGACATAGAAAGAAGCAGAAGGAAAATTGGGCATGTTTCTGGGCAGAGTCTACTAAGTAACAGTGACATAGCTTTAAACCATTTCTTGCCAGATTCATTTAAAAAGACCAAGCAGAATTAAGACAAAGGTTGTAAGGTTGCTTTATCATTTCTCTTTATTAAAATTTCCCTAGCTACTGCAGCTCTTCTGATATCAAGACCATTTTACTCAGGTTTTACATCTGCTCAGAATCTGATCTGCTATCTTCAGACACGTTGCAAAGACTGTGGGCTGCCTTTGCTCACAGCAACTGTAGGTCCAAGGGATCAGTGTTGTGAGTTACTGCTCAGCTGCCAAAAGCAGTTCTATATGCTAAACCATCAAAATCATTACCGTGCCATTCCAGGAAAGCAGTTAAGCATGTATTTAGGTTTCATTAATTTCTAAGTTAAACATATGCTCAAGAGTTGTCCTTTTAGTGAATCACAGCCTAACTCTGTAGCGCTGTTCTGACCAAGCGGAAGCATTGTCTGCCTTTGTCCTCCTTCCCTACCTGCTCCGTGGAGTTACTGTACACACAGATCTACAGTCGCTCTTAAATAAATAAAAATATATATCTCAACCTCTGTAGAAAGCAAAGTGAGCAGACTGAAACACACATGGCAGACATCAACTAAAAAGCCTCTAATTTAGTTAATTCACTATTGACTTTAAGGCTACAAATCTGAGCACAAAGGTTTAAATACTCCATATTCTGCCGTGCAGCAGAATCACGTTTTGTGAGAAGACTGAACAAAATCTTGTTCTAAACATTGAGGAAATCAGATTGTCAGTATTACTCACCTCGCTGTCTTCTGCAGGAGGGGGCGGGGGTTCTTTGATGATCTAGAAGGATCAAAGAGAAACAGAAGAGTAAATCCATACTTTGTTCTTTGCACAATTCAAATGTCACTCAAAAAAATGAGAAAACAACAGGATATGCCGCTGTGAATATCTCTAGCCTTAGTTACAACACCATGTGATCATAGGTAGGGTGGCTATATGTGCTACTGGTGTCACAGTCACTGAGAGCAAGATGGGAAACAGGAGGCGTCCCAAAGCCCTGCCATACAGGCGTTCCCTGCTTACAGCTCCAGACTCATACTGCTCATTAGGTGACCCCTGCCCTGTGTGAAGTAACAGCAAACTCACAGTCATGTATCTTTGACTCTCCAGCCCCCTAACCCCAGCAGAAGCCATAGTCAGTGCTGGCTCCAAGCAACATGTAGTGTTCACTGTTACACCTGAACAACGATGCTAAAATCAGCATCTCCTACTGGCCACCGCACACGTGTACAGAGCCTGCCTTAAATAGCTTGCAGTCTGAAGGAGGACTGGAAAGTGAAACCACGCTGAAGTAAAATGCCCTGAAGATATTGCGAAGCAGTAATAAACCCCCAGCCTCTGTCTTCCAGAGCTCTACTTCATTCCAGAAGGCTATGCCACCCCACGTTCTCATGAAAAATGCTTTTCGCATTATCAGGCTAATATAGTTCACTTTCATAAGCTTTAAAAAAATGTAAAAATATATATACATTTGAGGCTCCCCCAGGGTTTCCAATAAAGCAAGCAGGGTGAGGTTTTAGACTGGTCCAGGATATTCTCCATAGAAACAATTTAAGTTTATGTGGGCGTGAGGCTATTATATCATGCAAAAAGTTTGCATCTAGGGCTCGGCAGGCAGTTGGCTATTATCACAGCCCTCCACTCCAAGAGCAACAGAGCGCCTTCCAAAGAGAAAGCAATTGCATTCAGGCACGTCAGACATCTCTCCCTTACACAAGACGCACCCCAATGCACAGCCATTGCAGTCAACAGCCAGTCATGTCAACGCACTTGCCCCAGGCATGGATTTTCTCCAGAAGTTTTAAGTCCATCTGGATGAGGCAGCCCGCTCTTTACACACCAGGCAGCGATTCAGATGCTGTCAGGGTGCTGAGTGCCTGTGGAGACAGCACTGAGCGTCCTCAGCTCCTGTCAGGACTGGGTATTAGGTGTGGAGGCTGCCTAGGCATGGGGTACAGATGTGTAGGCTTCAACACTACCCTTCAAAAAAAAAAAAAAACCAGTCCGAAACAACAACAGCTTGGCTGTTTAAATGTAGAAAGGGAAAACGACAGTCACATTAAAGGCCCTGAAGATAAAAATATTTACAACAATTCCTCTCACTCGTGTTTTTCCTTCTCTGATGAGCTCACTGTTATTATTTTCCTCTGCAAACCCCAAGTCATGCAATGTGGCCATTAATGAAGAGCATGTGCCTCTGGTTAGGGAGGAGATCGGGGCTGCATCAGCCATTCGTTTGTATCTCAGCCCAGAGCAAGGCTGGTTGTAGAGCTCTGTCACTACCTGTTCCTGGGCAGCAGGGCACTTTTTTTGGTGGCCTACAGCACCCTCGGGGAACCCCTGCTAAAGAATCTTTGTGCTTTAGGAATCAATGTGGAATCTTTGTTCATACACACAGAAGCACAAAGCACATGTGGAAGCATGACATGACATTTGAGGAGCACACCAGGTACGCCTGCTGCCCTGCTCATACCATCACTCATTCTGATGCAGAACTGTGTCAGGCTGCGGCTGTAAAGCCACTGACTGCAGTAGGGAGAAAAGAGGGGTGATGCCCCACAGAAGCTCAGGCTTACTAGCAGAGCTGGTGAGCGTCTGACACAGCATCTATCTGTCTACCCTGTGATTTCTAGCTTGTGCTTGCAGCTCTGGGGGACACCGGCTCTTCCTCCAATGGAAAGCAAATGCTGAAAAGCAGATGCACCTGAGGGCTGCTCTGTGGAAGGGAAATCATGGGTATCAGCATGGTTTACTCAAAGGGCTGCTCCTTGGTTGAAGATGAAGACAGCATAATCTCTTCCACATCTCTTGACACAATACTGACACAGCATGTACAATGCACCAAAATACACAGAAAACTTTCCTAGCCACATTTTGAGATATGTTTTGGTCAGTGTGAGGGGTGACACTTGTCAGTATACCTCCTTTTGAACCAAACCCCTTAATCCAAACCCATTGCAAGCTCAGAAATTTCAGAGATCTAATCCAAAATACACCTACTGGAAGTGGCCTTGTTCTCTCCTCTAACGTTATTCTGGTGGAACATCATGGGTTTCAGAGGAGTTTCTCTCATTTGCATTGGTATGAAACATCAGGATAATCTGTCCAACACATTTGGTATAGCTAAGCATTCAAACACAACTTCTCAGGCAGTATCGCTAGAAACTCTCGAGATTACAGACTTGGAAAGGAAGAGATGGCTATGTTCTCAATATATTTGCATTCCTTCTCATAGCATACACATACACGTACATGCAAACTAACTCATTGCTATAACAGATCAAGTTTTTACTATCACAGTCAAAGAGTTGGAAAAAATAGATTCCTTCCATTTTTAAGTGCTATGCACCTCTAAGAGCAACTGAACATCCGATAATTTGGAAACAGATTGGTGAGTGTGGACAAGTCTAGAGATGGGGAGAGTTTAGTCTTCTCTGCCTTTAAGCCTGTATGAACTTTCAAAGTTCAAGCCTTACAAAAAAAAATTTCTGTCTCGCTACACAGGTCTGCAAAGCTTTTGGTCTACAAGCAGGACAAATCTTGTCCTTCTCCCTTTTGGATACAGCTGTATATGCACGAGACCCTTATTCTGGGATAGTGAAGGCAGGGAAGCAAATGGGATCTTTGTGCCATCTCACACAAGTGAGCAAAGTGCCAAGTGCGAATAACCAGGTCCCAGAGCAGGAAGGCAGTGCCTTACACCTGCTCATTTTGCACAAATAGAAACAATTACTCAAGCACAAGAAAGAAAATGCTGTTACAGGGAACTCAGTGAGGATACAGCCTACACTGGCACAGAGGACTCCAGTCCGACACGTTTTGTTCTGGGCTGCACCTCTTGCCTTGCCTCTGCCTCGCCAGATGACACACATGGACCTGCTGAACGCAATCAGCTGGGAGCATGCTTGGCCAAGCAAAATCCTTAGGCTAGTTTAGCTTGGCAAGGCTGAAGTGTTTGTTCATTTGTGCTGCAATTGTTTTGATAACCCCAAGCCATTTCTGCGATTGCTGCTACAATTTTATCTCCTGTCCCTGTGTTTGAAAGAAGATGATCGTTCAGCAGCCAGATTTGCTCACTAGGTAAGGAATACTTGAGGGTTTCTACATCCTCACCATGCTACGAAAAGCTTACAATGCTGTCTTTTGTTTTCAAGTAGTGCAGGCCTGTGGGATGGAGGTGGCCATTAGCTTTTCTTAGCAGAGGATGGAACTTCAAGAGCAGTTATCAGCACTTCTACACACTTCACTGTGAAAATTCAGGACCGTAAAGTAATTCTTTGTCTTTCTATCACCTTTCATCACAGATTTCAACATGCACATGACTGACATGGGTCTCTTAACTGACCCACCCTGATGTCACAGATGCATGGAGAAGCAGCTGTTTCTTGATGAATAACCCAGTGTAAAAGCAAAGGAATGCTATTAGCCACCTCCTAGAAGTTTAAAAGCATTGGAGAGGACTGGTTTTCTGCTGCCCTGAAATTTCTGTAGCCATTCAGGCATGAGAGCACATGTCGAATCCAAGTTTTGCATATTCCAGGAACGTGTCTAGGATGTTTTCCATCTTGGGAGACCAGAAAACTCCACCAGTTCACAATGTCCAGCAAGCACACACTCAAGAACTCTCCCTGGAATTTTATATGATAAATAGGGGCAATGTGTTTCTTGTCAGTGAAGCGTATCTGCTTAAAGATGGAACAGATCATCATTTAAAATGAGGGCTACCTAAGAAAAAAGTATAAATAGGAAATAAAGGACTTCACCTCTAATTAGGACTACAATTCAGAAAGGGAGCACGCAGTTAACTGAGCCTATTTTTTGTCCTTATTTACATTTACACTTCTGGAAAATACAGAATATGTATGTTTGCTATCCTAATAAGCAGGATTTTTTTTTTAAATAGCATTAACTATGACCCATCTGACATCTTTTTTTTTTTCTCCGTACATATTTATAGATTTGACCTCCTCTCAGGACTTCCTGTGACAGGGTTTCATAGTTTGGTTATGAGTTGAGTAAAGCAACGTTTCCTTTTCATTTGTTTCATATCTGCCATATCTTGTAAGTACCCATTAAATCCTTGGAGATTTGCTCTATACCTCAACGTTTCAATAACAAGCAGGAGCCTGTCCCTATTTCTTCATCTGCAATACAATGGATTCTTCTTCCTAGACATACTAAGTAAGAGGTAAATGAAGTCAAATAGTGCTGATCCTTTTAAGTTAACCTCTCTTGTCAGGTGGTAAGCAGATCCACGAATCTCAATTTCAACTCATTAAAACTAGAAGACAAGGACATTTCACAGCTAAGACTTCAAGGTGACATGCACAAACCACATTCAATACAGATCACAGCCCATGTCAAAATCATCCACTTAAGACATCACGTCATGGGGGGGGGAAAAAAGCCCTCCATTTATTTAACTCTGGTACAGTTTGCAACTGAATGGGGCTGACATGCTGCTCTCCAGGGAATGCACAAAAAAAGTGTAGCATCTGCAAAGGTCATTCTTTTTTCTAGGCTCTTTCACTTACACTGATAAACAAGGCCAGAATTAGTGGGGTTTGCTCCAAGTGTCTGACCCACTTTCTTTGGAAGACTATATAAATGAAGTTCATTTTCTGGACTAAAGAAAAACATCATAGCTACTTTCAGCTATACACAGAAGCCCTTGCTCTCACTCACTGACCAATAGTGAATTTTCTGGTTAAATAAATGTCCTAAAGACCTATTTCTCTTTAGCTGGGCTGAGCCAACTTTCTTCAGAAGAGGTGAGAGGTGGCCAGGGAAAACACAAAGGAAGAAGTCATTTTTATTGAGTTAATTACCATGCAGGACTGGGCAAAAACCAACAGTGCCTCCTCTTTGCTAAGTACCTGGTCTGCAACAAAGGGTGCTGAACCTGGTCAAGATTATTATTATTGGCCTTTGGATCTGGCCTTAAGGAAGTGCATTAGCAAGTAAAATGGTCTGGGAATCTGAAGTCCAGGCATTTCATCTAAAGGCAAATGGCTACCTTACTAACCTTCAGAGGGCAATGCTTAGCACTTTCCAAGAAGGAAAATCCATTAAGATCTGGCAGTTTGGACACCCCAGAACTGATGGACACTTTGTAGAATTTGGCTTTAACTTCTTGATAATGACACATCACAGCAGCACGTCAAAGCACCCTAGTTCAGTGCCTGGCACGCACACTGTTCTGCTAGCCCATTTCTCTACCCGGGCGCTGTAGAGCTGATGGTGCTAGCCCTGGCAAAATGTCTCTGCTATCCTATCTTCAGGATTCATGCTAGGCTGTTTAAACACAGCCAATTATAGAGCATTATATCCATATTTAAACCATCCTGATCTGACTGACAGGAGTGAACTGCTGTGGGTACTCTGGACAATTAAGACGACTGTCTTTATCCTCCTGCTGCCCTTTGTGCACAGCAGTTGCAAAGTCAGGTTCTGTTATTTACACTACTTTAAACCTACAACAACAGTGCTACCTGTTGAATGAGTGAAGACACTCCTTTGTGGCAGCATGCATGGATTCAGAGCTCCAATGTTACACACCACATCAAGGTCCAATAAATTCAGTGAAACTACCATACTATACTAGGTGGGTGCTTGTCTCAACAGCTCAGATCCAAATGGAAGGCAGGGACTTGTGGGCTCCACAAGCAATTTCTGCCTGTGCATTTGTCTCTTTCTCTTGGTTTGTCTCAATGATGTTTCAGATGATTTACGATCCTGTGCTCCCTTCTCCCAAAATCATCATAACTGCAGGAAAAACTGGGCCTCATGCACATGGGAGCTGGTGGGAATCGGAATATGCGGACCATTCTAAGTAATCTCCATCAAGCCAACACACACCATGTAATTTTATGACTCTTCAGGGTTGCTATAGAGTCTATGCATGTCCTCCCCTCCTCTTCCTGCACTTTTTCATGTGATTTTCAATGTGGTTTTAATATATATTTTCTGTATTTTCTCCATCTAGCTTTTTGTTTCCAAAACTTCTGGTCAGCTGCAATACAGACGGAGAGCCAAACAAATTGCTGGGTTCTTCCATGCTTCCTTCCAGAAAGCAGCTTTAAAGTTAGAACTGGTGTTAGATGCTTAAATGCCAACACCTCATTTACATGCCAGCTACATCCCTGTATTTAAACAGGCTGCAATATAAGAATGAGCAAGGTAACGTAAATATTCTAAGTGGGCAATTAGCAGCAACCAGCTTCTCACACCCCCTCTGCTCAGGCCACATCATATGGATGCATAAGGGAGGGCAAAGACTCATGTTTACCTCAAAACTGTAAGGAGATGTGATGTACCAGCATGTGGGGAAACATTTTGAGTCTCAGATGCACCAGGAAGACACTTCAATCCATGTTCCCTGTGTTTTATCCCCTGGACGGCCCTAGCTAAGATTCAGACCAAGGCTCACGACAGGCTGACTGTAGCCTCCACTTCAGCTATGCCAGGGCTAATCTTTCATGCAGATCCTGTTCAGGTGCAAAGCATAGCCCAAACACGACCCACTCAGCCTGCCAATTTTAAGTGTCTATGGGAGACGCTTGCCCAGTGGGGTGCTGCATATTGGCCCAGGGAAACTGTCCCGGCACAGACAAGCCTTCCAACTATTGTATTAATTATCACTTCACTATACATCCAAAACACTTTAACCAGCTCCATTTCCAAGCCAATCTAACAATGTGTCTGCAAAATCCTCTTTAAAGCAGTTTTGGAGGCTTATTATCTATTTGGCTTATATCTATATTAAAATCTATTTGGTTTACATTGATATTAAGCCTAAGCCTCATCTTGGCCTCCTACACGGAACAATTTCACCCTTAGGCACATAAATAGCCTCTTGCACACACAGTTACTACTATGATCGCTCAGACTCCTTCACGTTATGCTGTGTTGAGGAAAGAGGAGGAACAAGAAGACAACAGCAAAATGCCCACTAACATCACCAAGGCCAGGCTCTGGCACCTGCTGTTTTGCAGATATGCTCTGCTCGGGAAAAGGGGTGTCATCCTGTTACAGATGTCTGTGTTTGGCATTGTTCTTCTAATCTATCCAGTGCTGGGGTTGTCAGCAGGATTATCCTTCTTTATTTTCTGTTGTTGTTGAATAAACATCCTTGAAACCTTTTGAAAGGTTAGCACCTGGGTCCCACGCTTTTGTAATATTCCCCCACAGATATCAAGGGAAGTTTTGCCTGTGCTGTTATCAGGCACAGCAAAGGCCTAATTATTATTCTGATCCACTAAGCAACAATTGCATCTACTGTAAACTGAGTGGTAAATTCCAGACTTCATCCCAGAATACTTCTGAGACCAATAAACTTGGATACACTTGGAAACAGCATTTCTTTATGGTTGCATGCCAACGAGATACTGGGTTCCAGATAAATCTCCAGAGTAAGTCTGTTGACTTCAGTCCATTTACTCCAGGGATGAACCTGGCTTGGTGTCTTTCCTGAAAAACTGCTGCATAATAATGGTCCCTATTTAATTAAAAAACACGCCAAGAGGAATTTCAGGGTTTAGAAATGTGTTTGCCACTCAAGCAAATTTATACTTGGTAAGAAAAAAAGTTTGTTGGGTTTTTTCTTTTTTCCCCGGACGCATACAAAATTATCTCTGCAACGTCCCTGGGCTCGAATCCACAGCCATGTCTCTGGGTCTGCGGTTTGATTATTAGAGGTTATTGCTTGCCTGCCTCTCTTGTCTGTTGTGCAAGCCTGTTCCTCTGCCCTTAATTCACTCTGTGCTTCTGACAACACTGCATTCCTTAATGCGCCATTACCAAACCAGTAAATACGCAGCGTTGCTCTGCTCTCTTTCTCCCTACCCAAAGCCAAACAGGCTGGGTAGTCCTCTGTAGATTTATCTTTAATTTTACAGAATCTTTGGGTAAACAACACACAGCGAGTTATCTTAGCTGCTGGTCTACTGCCAAACATACTGCACTGCCACCTGAGAGAGATGGAAGAGATTTCATACAGGCTCTTGAATTAAAATCTCTCCAGCAAGTAGGGGGATGTGTTTGACTTCCATATGGAAAATATCAGTGAAACAGTCCCCACTTGGAGACCTTGCTATAAGGAATGTGGGAGGTAAAGGAGAAGAGAGGGTGAGGAAAAGCTTTTATCTTCAACAAATTTTTTTTAAGTACAGAATTTAAATCTGGAAAATATTAAGCTTATAAAGTTTCATGTGGACAAGAGACTCCTGTATCTCTGCTGCACCCACCTTGCTTATCTGGACTGTATTTCTCACACTTCAAGAACGCTGTTATAGGACCACTCTGCTCATATCATTCCACTGGAGCAGTCCCACACTACCCTCGCAGTGCATAGCTCCATGTTCCCTTTACTCCATGCCCTGCTGCTTTTATTCATGCCTTTCTCCTATCTGCTTCATCTTT
>Ga0181612_121339_pt1 | contig 15356 bp, 10 predicted proteins | sample HoacroProtozoa21_FD_119630 | JGI IMG/M metagenome (GOLD analysis project Ga0181612, IMG submission 119630) | Hoatzin crop microbial communities from Cojedes, Venezuel. Combined Assembly of Gp0051906, Gp0051904, Gp0051908 | reverse complement strand
CGCTCTTCCGATCTTCCAGCGAGGAAAACGCTACCCGTGCAAACAGCAGATTATTTAAAACAACGACAACTGCTGAGGACTGAGCTTGGGGATAAAGTTCCCCGGCAGCACCAGGCTGCGAGCCAGTTTCCAGCCCTGCTACTTCTTGCCCAGCCACGGGAGCGGGGACAGGGCTCCCTTCTGGGACAGCATTGCCAGGGCTGCCGCCTCCCTCTTTCGGAGATGTCCCATCGCACTCTTTGTACCAGGCTGAAACAGTAGTGGTTTGTTTTTCAGTCTGATCTATTTGCAGTGGGGTTTGTGGTTTGTAGTAAAAAGGGAAAAAAACAAACAAGTGAAATAAAAATAAAAATAAAAACAGGCAGATTACATGAGCTCTGTCCTCCCCCATTCTCCTCTCTTACCTCCTCCTCTTTCTCTCCCTCTTGTCCCCTCCCCGTCTCTCTCCCGTCCCTTCTCTGTTTTCCTTTTCATGCCAATAACTAGAAGGCTGTAATTTCAAAGCTGCAGCAGCTTTCCCAGCGCCGGGAGGAATGTGCAAGTGCCTGGGATGTTTCCGCAGGGAGCTGCGCGGCCCCGCTGCACTGTGCAGCCCAACGGGGTACGAGGTGTGGTTTGAAGGGGCATTTTGAGTTTCACTCAGGAGGATGCTTTTTCCCCTTTTCGCCCTCCTTACAATAGCTTCCTTATTGTGTGTGTCAAGTCCTTGGCCTCCCTGGGTTTTAAAGTCACCATTTATTTCCTGTGAAATAACAGAAGAGCCCATCTCATCCCCCTTTTCTGCCCGCAGTCTTCTGTCATCTTGGGATAAGAGAAAGCACGGGATGAGTTGTACCCTAAATTCCAGAGTGCAATGGCTATACTTCATGATCAGAATGTGCCAGGCTCAAGCATCGCCCAAACCACTGTATTTACACCCTGTTGCACGTTGTGAGAGGGCCAGGGGAGCACAGGAGATACGGGAGAGGGAAAACAATGGATCTACACAATACCAAGCCAGCTGGGACCAAGATACAAAGCTAGATTCTTGCAAATTTTGTTTCTGAGAAGAGTTGATTTCAACCCCTCTGTGCCTGTTGTCTTTTGTCATTAGATCCCTCCTATGATGCAGTCAGGAGAACAGGATGGGGCAGTAATATGAATTCTGGCCTCACCAAAAGTAAGTTGTCCCAGTGGGAATCACAGATTCTGCAATGGAAGGTCAAAATGAGACTGTGGGAGAAGACAGGCACGGCTGGCTTGTGTTTTGAGCATCAGGACAGCGGAAGCTTGGGGATAGTCAGTAAGACAAGAGCTAGAATTCTTATGAAAAGAAATAGAAATTGACACAAATACTTTTATTATCTCCAATACTTCCAGGATTTGCTTAAGGGGCCAGGAGCAGATCGTCTGTAAAACCTCAGATTCCATGTTAACCACCTGCCTGTAGTTCGGTGTAATATTTTAGGGACAGATGTGGACAGCTTGGGCAGATTCTGAGCGTTTCTTACTACTTTTCAGAAAGTAAGATTCTACACAAATTGTAGCAGGTAGCTAGGGCTCCTACTCACACAGCTGCTCTTGTTTCTTACTTGTTTTATAGCGTCCGTGAATTCACAGTACACTCTGGGTGACATCTCGTTAGAAATATCAGTTCCCTGTCCCTAAACACTGTATTCCGGCCAACACAACCAGCTGATACCGAGCCACTCTCTCCCCTGCTTCCACTGCTGGGCCATATCCCTGCAGCGGTGCAAGATGAGCACATTTGATTCTCGACAAGATACTACTGGGTGCAAATAAACGCAGCAGAACCTGGCCGTCAGATCATACTTCCTTTGCTGTGCAGCTTTCTGAGCTATGTGCACTCTACATGTGAAGACTACTCTTTGAGCTACAGTTCTCTGTCGTGAGAAATGATGTGAAGAGGAGGAACAGATGTTAATGGTGAAGGGATTTATAGAAATGGCTGAGATACTTTCAGCAAAATGTTTGATTTGATAAAGTGAAATTTTCTGCATAAAAAAGTTGCTTTAAAAAAGAATTCCCATTTCCCAAAAATACTGAAAAATGTTCCAACATGGAAGAAGGTCAGAATTCAGACATTTAAAAAAATCCAATTTTCTACTCAAAACATGAATATAAACTAAAATGGAAGTTAAGTTGCAATAAAAGACAGAAAATTAATAAAGTATCTACATAACATTTCTTCTTGCCTCATCTGCATATTTTCACTTTACAGTGAAATTTTAAATTTGTAGTGAAATCTCCTAATTTCATAGTGCAATTTCAAAACTATCAGCTCTTAGTATTGGAAAACTTTTCCCATCCCAGTCACTATTATTCCTGTGCAAGGTATCTTGTACTTGGCTTGTTCTCTTCTCGTTCCTTTTCTTCCATTCTCGTACATATGAGACCTTTCTCTGTCTTTACAGGCCCTCCTGTTGCAGGGACGCAAAATGTGAATAAGACAACAGAACAGCAACGGCCCCAGCCAGGTAACTGTTGATTTTGTCCCCCCTGCATTTACTAAGTAATTACATTTGTACCAGACTGGGTGAATAAATGTGTCAAGCACCAACCGTCGGCACAGGACAAACAGGCAGAGCCTTAGAGGGAAGTCTCAGAATCATGAGTCAACTGTGACTGAGCAGTGACAGCAATTGTTCCAAACTGTTTCTATTTTACTGCCTTGTCCTTCCCCATTCAAAAGAGACATCCTTGTTTCAGCTGAGTCACGTGCAGTGCCTAGCATCGGCTGCATCTCCTTTGAAGCACCGTGACATGCCGTGTAACAGGTCGTGAAGCAGTTAGGGGCACGGAGCTGTTTGTGCTTCAGCGGTGGAGTGTCAGCGCGTTACCTCTTCACCTCTGCTGCAGTGATGTTCAATGGAAAAGTGTCTCCAAACAGAATCAACAGGGCTTCCCCTGCGTCAAAGAAAACCAAATAAGAAAAGCAAACCCTGTTGGGCAGCAAGCAGTAGTGCTTCCTGCTAGTTTCCCAAGGGGCCTTTGAAAAGCTAAATACCTTCTCTGCTGTGCACAGCTGCTTTCTATCCCTTTTTTTTTTTAGGAGGTTGGTTCTTTTGGCATTGATTCAATCCACGAGCAAATGCTATAGATCCAAATCACCAAAACCAGAGAGAAGCAAAGGAGAAGTGTAGAGATTAGGGCTGAGGAGGCCCCACAGACAGGGAAGGAATTCATTCCTAATAAATGTATTGTGGGGTTTTCAAGAAACACTCAGCCTCATTGGAGCCAGTGACAAAACTTCTGTTACTCCCATTTGTCTAACGCTCTGCCTGCTTCAGTAAGAGTGAGCTGGGTGAACATTTCATTGACCTCAGAGGGAAGCAAGCTGGACTGCTAACAAGTGAATTTGAAAATCTCATCTGCTGTCCAGCTCTATTTATTAGGAGAAATATATATGCTCCTGATTTGTTACTGCTGTACTGTCCCACCCTTCTTTTTTCACGTTTCACGTTTTCAGTTGACGCATACGTGTAGGGTATGTCCAAAGAGATTATGATCTTTTAAAGCAGGCGAGTCTGAAACCAATGCCAAAACCACTGTGCCATTCTGGATTCCATAAAGAATTGGTGGTTGTCTGCTAAAAAAGAAATGAGGAACATATCAAGTCTGTTCCAGGCCCTAGGAGAAGGGGCAGTATGAGTAAAGAAAGAAAGTGAAAATTTGAACCGGTTTCTAGAATAAACAATAATGAACTGTTGTTTCTTTTTGATGAAACATTTTTAAAAATAGCTTTTGTTTGGTGTTGTTTTTTAGATCCCTATCAAATCCTGGGGCCCACTAGTAGCCGTCTTGCCAATCCAGGTGAGTTCATCTCTAAATTTCAGACCACAATTATCAAAGAGGTTAGCTTTCCTTCCGATCTACTGCTCCAGTCCCTACCGGATGAGTAGCTGTTTTCCTCTACTATTGGGGTAGGCTGTGAGGGCCATTGGCTTTTGTAGTTGTGCTCTCACGAGTGATTTTGCAAAAATCCTTACAGCAAAGTGGAAAAAGTGGTGCAACATCATCTTTCTTAGGACAAAATCACCATCCTGAAAGCTCTTACCCAAACCCAGTATTCTCAAGAAGAGTTTTGTAAGGGACTTCTATGCTGGTCTCTCAGATTTGCAGGACAGGTTAGTTTTTCACTGTCTGCTATGGATTAGCTGAATGGAAGGCACAAAACATCTCTGAGAGTCACAGCTTAGTAACTGTCCCTAGCAAGTCATCCGCAGAAAACAACCCCTGACTTTAGGGAATAAGACCTGGAGTAAATCTTGCTTGAACTAAACAAGCTTGTATACATTGAATGCTTGTAAGGAAACATCCTCATGAGGCTCTTTACTATTAGCATAACCATACCGGATCAAACTAGTCTGGGGAAGAAATAATCTTATGTAATTGAGATCACCAACTGGAAAGAAAAATGTATCCATGGTAAACAGTAAGCAATTGAGAGTTGAAATACACTGTGTCAACCATTCACTGAAAAATTTTGCCGAACGGTATGCTCTGGAAAAAGCCTGTTTATGAATAGCCCGAAGATTTTAAGGCCAAAGGCGACCATTATGAAATCTAACCTGACCTCAAACTAATGAACAGAACAAAGGGTTGACCGGCGTGTTTGCTGGGAACAGTTTATCCATTCCTATGTAAGGCTTTCTAAGGCTTGAAGGAGCAGTTCCCAGTAACGATCGAGATAGTCCTTCTGTTTCCTGCCTTTGTCTTTGCTTTTAAGCAGGAAACACAATGTCATTTCCTTTCCTCTTTGGCTTGCTTCTCGCAGGGAGCGGGCAGATCCAACTGTGGCAGTTCCTCCTTGAGTTGCTGTCGGACAGTTCCAACGCCAGCTGTATCACGTGGGAAGGGACCAATGGGGAATTCAAGATGACGGACCCTGATGAAGTGGCACGGCGCTGGGGAGAACGCAAAAGCAAGCCCAACATGAATTACGACAAGCTGAGCCGAGCCCTCCGATACTACTATGATAAGAACATTATGACCAAAGTGCATGGCAAAAGGTATGCCTACAAATTTGACTTTCATGGCATTGCCCAGGCTCTTCAGCCTCATCCCACTGAATCGTCAATGTACAAGTACCCGTCAGATCTCTCCTACATGCCGTCTTACCATGCCCATCAGCAGAAGGTGAACTTTGTACCCCCGCACCCTTCTTCTATGCCTGTCACATCATCCAGTTTCTTTGGAGCAGCCTCACCTTATTGGACCTCCCCTGCCGGAAGCATTTATCCAAACCCCAATGTCCCTCGCCATCCCAACGCCCATGTATCACCACACTTGGGCAGCTATTACTAGATGCTTTTATCTTCGAGTGGCCTTTATCAGTCTGGTTGGACTTTTTCTTTACTTCTGAGATTTTTACGTTTTTTGGGGGACCCTTCACGGATAATTGTGGCCTTTCTGGGGAAGAATTAAAACTGGATATTGGTTATTCCTGGATCAAACCTTTTACTTTTGTAACTTTGCCTCTTGTGTCTTGAACTGAGAGATGGATGCTTCTTTGGGCCAGTACTCTGCATTTTCTTTGGTTTTTAACGCTTATGTCCTCTGTAGGGATTGAAGATGAAGATTGTTCACCATTACTGGAATGATGATTAGCTTTTTGATGAAAGCAATTTTTACGGATTCAAAGGCTTTTGACAAGACATAGATCCAACTGTGGGTTGGCTACATGGGTTTTTTTCTCGCTGTGGAGAGAGTAGGCAATTTGACCGTTAAGTGGAGGACGTTGGGCTGCAGGGGACCGCAACTGGAATCTTAGCTTTAAGGCAGATGAGGATTTTCACCCAACTGGAAATTAAATATATATATATTCATATATATATATACACCTGTATATTTTAAGAAGTAAAGGGCATTGAAGGAACTTTTCTAGAGTGTACAACTTCATTAGACTGTGTATTAACTCCAGAAACATCAGAAACCAGAGCAACAAGTAACCTAACGTCAAGCACAGACATTCCTTGAAAGCAAAAGTGAAGTAAAATAAATGACAGCAGGCCCCTGAGCTCTGCCAGAGTCTTAGGGATCGCTAAATGCTACCGATTCGCGAACGCTGTGCGTTTGTCAGACCGTCATCCAAAGGGTCAACAAGTCAGAAGGCAAATTACTGTATAAATTATGCAGAGTTATTTTTCCCTATATCTCACAGTTTTAAAAGAAAGATTAAATAAAACGAGTTGACCTCGGTCACAAATGCAGGTTTGTTTTTTACTATCAGCTCAGTTGTTTGTGGGTTGTTTTTGTTTTTTTTTAATGTAATTTGTACATCTTTTCAATCTGTACATTTGGGCTGTAGCTTTGTACTTTTTGCTAAAAAAAATTTAAAAATAAGACATGAGTAATGTATCTGCTGGAGTTAGCCTTGTTCCTGCAATTGGATCCATAATTGACCCCCAAAGCAGCCAGAAACCTTCCAGATCTCCCTGGGTTCGTCTAGAGTAGAGTTTTTCTTGTATTAGCATGTCATAATTATCTGCAAATTAACTCCACTTAGCTAACGTGTTTGGCTTGAAGCTGACTGAAAACATTCACCAGCATTTTAAAGCAACTATTTCAATATTTTGTGATTATTTTCCCCAAAAATCTTGAACTTTGGAAAGATCTTAACCGCTTCATAGAGAAAATTATTGAATGCTTCTCGTAACATCTTTTCAAAAACTTTCGCTAGGGGTTTTCATTTAAATTTTAACCGTTCAAAAATTCTCAGCCATCTCTAAATTTGCACATGTTAATTTGATGATCCACAAAACAGCGGTTTGGTCCCATAAACAGAAGGGTAAACCACAAGCAATTGTGTTGTAGAACAGATGTCTATAGGGGGGGTGAGACTTACACATACAATCTATTAGCTAACTCGTATGAACTGGCAACCAATTAACAGGATCCCTAATATCGAGTCTAGACATGACCTCTGGGACTCTGTGTGGGTGCGAGATTTGGTCCATGTGCATCCGATTGCAGGATGAGAGCCTGAAACCAGAACATTATAGTCTGCTCATAACTTTAAACAGAAGCACTGATGCCATTATTTAACGAAATGGAAAGATCAAGCTAGTCAGTTTAGGTCTTAGTGCTTTCAGGACGTTTATAAGTAACATTACTGCAATAATCGCAAAATTTAAGTATTAAGAAATTACCCATGGAAATGGGGCTTTTGCTACTATATATATGCAATGTACTTTTTGGATATTAAAATATATATAATTTTGCAAGTAACCGTGGTGTTTTTTAAAAAAATGTATGAAGTGTTACAATGAAACTGTTGTATGAAGAAGATGATGTAAAAAAATGTGACAAAATAAATGGTGGTTTTCTTCTCTAAGGCATCAGATTGTCCCACTCTCTCCCTCCCCTCTCGTACCTGCAGATAAAGCATGAACTTTGCCTCTAAATTAAATTTAGCTAAAAAAGGAAAACAAAGCAGCTCCATAGCAGTGGCAATCATAATGCTTATCACTACAAAACAGTATCGGCCTCTTATTCCAGAAAATTTGTGCCTCTGGAGCCGGGGTTTATCAGACCTAATTTAGTTATTGAAGCGTCTAAATCAGAAACCTGGGCTCCATCTTTTGTCCATGGAGAAAGAGAGAGAGAGAGAGAGAGAAAGTGGTAGAGTAGCCAAAGCTCGAGGAGGTGAAGTGTCTCGCACAAGCACGGTGGCAGAGCTGGGAGCAGACCCGCGCCCCAGCGCTGGGGTCACAGCACCGTGCCGAGTGCCAGCACACGCAGCCTCCCTGCGAGAGCCATAACTGACCTAATAGCCATCTCCGTCCGCTTGCTCTTTAGGGTGCTCCAGAAGTCATTGACAGAATGTATATGTGCAATGCTGTATGTATTACCGGCCCGCCTGCCTGCTCGTGTTTCTCACCTATCCCCAAACCCCAGGGAAAGCCAGTGCTCCAAAGCATTCCTGAGATGGAGTAAGAGGCTGCAAAAACAAGCACTGCCAAGGAATCTTCTGACGGTGTATAAAGGTCAGGCAAAGGCACTTCCTGTATTTTTGCAGACACACGGTGGTCCTGAGAGATAGCTTGATCTTTCTGCCGATTTGATAAACCCTTACAAATACATAACTGCACAAGCACACCATTTCCTTCCTCCACACACACAACATTTTGTTGCTAAGTTTCTAGTACAATAGCTTTCACTGGCTTGATTAGCAAGCCTGGGCTCTGCAAAAGAGTGATGTTCATGTGTGCAACCACCACAGAGCTGTTCCCTTTGCGTATTCCACCACAGTTGCTCAATTTAGCCATAAGAGTGAGCGTTTTGTTGCTTATCGCTATTGTTTTTCACTTTAGCGCAATCCAGATTCATTCTGGCTATGCATCTTCAATAGAAATATCAAGTATTTTCTTTCGATACAGCGTGCCTGCCCAGTTGCCAGGAATAGGAAAATCTGAAGACTGAGATTGCACAAAAAAATCGAAAGCCAGAATCTGAAGGTTCTCAGACTGCAAAGATGTCTTTGATAGCAAAATTCGGCCAGCAGGATCCTCAGAGAAAAAAAGGCTTTTCAAAACAACCACTGATTGAAGAAGAATCTGTTTCTGGCCGTCCAGCTTGCAACATCTTAAAGGAGCCCAGAGTGAGATGGAAGGTGATCAGCAGCATCCACAGCTCGAGTCCTTTCAGCCTCCTTTCATCCTTCACTTCAGGGTACTTGCTGCTCGTAATCTTTACTAGTATTTGCTAATATTTAGTTTTAGATAGAGTTTGCCGCCCACTGCAGGCTGCGTTCCCATGGAATAAAGTGGTCTTGGAGGAAACAGATCTCACACCAGTGTGTCAGACAGCCTCAGACTGATGGGGCATTTCCCAGGCACCTTTTAGCATTTCCATAAGATTTTAACAGATTTCCTCAGGTAAAGAACAAGAAATACCATACAGATCAGAGTAGCCCGTTTGCGGCCCCCAATATCGGCCTTGTTGGAAGCTCTAGGGGTGATAACAGGGGGATGTCTCCTCCCAACCCAAGTTTCTGGGACATGGTGAGAGAAAATAAACAGGGAATTTGACAGTACTAATGCTACTTTTTGCTTTTCCCAGGAGGACAAGGCAGATGGAATTCAAGTATTTCAGGCTTAAATCAGAAAGTTTACCAAACAGATGGTTGGGATCACATGGTTGTGAGCTGTGAGTCAACAGGGAGAGCAGAAAATCTTCTCTGCATCGAAGTTCAGAATTCAGACCTCACCAGGAAACCCAGCTTCCATTGCAATCAGTGGTAACTTAGCTATTAATTTCTAGTGACCTAGTATTCACCCAGTATTTCTGCTCTATTCCCCCCGTTCAAACACTGAATGGGATCTAAGTTAAATATGCCAAGCTAGAACTAGCTTTACATTTCACCTTCTACAAATAGATTGTATATTAAGTAGATGGCTTTACAGCCTCTTTAGCTGGGATCTTTGGGACAGTTTGTTTCTTCTTGAGATGTACCTGGCTCGGTGTCTGTTTATCAGAGCAAGGGAGAAGAAGAGGTATTCTAATTGCTTAATTACAGACATCAGGTTTAGAACCTGTTTGCAACTATATTTTGAAGCAGGCTTTTTATCTGCACTAAATCACTCCCTAGAGCCTAGAGCATGGAGCTCCCAGCTTAAGCACTTGTTAGATGCTCTAAGTTAGGAGATGCCAAATCCTTCCAGTGCCAGGCATCTGAGATTTCTCCTGTCTATAACCCTCCTATGCCAGAACCCACCCTCTGTATACACGAGTGGCTTACCACTTTTATATACCTGAGAATTGTATTTCAGTCCCAAGGACGAATTTCCAAACAACTGTGGATTTCTAACACACACCTAGCACTATTGCAAGGGAGAGGGATTTCCTCACGCTAAGACCTTCCCGTTAGTAAAGAGAAGGAAGTATTTCTCATACTACTGCCCAACAAGCGTACCCCAGTCCTAATGGGATGTTAACTGTGTGGGAAATTTGCTGTAACTTCTGTTGGTGCCAATATTTGATGTGAAGCTGGACTTATCCGGTAATATTTCACATGCATTCTTACTGTTCACAACAACAGTAAATGACTATGCCTGAAGCTTTGTATTAAAAGCACTGATGAACCACGCTGCTGTTTCCCACCCCTACTGTCAGAAGATAAGACCCATCGGTCTGTAAATGCTGGTTTAAAGGAGCCAGCTTCACTTTATTATACTATTACAATAATAGATTTTTTACAGGCTGCTTTGCTGTGCTGATGCAGTATTTTTAATGACCTCTGTGAAATCAGTTTGTTAGGCTTCAGCCTGCTTCCTAACAAAGTAGGTTCTCCCACATCAAACCGAGAGTTGCTGCATTTGGTGTTAATTAGAGCTCTAGTCTGGAGGCATGTCGGGGGCTGGGGTTTATAAATTCACTTTAAAGACCCTATTTGTATACTTTTGCACAATACCTAGCTAGCATACATATCATGATTTTAATCTGTAAAAGCAGAACTCATTGTAAATAAAGCTCAGACTTTTCTATCATATTAGAAAAGAATTAAGAGACCTCTGACTGAGGTCATGTGAAGAACAACACATAGCACATAATTTAGCCTTGTGTGTTACAATTTTTTCATCTACAGAGGTAGACATCCCTGCACATAAACCTCAGATTCTCCTATCATATCAGAAAAGAATTAAGAGACTCTTGGCAAAATTCATCTCTTTAGGCTCCAAAAGTTGCAAACAGACCTCGCTCCTAAGCCCACAAAAAGAAAGCCAGGAAAGAAAAGCAGCTTTGAGCAACACCCCTCATCAACTCTGCATCAGCTCGGCTGCGGGGCATGAGCTGCGCTTAATGGGGCAATTGGAGGCAGGTGTGTCGGTGATGGCCGGGGCATTTGCAGCTGCTGCCCCTCCAACCAGTATAAATAGCTGCAGCAAACAGGTAGCAGGGGAGCTTTTCTTGGAGGAGAGGACCCAGGAGCAGGCAGCAAAGGATGGAGAGCTGTATTTCTTATTTTAATTTGTAGTTGCTGAAGGAGGAGGAATGACCCAGGGACTCTGGCAGTTTGATGCGCAGCTATTTCAACACAAGAGCTCGCTTCTCCCTTTCCAGGAACTGCTGCAAACTTGTTATTTGCTTTGGCTTTTCCTTAAGTTTGTGTCTCCTGGAGCTGCAAAGTCTGATGGTGGACCTGCTTTGGTGCAAAGCCCTCCGCACAAGCCAGAGGAGTCTCCGCTGCCCCAGGCCTGTGCTGGCACGTTGTGGTGAGCGGCATCTCCCCATCTTGGGAGCGCAAGGTTGGTGTTCTGAGTGTCTCTGTGTGGTGGCCAGAGGAGGCTGTGCTCTGAGGGTTGGCAGGTGGTCCCTGTGATAACCAGAACCCCCCCATTAGGTTTTCCGTCACCCTCAAGACCTGCAAGGCTAACACACTGCCATGTTAAGTTAACACAAGTAAGAGGGAGGTTTGTTTGGGGTAGGTGTTGCTGCACGGGGTTTGTAGCTTCCCTTCCAGCTTCGTTTCTCGAAGCGTCCTTCTCTTGGGGGGGGGGGAGCGTGTGGAAGCCTCGCAAGGCTCTGGGCAGGGGGTCTGGGGAGTAGCCCTGTAGGGATCAACAGGCTTTGGATCTGCTGGTGGTGGTGTTTGCAAAGCCCCTGGCACAGGAGTGCAAAGGGATGCAATTTGGACTGCTAGATACTGTTGAGCTATTTAATGGTTTTATAAATGCTGCTATGGTGGCAGCGAATCCTTTGTGTGAGTTTCTGGAGGCTCTGTAATGTGCCAGGAATGCTTCCAGACCAGAGGGGGGGCTTCAACTGAACAGACGCTGCTGGGCACTGTTGCAAAACTAACACAGAGCCAGAACTCAAAGCTTTCCCGGGGGGGCCTGGCTTGTTGCTTTTTTCTGCAGCTGGGGAAACTGAGGCTTTAAGCAGGGAGTGGTGACTTGCAGTTGCAGATGGAATATGGGTCTCCCCAGACCCAGCCTCGCCGTTCCGAACCCACCCCACCTACTGCTGGCCCCGTTCAGGGTGCTTCGGGTGCTGCTGATGTTTACAGCCCCCAGCCCTCCACTTACACACCACCTCTGAATTCATTGCTGTGAATTGTGTCTCGCAATGCTTCTGTGAAGTGGCTAAATATATCCAGCTAGCGGAGCTCATGCCAAAAATAAGTCACTACGTGCATTAAACTTCGGGCAGTAAAATAGGGAACAGTCCCAATAAATTCTTGCTTTGCGCTTTCAAGCTTGCCGTGGCTCGCAGCGCTCAGCTGGCTGCGCTGCCAGCGTGGGGACCGGCCCCGGCTCTGCCGCCGATCCGGCGGTGAGGGCCGCCATCCAGCGGCACCAAGGCAGAAGGCAGCGAAGGGAGCGCTCGGCTCCCTCCGACAGCACCCCTGCCTGGTCCCTAGCACCCTCGCCTGCCTCTGGGGTGGGTTGTCCCAGCAGAACAGTGGGGTAGCTTTGTCTCTGCAGAGCTTGCTTGGGACGCGGTCACCCAGGAGAGAGAGCGAGGGCTTGAACATGTTCCTCACTCAAATTTGGCTATCAGAATGCATATCGAGATGCAAAGTGAGATTCTCATTTCCACCCTCCCTCTTCCTTGTCCAGCTCCCTGGAGCAGGCAGAACTTACTTCTATGTTGTGCAGCGGTGAGTTTGTTCAAGTTGTAAGCTTCCACCACAGGAGTGTCAGCCTGGCCTCGGGAAACGTGTTATGTGTCCTAGCAGCCATGGAGAGGGCTCTAGCCTTCCTCACTCTTTTTCCAGGGACATCATCACAGCGTTATATGGGATTTAGGGCCGGTGACAGTGTTGCCACAGAGGTTCCCCAGGCTGCAGCAGGAAGCTGTAGGCACAGATTCTCCAGAGGCTTCAGGAACTTGCTCAGCTTCCCCTGTCCCCGCCGTGGCAGGAGCTCTGTTCCCATGCCTTGCTTTGTGCTGTGGTTTCTCCCATCGTGTGCGGCGAACAGGAACTGGGCCAGCACTGTGACAGTTCAAGGCAGGCGTGAATTGAAGGGGGCAAAATGAAAGGGAAATAAAAGCTCTTCCCAGCTGAATTTGCAGGAGTCTAACCACATTAGTTTGCTGTCTGGGGAGAGGAATGAGGCTATGACACCTCAGCTGCTCTCGCTTGCGTCGGGGCTTTGCGTGCTGCTGACTTGTTTATGGGTGAGTAGCTGAGTTTACAAGGAAGTGTGTGCATGCAGAAGTTACTCAGGCAGTTGCTGTGAGCTAGTTAGCAGTGGTCTGCCACATTCCAACAATGCAAGTCAGTGTGAGTATCTAAACAGTTTGCTAGGGTTTGTTTTTTATTACTATTTAGGGGTCTCTTTTCACCAGTTGCTACCAAAGAGTGTGTGGAGACTGCTAACTAGCATGTGTCAGTTTACTAAAAGCAGTTATTTTAATTCATGGCCCTTTCTCCAGCAGTCAGCAGGATGCCTTATTCATTTGCCAGCAGGAGGGTAAATCTATTTCAGAATGATTGAAATATTATGCACAGCTTGAATGAATGTTTAAAATAAATACAGTAGAAGAAACATGTTGTTTGTGAAATGAGAAGATAAATTAAGTTTAGTGCAGACACATTATTCCTAAGCCTAGCTGCTTGGCTAATGTTTTCACAGCTAAATCCTTTAGGCCTTCATCCAGCAATAAGCCCAGGGTCTGATTCCTTCTCCTAAGGAGACAGGACTTTCTCTTCAGTCCTTTGCTTTGTATTGGCTACGTTGTTTGCCTCCGTTGCACGTTCCACTTTGTGGAAAGGACTAATTTTGGCTGCAACAGCATGGGCAGCCTGCAGGCTGGATGGACAGCAAGGGAGGGAGAAGAGAACTGTAAGGCTTGAGGGAGAGTGCGGTGGTGATGCACAAATGAAAGTGTCACGGGGAAAGGAACCAGTCTTTGTTTTCCAGTATCGGGTCTGTGGTTCCCTCCAGCCTCTTCTGGTCAGCAAGATTAAATTTATTTTCATCCTCTTAACTGAACTTTCTTTTAATGGCAGTAGGGGTGACAGCACTCAAAATAGATTTCCTATGGAGTCTGTCCTGAGTGGCACTGTGTGTGGCGTGTCTCCCGATAACCCTTTTTCCCTGCCCTGGGCCTTTATCTCTCTGGTGACAAACAGCCCTCTCCAGACAGAAAGAGGAAATTCCACTCCTTGTTCTCCTGCTGCTGGGCTCTGACTACAGTGCTCTGTCTCCTGCCTGGTGCACCGCTGGCAGGCGGGGACTGCCAGGCGTTTCCTGAAGTGACAATCAGCAGCAGGCTCACGGGAGGAGGGTTGCTTTCCTAGATTCCCTTTTAGGTCCCACTGTGGTCTCCCTCTAAGCTCAACAGCTCAGCCATGGCCCTGGCAACTTTGGATATGTCCCCCTCATTTTGTCTCTGTTCACGCAGTAGCCAGTCACCCCTCAGTAACACCAAAACATGCAAAAGAATACAGTCACCCTTCCCTTACTGGAGGCAACATAGGTGTAACTGTTAGGATAGACTGGACAACAGGTAATCATCCTTGCAGTGAGATGAAGGATCTTCTGTTCGAGTTGGGCTAGTGCTTAATACTTCTAGATATGGAATAACACCTCACGCTTGTACTGTAGAGACAATACGGTAAGAGGTTAGAACAGCTGTGCCACAAACTTAGAGGTTTAGGATTTGGAGATGGCTTTCCAAGGGCAATGCCTGGAAGTGGATCATTTAGGGACCATTTAAACTTTGGAGGATGTATGCTACCTCTTGGACAGGTGCAGGAGTAGCATTTGATTATTTTTTTCCCCTCTAGCACTAACATCCCAAACCAGCTTTACTTAAAATAGGAATATCTCCTGTCTCCTTGGTGCATAGCTGGGCTTGACCTGTTGATGTTATTGACTTGCTTTTTTTGTACAGTGGAGGCTATCTTTCTACTTCTATTAAGGGCATCTTGGTCCATCTGTTCTGGCAGGGGTAAGAGGTATAATTTGTAAGCCTTGAATGCTGACAGTACTGCTTTCTAGGGAAGTTAAGCATGCAGCAACTGTACAGGAAGCCTAGAAAGGAAATGTAGCAGCAACTATGGCAGGACTGAGCAGCACAGTAGCTGTTTGGTCCAGACAAGCCTGGGATTCCTGAGACTTCATTTCACTTCCCTGCTCCCTCCTAGAGTTCTGTGGATGGCCACTAATCACTTGCTGTTTGTGCTTTGGTGTGCTGTTCAGAGTGGAAGATAATGAAACTGTCCTTCCAGACAGGCAACCCGAGATGCACTAATGGTTGGAGGGGCTCAGATGCTGTGGGGATTGGGACTGTCAAAATACTTTTACAGTTGACAATGTTATTTTGCAAGGTTGCAAAAACAATAAGGATATTGGGCAATATCTGTGAGTTAGCTTGAAGATCTCAGATGGTGATTCTAGCTT
>Ga0181612_112168_pt1 | contig 15357 bp, 5 predicted proteins | sample HoacroProtozoa21_FD_119630 | JGI IMG/M metagenome (GOLD analysis project Ga0181612, IMG submission 119630) | Hoatzin crop microbial communities from Cojedes, Venezuel. Combined Assembly of Gp0051906, Gp0051904, Gp0051908 | reverse complement strand
TGCTTACAGGTCCTGCATAAAAACATGCAAGCTGGGAATGGATTCCATTAGCATCAGCATCTAGCTTTCTATTCTAAGAACTTGATGGTGCTAGAAGAGAGTTCAAGTAATAGTTTACATCAGAAATAGATTTCTTCGGAGAAAGAATGTGCATCTAATCCAACACTTTGGTAAATATTAATGAAGGTCTGAAGAGAGCAGAGCTTGTTGTATGACAGTATTGGGGGAAAAACTGTTATTTTGTTGTTATCTATAGTACTTCATCAGCACTGTACCTTTTAATATTCACAGGCATTCTTAGAATTAAGAAAAAAATAAGATTAGTCATGTTGCTCAAAGGAATTAGTACAGTCTTGTACTGAATAGGAAGCAACAACAGAATATAGACTTGGGTTGTTAATGTTACAAACTCTAACTTCTTCAAAGCAATGTTACCATTGTTTTGTGAATGCATGCTTCTGTTGGTAAATAAAAATGGAAGTCTTCTGACTACAGTGTTGCTAATGTCATCCAGTGATGCTGAGATTTGCTAAGGAGTTTTAGAAGTCTGAATTTTTTTTGAGGAATGTTGTGATTAACAGCTGAGCTCCAAGTTTCCATATTTGTCCAACTTTTCTTTATAATCATGCAGAATCTACTTGTATCATTTTAAATGGGAACTGCTATTCACACATAATTGCATAAAATGAGGAACAGTTGTTTCATGAAATGCATCAGATAGCACAAAACTAAGATAAAATCACAAGAACTAGCATTTTGACAACCTCTTCATTTTAAAAATAAATACAGATTTCTTTCTCTTTTTATTAACTTTGTCATTCTTAACTTCTGAAGAATAGTATCATAGTACCGATACAGAGGTAATAGAAAATAATTTATTATTCCTGCAAGAAAATATTGAAGTTTCTGAGGAGAATATGTTTGCCTTTCATGTAGGATTACCTCCCATGTATGCTGCATGTTGTATGGTGTTCAGTAGTTTCTGTTTTACAGTTCAGCTTTTGCTGAAGTCCTCAAAGAAGAGACAGTCCTGGAAGTAAGATGATGTTGACTGTCACGTAAAATGAATCTAGAAGGAAGGGAGTGATGTCACTGAGTTACTACTGAGCTATTTAGTTGTTTATTTGTTTTTTTTAAATAATGTCTAATAGCAAGTTGTTCCAGAATGTTTCAATAGCAGACAACTTTTTTGTATTTAAGGTCTTTCACAAACTGATGATTGAGATAAGCAGAACTGTAGTGCCTTGAAACTGCAGTCCTATGCAATATTTTATTGACCCTGCCTGGTGATCAGCTTGCTCTGAGTGATTGATTGTTCTTTCAATTATTAGTCTAGTTGGAGGTAATTGCAGATGCTGTTCTAGAAAATGATTAATATTTTTCTGTGTTTTTGTAAGTGGTTTGCTTTTGTATTTTGTGAATAGAGTCCCAACGGATGATTTATATATTATGTAACAGAACAGCATTTATTCTTATTCTTATTTATTTTAAATATGTCATCTTTATATAGGATTTAAAAATTGAACAGGAGATGAAAGATATGAGAGGTTCACAGACCTTTCAGAAGAGGTGTATTTTATGCAAAACTGAGTATAGGGTGAATTGAGTCTTGAAGTTGGCTCCACATGACAGCTCATGACTAAACTGGGTTTTCATCTTGGTGTATCAGTGATTAAAGACATAAAAAATGTGTTTGTTAAACAGAAGATGCTATATTATAATTTAAAATACATGCTATAGAAACATCTTATTTACTTGAAATAAGAAGACATGATCTTTTGTAATTATTTTTATTAAGGCAAAATGATATTTCAGAAACTTAATTTAATTTCAAATATAACTATACATTCACACATGTACCTATATGTAGATTGTTAGACATTACAAAGACCTGATGAAAATAATTATTTCAGTACAAAATAAATTTCGTTCCTTTTTCATGAATTTTAGAAATCATCTGTACAGACAATTGGTGAAGAACAAATACAGAACCCTTATACGGAGCTCCTTGTGTTGAAAGGCCATCAAGATATAGTACGATTTCTAGTGCAAATAGATGATTGCAGGTATGAAATCACATTTCAAATTGTTTCACAGCATCGTTGGCAATACTTCAGAGAGTATTTATGAAAATGTAATAATATTTTTAATCCTCTCTTTATTTTTGGTGGGGGAGGGCAGGAAAAGCCTAGAGTTAAAAAAGGCAAGGGGTGAACACTCCTTTTTCTTGGTATGATACTGTATCTTTTGGCTTCTCTTGTAAATTATAACTTCATGAGAAAATAATGGTGATAGAGTTAGGTTTCTTGGTACAAATTAATTTGTTTGAAAGAAATGCCTTTAGCTAGTTCAGCCCTTCTTTTTCAGGCTGTTCATAGGTTGTACATTCCCTTCTGTACATGCCACACTTTGTCCCAGGACAATACGCAGTAGTGTCTGCTTCAGTTCTGAGTGGATGTATGTGTTTCATGCATTTGCATTGATGACAGTGGTTATTTCACCTTTTGGTTCTACAAAATAATGTAATAGACTCCTACAGAAACACTGTAGCAATTGAACATGACAGTCTCAACAATATTGAATGTTGTTCTTCCTTTCTTCCCAGTATTTTATAGCACTTTCTTCTGAAACTCTAGTGCTTAATTCACTTGAGCTTCAAGTAATGCAATTTTTTTCAGAACTTACCAGATTTTGGAATTTTCACCACTTTGTTCAGAATGACTGCTTAGTAGAGTTCAATATATGCCTAATCTCTGCATTACCTGTCTCCTCCAGTTTGATCTTTTTCATTGCCGTACTTCTTTGAAACCCAACATTTCCTTTGTTTCTCTCTCCTAGTCTTTATCTTTGTACGCTGTTTTTGTAGATTTCCCTGACAATTGTTATCTATTCTGTTCTTAGTTCCTTGTAGCTAGGTCCAACTTTATTGTGAACTCTGAGGATGGAGTGATCTAAGAACTGGAAAACTGGCTATGAAGCAGAGATTAAGTCCCTACATTTGCTTTTGTCACTTTGGAAGTGTGATTGAGAGAATGAATTATGATAGTTTTACGTTACGGCCTGGCTTCTGTCCTAGCTTTGTCTAAATTAGCCTTGCATGTTCTCTAATTTATCTTAATCCTGCATGACAGGAAATATTTATCTGCCTTAAAAATAGGGTTGTGAAGCCTTTAGTCAATAAGAAGTGTAGTGACTCCTGGCTGATGTGGAGAATTAAATAGAAAACCTTTAGAACTAAGAATGTAATAGGCAAGAGTCTCTGTTAAGGAGCTGTAGTAATTTATGTCTTTTATGGATTAGGCACAGAAGGGGATTTCTAATATATTAATCAATACACTATATACAAAGTTAACATGGGTAAGCGTTTGGTTTATATCCTTGCAGTGTACAGTAGGTGTTTTGTGAAGGAAGGTTCTTTCCTTCCCCTATGCACATTGATTGAGCAGGTGGTCTCTTCTAAATTTGGAATGCCCACAGAATCTTCTTTTCTAAGAATTTTGTAAATGTGTATAGAAAAAATTCACAGAAGAGTTCATGGAGAAATTTTAGCTTGTCAGTTTTCATTTGTAACGTCATATATATTTATATCAGAAAAGTTACATGCATTACCGTAGAATTAATTTTTCTACGTTGTAGTAATCCAACAGAAGATTCATATAAAAATAGGAGAATCTTGTGGGTTTTTTCCACACTAGTTTATTTTAATAACGCTTCCTCAAAGCACATTTTTCCCAAAACACATACTCAATAAATGTCATTGGTTGTTACAGAAATACCAGAGTATTCTTAGACTGTACCCCCCTTTGATGTAAAGGGATCTTTTACCATTTGGGCCTTCATTGTATGGTAGCAGGTAAATTGTTGAAGCTAAACTAATGACAATCAGTGTAAAACTGAAGCCTGGATGGCTGCATTGAGGATAGGTTATAAAACAGCATATGGATAAGGAGTAAGTTATATAGCTGGTTAATATTCTGAGATTTTAAGGAGTTTAATAGAGTCGCTTCACTGGACAGTAATTCTAAGGTTTTATTTTTCAAGAATATAGTAGTTTCTGGATTGTTAAACAGCTGATAGTATTTATCACGTGATTCATTTCAGTAAAATTGGTACTGTTACTCAGCTTCTGAAATGTTTTTATTTAGTTTCTGCAGCTATTCCATTGTGTGTTTTTTGTCAACTGTTGTAAGCCAAGTTTCACGCTTCAGGTCTTGAGATAATGTCATCTTATTGAGAATTTTGCAGAAGGATTTTCTTGTTTTCTCAGTGGCTCAGCTAAAACCAGTGAGTGGAAAATTTTCTCAGATTGGTTTCTGAAGATACTAAATAAATCCTGTATAAACGTAACAGAAAGCTGTTTTTTTTCTTCTTTTCTCATGTACTTTTTGAACATGAAGTGAGGGGTCATATTGATTGGAAGATCACTAAAGAAAGCTAAGCCTCAGCAAGAGTCTTTGAAAAAAATGGACTGAGATAAAATTGCATGTAATACTCTAGCATTTGACACATTAAACTAAACAGAGTTCATAACACATTTTAAGAATAGCTTTTTTTGTTACTTATTTGACCATTTCTTGCTCCTTCAGGAAACAGACAAGGTTATAGATGAGAGTGATCATAACTGAAAAAGAATCAGGTGACCCGTGAATCTCCACCTTGGTGAACAGAATGTGACTGCAGGATAACTGACTCTACAATATACCTTTATACTTAAACAGAAGTCCTGGTGAGAAGATGAGGAGGAAAATACACACGACAGCACCCTATTGAACTTGTGTGTTGATGAATTACACTCATGCCTCCTTTCAAACACCAGTTGCCTTACCCATATTTTGTTCAAGTGGCACACAGCTCCAACAATACGCAAGAAAGGAGTTGAAGTTTAAAGGGTTATTGCCGAATTGTGAAAGTCTTATTAAGTTCTTGACATTGTGAAAAAACAAGGTGTAATAGAGCTAAAAGGGAACTAAAGATTAATATTATCAGAGGTGTGCATGGAAGATTGTTTTTTGCTCTAACCTTTTTGAAAGAGGGGCTTAATTGGATATAAAATAATGAAAGATACAAAGAAAGTACAGCTTATGCTTTTTTTTTTTTCAACTATAATAGAGTAAGACAGGAGGATGTGTGGAAGAAAGGAGAGGGGGAACCCTGTTGCTTTATGCCTGAAAACTTAGTCTGTTAGCAAGTTTCACAAACATTGTGATGGCAAAGTGTTTGAAAGAAAGGACATGTAAGTGGTTAATGAAACCATTCAGAGCTGGTAACAGAAAAAAATTCAGAAGTGATGTAACCTCTCTTCTTCATCACTTTCTTGCACATAGTATCAGTCTTAGTTCGGTAAATATTATCTGTTTAACACACGGTGAAGGCTTAAGGCAGAAGGAGAAATGAGGAGGTAGGTATATTTGTAAGTAACAACTGAATGCAGTTTTTTATGGAAGGTCTTGCTTCTATTCTAGGCTTTGTGAACTCATGGTACACCTTGACTGGCATAGCTGGGAGGTGTGCTCCAGCTACAGTGTAGCTGTGGTGGTGAGAAGGTGCAAACCTAGGCAGATAGTTAGGTATTCACTCTAGCCTAGGGAAAAAGGTCGAATTTAGGTCAGACTTTGTTACTGTGAGATTAACATGCTAATATGAACCTGTTTTTTCCTCACATGGTATGCCTTCTAGCTGGATTTTTAGCAGAAGTCAAATTTAGCAGCTTAAATGGACTCCCTTTGGGAGTTCTTTTAAGCCACAGTTTAAAGTCATGGTAAATACTGGGGTCCTCCCCTTCTTGGCTGAACTTGGATGAGTGGTTTGTAACTTCTTAGATGTCTTGCAGTCAGTTGGCTCTGAATAACAGTATTTAATTTTAGAGCACACTGTTATTTTGTGTGTAAGATCTCATGTTTTTAAGTAAGAAAAATGGTTCTGTAATGTCGGAGTCCTATTTGTGATAGTATGTGTGGGAATTCTTTAAATGTACTGACTTCAGTTTATAAACTCTAATTGGGATTTACAAATATATGTTTATTCTTTAAAGCTGGAGTCTGATATATCTTGCAAATATTTTTCTTACATAACTCTCTACTGCTTTTCCATTCTGCTGTGCTGTATTGAATTTTTCACAGCACTTTTTTTTTCCCCCCTTTTTCATTTCAGGTTTGCGTCTGCAGGAGATGATGGAATCATATTTCTGTGGAATGCTCAGGTTAGCTCTTTTTTTTGGGGGGGTAGCTTGTGTGCTCTGGACAGGGTGAAAGTTGGGGAGAGGAGTTAGAAATGTCTAATAGCGAAAAGCAGAATAAAGAAGAATTGCTGCAGAGCTACTGTTTGAAAATGTGCAAGTGGAGGGAGTCTGTCTTAGTTTATAAAGGAGAGCTAGGAAGGTAAAAGTTGCGTGAACCCATGAGAACAGTAAGTTTTAAAAGTTAGACTGTTTTGGGAAGACACAGTGATTTTAGGGAGATCTGATATGAAATGATGATGTGAAAAGCAGAAGTGTGTATGAATTTGTGGCTTTAATTCTTCATTTAAAGTATGTTTGGTGTTTGCTGTAAACACCGAAAAGTTGACTGGTAACTCAACAGCAAGGTCCCAATGCTGCCAAGATTTGTGTATGTATATATTTAAGTTTTAAGTATGTTTTAGTGGCTCTATTAGCAATATCTGTTTGTAGTATAATTGATTAGACTAAATGGAGAGCTAACACATAACTGTATTGGGAAGACACCAAAGTTGGCCGAAGTTAAACATTTCATGCAGTGCAGAAACAAGGCCTTAATTGCTTGCTGTGATAAAAATCTTCCTATAACTTTTGAAAACTTTACTAATATGTTAGATTTATCATAGAAATAGTGCTCTGTAAGTGTAATACCCATTGTTCTGCTCTTCTGCTTTATGTCCCCATATCATTGACAAAATTACAGAAAAGGGATAAGCATTAGACCTGTGTTAAGGAGGGCTAGTATAAAAGTTAGATTGTTCAATAGGAAGTCTAAAAGGGAGACATACTGTTCTGTCTCAACTGTGACGAGTTATCAAACATTCAAATTAAGGAAGAAAGAAATCTCAGACTGTAAACTGTTTTAGAAACCTGAAAAAATTCTGTGGTGTTTATGGTGGTGTAACTTTAAAATACAGAAGGAGGAACTTGAAACTCTCTCTCTTTTGAGCAGTATCAGTGCTTTGCTGTTGTTGAAGGCCGTTTATAATTCTATAATTTGGAAGAGGTAATTGTTTTTGAATATTGAAAGCCACGTATGTGAGTATATGTACTCAGTGTTCTGAGAAGTTTGTAAATGTAAAACTAATTTAGATATCCAGCTGTAGAATTTTCATTATATTTTTGTTGAAGCAAACCTTTTATAGTTTTAATTTAAAAACTTAACAAATAAGGGTAAAGAAGTTTACAGTTATAACTACCCTGTATTTTAATTGCACGTTTAAAATGCCAGCATGCTTCTGCATATACATTTGTAGGGTTTCGCTGTCTAGCTAAATAGAGTAGAAGTAGCTGCAGTTACCTAAACCACCAACCTGAAACTATAGATAATGTACATACTAAATATTGTCATGAAATTAGCAGTACTGTGTTTGCTGTAAGTATAGGTCAAGCTTTTCTGTCATTAATCAAAAAAAATTACATTTTCAAGAGAGGGTTTGTCAACAAATCTGAATTACTGTAATATCCATTAAAAAGGGTAAATGGCCAATATTTGCATTAAAGTGAAACAAGTTTAATACAGAACTTAGCTCTTAAGGGCTTTTAGAGGTTTTTAAATTTTATTTTTAGAGTAATTTTTATTATGTGATACTCCTTTACACGTATACTTAATAGGTTATTTAATTCTGGGTAAGATCTTGAACAGTATTGAAGTTAGTAGGCAGTAAATTCATAAATTACTTTAGAAAGGGATATTTTAGAGTCTTAGATATTCTTGCTTTCGAAAGTCATTTGCTACCTATGTCATATGCTACAATAGGCATTTTCCAAATTTAACCCTTAGTTTTCTCTGCTTTTGTTTTTCAGACCGGAGAAAAACTTTTTGAGCTTCATGGACACACACACAAAATTACAGCTATAGCACCATTTTCTTCATCAGGTGCTTCTGAAGAAAAAAAGCATTTTATTTTAACAGCATCAGCTGATAAAACAGTTCTTGTATCCTTAGATCTGGAGAGGATTCAAATTTCTGTAGCCTTTTTGCTAGGTAGCATTGAGACAGGCTGCAGATTGTTTATAGGCTGATAATATCCAGTAGGCATAATTGTATTAAACTAGGATCTTACTAGTTATTGCTCACAAGTATATGCAATCCTTGCTACAAAAATAAATCCGTAACAGACCTTTATTAGTATGTCTTTTTGGCCAAATAATGAAAAGACAGTAGGGATTTAGTAGACTAAATTTCTGCATACCTATTTCCCAGTCTGTCACTTGGTTACAAACACAGCAGTTATATTTACAATATATAAAAACCTTTGTTTCCTTAATGAATAAAGTCAGGTTTGGGACTGCACTAGTGGTAGACAGATTCAGAAAGTGTCATGTTTCCATTCTACTGTAAAGGTAAGCTCAGGAAACCATAGGTATGTCTGTTGTTTTGTTGTATACAAGAATCTAATGTGTATGTTCATGGGCCATATAGACAGGTCTGTTAAAATGAACAGCAGTGTTTGATTTAAGAACAGGTACATAGTGAGTGGCTGAGAAGTGGGCACAATTATTAACTTGGTTTTTGGAACTGCTAATGCCTCAATTTTCTTTTAGAAAGCATGTAGAACGAAGTTCATTTTATGGCTTGGTTTTGTTACTGTGTTGGAAAAGGCAACCTACAGTCAAACCAGTTCTTGAATGTTAATAATAGAAAAAAAAACACTGAAAAATCAGTTTTTGCATTGTCGATGGAAAAAATGTAGCATATAGTGTGTAATTAATTTTGTATTTCTCAGGAAAGTGACACCTTAATCCTATATTTCATAGTACTTACAGCTTTATCTAGCTAAAGCTCATGATCATTTCACTGAGAAATTCCCGGTGGAACTTTTGCAGGGGACATATATCTGATTTTTGTTCTGCAGTGTTTGACAGTTCTTCAAAGACTGGATGTATGGTTGTCTGGAGGGAGTGATCTCTGTGTTTGGAACCGAAAATTAGATCTCCTGTGTAAGACCAGTCATCTTACTGATGCAGGTAAAAATGTAAATGACTCATTATAGCTGTTAAAAGTGCAAGTAAAATGGATCTGTATAATGATGCAAAACCAACTTGGCAAATTCTTTTTAATTCTAATGATAACATTATGTATTAGAGCTACTCTTCTTTTTTAAATGTCAGACTTAATCGTTTCTGAATTAAGACTGCTTTTAATCTCCTGTGCTGTGTGAATTTTAGAACATACCAAATCTCAGTAACTGTACATTAGCTTGGACTTAAAGGGCTAGAGCTTGGATGCTGATTTATACATGTTTGCTGTAATGAAGACCAGATCCTTTGGCTGGCTTTCTCTGTGAATGGGTAGGAGTATTATTGCTAAGTAAAGCTTTGTAGTAGTAGAACAGTAAAGACTTCTTTTTATTAGGAATGAGGTTTTTTGATGTAGAAAAATGCAGGTTTTGATAGAAATACAGTAAATGTAATCAGATGTCTATGTCAATCATGCTTTTCTGATAGTAAGCTTATATATTATCTGTCCATGCGAAGGAAATTGTGGCATATTATTGCCATAATTTACAAAGATATCTGTGAAGCTGTGAATCAAATTCTAAGCTGGAACTAATATTTTCCTTCTTTTTGTCATAGAATGAAGTAGTGGTAGGCAAAACCTTCTGAATCTTTGAGGATATTAATACTTCTTTTGGTTCAGTATGAAATATCATGCCAAATACCAGTTGGAAGTGGTGCTGTAGTGCTTAGCGTGAGGTGCTATTGAAACTTTTGTATAATGGGTCAATGGGATGTGTAGCATGGGGCCTCTTTTCCCTCCTAATGTCTTGCTTCCTGTATGGAGAAAGAGACAGATGGCTTATTCCTTGGGGAGTTTTCCTTTAATGATGTGGCAGCACAGACTGGGGGAATTCTGTGCAGGATGAAGGCAGAGTAACAGCAGGCTGGACATTTTATCTTGTGCCCTATTCTTCTTCAGCTGGCTCTGCACCATATTTTAGTATCGTGAATACTGTGGTAGTGTCAGTATCTAATAACTTTGGTACTGCGTATGTTTAGAGTCTCAGTAATTACCACAGTGTCCTTAATATTGCCCAGCATTAGGACAATATTAACTGTTTTTAAAATAAGAAGATTATTGATTCTCAGCTTCACCTCAAGTTTGACATTCAGAATTCTGCTGGATTCAGGACCAAAACTCCTGACTCTTAACTCCATGTGAGGTAATTGGTTCTCTTGCAATGCCATTGAACTTTCACTTAGGCAATATGCTTTTTTTTTAATGGTAACTTATAAGTGAAAGCAAGATTTTGAAGAACTTTAGTAATAAAAGAGTTAACATTTTGTTGTGTTTTCTTGCGGCCAACAAATATCCTTTTCTCCTGTATTTTTTTTCAAAGGTATCAGTGCTTTGGTTGAATTGCCTAAAAATTGTGTTGCGGCAGCTGTTGGCAAAGAGCTGAGTGAGTATGGTGCATTTCTGTTAAATGTTCGTGTTCCTCTATAACAGCTGCTTATCGGAGATATGTGTAAAGAGTACACTGCTGGAATTGTACAGGAAAAGTAAATGGTATTAGTGCGATTAGCAACCTTCTTCCTTTTTCACTTATATGACAAAGGCAAACAATAATGATCTAATTCAGAAATTTTGTTGAGATCTGCATGACTAAACTCTTCTGTATTCTTTGTTACTGTTATTGCCACCTCTTGAGATCTGATTGTGATGATCTACATTTGTCATTCTGGAGAAAGTATGGATCTTGTTGTCTGAGATGTCAGATACTGGGCTTCTCTAGAGTCTCCTTATCCCAAAATCCGAAGTATGAGATATTGCCGATTTCATTATAATGTGCAAAGCTATAATGAGACAATGTGATGGTTTCTGTTGCTCACTTGGAGACAGGGTTTTATATGTATGCAAACTGTAAATCATTGGCCAGCTGTTGGTGGAGAGTTTTTTTTAAATAAGAGTGTTTTTATAAAATTACTGAGACTTCAAAATATGGAAGAAAATCCAGGAGGAAAAGCAGAGCAGTGAATCAGCAAAACAACAGTCTTTGCTCAATATATTTAAACACTTACCTGAAAAATAGCAATCTGATATTCCGATCAAAGAATCACGAGCAAATTAAAAATAGTTGTCTTGTGTTTATACATTGGTATACAGTGTAAACTTCCATCTGAACTTCCCACAGTTCTTTTGTAGTGCCATTCAGATAGAATAAAAGAAATTCCAAGAATGGTTAAAATAAAGTCTTAATTCCTGGCGATGTTGATGACCTTGCTAAAGAATATCTTTTTGAATAGTAATTTGCAGTCAGATGAGTCCTTAAGAAAGATGTTTCACTTCTAGTTTACTTATCCATAAAGATGTCTAATACTTTTCACTTCTGCTTTCTGCAACTTCTGATGTTGACCAGTTCTCTGAATTTCAGAGTTACTGGGCTGAAATGTTTTATCCTATAGTTGCTGTAGTAAGAGGCATTAGTAATAACACTGAAATAATTTGTGCCCATTTTTTGGGGGGTTATGAGTGGTCATAAGTGGCTCTGCACATCTGTAACTGTCACACTTATGTTTTAGTTTGTGTCTTTCTGAAAATGATGTGTTGTATTTAAGCATAGGTACATTTTATTCTGAATGATAAAGCTTATTTAGACAATTTCTCTATATATCTTTAAAGTAATTTTTAGGTTGATTCCTTCTAATGATGGGTCTGAAGGCTGGAATGTCCTTGAAGTAAAACGCCTTGTAGACCATCAGGATAACATTTTGTCATTAGTCAGCATCAATGGTAAGGGTCGTTTTATAATGTTACTAGTTTCATTAGTTACCAGTGGTATATTTCAATTGTGGAGTTTTTATTGGGACCAAACTTTTAACTGGAGTGAAACTTCATAACTAGTAGATGTATCTTTCTGTGTAGCTGAAAAGGTAGTGAAATGTGAAAATGTAATGGCTTTATTTATGGATTAACAGTGAAATGAAACCAGGCAGGTTACCATGTAGAAAAGGCACAAAAGAAGCAATGTCATTGATGGGAATGGAACTCTGGGTCGTCTTCCTGTTGGGAAGGTTTGAAATGCTATTTTTTTTCTTGTTCTTTCTGATTCTTAAAATGGAATATACAATGCCATGTCCTTTGCAGTTGTAGTCCCAAGGTAACTGAAAGTTCTGGGTGTGTGGATGTGGGCCTGCATATAGGTGCATTATTTAGAGGCTCTCGAAGATGATGCAATCTCTGCTGCTCATTAGGGCAATACTGAGGTCTTGCCTGAAATTCTCTCTACTCTGCTACCAGCAGTGTCAATTGCTTCTGCTTTTCTCTTCCCTGTCTTTTTTTATGGAGCACCCCCAGAGCCCAGGACAAGTTATTCCTGGTGTGGTAGAGTGAGTATTTGTCCTGGGGCTTATTTGTGTCAGACTGGTTGGCACCAAGGGGCTGTGGTACAGAGGTAGCAAGAAGCTCGAAAGAAGAAAACTTAGATTCTGTGGTATTTTTTTCTGGGGTTTCCTGTTGCCGTTGTTTTCTCCTTTTTGATTACGAAGGGGAAGCAATGTTTGGATTAAAAAGACAGTATGTAACCTGTGTTAAGTACTGTTGAAGCAGTTCCCTTCCCTGTGTGATTAACAAATTCCTGAGCAGCTACTTCAATCTTGCCATTAACTCATCCATTTAATTTGTGATCATTATTTCTGTGTATGGCAAAGCCATACTTTGCTGTGTCTGAAGGGTGCTTATACACATACTTGTCCAAGGACTAGAAGGGTTTTGTATGTGGGCAGCAAATAAACTTCAAATACTTGTACATATTTCTGGTGGTCTTCCCTGCCTTTGCAATATGGTACTGTGAACTGTGGCCAGTGAATGTTCTCCATTCTAGTTTTAATTTTATAAGAGAGAGCTCGTCTCAGTTTGCTTATCTGAGCTATGCTAGGTAATCAAGTGAGCATTTACTCAGAGGGAGAGGTTTTTGTCCTGTCGGTCATGTACTGCACATTCCACATAGCTTCACTTGAAAATGGGCTCTCTTGACTTTCTAGGGTTGTAACTTTGTGTGAAATGATTTTTATGATTTTTTTATGTCGTGTGATTTCTATGTGTTTTTTTTCCCCCTCTAGACTTGACTTTTGTGACAGGTTCTCATGTGGGTGAGTTAATAGTTTGGGATGCACTTGACTGGACAAAGCAGGCATCTGAGTGCAACTTCTGGGACTCCTCTGTACAGCCAGAAATAAAGTTATCCCAAAGCCCAAATGAAACTTCAGTTCAACACTTGACATCTGATGAGGAGGTACAAAGCTTTAAACAGAGTAAACTACTTCAAGTGAGCTAGCATGACATTACCATAGAAGGCCAAGTGTTTTGTGTTTTCAGTTTGCTTGTTTCAGTATGAGATGCTTCTTTAAAACATGCACAGCTATTTTCATATAGTCAACAGTTTTTATATGACATTTTGGTCACTGAGCTGACTGAAGGTTGTAATATGTTGATGGTATGGGAACTAACATAATGGGCTGTCACGACAGCATTTCTTTTTGACTAACAAAGATTTATTAGTTGTTTACAGTACCACTAGAGAGAAATAAAGAGGAGGTGTGTGTTTTGATGGCACACATCTTGCATTTCCAGAACCACAGAATATGAAGTTCCCACAATAATGCGACTCTTGAACAGTTGTAGCGGAGGGTACTATGAAGTGAATTAAAAAATACGCCTATGCTTAGTAGTAAATAAATACTGCTGCTTCTGTTCAGATGGGCTATACTCAAATGTAAAGAGCCAAAATCCAGTCAATGGTAAGCGTACTTTGTAGATAGTGAAAGAGTTCCTAGAATATTTAGGCAGAATCCAGTTATTGTTCAGGAAACACTAAAAATCTTCAGGTTGTTATTTATGTTTGTGAAATATTACTGTTATTGGCAAAAGAAAAATGTTTCATAGTTGGGGTACAGTGGGATTCTGTTTTGGGGCCTGTAGGCCACTTGCTTGGGAATGAATAAGGAGGGGATTCCTGGAAATTGATTCGGAGATAAGAGCTCTGAAAAAATAAAAGCTGTGGAAAGCCTTAATGTAGGCTGAGGGCCAGGTAGTTACCTGTCACATTTGTCTGTGAAAAGAGCGTTGCTAAAACACTGGAGAGGTAAACACTGTGGGGTGTAGGCCTGAACTGAGGGAGATGTAGTTGTCTCTAAAGGTAGCATTTCCAGTGGTTTTGTTGTGGGTTCTCAGTTCTAGAAGGAGCAAAAAGCCAATCCTGTTCAGGAGAATTTCTATAATTTGGCTTCAAAACACTTTGATTTCCTGCTTGAAAGCTATACAAGATGTGTTTTAAGGGAGGGGAAAAGAATTCTGAGAAGTTCAGAAGTAATTAAAACTGTGGCATCTGCGGCTGCTGAGGACTTTCTTTCATTCATGGAACTAAACTAAAATAGCTGCAGAGTTTCATTTACGGTACTTTAGATGGTAGGAAGACAAGGTGGTTTGAGCATTACATCCTGAAATACAAGCTGCTTTTAGGGCAGAGCTGTCTGTATTGTAAAGTTCCTACTTGGCAAGTGGTGAAGAAATGTATTCCTATAATTAATTACTATGTTAAAAGCAGAACACTGTTCTTCATGTTAAAAAAAAAAAAATTTAAATTGGTATTTTCTCTGTTAGGAACTTCGTCAGCAGGCTTCGTAGTCAGGTAGTTGGAGAAGATGCACTTGTCTAGCTTGACACTGAGCTTGTAGGCAAAACATCATTCAGAAACAAATGGGATGGTAAAGGTTTGGCAGTAGGAGGAAACAGTGCTAAGGGGTGCATGTGCTGTCCTGATACGTGTGTGTGTGTTTTAACTTGCCTGTTAAGATAGGTGTACAATTTATGCTTCATCGTCTGTTATTTTCTTGGGGTTTGAGATGACCAGGGTTTTGCTGTGGCTTGTGTGTTAAAAAAAGTGATCTGTCAAGAGCATCGTTTGTAAAACAGTAAGACTGTATGAAACTCAAGAGAGCCTGTCTCAAGGTAGAAGACTGTAAGGGAGAAAAGGCTGAGATATAGGAGTGGGAGAGTGGTGTGAAAGGTCGTTGAATTGAGCCCCACACAAAACTAGGAAAATAATAAAAATAAACTCAGTGTGTTTTCCTTGATTTGGAAGAGAGCTATCAGAAATCTGAGCTTAGTTTCAGTGCTGTTGGAGCTCCCACCACAGATG
>Ga0181612_146866_pt1 | contig 15358 bp, 14 predicted proteins | sample HoacroProtozoa21_FD_119630 | JGI IMG/M metagenome (GOLD analysis project Ga0181612, IMG submission 119630) | Hoatzin crop microbial communities from Cojedes, Venezuel. Combined Assembly of Gp0051906, Gp0051904, Gp0051908 | reverse complement strand
ACTAGATGACCTCTAAAGCTCCCTTCCAATCCCAACTACTCTATGATTCTATGATTCTCTCAGAAATGGCCATGAGATCCACTGTTGCAACCCCCTTCAAAATGGCTCTGCCCATGCCTTCAAATCACTGTTTGTTCCAAAACACATCAGACTTCTGAAGTCTGGTATCTTCTGAGATCCAGTCTCTGTGCTGGACTGCCTGTGACTAAAAACCCATCCTCCTCCCACACCCTTTTTCCACTACCTGAAACCAAGATCCCTTTGTTGTTAAGGGAGGAGGCCCCATCCTCCAGGTTTATACAGTCCTCAAAAAGGAACTCTCTGGAGACTTGAGATTAGCCTCTGGCTGCTTTTGGTCACCAAAAATTGCTTGCTGGACCTGATCTTGGTCCTTGAGCTGCTCTAGGAAGAAAGATGAGGAACACAGTGTGTGGTGACCACTGTGTGTATAAAAGGAGATTCTCATCATCTGGCCCCACACCAGTGGCCATCTTCATGCAGCCCAGACCAGACAGGAAACGTGACGTGCTGCACTTCAGAAAATTATATTTGTGTGTGGAAAAAGAGAGGTGTGCAGGGCAACGCATGCATGTGCATGCCTATGTGTGAACGGGGCAACGATTGGGCTGTGGATTTGAGTTTGTGCGTCTCTCTTGGCTTGGGAGGTACGAGCCATGCGTGCTGGGGAAGATGTCTGGATTTAGGATTTCCTAAAACTAAACATGCCCTGAAGGGCCTGTGAGGGGTTTTCTGTCTGCAAAGGTGAGGTCACGTGAAGCTTTGGAAGAAGGCGAACATATTTTCTGCATCCCTTTCTGGCCTGTTGAACGGGCAAGCCACACCAAACAGGCACTGCAGCTCCTGCAGGGCGGTGTTGCCTGCCTGGACTAGCTGTGACACTCGGGTCAGAGGAGGTGATTCTTCCTTCTGTGGAGCGAGTGGGGTGCTCAGCTTGGTAGGGAGACCGTGAGATGGGTGTTCCTGTGGTGTCACACCATCTGCAAGTGTGAGGGTTGTGCCTTCAGCTTGCTCACACTCAGCACTGCCCTCGTTCCACTCCCACCCTGACCCAGGATGGATCCTCTGAAACTGGGGCACTGGTAGGGAGGCTGGTTTCATTCTGATGTTGCTTAGGTCAATGACTCGAGTTATTTTTCACAAAGTGGTCCATGATATTTGTACTTTGGATTGACTCCTATCCCTGGTTTCAAATTGACCTGTGCACATGTGCAGACCCTGAGAGGGGTATGAGTGGTCTGTCTGGGTGTCTGAAAGAGGAAGCTATGGGTCTCTTGCCGCTGTCCCAAGAGGACAGGTCCTTCTGTCTCTCTCTTTTGCTTCCCAGCAATAGTTACAAACTGGTCCCAGTATATCTGAGCACTATAAGCTAACACCTGATCCCTCCACCCTTGTTTCTGCACCTATTGCTTTACCAGCAGGAAGTAGGACGTGGTTTGGGGCTTTTTATTCTCGGCCTCGCTAGCCTTTTCGATACTTCGGGGCCTCGTCTCAGTCTGACAAGGCAAGCAAGCAGCAGCTTCCTGTGCAAAGGTGAGAGGGAGAAGACAGAGAGACCACGCACATACGAGAGGAATTGGTCTGCAGCAGAACTGCCAGGCTGGAGGCATCTGTCTCACTCCAGCAGCACTGCCTGACAGTTGGACATGCATTGAGCTCGGATATCTGCCTCCACCCCTCTCCCTTTCCCCCCTCCCCGCTCCCCTCACAGTTTGACATCCAGCACCTGCTTCCATCCAACCCTGCGACCCGGTCCCCAGGGACTCCCTTCGTCTGGACCACCGGGTGTCTGGAACTGGAAGGTAAAGGGGGTGATGCCAGCTCTCTCCCACATGCGGGTGGCTGATCTGAAAAGCGTCTTGGAAGGAGTTTCAGTCTGACAAACTGAATCTCGCCGTTGGGGAGGGCTGAGCACATATTTATCTCTCTCTTTCTCCACAGTCCTCTAATCATACCCCACATCTCACCAAGCTGCCTGCTTGCTTTCTCTCTCTTTCTCTCCCCTTTGTCTGTTAATGCATTGTCGTCATGTTTTTCTTCCTCTGAACCTAATCTTTCATCACAACGGGAATCAATATTCTGCCTCATGCCAGTCCTTTATAAACCCTCTCTTCCTGCTCCCCTGGCAGTCCCAGCAGGCTCCAGCATGACTCTGTCTTGTTTTGCTCAACTCTGTCTGGGCTCCAGGCTTGCAGAGAGGTGAGGGTGGTCTCTTCTCCATGGGCAGAGGCAGAACTCAAGGTGCGGGTGTCGAGGTGGATGGGAAGAGGAGGAGGCTTGGATAAGAAGCCCATAAGCCCAGTCTGCTGATACAGAGCATGGCTGTACAGGCTTTTTAAGACAAGCAGTCTCACTGGGTCCCATAGGTAGATGAGGGGTGCTGCAGAGTTTCCCAATTACAAAGCCCAATTTTTCTGATACATCTAAAAGCACGGTTCCTTCCAAGGCAGTGCAGGGTCTACTTGGCAAGGATGGTGCATGCTTTGTGTGTGACACTGTGATATTTTGTGACATGGTAAAGCCTTGACTTTCCAGAACCTGGTAAACTCCTTCTTCTCCCTGATTTCCTCCCCTGTCCCAAACAAGCCATCTGAATCTACCTCCAAAGCCACGAGCTATGCAATGAACTTTTGTCAGTTGCAGCCAGACACCCCTCTTACTCAGCAAGCACCTAGTTATTTCAGCCTCAGGGCTTACCAAAAAAAGAAGCTCTTCAAAACGCAAGCCGTGCGCAGCCAAGGCAGCACTCTCTACCTGAGTCAGCAAGCAGCCTGAAAAAATACACGCGGACCGCTGTGCACTCACACACACGTTTCCAGAAGGCATTACTCCTGCAAGCAGCCCATCTGTGTCGCACACCGAACGGTTTCAGTGCTGAGCAAAGCACCCAAGGCAGGAAAACAATGAGGCGCTGAGGGAAAAGCAGAGACTCCGGAGTGGAAAGGGTATGATTTTCTGAGCCTGGAAGACTGGCACTGGCTTTGAGCCCTGCCTTGGGACAGTGGATGACTCCTGTGAGATGACATTTTCCTAATTTGCATTGCTGAGCTGTGCTGGGGGGGGGTGTCTTCTCTCTTTCAGTGTGTCACCAGTGCAGATGAAGCCCTCTTTGCTGCTTCTGTGTCACCTCTGGCTGTTCAGCCTCACACCTCTCTCGCAGGCATCAGACTCGGCACAAGGTAAGGAGTGTTTTCCCTTCACCCCCGCCAGCTGGGCAAGCAGGGAGAGGGGTCAGTGGAGGAGTGTGTGTGCCACGGTGTGTTGCTGTGCGGTGCTTGTTGTGTAACATTCAGCCAGAGGAGCTTGCAGTAGCTAAAGGTCTCTTATGAGCACAGTAACCTCCAAAGACATAAAGTGCGTGGCTCTGGCTTTCTTACTTGGAGACAGTAACCCAGCAGAGGAGGCAGTCTGTAGTTTTGGATGGGGCAGAACTGTCCAGGCTGATGGTTGATGCCAAAATTCATTGCTAATTCAGCCACTTTACTGTCCGTCTCTTCTCTGCTGGCAGGTGCCTCCAGCCTCACTTGTTGGTATGACTCACGGGCAGCTCTATTCTGTGACTGGAACCCAGTGAAGGACCTGGTTGAAGCACCATGCCAGCTGGAGATTTTTTCAACGTTTGGTTTTTGTGACAGGTGGGTGATTGGTGAGGCTGAGGAAAGCAAATGCTTTGAATGAAAAATGTCCTGGAAAGGTTACCACTTAACAAAAATGTAGGTTCTCCCTCCCCACACCAGGTGTAGCGGAGTAACAGAACCAAGGGGCTTTGTTTTGAACTCTGTCTCTAACCCCACGTGGGCTGAGATGCTGGCCACTGCTCGGTGTTTGTCATCTGACAGTCCCAAACTGTCTAGCACAGCCCATCTTCCAGCTCCATAGCTCTGTCTGTGCTTCATGTTCCAAAAAAATCCCTTTTCCGTGGTAGCTTCCCTCTGGACTGAAAGGCATTTTCAGTGGAAAAGGAAGATGTATAGAGATGGGGGTGGAGAAGAGTGGAATTGAAGTTATTCAGGGGCCATTTGCCCATTGCCAGGATGAGCTGGGATGTTGCACCCTGAGTAGCCATAAATGAAGGAAAATATTGTTTCCCTTGTCTCCCTTGGCCCTTTCATCTCTCTCAGTTCATGATTTTTTCTCTCCCACACATCTCCCAGCAGAGGGGTAGACGTGTGGTCAGTACCACAGTGGGGGCTGGCTGAGTCTCAGTGGTCTCTAAATATGACACCTCCAGCCAAGAAGCTTACCAGCCTACAGAAGGGCTTCCCTGGATGCCTGTCATAAGGAGAGACTCAGTGTGATTCTGGCAGCGGGTGGGTTGCTCCTGACTGTCGTAGAGACACCTCCAATGGGGTGAGATTGGCAAATATATTCCAGGGCCTCGTGGATGGACTGAGAAAGCCAAAACATTTCTGTTGCTCTTTGGGACTGAATCACAAGGGCTGGGGATGGAATTTGGGCTGGATTTGGAACTGTGCTGTGGCTTGACCAAGCCTGTAGGACACCCCCTCTCAGAGTCATCAGCAAGTCCCAGGCTTGATCTGACTTTACAGCTGGAACAAACAGCTAATCTGATATCCCCTCAGCTGCAATCCCATGGATGCTCTCCCACCCTGTCACTCCCTGTGCTGTAGCTCATCTTAGGCTGTCCAGCCACACTTGTCAGAGCAGAAGAGAGGTCATGGTGTAGCACTGCCAAGTGTGCGATATGGTCCTGGCTGACTGGAATGTGACCTGGTTCAGATCATACATTTCTCTCAGTGTCTGAGATCCTACAGGACTGTCAGTGGCTTGAAGGAGACCTGTGAACCCTAGAGGGTGAAACAGGCTCCTGTCCTCCAGGGCTGCATTGGCACAGTTGTGGGCAGCAGGTGTGTTTGGGCTCTGCATGCCCTCTGATAGCAACGGGAAGCAGAGAAGGTAGCAAGAGAAACCTACTATTATCTTTGGCTTGAAATAACTGGGATGCATTGACTCTCCATGTGCCAACACATAAAATTTGTCAGAGTGATGCAGTGGGGAGAGAAAGTGGGGTTACCCCTTGCTGTAACATGTTCATCAAATATGGTAGGACGTAAACTGCTTTGAAAGGCCTTTAGTGTTACACGAATTTTGACTAAACACAAAATAGCCTCCCCAGCTCACTGGACTTCTCATGCTTAAAACCCAGGTTATTTGCCTTACCTGAAAAATCTAAGAGGCACTGTGAATTACTCAAGGCAGAACACATGACAGGACTAAGGAGATGCATCAAGACCTTCAGCGAAAACAGTAATGTGAGTGATTCATCTGGGATGTCCTGGCTAATGACAAGGTGGAAAGGATTTGTACGTGGATTTTGGGTGTATAAGCAGTGTGACACTCAGGAGCAATATAAAAAGGCCAAACCTAATCCCTGAGTCCAGTTCTAGAGCTGGGCTTGATGTTGTGTGTTTTTAATATGCATTGCCCCCATGAGTTCCCCTGCAGGAGGGACTGGCTTTGTTGTGAGCTGGGCCATGCTGTCCTGACACATGCAGCAGAGGTGCAGGACAGACAGATCACATGCAGTGTCCCATGTCTCAGTTGCCTTCATTTGGCCCTAATCCTTTCCTCTGAGGAGGGATGGACATCACCACCAGCTCTGAGGTCACCTCTTGACCTCATTTTCCTTGAAGAGGTCAGTACCATTTTCCAGATCATTAACCACTGTGAAGCCTGGTTAGATGTGTCAAATGCAAGACGCAACAACAACACATCACTGGAGCTAATAGTGATGCAAATCCTCAAGCTATTATTCTTTATTTAAATTAGTGTTCTTTTAGACTCATTATGTACTTCCTCCAGTCATATCCAGAATTATTGTAGCCCTTGTGTTTTCAGAAAAAACCCCACCCAAATATGAGCTAATTCTCCTTACTGATAAAGTCACAACCAGTTCAAACTACAGACAAGCTTTCTTACACTTGCACATCATGTGCAAAGGCAGCTTGTAGGGTTGGTAAGCAGCTCCAAAACCATTTCTTCCTAATTAACATAATTTCCCTATTTCTTATTTAATACTGCATGATGCACTTGGCCCTTTATTATCATTGCATTTCAAGAGTAATATTTAATACTAATGTCATCTCAATCTTACCAATCAACACAAAATATTTTAGTAAAAATATTTTTTCTCGATAAATATCGTTCCCAGAAAGTAACTTTCTTCCTGCCTCGTCAGCACATACAGCAATCCTAGTGAACTAGCACATCACAATATTTTGTACTCTTCTCACCAGTGATCAAAAATACCCAACCACGTCAAGTACAAATCTTTCATTCCTTTACTCACCACTGAGGCTTATGCCTTTCAACTGCAAATGTCATCCATATTTATTGTCAAGTATTCCTAAACCTCTTGTACGTATGCAATGCTTAGAAATATTAATGCTTATTGATGAGGCTTTGGTGTTGCTAATGGTAAATTTTCCTTGCAGACTCAGTGCTTCACTGCTGCAGACCGTCTGAATATGTCTGTACACTGCCAGATTGGAGAAGATAGGTCTATACCTGTGAGAATAGAAGATTTCAGTCCACTTGCAAATAGTGAGTACTCCTCTGTCTTGTAGTTTCTGAAGCTTCCCCGCAAAGTGATAGCTAATTTCTCTTCCCCATCTACTCCTATGCAACACCCATAGCTGATTTTGAACTCGTGTCTTTTCCTTTTCTCCTGCTACAACTAGCACAGACGAACCATGCGGACTCCTGCCACTTGCACCTCTAGCGCGCAATGTCGTGCCAGCCACTTGCTGTCCTGTCCTGTGTCTGGGCCACTGTTGCACGAGAACACTTTGCACTAGGAGTCTGGCTTCAAGCAGGGAATGACAGCTCAGCTGACCTTCTGAAAAATGCATGCTGCAAAAAGAAGGGAAAGTCTTGCTGCTCTTCCCCTGCTCCTTACCAGATATGTGCGTCCAGCCTCCTTTAAGACAGCTTTGGCATGCATCAGTCTTTGCTGAAAGGATTCAACTCACCAATCCAGCAGAAAAACGTCTGCTTGGGTCATTTTTTTGCTGGATGTGTGAGTGTTCCTGGCTTAAGGAGAGGTCCAATAGAGCTGCTGCAAGGTGAGGCATAGGAAGGTGTGGCTAGAGTCAGGGCTTGGGAAGGCTCAGCCCACGCAGCCTGTGTAACTCCATCCCATGTGGCTGTAGCTCTCTGAAAGAGCAGCTGGGAAGCAGCTATCACCCCAACCATGCTCCATTCCTGTCTGTACAATTTCCTTGTGGATCAGCCCTGCAAGACAGGATGCACGGCCGTGTGGGAATGCACTGACTGCAGGGCTGCTCTCATAGGTTCACAGAAGGAGCTGCTTTTGATGCAGCCTGGAGATGACAGGCCTGTTGCCTTCAGCGACAGTGGGGAAGAAGGAGAAACAGAGAGGGAGAACTCACTAACCACCTTGCGTGGCCATGGCTGGCTGGGGTCTGTGAGCACAGCCAAGACACCCACCCTGCTGCAGTGGTGGGGTTTGCAGTGGAGCCCTGCTATGGACAGACAGTGCGGAGGTAGCAGCGCTGCTCCTTCTCTCTTTCCAGTAAAGATGAGGCCTCCGGGAAATCTTCAGATGGTTAGCAAAACTGAAAACACCTACAACTTAACGTGGAGCCTGAATATTTCCTCTCACTATTTGGATGGATATCGGGAATACCAAGTGCGGTACAGAACCACAAGTCAGTCCTGGGAGGTGAGTACAAATTGGGGCACTGGGACCTGTCACCATATGAATCCTGGTCTTCTTTACATCACCCAGGACTTGCTCCTCAGGACAAAACCAGTTTTGGTGAAGCTGGAGTGCAGATGACACCCCCTCACACCACCCTTTTATCTATGTCACCAGCTGCCAATGTATGGTAATGTCATAGAAGCAGATGGGAATCCTATTTTACTTAGTGCTGTCACAAAGAAATCCAGACAGCTCCAGGACAGACCTGAAAGAGATGAAAAAAACAAAGCAAAGAATAATTTTCCTCCAGGCTGAACAAGCAGTGCAAGAGGTGTAAGGATATGAGACAGGTCCTCTCTGAGGGTCTTGGAAGAGACGGGTGCATAAGGCTGTAAGCCAGGGTGTTGATGATGCTCTAATTTTGCCCCACTCCCAGGAGTCCAGGAACTTCACCATTGAGCAGGACCAGATGTGGATGGTGTTTGAGAGCCTCTCCCCCGGCTTGAAATATGAGGCAGCTGTCCGTGCAAGGCCAAGAGCCTTAAATATCTACAAAGGCGTGTGGAGCGACTGGAGCGAGACGATACTGTGGAGGACACATGCTGACCGTAAGGACCAGAGTCAGGCAGTCTGGCTTGGAGGGGAAACAGGGGACTCAGTGAAAACAAAGTAGGAAGCCCAAGCAGGCTGAGAAGCTGGAGGAAGATGGAGAGGGAGGACTGTGTTAATTAAAGAGTAATAGAAAGGTCAGAAATTATCTGTCCCGCCTAATCTGTTAGGTCAGGCTGGCTCAACAGGGCTTAAGGGCAAAGACTGCCTGACCCCCCAAAGAGCCCCTCTCACTTCCAGAAGCCAGGCAAAATCTACAAGATGTAAATTAGGGATGGCTTCAGCCACTCTAGCTTACTGTGGGAGAAGAAAGGCCAGATCAGACGTCTGACCTGCAGAAGCAGTGGCCAAGACTGGCATTTTCTCAGGTGCTCCTGTGACCTAGGAACATAAATCAAGCTTTTCACTGGAGCAACTGATGAGTGAAATGCAGTGAAACAGAGCACTCGGTTCTTGAACCGAAGGATACCTGAGTCTAGGAAGCAAAAGATTTACATACGTATAAGTCCCTTCCAAAAAGGTCTGCTGAGACTTGCATCAGTCATTAACATGAACCACAGCATGGGGGACACCTCCAGCCTTAAAAGACAGTGCCCAGAGCAAGTGTCTTCGGTGAGTCATTGGCTGTGGTCTCTGTCATTTCTTTTCCGAAAAATAAGCAGATAGAGGTTATTCCTTCTCATATCGCCCCCACTCTGCCTCTGCTCAGCCTCTCGCTGTTGTGCCTGGCGCTGGTATAAACAGAGGAGCTATGTTTAGAAAGGGCACTGCGTTGCTGTGGCGATCAAATTTTGACAGTGTGTGATGTCAATGAATAGGATACAGCTGCAACCGGTTGTCATAGCAACCAAGACCCAAAGATAACTGGGGTACCAGAGGCAGAGGAAACAAAGTAATCTTAGTAGCATCTCAAGGACAGGCAAAGAAAGAATGTCCTAAAAATGTCTCCTCCTTCTTTTATTTTGATCTGCTTCCTCACAACTACTCCAGAGGAGCTCTGCAGGCCCAGACCAAGGGGTACTAGGGATGGACAGAGACTGAGGTGGCAGACAGAGGAGACAGGCACCAGAATAGCAAGACCAAGTAAAAATGCACTGGTGTGATGTGTGTGAAAGAGACAGATTAAGAAAAGTTTGAGATAATGCCAGACAAGCCTGAGGAGTGCTGGCAGTGCTGGCAATGTGGGAATTCCATCTCTTTCTCCTAACCCTGTGGTCCAAGTACCCAAATCATCATGTGGTGGAAAGCTGTAATCTTCCTAGCTTCCTAAATCTTTCCTACACATCTCCAAAGAAAGAAGCCACCCCCCTGACCCCTAACCTTCTCCATCCTTGGTCCTCCTGCCTTCTTAAAGACCCATGAAACCCATGACTCTGCCTCCTCCACTGACTCTTAATGCTGTTTGAAGTCTTCAATCCCACTTAAGATGATTTTAGGACTCCCTGCTTTCCTTTGTAATGAGACAGGCAGGTTGATAGACACTTCAACCAGTAGACTGTGCCATCTCATCTGTGGCAACCTGCAGCTGCGGTGCTGTTATGAACAGGGAGTTCAAGCGGTTCAGCACAAATTATCTATTAAGCAATGCCAAGCAGTCTCGGAAACCCATCTCAGCTCAAAGGCATCCGACACAACACAGAACTCATTTATCTGACTTGTATATTATCATTTTATGTCACTGATCAGCTTGAACAGCCATGGAAGGGGTGCAGTTCCTACATCCAGAATTCTGGCTAAATTTTCACAACCACTCCCTCATTCTCTCTCACCTTGCAGAAACATCCCAGCCAGTCCTGCCCGCTCTTATAGTGAGCATCTGCATCTTCGTAATCATTGGGACTGCCTTCCTTCTCAACTTACGGACCCTGAAATGGTAAATGAGAATCAAGTTTTCCTCTCTGTTCCTCTCCTGTATCTTTTGTGTCTTCTCAAAACCAGGGCTATTTTTCACTTGGTATTACTCAGGATAGAGAGTAACATAGAGATAGAGAGTAAACATCACTTATAGCCCGATTTTTGTGTCTGACACTTGTCTGAGGAGATGTATCACCACCCAAGATGGTGTGGTTTCAGCACCGTCATCGTATTGTGCCACGCTCCTGTGACCTGGTGCCATGCTCTGGCTGAATTCAAAACAGCTGCCTCAGCAGTTCTCTTGCCCATGGGTTAGAGTGGTGTTTCCTGGCAGGGATGCACCAAAATTTCCGCTTCAAAAGCAGGCCATTGTGCTGAGCACTCCTTCAGCAGAGAGGACCAAGTAAGCCTAGGTACCGCTACTTTCTCGCTTGATTAAACACTCTGGCAAGAGCTCAGGCAGGACATGGTGACATCTGGTCTGTAATCAAAGTAAGGAGCACAATTCTTCCTCTCCTTGGTCTGTGCAGTCATGCAGTGTCTCTTCACATGCCGGTAAACATCTACATCATGCTTTAAAGATCTCTTTGCCAGCGCTTCTACCAAGACATTGCTTTTATTCAGGACTGAAAGTGTCTCACAAGGTTACTCTGTGCAATAATAGGGAAAGTGACCTGCCAGCACGCCAAGGTTAGAAATAGCCTCAGGTTTTCTCATCTCAGGGCAGGGGCAGAGAAGCAGGATGCTGATGTTCGTGGCAGGGAGCAGGGAGAAATGTTGTCAGGGATGAGGCAGCAGAGGCTGGGATGACTTCTCTGTAAGGAAAGAAGATGCATATTGAAGGAAGATGGATACTCAGAAAGTCAGTGGTCACTGTGTTTTAGCTTGAATCGTAACACAAGGATGAGGAAATGTTAGCTATACAGCACAGAGAGAGATAAAAAAGGCTCCTTCCTCCATGGAGTATAATTAACCTGAGGAAACTGGATGGAGGATAATGCTGAGGTAAGATCCAAGGAAGGATTAGACACGCATGAATAAAAATAGCATCTGCAGTGATATAAGGTAGTTTATATGCAAGAACTAGCAAATTCTGATGCTTCAGAGAGTACACTGATTGCCTCCAGAGGTCACGAGGGTTTTTCTTCAGATCATCCCACACCAAAGCTTCAGCAAAGACCTGACAGGATCAGCCAACCTCTCTGAGGGACTGAGGAGCAAATTAGATCACTTCCTGCTGCCTCAGGATGACAGTACACTGGATCCAGTAAAGTAGACACCACTGGGCTTGCACAAGGTGTGCTCAGATTGCTTGCACAACTAGTGTGTCCTAGCTGTACCACGCAGTGTCCTGCTGACAAGACATACAGACAGTTGTGGCACAGCTTTGCCAGTGATGGTCCCATTCAAGCCATGTGGTCCTCCAAGTCATTGTGGTAGTAGCAAAGCAAAGAGAGGGGCAACTCAAAAGAGCTAGAGCTTGGAAACAAGGGAGACCTGCCCTGCTTGTCATCAGAACAGGGAGCTAAGGGGGCAGGTGGAGAAGTTAAGGTGACCAGTCAAGCCAGGGAAGAAACAAGGGAACTGCTGGTTGGGCTTCCCTAGGGAAAAGGCTGAGGGGAGTGTATTGTCCAGGTTTAACTGCCTCATCTCTTTACCTCTCATCCCTCAGCTACTGCATTTCAGGACACACAAGAGCAAGGAGAGCCCTCAGGCTTGTTCTTATTTTACCTTTCCCCCAAGCCAGGGTAGTACCCATGAGCTATGATGCTCTCTCTTACCCCCACCACAGTGCCAGATTGGTCAGGTTCAGGTCCTGCTTCATTCCTCCTTCTCCTTTTGTTTTCTCAAGGTTTAAAAAGATCCTGAAGATTCACATTCCAGATCCAGAGAAGTTCTTTCCCCCACTTGTTTCAGTTCATGGAGGTGACATTCAGGTATGGGACCAGGGATGAAGCCACGTGGTTATGAGGGAGAAATGAGGGAAAGGAGGGTCCAGCCACACATGCCTAGGACAGACACCCGGTTGTCAGATCTACATGTGCACACATGACACATGTGCCTGTAGCACCAGCTGCTGGGTCCTCCCCTCGAGTTTTTTTTTCTGACCTTCTAAAATCTGACACTCGGCTGAGACATTTCTAATTACAGAACTGAGAAACGGCAAACCACGCAAACCTCAGCACCCTTCTCCCCTAACGGGCAGCCTCAGAGAAAACAAGGGACCTGCGGGAGGGAGCTTGCCATCTCAGATCCCCTTGCACCCCACTTCTGTCCCTCCTTGACTGCCCTAGGTGCCCAGCTCTTGCTCCAGAATTCCTGTTGTGATCCACTCCTCCTGGCTGTGAATCTTTCTTCTGCACCTAACACGAATTGCCATCACTCTGGATGGCACCTGGCTGTTATCTGCATTCTTGTTGTCTCTTTCCCTTCTTTCCCCACCCCCACTTTCTCCCATCCCCTATTCTTGCTGTGAGTATGGGCAGCTGCAAGGAGACAATTACCATTCTGTGCAGTATTAAAGGGAGTGTCAGATGCAAGACGTGGGAGGTGATCCCAAGGGGCATCTCGCTTTAAGAAGGGTGGAAACTGCAGAGGTTCCAGAGGACAGCAAAGCTTTGGAACAGCCTAAGAGCAAAAAGCTTTAGAAAGCTTAAACTACTGGGAAGACTGCAGAGTAGGCGGGGCAGGGGTGTGCAGTAGGCACTGAAGACACTTTCTCAGTGCGGAAAGAACCAGCAAAATTGGCTTTACTTGCCATAAAGGCAATGAAGTTGGATGTTATCAAAACCAGTTTATTTTTAAGGACAATGATGCACTGCGGGATGGTGCATTCATTCATGGTGAGTGTGGAAATCTAGGCACAGGGGGCCTGGAAGAGCACTTCAGACTAGAAATCTGTACAGAGCCATGCGGACATATCACAAACTGGTTCAGCACCTAGGAATAGATTGCATGAGACACATCCCAGTACTGCTTTTCACGTTTCCACATTCACTTCATCTTATGGCCTTGCAATTTTTTTTATTCCTTTCACTTTAATCCTCCATCCTCTGTTCCCCCCTCCAGAAATCTCAAAACATAGGCTTGCAAGATCTGCTCTTGATTTCAAAGTTACAGAAAGATACAGTCTTTCTGAAAATCCTGCAGATGAGACTTAACAAGTGTGAATTTCCTCCCACACACACCTCCAGCAGCTCTTGCTTGGATGGAGAAAATGTCACTTGATTGCTGTGGCCACTCAGGAGAAGAAACCCTTGGTTCCTCACTGAGTGTTATACTTCAGGCATAACAGTCTCTGTCTTGTTTCTTCCCCATCAGAAATGGCTCTCCTCCCCATTCTCCACATCTTCCTTCTGTGTGAACAGCACAGCCCCAGAGATCTCCATGCTTGAGGTGATGCAGAAGAATGACCAGGAATCCCAGTTTCTGCTTTCCAAGGGAACTCTGACTCCTGATCCTCCCATAGAAACCAGTGGTCACTCTGTATCCAGCTGCTTCACCAACCAAGGCTACTTCTTTTTCCACCTTTCCAACTCCTTTGAGATTGAGCCCTGTCAGGTCTACTTCACCTATGAGCCTTTCACCCAGGAGGGCAGTGGCAGCGAGGATGGTGAGTCTTACCATGCTCTCCCCTCCCCAGACCTCTGCACGCTGGCAGAGGACGTGTCTGTGTTGTCCCACAACTTCCTTCACTGCATCAAGGCGACCCGGGGCTTCCAAAACAGCTCTTTCGTGGAAGAGACAGAAGGTGAAGCCCAGCGGGCGATGGCTATTTCTGGGGCTCTCCGGTCAAGTGAAGGCACCTCACCAACACCAGTTCTGAAACAGAATGAGAAAGTGACAGACAAAGCAGCTTTACAACCTGCTGAGGCCCTGTGCCAGCTGGACACTGACATTCCTGACCGATCGGACCTTCATGACAGCGATACTATCGATGTAACAGAGGGGAGTGGGAAGGCAGGCCCTCTGGTTGACCCCTGTACACCAGCAGCACATGCTACCTCTTCTTTCTCTCAGCCTCCACCTCTAAGGCAAACCCAGGATGAGGATCCATGCAGAACAGCCTTCTCCAGCCAGGTCCCAAACACTGGTGCCTACCTTTCTCTGAGGGACCTCCAAAGCCAGTACAGCCATTGCTCTGCCTAGAATCTGCCTGGAGGAAATCCACAGGCGGGAAAGGCCTTCTCTTCAGGGAAGGCTAGATGAACAGTTTTTCTATATAGGACGTGAATGTAACTTTAGCATCAAACCCATTGGGACTGTTCTTTAATGAGGCTGGAGAACACAGTTACTCTAGAGTGCTGCAAAACCAGAAAAGGGATAGGATGGACAAGGTGTAAATTCACAGATGTTTAGATCATTAGATGCTACCCATACAGAACTAGTTCCCAAGGTAAAGCGTTAGTGAGACAGACTGCTGGAATTGAGAGGACATTTTGCATGGAGAACTGGGCTAGCGGACAGTAAAGCAACACATGGAGAATGATAAAGGCACATTAAAGCTGTTCAGCGGCTACACAGCTAACAGAGATGGAGAAGCCTGATTCTTAGGTATACAGGCCAACAAGGACTCTCCTTCATAACTAAACCTGTTTCTCTGCTATTACTGGATGTGGTGGCATAGAAACCCCTTCCTACACTGCTCAAGTGCCATTCTGAACCTCACCAGCTTGTTTTTTCCTTCCTAGCTCCCAGTAGGAGGCTGTGCCAGCACTTCCATGTTCTGCATCTTGGTGCAAAATAGCACTCAGCTTTGAGGTTGAGTAGGCACATGGTCCATTTGCCTCGTCCCAGCCTAAGAAATTCTAAAGGGAGGGAGAAATGCCTGAAAAGGTGGATATAAAATTTTGTACAAGGGACAGTAGCACTGCCAGTCAGTGCTGAGGCTGATGATGGGTGAAAACATCTCCTCCTGACTGACCAAGGGTGTATTTTTTTCTGTGATGTCCCCACTTCAGCTTTTAATCAGAAATTACATTCTGAGCTACTCAGTCCAGCTTTAGACTCAAGTCTCTAAGACCAGGTCAGAGGCACAACTGTGTCAGCTGTCTAAGCAGTGTAGTGTAAAAGAAATCCCCATTACTGGGTTAAAAATACTGGGGAAATCCCCCCCCCCCCCCCCCTTCCCCCCGCCCCGTCGCTGGCAGCAAAATCAACAACCAAGCATACACACTCTGTCTCCAGCGTCTT
>Ga0181612_148352_pt1 | contig 15359 bp, 10 predicted proteins | sample HoacroProtozoa21_FD_119630 | JGI IMG/M metagenome (GOLD analysis project Ga0181612, IMG submission 119630) | Hoatzin crop microbial communities from Cojedes, Venezuel. Combined Assembly of Gp0051906, Gp0051904, Gp0051908 | reverse complement strand
GTTTAGATTAGATATTGGGAAAAATTTCTTTACTGAAAAAGTGGTCAGACATTGGAACAGGCTGCCCAGGGAAGTGGTGGAGTCCCCATCCCTGGATGTGTTCAAAAAACATGTAGATGTGGCACTTCAAGAAATGGTTTAGTAATCACGGTGTTGTTGGGTGGATGGTTGGACTTCATGATCTTAGAGGTCTTTTCCAACCTATGATTCTGTGAAATTCCTGTAGTATCATTTCTCATCTAGAGGTTGTTCTACCCCATGGTATATTAACAGAAAACTTGTTGGAATCACCAAGACTTTAAGACAGACTAATAGTGAGTCTGAACATGTATTCCCAGAAGGTACACACACATACACCTTTACGCAGTACATGTAGGCGTATATACATGGCCAGCCATAAAGAACAGAGAGAGAGGCACGCTCAGCACTCACACAAACATGGGCAGTGCCAGCAGCCTCATCCTGCCCCTCTCTCTGGCTGAGCAGGGTGAAGGTCCACTAGTGGGAAGTGGGTACATGTGCACAAGGTGGATCCCCTAGCAGCTGGCCTCAGACACTCAGTCTGCCCAGTACCTGCCCCTGGATCCCAGTCTTCCCAGTTACTGGCATCCAGGCATAAAAGCCCCTGAGGTCACAGCCCCTTTCCAGCTGCTGATGCTCAGAGCCCTTTGCAAACACCTACGCACAGACAGAGACACAGACACAGAAAGACACACAGGGATCTACAGTCCCTGCAGTGACACGCAGTCCACCAGTAGCTGGTGATGGATGCTCCCTGCTGTGATGGGAGGAGCCGGGCAGGGTGGTATCTGGGCTGTCCCACCTGCCATCATCTCCCTGTGCTCCTTGGCTAGCATGCAGAGGAGCGTTTCATCACATTACCTACCAGTACTCAGTAGGATGGTTAAACGGGCAGGCTACACTTTAATTCATTTGGTTGCATTTGACAATATGCTAAAAAAAAGCCTCAGGCAGCGAAGGAAAACCAAACCAAATAACCAGCAGTAACCAATTTACTTTTCAACATGGATTTCACTAGGAAACTGGGTAAGCAGTAGCTATTAATTCCTATGATAAACTCATTTTGCATCTGTGCATTGTGGTAGGTGGCAAAACAAGAATTCTCCACAGTTTAGGAGGAAGCAGCAGACTGAACACCATTTAGGGTTAATTCTAGCAAGGAAGGCGATATAACAACTATTTTAGATGTGAGAAGCTAGAAGCACATAGGTTGAGGGACTTTTTTTATGCAGCGTAGGGTGAAAGGACAGTTATTTTCCTCTCTAGCACTAAGGATCGAACCATAATGGCTTAGCATTGTTTAAAGCTCATAAACTGCAACTGTAAATCAGCAAATTAGCTAATGATTGCCTCCAGGTAGCGATCATGATGAAAAACAAATGAGGAAAGGTACTCGTGCATTGCACTTCGTAGCTACTGGAAAAATTAAAGTTCTGTCTTCATAACAAAACTGTTGAAGGCATGTTATGAAAGGTTGTGCCCTGGTAGCAGAACAATTACTGCTCTGAATGAGCGTGTTTTTTAATAAATGCTGCTGTAGTAAGTCTGCAGTTCAGTGCTAGCAGTTTTAAATGATTCATACTGTAACTGCGCAGTTGTATCTGCAGCAGGAAACTGTGAGGCAGAATACTGTATTTCCAGCCTTTTCTAGATAGTTCCAACCCTGACTACTACAAATACACATAACTAAATAACCAAATATGTTACATAGTGAAATCACTATACCAGTAATCTTCAGTGCAGAGACAGTAATGGTAAGCAAGATCTCAGACCTTTCAAACCATAAATTGGTTTATAGCCATTTTTAATAAAAGAGAGTAACAATATAATCATAACAAAGCAATAACATTTTGATCTTATGACCCAACACCCACCAGGCTTGTACCTGCAGAGCATAGGGGGTTCTTGAAACTTGCACAATGATTCTTTAATTCCCACATTGCTTGTGCTCAGCATCTTGTTATTGTCTTTTTGCTTCCAAATTACACTATTTGTAATGTGAGCTGACTATATTTAATTGTCCATTTTGTGGAAAAATCTAAGTAAAACTTGTTTCTTGTTGCTGTTTCACATCTTCCCAGAGAAACTCTGCAGCTGAGGTGCCTTGAGTAGATTTTTGTCACGGCATGACTCATGATATTTTCTTACATTGTCATGCCTGTTTGCTTGCAGTACACCATGCACAGTAGTCGAAGGGCTGATCAAATTTACATCTCTTTGTATCAGTATGGGGTAAGTAAGAAATAGAGTACATGATCAGCTCATTCAAAGAAGATGGAGTTCACGTACGCAGAATGGTATTGTTCTGGCTATATGTTAAAGCTTGGTGTTTCTGCCATTAATTATTGCTAGTTCCTATTGTGATAGATAATGACCAATATTTTTAAATGCCATAGGGAGGTATGGCTGGCTCCATGAAATTCGGAGGAGGCACCAAGCTTTCCATACGGCCTATGAAGATCACTGCACTAAAACAAGAAGCCCCTTTTAAATCACGTACCTGCCCAGGACTCGGGATCCATTCTCTCAAGCAAGACTTTCCTTCATTTTAGTACCCATAACCCTAACTTTAGTCACCTCATCTCAACCCCACACAAGAGACCCAGGATGTGACATGTCACTCACCCTTGGAGGCAGCATCAGGGAGCACAGAGAGCTCGCGCAGGGCGAGCAATGGGACACGGAGCCCCAGTGGCATGCTGTGCTGTGCCGATGTCTAAATCCCCGCAAGCGGGAGAGAGTTAAATTTTTTTATTCTACATCTTGGATAGTCAGTCTAATCACTGACTTTTTAAATACGGAAAATGTCTTCTCTCTTGGTGGGAATTGGTGAAGTGTAATTCTGTAGAATCACCAATTGCGTCAAGTGCTGCAGGCAAAGGATTTGCCTTGTGGGTAGGGTCTGGAGTTTATGATAGCAGAAAAGTAATATTAAGACAATTCTGGTTACACCCAGAAACTGATTTTCAGACATCTGAAGAATTTTAGTTATAAAAACTTACATATTTCTGGCTTAGATGGTATGTGACAATGGCAATTTTGAGAACTTGAATTTTAGACTTGAATATCTCAAGAGGCAGTTATGCAGACTTGTGCTTCAAAGCAAGTGTAATCCTAAATGTCTTCAACCTCAGGCATTTTCAAATGCTGTGAGTCATGTTTTGCGAAAACCTTAAACCCCATCAGGAAGCTGATGAAACACATCCGTTGCTATAAAATAAAAAACAAATAAATCTACAGGCTAGGGAGTAGTAATGTCATGTCAGGGGAGCTTAAAAATGGTGAAGAAGGACCTTGTACACTTGTCATTTTGTACAAAGACTATGCAACATCTTTTGATCAAAAACTTACATTTGTTCCACTCCGTAGTATTTAGAGGTCAGTATTATTGGTCTAAGCACCCTTTTTTTGCAGCATACAGCCATTCTACTACTTCTTTTTCTGGCAAATGTGGTTTATGTACAAAGATATTTGCATAAGCCAAATTGTCGTCAACATCGATTATAAATGGTTTTGTGTTTTAGTAGTACCCAAGGACTGCAGAAATCCCTTGTGATACACTTAGAATGTGTTACAGTTATGTGTAACGAAAAACTCTTCATCCTGGAACATTTACAGTTGTGAAGCCTTCCTGCCAAAAAATGAGCAGGGCTGAAATAAGGGAAGAAGGACTTCTGTGGGGAGAGTACCATCAAAGAAGCATACAAAGCATGTTTTTTTAGTCCAAACGTGTTTTTGCGGAAAGCACTGTGCTCTCATACATATCTTTTCTCATTAAAACAGAAATTGCTGCCTTTTGACATTTCGCTGCAGCAGGCACGCTTTTCAGACAGTAAATCTGTAACGATTCATAGATACATGAAACCAACTGGTAGTTGTGATCTTACCTTACCAGTTACCACTGCTGATAGTTATATGGACTTTTACTGAACATAATACAATAGAGCACAGAGCAATGATGGGGGATTCTTTGCCAATGAAATAAATAGCTATAGTCTGAATCCTGTTCTCACTACGTTGTAAATGTGGAGTAGTTCCATTGAAGTCATGGGTTTATCACAGCAAAATTCATAAATGATAATTGAGACTGTTTGTGATGGATGCATAAAATTAATCTCCTTAGAGGTGACAACATACACTTTATGTATTTTTCCATAATGCTCATCTAGATGTAGTTCCTTGGATACTATTTTGAAACTGATAGCCAGAACCTATCTCAGAATCACTGTCTCTGCTGACTATATATGGATTCTAGATTTCTTATTAGGCATGTAAGTAATTTAAGTTCTCTTGCGCTTTTATTAATTGTCCAAACTGGGCTACTTCTCAGGAAGGAGAACGCTCTTACACGCTATAGCATTATGCAGCACCATCCCCACTGCTGGGGGACAGTAGCAACTACTAAAACTTGCTGCTTTTTCCAAATTTTAGTAGTCTTAAGCAGACTGAGTTGTCTTGGCAGTACATTAATTGCCACACAGAGGCAAATAGAGTTATATTATAGTTCTTAGTGGATAGTTTTGTTTGGGCTTTGGGGTTGTTTTTTTAAAATGAAAGACATCTTCTGTTGTAAAAATGATGCCAAGAAAACGTTAAACTGTATTTTTTCTCCGCAAAGAATACATTTGCTACAGAGACCACTTTTGACCATAAGCATAAGGTACTTTGTAGTTAAAAGAGAAATTGCTGGTATTTTAACATTTTAATAAAATACAACCCCAAAGCTGTCAACTGAGGTAATGTATGGTGTGATATAGTATAGTCCTGGGAAATAGGCACTGAGATGTTGCCAGTAATGAAACTAAATCACTGTTTTATGTTAGTCTGTTTTACAAGGTCAGGAGCTGCAATATGTCAAAAATGTTGAAAGGTACGGATCAGATAATGGCAGCTGCAAATTAAAACATGCATTAAAACTTGCATGGGCAAGAAGTCAAAAGGTTGGTATCTGTATACTCAGAACTACTTTTCTCCTGATACGTACCTATGAACTCCAATTAGTAACAACATATTAGTGTCTTTGAAATGAGATCTCCAGATTTAAAGTTCCAAGGAGGCTGGTAATAAGAAGTTTCAGTTTGCAGACTTATGCATCTTCTTTCCCTTACACTTCCTGAGACCAAGTACTCAGACAGTGGTGACTAATGATTCCATTACCTTTGAAAAGAAGGATTTCATGTTAGCATTACTTCCAGTCAGCTGCATAGCAGATGGTAATACAATGACTGCTTATCACTGAATCTGATGCAAAGAACAAAAAATAAATCATGAATTAGGCTTAGATCAAATCTTGTACACAATAGCACCTTACAAAGTTATAACGAGCGTGAAATATGAGTGCCTAATCCTGTCACTTGGTCTAGCCTCCCTGAAAATATAAAACCTCTATAAAGTCACCTAAGAAGAGTAGCATCTCTGAAGAGTAAAGAGCAGTTGTGTGAAAGGAAAAGCATCCCTGACTGGGATGGAAGAAGACATTCTGGGACATTCAATCTCCAAAGTTATACACGTCAAAGTATGAATATGATCTTTTACAGGTTTGCTGCAGGGGTGAATTAATTTATATGTTGTATCCCTGTTAAAATATATACGTATGTATATATACACAGATGACATTTAAAGAAACATGTCACGTTCTGCAGTAACTTACTTAACCAAAGCAAGAACACAAAATAAACTTGCCACGATGAGCACATCTATGTTACTGCTTGAGTACCAGCAGATACTGAATAAAAAGGCAAGGCAAATTCACAGCTAAAAAGAACCATGCAGGAACCTTAGATCACCAGTGTACACATACCCAAGTTGCACACAGGATCTACTTTGCATCACTGACCAAAACAGAGATCATGATGGAAACGATCTGCTTTAGCTCCTTTACTTTAACAGACTCAGGACCTAGCACGGAGCTGAAATCCAGCACTGGAGACGAGCAGAGCATGCACTTTAATGCTCTGCAAAGATTGCATCTAAGGGGCAGCTTCTGCTGCCTCTAGAGTCCTGAGGAGCTCTTGGGGACCCCCTGGGTGCAGATGGAGAGGAGCAAAGAACGTAGCTGAGAGCAGGTCATACAGTCATTACAAACTGTCAGATGGGGACGATGACTATGAATTAATGTAAAGATTCCACTGAATGCTCAACCTATCCTACTTGAAATCTCTTTCAGAAAACTCTTTCTTTCATTGAAGTGGCCTTTCTCGTTATCATCGTCTCCACATCTTCTACCATTGTCGTTAGTGACATATGTGATGTCCATCTGCAGTATTCGTGTGCATATTTTTCACCTCTTATTTGTATGTTTGACAAAGCGTTGTTGACACTAGACATACTACATACTGAATAGTATATTTTAAAAGGAAGAAATATTAAATCTTAAAGTAATTATGAGTTTTAGTTTTCAATTAACTACTCATATGTAAGAATATTTCTAAACAGGAGCTTCAGTTTCACATTTGTTCCTTTTCCTTGTAATGATTGTGATCTTTACCGTTGCAACAGACATATAAGCATTAACTTCACTGCAAGGAGATGGGTGTAAACTGACGTTATTTTGGGTTGTATATTTTTTATAATGAAACAAACTAAAAAAAAAAAAAAAGACTGTTATTTTTAATTACTAGTCTAAAATGAATAAAATTAGCATAAATCCAAGTTGGGGTCTTGGTTATGACAACAATATAATATACAATAAACAGAGCTTGTTATATACTATACAAAAAAATGTGGGCCTCCTCACCATCTTATTTAAAAGTGCGTATGTAGGAGCCTGATTTGAGCTACAAGAATTTGCTGGACTTATTTCAAGCTGAACATACATTAATACTTAGAATATTAGGAAAAAAAGGCTTCAACTTCATTAGCAATGCTCCTCTGTTTTACACTAAAGTCAAAAAAGCCAGACTGAAATCAAAGTCATGTATCATTTTAACAGAGATAGGAAAAGAAGCATATATAGATTTTGTTAACAGAAAAAATGTGAAAATTGTTTTACACATTAAACTACAATGCTAATACAAAATAGATTAGTAAAATCTCAAGATTTGTTTTTTCTTATTGCTTTGTTTTTAAGAGGTTACTCCATGCTGAAAAGCCATGGGCCAGATGCTGATGTTCTCATAATATTACTTGATGCATGATGACACTAAAATCTATGGAAATAATCATGAAGTTAAGCATTAGTAAGGTGTTAAGTTTAGCAAGATAGAAAATTTTCAGCAATATATGACAGAATCAAAATTGTTGTGAGAAAAGTATTGAGAAGGGCCATAAATGAATTATAAGAGGTTACATCACCTTTTTCTCTGCAATGCCTAGATTTCCTTGAAGGTTTTCCATTCGGTTAAAACCTCAACCTATCTGTATTAGGAAGGACACAATGCCACTGTGATATATTTATAATCTGAAGATGTATCTTGAAAACACATCAGAAGCTAAAGCTGAGATTCAAAGGCCATTGTACAGAGGAGGCATTGGGAAGGGCTTGGAGAAATGGCCACAGAGGTGACAGGTGATGCTTGCTTGTAATCCTTTGTGCACCACCATGAAGTAGAGAAAAATCCATGGACAGGAACAGGATTGCATCAGTGTGGCTGGCTTTTGGGTAACTGCCTTACTGATGTTGATCAAGCTATTCAAAATAAGGACACAATGCATTGCACAGTGTATGAATATGCAACTATGGAAAAATTAGTACTTCTAAAATAAAGCCCACACATCTCAAGGAATGTACATGTAGGTGGGTGTATATGTGCACGGTACTCGGGCTCCACAGACTGTTCCTCGAGGAAGAGCAAATTCTGGGATGTATGCAGCTGCAGTGCAGGCTGTGTTACACCAGGGGGGTTTGTAGAATACAGGGCCATTTCAGACCAAAATGACTGGTGCTGTACTTGCCCTTATAGCGGCTTTCTGTGTCATTAATAGCTGCCTTGTCAAGAATCCTGAGTGATTAATGACAGAAGAGTGTATGCTAGCATTTAGTTTAATTTGTATTTAGATGGTATCATAAACCTCGTGACCACGTGCTGTGCAAATAAGCAGCCCTTTGATTGCTGTGCAGTATTATTAGTGGCAGTGATTTGTGAACAGAGGGGTATAACCTAAAGGGTGGAACATACAGTAGCTAGAAAAGAATATACCAGAATATATGAATGACACATTATCAAAGCTATTTCAAAAGTATATTTTAGAGGCTGCAGCAACTGCCTGTCCTAGAATTTAATCAGAAACCAAAGCTTTGAAAAGACTGCAGGACAAAAAATGGAGGTAATATAAAAGTGTCACTCAGGCCAGCAGGCAATGCTAACAAATTGCCATGTCTTTGTCAAATGCTCATCACTCATTCTAGTGTCAGGTAATGACCATACAAATTGTAATTCTATAGATCGGGCAAGGTGTTTAAACCAAGCAACCATCCTTGCTATTTTATTACATGAATGTCTAGTAAACTCAGAGAATGTTGAAAGGACTGTAATGTTTAACAGAAAAAAATCAGAAATAAATGCACTGTAAAATAGGATTAATGGTATAAATTTGTGGATTAGCATAAATCCTATTTACCCCTACTTAATAAGGCATTATAAAGCAAGCAAGGTTTATGTAATGCGATTTAAGCTTATTTAATTTCCTTTTTTAAGCAAATATCATTTGGCCTTAACATATATAATACAAAAGCCAATTTGTGAAATATTCCATAGATCTGCAAAATCTCTTCTGACGAAGGGTAGTGAATATGCTTGACACCGTTGTGTGCAGGCTCCAAGTTACCGATATTACAACCTGGCTCCACAGTTGCCATGCAGGAAAACCCGCCACTAAAATCAAAGGGAATTGTATTTATCTATGAATTTAATAGTCTATCCCTTCCCCTCATTTTTTTTTAAATTTATTTTATTTGGAAAGACTTGGAGATTTATACTCTCCAGCTGTTTATACACCCATTAATAGGATAAAATTTAGTTGTTTAATGAATGTGCTGTGTTTGTGTGTATTTAATCATTTGATATGTTTATATGTCTCTGGAAATAAATAGTTTTCCAACTATAGTTTTGTGTTCTGACTATCAGTCACGAAATTAGCTTCAACAGTGAATGATGATAACAGGCTTGATTTTACATGGATGGTAGACTTAATTAGCAGCTTTCTTACAAATATCTTCGTGAGTTTATATTACTGAATAATAAAAATGGTCTTCTTTGCATCTGATTAATACTTTTGTCTCAAGATAATGGTTAATCATGAGGTTTAGGATATATAGGGCTGAAGATGCTTTATTTATCAATGGACAGAGTTCCTCCTCCAGGCTGTAAATTTTTTTATTTTTTGTCCAATATCTTTGAGCCGTGTAGGTAAACAACAATGTTTGAAAGTTAGCTAACTCATAAAATTACCACAGTTTCAAAGTTGATGGCAAGATATTAATACCCAGAAGTAAGTCATCTCAATTTAGCTGCTTGCAATGAAGTTAACATCAGTCAGATTTTTTTTCAACATCTCTCTACCATCATTACTGTCATTTTCATTGGTCATAATTAATTTCTAGGGCTTTAGGAACATTCGAAAATCTTGCATTTGCATGTGAAATAGTAAGTATCTTTTCTGTGGACAGTCCCATAGAAAATGCTCTTAGTGCTTATGGCTGCACCTGTACACCCTAGAACTCTGCATGGCCATGCTAATGATTTTTATGAATTTACAGATGTAGTGATAAATTCTAAATACCAGCTGTCAGGTCTATTTAGTAGCTGGAATTCCTTTCGCCGTGGGGGTATTTTCATTCTTAAACCTACTGCCCATGTGCTGCGTATCTTGATAACCCTCCTTTTTTAATTAGTGACAGACTATTTTGGAAAGTCAGGCTTTGAAGGTACTTTTTCTGCTTGCTTATGAAAAAGCAACATTAATCTTGTTCATCAAAGAGGACTACAGAAGAGAACTGTGGCTCCTCAGGTGCATAAATGGTTTCCCCACCGCAGACAAGCTGGATACTGCATTGACTGAGGAAGCTGCCAGCATGTGCATCCTCAAGGAAAATGTCACTCAGTGTAAGCAGAATTCCTCCCATCTGGAGGATTTGAGATTTTTAAGAAAAATTTTCCTTAGTAGCTCTTTTTTTTTTCTCCCCATCATTTTCAGAGAATTTTTCTTTTTCCTTCAAGAAATGTTTTTTGATGTTTCTCACCTTAATTCTGTTTCTCAGGCAACACAGACCACACGAATAGCTGCTAATATGTTGTTAACTACAGCATCCAAAGTGATTTCCTTGGGATCAGACACAAACTTCCTAACTCCCCCTTCCATATGTTCTGTGTCACAATCCTGAAGCTGTCTGGTGCGGTTCTCTGGGAATGCTTTCTTGTCTTCAAATGCATTTCAGCACATAATACTTGCTTACAGTAGTCATGAAATGAACAAATACAGTCGGTGCTTTTTCCATATCATTCCTGATTTTGATATTTGATGCCATTTCATTTCCACTTTCTCCACATGGTCAGCTGATGGTCCAAATGTTTTGGATAGATGACTAATAAATACAGCAGAGAAGCTTCACAGGTTGGTTGACAAACTGTTCTGGTATGTTACTGGTATTACTAAACCCCTAAAACTGCTGACTGCATTTTCCGAAGAGCAGACAACTTCTAAAACCCATATAATTTAACATTTCCATTAAATTAGTGAAAACAGTAAGTTATTGTTTCCAAAAAGCAAAGAATTTAGATTCTTAAAAATCCACTTAAAATGTAAGAACGGAATATTCAGAAGAAATTACAATAACTCGTCTGGTAATAACTCAATAACGGGTCATTGTTTATGAAAGGCACTTTTACAGAACATCATGTCATCATTATGAATGGTAGTGCTGCTACAGCCTTGAGAAATTGGCCTGTCACTGATTTGGTAGTTAAATATAATTACCAAATATAATCATGAATTCTAAATGTATTTTATAGGCTGTGGTAAAGAAAAAGTGATTCATTTTAAAAAATATGCATTGGCCTAAGTCTATGAAAGAAATTAGCTTTTGCTATAAACCTCACAGACAACATCTGATATGCTTGTTTATTTTAACTCATGTATCACTCTGGAATTCAATGAAAGTGTTTGAAAAATCCCTACAAATATGTCCGCTGTGTTTCTTATTGATAAGCATATTTAGGAATGACCTTCCATGACTTCTTTGTTTGCAGAAGCTCTCTTGACACCATTAATGCTGTGCAGGGATGGTTAGGGGCAGACAACCTGCGGACATCCTGAACAACAAACCCTCAGAAGTCCTTCACCGTACAGACAGACACTTGTTCTGCCTCCCTGGTCTCCTCAAGATGCTGGTGGGAGAGGGGCAGGGGTTTCCCAGTCCAGCACTACCCCTTAATCCACTTCCCCTGGTCCAAGAGTTGATTTTCTTCAGCAACTCTAACAAGCATTAATGTATTCACGCTGGGGAAGGGTGTAGTGGGCAGGGTGCATAATCTGGAAATATAAAACAAAATCCTACCCACTACCACTACTGAATAGAGAGCAAGCTTTTTTTTCAGTCTTTTGCTCTAGACCTCCCTGTTCAGACAAAATTATAAGCTAATTCAGTAGCTCAAGTGCTGTGTCTGATTAGCTCTTTAAAATGCCGCTAAGTGGTGTGGCTTCATTTATTTCCCTTGATACATCAAACCTATATTGCCTGATGGCCCTCATGGAGAGGAAATATTGTCTGTTCTGCAACCTATACACTTCAGATTTCATATTAAAGGAAAATAAAGTTCTTTTTAGTGCCATTCTCTTGGGTAGGAAGAAGGTCATGCTCTAATTTATGTTGCAATATGTATTATAAGGTTTGAGCTGTCCTAGGCATCTCAAATACAAATCTGAAGTTCTAAAAGAATAAAAGTAAATATTAATTGTATCATTTGTTCATTCGTTCTTTTCTACTGACACTTCCTTATACTTCCCCATCTTTCCTTTTTCTTGCCTATCTCCTTTGAATTTTATTTGCTCGCTTTCTTCTTTAGTATGTTACGGCCATTTTTGTGAAATCTAACCACTCCATAATATGCGTTGAAATTTCTGCATCTGAAATTTATATCTTTCCCACCCTTCTGTTGTCATTTCAAATGTATCTACATTTTTTTGCAGAAAAGTGAAAGGGGATTTTTTATATGTTTTCATAGTTCTTCAATACTATCAGATGTTTTTCATCATGCAAAAATGTGCGAATTCTGACAGAAGTACTGGTTATTTCACATACGCTGAAGAAAGATGGTAACACCTTACTGAAATAATTGATTCATTAGTTATTCTTTATTTTAAATCAGCTTTCCCCACTAATATACCAAATGTGAATTGAATTAATCTTTTGCTGCATCAGACATTTTGGATAATGTATTTTTGCTACATGGTTATAATTCATTCAGCAATATGGTTCAAGCTGAAATTGGATTTTCTGTACTAATCCGTTTAATAAATATTCCAGCATCTTCACCAATATCGTTCCACTCCTTCAGTCCTTTCCCTCTCTCTGTACTTTCATATTAATTGGAAGTGTCTCATCTTTACTTCTAAGAGCATAATGTCCTATATTGCATCTTTGGTGTCCTGAGACCTATTCCTCTTTCTTGCTCCTTTCCCTCATATTCTTCCTCTGAGTCGTACTATTTGCAGCGGTGTTCTCTGTATCTGACATTATAGCCATTTTCAAGGGTCTGCTTCTCGTCTTTATATCAACAATAAAACAGTGCATATATCTACAATAGGAGGGAAGATAAAAACAGTAACTGTGATAAAAGACTGATGAGAGAAATGAAAGCTGAACTGCTGAAGATGCCAGCTAATGTATGTAATATTTTATGTAATATTTTATTTAAGCAAATGTTATTACAGAAACCTGAAGTCCACAGGTATGCTTTAGAAAACAAATTTTAAACGTTGTGTCCAATATATCAAGATATCTTTCAAGTTATAAAGTTGAATTTCCAACATATTTGCATTACCATTCCATCTTGAAGTCATCTGTGCAACTATATATTTAATAACTGCACCCAACTAATTAAATAAAGTACTGAATAGCACTGGACCAAGGATAAAGCCCTGTGGCTGTTACTGCATCTTTCTGTTTTGATAGTGCTTGTTGAAAATTATTCTTGTAGTATGACTTTTCCAACATCTCTGAACCCATTTTTAGATGAGTAGATGGTGTTTTATCAGATGTGTTTCCATAGCAACTCCACCAAAGGGTAGCTCAGATCTTACACAGGCCAAATTATCTATGAAAATGGTATTTTTTTCTCAGTTAACAGTACAAGAAATGTAAAGCTTCAGTGCTCTCAAACTAAGTGTCTCAGTCACATACATAAACTAAGTGGAAAGATTCTGGGCTTTGTCAAAAGTAAAAATCTATGAATTTCAATAACCAAGAACGAAAAGTTAAAAAATCAGAATAAAGAAATTGAAATGTCTTTCAGTGGACAGAGATCTTAATTAAAGCTATAATAAATCAGAGTCTAACAAAAAAAATTTAGTGTTAAAGGTTGCTGCTAGAAATTGTGAGTCCGAAAGTGCACAAAATAAGAAGTTGGTTTTTCACTTATTTCTTGGTAATGTGCAGGCACTAATTCAAGTTGTGATTATAGATGAGCTACTAAACAATAATGAACACCTTATAATTATTTTTGCTGTCTCAGAACAGATACTGCACTGAAAGGTGAATGAGATACAAAATATTAAAAAAAAATAATTAATAAATGCAAAAATACAATCCAAAGGATAAATTTTAAATTTGTCTTAAATTTAGGAATGAAACAAATAAAATCCTCACAGTTGCATCTTAAGAAAATAACACCTGAACTTAGCCTCCAACAAAACTTAAAAATCAGGATTAAACCAGTATGAGTGTCAGATATAAAGACTGTGAAATAATCTGTTTTGTTTGCATCAGTGGGAATGTTAGCAAAATTATTACAATTAACAATTTTTTTATTTGCTTGCAGAGAGTTGAGATATTTTTGCAGACTGAGCTGTCAGAAAAAGGACACTTTGAATACTGAGAGAGCAAGTGGTACTCAGAGCTCATTGAAGGCTTCTGAACAAAGTGCATTTAAAATAGGCTAAACTGTCAGATAATAAATATGGTCTCTTATTAAAGCAAACATTTTTGGATAAGAATGGAGTGCCAAAAATATTTACATCTGTAATCACTTAGCATGCAGGGGACATGGAGAAAACTCAATTATAAAAACCAATGAGAGAATAAAAATTCTGTCTACAATGAATTTCAAAAAAAACTCAGTGCCCTGATTTTTCTGTGCTTAGAATAATGATTGAAGAAAAAAAATTATGAACAGAATAAATAAACATCCTGATGCCCATAGTCCCAGAGTTGTAACTACTGTATATCGAACAGCTATATCATGTATATGTCTGTGTGATGTTCAGCTGTAGACTGTGAAAAGTGGAATCAAACCTTGCTTCTTAGATTCTTGGATAGTTTCAGTAAAGTATTGGAAGAAGAAGGTGAAATACTTTATTTATGCTTGCAAAAAGGCTTTTTGCAAGTACTGCTACTTTTGCCTGTTATCTTAGTTATCTATATTTATTCAGTCTTCTCAGAAATAAATCTTATTTTGTTAGGCAAGGTTCTTTTATAAATAGTTCTTAACATTAATAATTGAAGTGTTTAAAGCTTCTTTGTCCATTTCAAGCCTGATTTTGTCTTCTATTCACCAACAACTAATAAAGTATTTTCAGCTTTGAATAGGTGTGTGTGATGTATGGTTGGAAGGAGTGGTTTTCTTTTAGGACTCAGTTGAACTTATTCATGTGAGATGCATCTAGCTATAAGACAGAGTAGATTTAGACATGTTATCGGAAAATCTTTCCCTTTCTGTGCTGGATCTTAAATATGCAACAGTACCTTCAAGAGATTTGGTGTAAAATAGACTATATTTACCCGTGTAAGCATCATAGCAGGCTCTAAAAAATAATTTAATGCTTTGGTCTGCTGAGTTGATAAAGGAACTACCAGCTGAGAGTTTCTCAGCAAGTTTGCCTAGACCAACTGGCTTCTTCATTCCCTGAGCGGGGATATAAGCAGGGGAACACCCTTGTCCATTCCTTTTCAGTAAGCAAAGTTAAAACTGTCTCAAGGCTTCTCTGAATTGTGCCATATCTATTAAAAACAAACAAACATAAGCTTTGATAGGCATGTGTCACATTAAAAGGGGTAAAGGAGTCTAATAAGCAGCAAAAGGAAAGCCCCTCCCGTTGAGTCACAGGGTTCAGAGCAGACCCCCTTGCTTCTCTCTCAGAGAGGAGTCTAGGTGCAGCTGGATCCACTCCTAGTCCCAGACTTG
>Ga0181612_119693_pt1 | contig 15359 bp, 3 predicted proteins | sample HoacroProtozoa21_FD_119630 | JGI IMG/M metagenome (GOLD analysis project Ga0181612, IMG submission 119630) | Hoatzin crop microbial communities from Cojedes, Venezuel. Combined Assembly of Gp0051906, Gp0051904, Gp0051908 | reverse complement strand
GGGTTGGACTAGATGACCCACAGAGGTCCCTCCCAACCCCTCCCACTCTGGGATTCTGTGATTCTTCTGTGAAGGTGGCAATCCTTCTCCATCAATAAAAACTGGGCAACCAGCTCAGCCTAGACCCTTGCTGTGTCAGAATGGGGCTGCTCCCCAGTGTTTCCCCAGGCAGCTGAGCAGAGGGATGTTTAGGAGACCAATGCTGTTCCTGGAGCTGCAAGTGGGGCGGCTTGTTCTCACTCTTGCTTTGGAGTAGGCATGCGCTGCTTAGAGACGGAGGTTGTGTCCCAGCATGGTGCATCATCACGGGTCCTCCATGCCTCCTTGGCCAGCAGAGAGACAAGAGCTTAAATGATGTCTCAGGAGAAAGACGGGAAAGAGATCAGAGCTGAGAAAACAGTCAGGAGGATGGGGCCAAGCTCTTTTCAGTGGTGCCCAGTGACAGGACAAGGGGCAACGGGCACAAACTGAGGCACAGGAAGTTCCGTCTGAACATGAGGAGGAACTTCTTCCCTCTGAGGGTGACGGAGCACTGGAACAGGCTGCCCAGGGAGGCTGTGGAGTCTCCTTCTCTGGAGATGTTCAAGACCTGCCTGGACAAGGTCCTGTGCAGCCTGCTGTTGGTGACCCTGCTTCGGCAGGGGGGTTGGACTAGATGACCCACGGAGGTCCTTTCCAACCCCGAACATTCTGTGATTCTGTGATTCTGTGAAAATGAATCTTCAATTGTATCTGCCTGGTTCCAGCTCTTGAGATTGCTCCAGCACCCACTGGGGAAAAGCAAGAAGCAGTGATCTTTGTCATGGGCAGGCCTAGCTGAAAGCATTGACCTGGACTGTGTTGGCCCTGCTTTAATGGTTTAGGACTGCACAGGAAAAACACACAGAAGCACAGAAGAATGGTTAACAATATTATTTCCTTGTAACACACTTGGGGAGAGATCAGTGACAGTCACCCATGCAGCAATTGCTTTATTGGCTTAAGATACCGGGAAAGTCAAGAAGACTGGTCTGGGGCTATGTGAGAGGCCATTGATGGCTTATCCAAAATCAATAAATAGTTATATCATTAGCTTCTCGGAAGGGAAATTATCCATGGATGTCCAACACCATGCAGGAGTTTAAACTGAAGACTGCGAACAGCTGCATGTAGGGGCCAGGCTGAAAGCCAGCCCTCAGCTCCACTGAAAGGTCAGAGTGAGTGTCCTGTTCCCCCAGTCTTATGGTGCCATCTGGCATTCACTATACCTAATCTGCTTAGCAAGTAGATTTTAGACTTTTTGTTACTGGATAGTGTGGTTTGTTCATGTAGCCACTCAACTCTATGTTCCCCTGCAATGGCATGCTATTATTATATGTTGGTATGTAGCTTAAGAAATACTCCTGTACAGAAAGAGGCAATATGGAATTAAGTCAATAAAACTAATCAAAACTCCAACTGCATGGACACTCTCTGTAGAGATAGCCAAACACAACTTAGAGGCAGAGCAGTGTTCCCAGTTCCCAAAAAAAAGGTATTTATCATTATTGTAGCTGAGTCCTGGTGTTACTACCAGGAAGCTTGTCAGCACTTATGACTTCAAAGCAAGTCCCTGGTATAACTCCATTGTTGACAATAAGACCAGGACTGGATGATTACCACAGGTTTTTCTTCTTACCAATGAAACAAAGGTGAACAAGCATGATACAGGCTTTTCTTTAGAATCCTATGAATTTCTTTTAATCAGGTTTCTTCAAGAGAAGTTTGTCCCTGGGGGAAGCCAAACTATGTGGCAGGTGCTTTAATTCATAAATCTCACCATGCTTACTAGTACAATTTTTCACTATTCTCACCCTGACTTCTGACTACATTACTCCCTAGTTGCCCTTATCATGAACTCTAAATTTTGTTCATAACTCCTTAGTAACAAAAAACATCCCTAATCAACAACTAAATATGAAGTGGAGAGAGAATGAAATGTGAAAGGATAAAAAGTAGAAGCAATGCTTCAAAAATCTAGCTGAAGTTTGAAGCTGAGGGTTGACAGGCAGGTATAATTCAGAGTTCTGGTACTTACTTCATCAACTCGTAATAGCTGTAATTTCCTAATTATCTGCTCCAGTGCAATAATGAAACCTTTCAGTCTTTCACTTTTTCCTGCAAGAAAATAATTTCAGTATCTTCTATGCTACTGTTTTGCTTTACCTCAAGATTTGGAAGCGAAAGAACCTAGCAATATGTTATCCCTCACTAGGTAGCCATCCTGTGCGGTAATGTTCTTAAGTTTAGCATTTAACAACTTTTTTCCTTCTTTCTCTTCCCTTGTTTGGCAACTATCACAGCTTCTCCTGCAAATTTTCATTTAAAAGTTATTTTTACACCATGTGTTGTCTTACACTTTGGAGCCAATAAAGTTCCAAGTTTCTTTCTGCATGGTATATCAGCTTACAGTAAATGAAAACTCAGAAAGTTGTTTGCATCAATCTTGATAAAAAAAAGAAATTCGTCTTATCTGCCTGCATATACTGAATTAATCAGATTTGACTATTGAAAAGAAACTAAACAGAATGTAAGTAGAACGTGATAAGGTGAATCATAATAAGAAAAGGGAGAGAGGATTATTATGGGGGTAATAATGGGTGATATTTGATGGGGAGAAGTCTCTGAAAGTAGCTGAAGTTGTTCTTCCTGACCATAAACAAAGTCTCTAGATGCTTGTCCTGGGTTTCTCTGAGATGGGGTTAATTTTTACAAGTAGCTGGGAGGGTACACAGCCTGGACCGCTGACCCAAACTGGCCAAACAAACGGGACATTTGATACCATGCGACATCATGCTCAGGACTTGGAGGGGGGTGCTGGCTGGGGGAGGGTAATTGCTGCTCGGGAGCGTACTGGGCATTAGGCAGTGAGAAAATTGCACTCTATTTTCTTGCTTTTTATCTTCTTTTTATCAGTATTATTGTTGTTACTGCTCACTTCCTTTGCCCTCCTGTTAAACTGTCTTTATCCCTACCCATGAGTTTTGCCTCTTTATTCTGGTTCTCCTCCCCAGCCCAGCGGTGGGAGGAGCGAGAGAGAGACCATGTGGTTCGTTGTTGCTGGCCGGGGCTAAACCACAACAAGGCTGGAAGCAGATGACCCGGTAAGAAGGTCAGTAAGTCATAGCACATGTTGGGAAAGGGAGTTACAGAGCACAGACAAAGCAATCCACTTTCTAGATAACTGTGGGTTTAATTGCTATTGAGAAAATTTACAAATAATGGGAAAAGTACGTAAATTGTAGCTAGTATTCATACATATTAAGCTTTCTTCTTCTTCTTCTTCTTCTTCTTCTTCTTCTTCTTCTTCTTCTTCTTCTTCTTTTTATTTTCTTTTATATTCCATGAACCTTGGGTGGACCACTAAAATAGATTTTGTTTGCAGGAGAGAGGGTTTTTTGCCATTCACAATCAACTACTAACATCAGTGTGAAAGAGTTCACAGATGCCAAGCTCTGCTATGCCTGTCATGTTAGTATCATCACGAAATACAGTGATCAGTGCAGAGACCCGGCCTACCAGTTCTGGAATGTCAGAGTGCTATCCAAAATAGGAATGAAAGGACGTAATACCTTTCCCAAAGGATTGTACTTTAAAGAAACTGAATGACTCTAAAGTTGTATCTGTACAGGAACTGGGATATGCTAATGGTAATTTCCTTGCTAGTACCACCTCAAATAGTACACTTGTCCCTGCCGTGATGAATAGTGACTGCCAAAATCAATACCCCTTTTCAGTCACTGACAAAAAGCTCTGCCTTGAGCCAGTTTGCAGAACAACGGACCAAGGAGGTCAGCAGCAATAAGCAGCTTAAAAACAACAGTGAGGAACTGAGTTTCTCCTCATGCTGTTCTGTAACTCTTTTCATGTCTATCTGACGTGATGGGTACATTTTAAAAATGCATAGGTAATTTAGAAACCACACAAAGGCTCCAGCTGACTTGGGTACCCAAGTATTCTCTCCCACTAGTAAGAACATGAGCCTCCTCATCACAGAACAATATGTTATTATTCCCTAACCAAAATTTTTACTATCCACAGTGACAAGAAAATTTAAAACACATGCAAGTCTACATAAGAGTTCTAATTGCTGTATTCATCAACAGATTAAAAAAAGAAATCTTTACCTCAAATATACAGGACCAAACAAACAAATAAAAAAGCCCAACACAACAAAACCACAACTGTTTTTAAAGAGAAATTGCAGTTTTTTATGTTATGCTTTACTCTGGCATTCTTTTTGTATTTTGCAGAGTAAAAATTATGAAGGATTACTTTATTCATGGAACAATATATGTTGCAAATGAAACATAAAAAGAATACCACTCTGTGGCAGATGAAGTTATAATGCTTGCAAATGCATTGCTACAGCCTAAGATTTTTGTTCCTATATCTTCATTTTACAGGCAAGGTTGATAATGACTGTGCATGTAATATATTTTATTTGGATTTGCAGCAAGCCTTTGATCAAGTTTTACATGACAGGCCATAGCTTAAAACTAGAAGCTTCAGAGATGCAGATTAAGACACAGAAAGGATAAAGAACTAGTTAAAAAATAGACTAGTGATTATGTGGTGGAAAAAAATAACTTACTATGGTTTTATCTGGATCAATGTTCAAGTCTGAAATTGTTAATGTCTGCGGAATATGTTAGATAAGTGATAACACCTAACTAACTGCCCATAAATGCAAGGATGACACAGAGTAAATTGAGAGGCAGATGGCAGATTTCCATGTGGGTGGTAGTGTGAGGAGAGCCTGGGGTACATCCCCCTCAAGAAGCATAGCCGTCTTTTCTCAAGGGTAATTTGGGTGGCACAGGCCCACTGCTGCACTCAGGGGTGCTAGCAAGTACATTGGGCATCCTCAGTTTATGGCTGAACAATGGATCATCGCTATGAAAAGCTGTTACCTCCATATGTGCTTAAACCATTCACTTTTCTGCTCACTTTTCTGTTTCATGACCTGTATCATTGACATGGCCACTAGTGCTGTCCCATATGCTCTGCCATGGAGCAAGGAATGAGATATGGGTATGTTATGTCACATCACTGAATTACCTCTCCTCGGTGAACATCCTTCAGTGAGCTGGATAAAGTCTGTTAGTTTACGTCACAGAAAAAAAATCAATAAAATTTTATCAAATTCTACAAGCCTTTAAAAATGCTTGTATTTGTTCTACACAAGTAAAACAGTTCTGAGTTTTTCACATGCATTTATGTGCATTGTTTCAATGCAAATTGAGTTCACAAATCCAAATGTAGAAATGTATATAAAAGTAGACCAATTTTACAGAGGTTTAGCTCTTTCAACTTTCATTGATTTCATCTGTAGGTACTTAGTTCTTGGGAAAAAAAAATAATTCTAGTGTAATATTTAGGTACTTAAGCACTATTCAAAAGAGCTTAACATAGCAACTCCAGCTTAAAAATCTGCACTACATCTCACAGGTATACTGTAGTTCAACACGACACATGTTTCAATTTTTCAGACATTAAATACTTTTAGGTCATATTCTGAGGGAAAAAATTACAACTTAAAGATGTTTGGGTTTACAACAGGACCTCAAGGCCTTACAGGAAAATATGTGCAAAGCTTAGGCAAAAGCTATTTCCTACCTGGAAAATGGAATAAAAATTAGCTAATGTGGTAGCACTGCAGTACTGATTAGACAGAGCAGTTGGGAAGGTGACTTGCATTTTTTGCTGGTTTTGGCTGGGATAGATGTTTATCTACCTTTCTATCTTTACAACTTCTTTAGGACTACACAATGTACTGACCTTACCATGCTGCCCTTTGAATTTTATACAGATGAAAGATGGGGAGAGATGAATGAGAAGGGAGAATGAAAGTTTTGATGTTCCTGATTTTGGGTAGAAAGACATTTTTAAAGTATCTGAATTTTTCTAATTTTTGTTGTCCCGCATCACTTCTGAAAACTTTTTCCTCACCATAGCAGGACTTTCCTCCATTGCTCTCCTGGAATTAACTAAATCACATTTGGTTTAGCACCTTCAGAGAGTTTTTATTTGTTGGTTTTCTTTTTAAGAAAGCATGTTAACTTAAAATTTTCTAGCCCAGCTAAATAATAAACTCAGGAATAAAGATTGACTACAAATCTTTGTAGGTGTCTGTCAATTTGTCAGACAAAAATATGTCCATGCATGCTATGTAGCTCATGCACAATGTCTCTCACCCAGCCAGGACGGTGTGCAGTCTGCTGCCTACAGAGAGCCTGTTCATTCACAGCAAAACTTATGTGCCCTGAAAATCTTACACATGTTGTCATGGGTAGACCTTGGCTGGCTGCCAGATGGCCACTCAGCTGCTCTCTCACTTCCACCTCCTTAACAGAACACAGGAAGTAAGTAAGATGAGGGAACTTGGGGGTCAAATTAAAGACAGGGAGATCACTTACCAATTACCATCATTGGCAAAATAGACATGACTTGAGGAAGATTAATGTATTGCCAACTAAAATACAGTCAGGTGGTGAGAAACAAAGACAAAAAAAAAAAAAAGAGAACATCTAGTCCGCAGTCCCCTTTCTTCCCAGGCTCAACTTCACTCCTTCCTTCCCAAATCTTCTACTACCACCTGGAAGCATGCTGGGGGATAGGAAATGGGAGTGGTGGCTAGTTCATGGTCAGTTTTGTTTCTGCCACTCCTTCCTCTTCATGTTGTTCCCCTACTCCAGTGTGGGGTCTCTCCCGCAGGATACAGTCCTTCACAAACTTCTCCACTGTTGGTCCTTTCCATGGGCTGCAGTTCTTCAAGAACTGCTCCAGCACGGGTCCTTTTCATGGGATGTACTCCTTCAGGAGCTACTGCTCCAGCACAGGTACCCCAATGGTCAAGGTTCCTGCTAGAAAACTTGCTCCTACAGGGGCTCCTCACCATGGGGTGCAGCTCCTGCCAGGATCCTGCTCCTGTGTGGGCTCTCCATGGGCTGCAACTTCCTTCACGGGCACATCCACCTGCTCCGGCGTGGGGTCCTCCACAGGCTGCAGTGTAGCTATCTGTTCCAGTGTGGTCTTCCAGAGATTGCAAAGGGACAACCTGCATCGCCATGGTCTTCATGATGTGCTGCAGTGGAATCTCTGCTCCAGCATGTGGACCACCTCCTCCCCCTCCTTTTTCACTGACCTTGGTGTCTGCAGGGCTGCTTCTCACGCTTTTTTTGCTTCTCACTACCTGTGAGGCATTTTACTCTTTCTTAAGTACATTTTCCCTAAGACAACCCATCTTTGCTGAGGGGCTCAGCCGTGCCCTGTGGTCGGGTTGGTTGGAGCCGGCTGGAACCGGCTGTGTTCGGCATGGGGCAGCCCCGACCTCTCCTCACAGAGGCCACCCTGCAGCCCCTCACTGTCAGTGCCTGGGCACCTGCATACAGTGCACATGTTCATTACTCTTGCAGAATATCTTTACTGTATAGGCATAGTAACCCAAAATATTTGTGGAGTTTTACCTTTGTTGTGTGCACAGACCATTTGTGTAATGATCACGTGTGAAGTAAAACTGAGCTGTACACATGTGATAGCTGACATTGCTGAACGCTTAAAATTCTCAGATGCTTCATGGGCCAGAACTTGGAGTGAGAAAGAGAGACCAAATTGTGAAACAATCAGTCTTCCTGTTCAAAGATCTGAACAGCAGAGTTCTTATTTCTGTATGAATAGTCCAACTTTGGCACACTTAAGTATTCCCTTTCTCTTCTGAGTTTTTCTTGTCAGGGCATATTCAGTTCCTCTTCTTGAACACCATAAAGTGTTGTCCTTATCTCCATATGCTTACTATTTTGTTAATTCACTAATGTGTGAATATTTACACATTTTGATATTTAATCCTACCTATTATGCATGATTGTTCATATAGACCTTGACTTAATCCAAATTACATCATCTCATAGTGAGTTTTATTCACTAACTAATATTTCCTCTGTACACGGTGAAATTTCTTCTTCATTGCTTTTTAGCCTATTGATTTTCAGTATTGCTGGTTGCTCATCAGTCCTTGCTTGTGAAAACAAATCATACTTAAGAAATTAGTTTACTTTTTCTTTTTTGTTATTGTCTGTGTTCTTTTTAATTATCAGCCAAAACTGCACTGTCTCACCATGTTTCTCAAATGCTTCTAGGTAAATTTCTTTCTGTCTTACAATACCTGCACTTCATGCAAGGGATAAGTTATGAATTCTCTTAGAGAAATATCCCCAATTCTACTGAAGTTAATTACTTTAGATAGGTTTTCTTAGAAATTGTTTTAGAGATTTCTTTTAATCACAGAGCAGATGTTTTCACCTCAGAGTTTTCACATGATCAATGACCTCAATGCTTTTAAAGCTAAAGGAACAGCAATATACAGAAAATTAACATTAGCTCACTTAGGCCCAGAGCCTACACTTACTTTATCGCAGAGAAGCCTGAGGTATTTTAATCATTCACATCATGGCTGACATTGCCCATTTTGCTTTTAAAAAAAAAAGATGAAACTGCAGAATGCATAATAGCACAGGTTACAGAATAGTGTTGTACTTTTCTACATACAGTAATTGGAACAGGATCTTCTTCAGAAAAGATATTGGGAGAACATTGTTAGAGATTTGATTAAAACTCTCCAACTCGATAGGATAAATTGCATCTTTTATCAAAACCAACAGAAATTATTAAACTTATTAGTGAAACCTCCCAATTGGAACAAAACACTTGTAGTCACTTAGCCACTTGAGCTTTCTGGATGGAAGTCCTCTGGGATATAATGTCAAAATTGCAGAGGTCAGAAAGAACTGAGAAGGGTAAAAACCAGAAAACAGACAAAAATGGAGGGAGGAGAAGGAAAGAAGCTCTCTAACTACCAGATTAAATGTAATTCTGAGAAAGGTCTACAAAGATTTTGGGGCATAGTGAGTGAAGGAAACATGCTTCAATAAGTTAGGAAATTGTCTCTTGTAATTTCATTTCTCTTGCTGTTCAGCGAGTCAACACTTTGCATGGGTCTTTGGAAATACAGACATTACTTGAAGAAAGCATTGGATCTACTCAACATGTTCTCCTCCTAACCATAATAACCTACAACCTCTCAAACCTTTAGGAGCCTCAAGTAAAAAGGGATAATATTACAATCAAAAAATTTTAATTATCAGGTGATATATTATGATTTGTTTTTGATTCTGCACAGCATTTATACGAGAAAACTGTCTTGCAGCCTTCATTTGGATTTTCGTTGGATTCCTTCCCCCGCCATATTTACAAAAGTTAATCCAATTAACACTAACAAGTTAAGATTAACATTTATTCAGGGACAACAAAAAAGAGTTCTGAAGTATAGACACATAAAGAGCAGAATGCATTTTTATCTCATCAGAATCAGTAATGGGTGAAGGACAACTAGAACTTCAAACCAAAGCACAAGAATTTTTCAGAAATTTGTCCAGCAAACTAAGCCCTTGTACTATGCCACCTGTCCCTCAGTCTTGCTCTCAGTCTAGAAGCCACTCAGGGGCTCCCTGAGTTACAGTAAGCTCTGTATCATCTCCTCTGAATCCCTACGAAAAGTCTTTCTTTCCTTCCTGTTGAGGAGCAGTCAGGCAACCATCCCATGCTTTTCTGATGTATCCATTATCTAGGAGAACTGCAGACTCTTACCTCAGGAACCATCACTTAGCCTCCTTTATGTCCTCTGTCACCCTGTCCTGAGCTGCAGACACCTCACCCTGGTGGGTGAATGCTTGGGCAGAGAGGGAGCAGGCAGAAAGCAGCACGCTCTCCAGATGTCTCCATCTGTCCCCAGAGTGCAGGTCTGTTACTTTCTGTGAGCTTGCCCCACACTTTATGAAGCAGTACCTGAACAAATCAGATATGCCCTTTCAAAACCACATACTTCTATAGTTTCATTAATATATTCCTAGAACTCTTGCTTGGAAATGAAGATACTTTGAAAGCTTGAAATAAACAGTTTTGTCTCTTGACTTCAGGAAATGCAGTTATACTACTGTAATCATGATATAAGAAAGCTCTTTTGTGTTGACAACCTATTGGCCAGATAGTTAATTAACAGTACATTACACCGAATCTTCCTTTTTTATGCTTTTGGAGTTTCACTTCACTGAAATTATAGGGTCTTGAGCCTAAGGATGGATAGTACAGGACAATCAGTACTCAGTGAAGTCTGTTTCAGCAAAGGTCTCCTACACGCTAACCCACAGAGAGCCATGGATAGTGAGGGAAAGTGTACAGGCAACGTTATTTTGTTTCTCATACTCAGCCTAATTACAGATATATAATGGGGTAGCAGACTCACTGGGTGCCAAGTGCACCTGCAGAGAACAGAGTCCATTACCAAAATTTGTCTCAGTTTAGTGAAATTTATGAAGTTGAGAGCAAAATGACAGAAGTCATAGCTTTGAGAAGAGATGCACAAGACTGGAATGCATTTCCCGATAATAAATAATTATGTTAATAAATATTTAAAAAATGAAATATCAAAGCCTGAATATTTTAAAGTAGCATTTGATAAGTATAAAAAAGAACAAAAGACTTAATCCTGGTTAGATGCATCTCTTACTGAGTTATTGCATTCAGGTTACAGAATGCTTGAATTCCCACCAGTTACACACAAAATCTGGTTATGGGCAAGAGGAACGTACCATATATGCAAACCTGAGAATTTACTGTGAGTCTCATTAAAGCCTTAACGGTGTCATCGTGTCATCAAAGAACTATTACTCCAGTTACATTGATTTTAACAGTTCTAGGCCAAATCATATGCAGGTAGAATGATGTATACACAAACTCTGTAGTATCTACCCCTTTCTCTGGCATTATGCTCAGCTGTCTATTGCTCCTCTGCATCCTATGGTCAATGGCTCCAGGTCTCGGGTGTTTGAGGTGGCAAGTCATCAGTATACCAAGTCCTTTGATGGAAGAAGTATGATGCTAACGTTAATAGTTTCTTCCTCCTCACTCTAGGTGATTTTTATACATATATTGTCACATTTTACATCTCTCTTTCACCTGCAAGTCCACTATACATCTGAATTTACTGTAAATGATGTGATTTACATATAATGGATATTTGCTCACTCTTTTTTTTGTCACCTGTATAACTGTTTTTTCCCAGCTCCCGAGGTTGCATTCCTTTGAAAACCAGTAGCTGAACACTGATGAGCTGTTTAAAGACTCTGGAGTCTGCTTTCACCTTGTGCCTGAATTTTCCAGGCCTTTGTGATCACCCTATGTCTCTATTCCCCCTTGTATTCTAGGTCTGTAGCCTGTCAAAGACAATTGCAATAATGCATTTACTGGGTTACAATGATATAGATTTGCAATACAGGAATTTCTGATCCAATTTCACATTGCATAAGAATCTATTAGTCCACAAAAATAGTACAGTACTTTGTCTAAAAGACAAATATTGAATTGTTTTGGCAGTGATTAAATAACATATTGACACTTCCAATTTCAGCATTTTTTTTCGCGTAGCTGACTCTGATAGCTAAATATTTTTTAGCTGGAAATTTTAACCTGTTAATAGAGAATTAAAAGGACTTATGTCAATGATATTCCATATAGCTGTCAAATAAACATCTCAACACTGAATGCTATTTTCTATTTCCTGATAACCATCATATTTTTAGTGATTTTATTTAGTTCCTCGCAAGTGTAGATATCCTATGATAAATTAATTTACTTAAAATTTCTAAGATCTATTACCCTTGTTATGTTTGCTCTTTCTTAGTTAGCTTTCATGCCACTTTAATTGCCAATATTTAAATACATATAAATTTTAAAATAAATATTTTATTCATAAAATCTCAAATTCAGTAGGTGAACAACAAATACAGTGTGTTTTATTCAATACTCTTATTTTGTACCATCTTTATGCTAACGTCCTTTTATCAATCACAACTACTTTTCAAGAGACAAAATTAGTTATTGGCTAAATATGATCTTTCACACTGAATTAATGAAGATGGTCGCTCTATCTGCTGTGGTTAGACAATGACATTGAGCACCAGAGTGGCACTGTAAAGTGGTAATTGTTGTGTAACCAGAAGTTAATTAATGAAGTCTCAAGATAAAACAAAAGAATCCTTATTTTGCAAATCACCGTCAATACTACTTCAACAGCTCTACATTAGGCTTTCAAAAATGGATGCACTTTCAGAAATTATTTTTTTTTAATCACTTTGCCATGGTGATAAAGAAAATCTTCAAGATTACAGTCGTTGGTTCAGAATATAATGGAGCCTCTGAAATAAGAAAGTCAATACTTATTAGATAAAGAGATGACAGAAAGGAGAGGAAAAGCAAGAAGCTAAAGATAAAGGAAAAAAGAGGAGGTTGCTTGTTGAGCCTCATGACCTTATTTGCTACTCTTAATATGCTACAAATTGTGCCAATCACAGAAAAAAACAGGGGGAAAAGTCCTTTTAAATTCCATTCTTCAGCACAGCGATTGGATATTGTTGGGTTTTTGTTTCCTGCACCTGTTTTCAGCACTTATATTTTTCCCCTCAGGGTAATACTTAAAAATGCAACTCGGTGTAACTAAACTGGGAAAAAAAAACCCTGATTATACATCTGTAAGTTATTATTTCTGACATGTATGCAAACAGCTAACTAGTGCTGTGTGCCCTTCATTCAGCTTGTATTATTTCCTTGACAAGCAGCACCAAAATTACTTGGGAAGAGTGAAATGCAGCCTTGAACTAGTCTCAGAGCCTATTAAATATTTAATAAGTAATAAAAATCCATCAAAGGATGGACTTTACCTTACCTGTGACAGCTGGAGGCAAGAATTGTTTTACAACTTGGGCTGAAAAGTGATTCGCTATGAAAATGACATGAGCATAAGAGGCAGGAAAGAGGTAAAACTATCTTATTACTAGCATTTAAATGTAGAGTAATCAACAAATAGCTTACCTCTTGGCTTTCACATTTATTATTATGGGGCCCCAGGAGCTAACAGCTATGACTGCAGACATAGTTATCTGCACTTATCTGTGTGTATGAGTATGAGTTGAGTAACATGGAAGGCTTTGATCCAGTTTCAGCTGCAATTTCATCTTTCCTGCTCATGCTACCAACTATTTAGACATCATAACATCTGAAAAGTTTTAGTGCTGTTACCTTGCACATAATTAAGAAGGAATATGTAGTTCAGTGCTACTTCTGGTCAAATATACATACATTCAGCATTGTATATAACTACCCTTATCCTAAATAAGAAGCTTGTCTTTCAGTGAATGTGATGAACTTGGAGGTTCTTTCCCATACTTCCCTAACTTGTATAAATCTAGTTCAATTCTAAGAGCTACCTATTGCTTTTGTATCATTGGAAACTGTTCCTTCAAATATTTTGTCTGGAGGGGGTAAAAACTGGAGAAGAGATGAAAGTTCCAAATAAATTATCAACTTCAAAGTAGCCTGAAGTAGGGGAACGAGTGGCTAAAACCTGCATCTGTGCTGAAAAAGCCCTGAAAATGCATAAGATACCCAGGTGAAACAGTGCTTCGCCCAAGGTCTCTGAACATCAAGCACCAGTGCAGAACAACACCTTATGTCATATGATCACAGATCCCATTGCAGTTGTTGCCTCTTTTTTTCCCATTAATCAGACAAAGGATAATTTCATAAGCAAGAAAATTTAGAACTCTGACATTCTGTATATAATTAAGTGTGTGGGAGACAGGGTTTCAAACAGTGAAATAAAAAAAAAAGGTGTAACAAGATTTTTGAATGTCATAACTCTTCAGAGATGGTAGAAGTCGTTTATCCCTGATAAGTGACAAGAATTGACCAAGTACTAGAAAAGGATCTGAGAGTTTCTTGAGTTAAAATTAACTTTTAACTAAGTAGCTAGAAATTCATCAAGCAAATTAAATTATAATCAATAATTAAATATATAGAGAGTACAGGAATATTCTGACAAGACTGAAAATTCTACTTTAATCCAATAAAAGGCACTTAATATTAACTAAATGCACAGTTCAGAGCTCAGGAGCATCAGCAGTAGACCAATTTTATAAAAATGAGTACAGGTTAAGACAATATGTGTCAAAAAAAATGAAAAAAAAACCTGTCAATTGGATCCATTTGTAAACAGCTAAAGTGAGCACTATGGAGAAAAAAGGACAACAGCAGCACCTCTAGCACAGATGAATTGTTTTATGAAGCAGTGGACAATTAAATGCAGGTGAACTATCACACTAAAGCAACCAAAATATTTACTTATTTAAAATGAGATAAAGGTGCACAGACTACTGTTATAGGAGAAGCAGAATTAACACTAAAGTACAAGTAATGAAAGGTGAAATGTAAAATTCCAAACTTCCAGTTGTGTGCTTATTACCATTAAATATACATATGAGAAAGATGTATGAAGAAAAAACTAGGAAAAAAAGGATGTTGTTGGGCTAAAACTGCATCCAGCCAGATCAAACAAATGATTGATTTTCATATTTGGTTCTGTAAAGTTCGTATTTTAAACACATATTCGAGAATCATGTTCCTTGCAGAAGCGACATGTCTCCAAGGAAGTATTAGAGCTATAAAGGCAATCCAAAATATCTTTTCCATGAGTCTGTTGGAGCTTGAGAATAAGAAAAACAAAATATCAGAGTGTATATCTGATCATGCAAACGTCTCCAGTTGTTAGGCGCCCCACTTCAGTATGAAAATAGAAATTCCAGCCTGCTTCTGATTTGAATCCAGAACCTGGGATAGATCACTGTTCAGAACTAACACATAATTCAGAAGACAAAATGTAGAAAAAAATCATAGCCACCAACAGGAGCATTCAGGCAAGAGGAGTTTGGTCTCTGTGCCTACTAACTTTTATTAATTTTCTTAGTCGGTCAGCAAATGAAATAGGTTCTGACGTTTTAGGTTGCCTAGACTAATCTCTTTTTTTGGTTGAAATGTATTAGAGAGACAAAAAAAGTAGTTAACTGGAAGATCTGGGAAGGTGACAGTGATGCCAAACATGGGGTAAAGAGTGGCCTTTTTTTGCCATCACAGTTAGAGCTAGAAAAAGTTGTAAACCTCTGGCTTGGGGAAGGACTGAGTACAGCCTAGCCAGGTATACATGCAGCAAAATCTTTGTTAAGAACCCTGAGAGTTCAGTAAATGTCACAGAATCACAGAAACAAAGAATAGTAGGGGTTGGAAGGGACCTCTGTGAGTCATCTAGTCCAACCCTCCTGCTGAAGCAGGGTCACCTACAGCAGGCTGCACAGGACCTTGTCCAGGCGGGTCTTGAATATCTCCAGAGAAGGAGACTCCACAACCTCCCTGGGCAGCCTGTTCCAGTGCTCCGTCACCCTCAGAGGGAAGAAGTT
>Ga0181612_104014_pt1 | contig 15359 bp, 4 predicted proteins | sample HoacroProtozoa21_FD_119630 | JGI IMG/M metagenome (GOLD analysis project Ga0181612, IMG submission 119630) | Hoatzin crop microbial communities from Cojedes, Venezuel. Combined Assembly of Gp0051906, Gp0051904, Gp0051908 | reverse complement strand
CTATCACGGGCGGGGGAGCTTTTCGCCCCCCTTTTAAAAAAAAAAAATCTTTCTTCAGGCCTGTTAATGAAATTGCCTTTTTCAAAAAAAAAAAAAAAAAAAAAAAAAAAAAGAAGGAAAAAAGGCTTTGCTTCTACCCCCTTCTCCTCAGCCCTTCCCTGATGGATGGTGTTGCTCATGGGTGTAACAGATCCGACGAACTTGGAACAGCCACTGTGTCTGGTGACAATGATTTATTTCTGCAAGCAACTTTAAAGTTCAGACATACCATTTTTAGATAGGGGAGACTGGTTAATTTCTACAACAATAAATAACAAATGCTAAGAACAACTGGACTTTGCTCAGATTAAGAGTCTGTGGGACTTGCTCTTCCCTTACACATCTCTCTCCTCTGGTGACTTGGCTTCCTCTTATGCCAAACAAACTGCAGACTTAGGTGCTACTTCCGTGAAGGATAAGGCATTATTTACACATATGTGTGTATATACACACATACATGTGTTTAGATATACACACACATCACAAAGTATGGTAATAAACAAATAATCGTGGTAATAAACGACCTGAGGAACAAGGAGACATGAAGGGGCCACGTAAGAGGGGAGCTAGCATTGAGGCTGGTTATGAGCAGAGGCAGTCACGTGCTTTTCAGGCTTCTCAGTCTAATTTTTAGGAAGTACTTTCAGAATTGCATCAGGATTTTTCTATTAGCAGATAAGAAGTGAAGGTTGGACAGCATGACATAAATCCCTGACGAGACATTATTGTTCATTTGTTATAGAAACCTAAAAGGAGCGCTTAGCTCCAGCCTTTGGCATCCTACTGAGCACAGACATGCAGGAGTATTGAATTTACACAACTCCTTTCCTACACTGTAAAAAGGCATTAAAATAAACATATTCATGTAGCCGTCTTCCTCCCCTCCTACCCCTCTCTCACACACAAACTCAAAACAGCACTGAGCAGAAAAAAACAAAACAAACACAAAACAATAAGAGACACCTTTATCAGCCTCAGCCATCTGTGTTCCTCTAGTCTGATCCAAGTATGCTGGCAGGCATGTGCGCAGCTTGCTCCTACCCAACATCATCCTGCCCTGCAAGAAAACGCCTGCTCCCACTTCCTCCCCTTGCCGCCAGCAGGGGCGTCGAGCGGCCTTCTTGGTCTGCCAACTGCAGGACTCGAAATAATAAGGTATCGGTGCTTATGTTTAATTAATTACAATCTCAACACGATCACTTAAACTTATTCTGAGTAACTGCAACCCCACTCGATAACACGGCACGGAGAAATCAACAGATGACAAAAACCCATGCAACTTTCAAGTGGTGACCACAGGAATTATTTGGAGTTAAGAAATTTATGTGTAAAAATAAAATAAAACAAGGTGACTCCTTGAAAGTTGGAAGTGCAGGAGCTAAGAGTGCTGCTAGAGAGAGAAAACAGTGGAAAGAAAACCTCTACTTCATGTGAGATCACCACCGCCATAAATTAGTTTCCAGACAATCTGACATGACCCTACTTGGGTTAATAATCTGGATTTTCATTAATTTGTTCACTAAAATCATAAAGGCCCCAATTCTTCTCTCAAAGAAGACAGGTATAAAAACTTTACTAGGTGACTTTCAAAGGTAATAGAATCACGCTTAGAAGACAGTCCTTTAAATACACACAAACAAAAACGCAGGTCTCAAAAGAGCAAGAGTGCAATAAACTACTGAGTTCGCCTTCTGTTTCTAAACAGGCTTGAATTGTCTTCATATTTCAGACAGCATGACATTTTGATGTATTAAAAAGATTTGGTGTATTGAAAAGAATAAGAAATGTGGAATGGGGAAAAGCACCAGGAAACCTGAAGTATAATATTGTAGAAGAAAACCCCTATGGAAAATTCAAGCTTTAAGCACATATACTACAGATGTGTACCACAGCTCAGGCATCTTATTTATTCCTCTGAACTATTTCAATAGAATTCTCTTAATTTATCAAAAATGATCCAAAAAGGAGTTGACATCAAAAGCCCTCAACTCAGTTTTCTCTCTAGCTCTCCAAGGAACAATTTATCTCCTAGTACGCTGCAAGGGAGACATAATCACATATTTCCCCATACACAGTGCCTGTGGCAAACCCACACCTCTAGCTTGAAGTTTCAAGTAGTGCTCTTTCTATCTTAATATACATATATGCTCCGGGATGTGAGCTTGTCTTTTTCTCTCCCCAGCTGCTTTAGGATGCTACAAATCAAGTTCTTGTTTTGATAGACAATCGCTATTGCTGAGTTTAATTCAGCACTACCTAATTTGGGGTAGTATTTAAATTAATTTCACCCAAGCAGGATATAAATTCTGAACATAGCCTAAAAGAAAGATATGGGTAGGTGAAACATCACATATGCATTCTTAGAATTAATAGACTTCTCCTGGATTATATTTCAAGAGATGTCACAGCTACTTTTGTAATAAGTAAATAATAAAATAATAAATAAAAATGTAAAACTATTGTCTAAAAACCCAAAGAGGACTAGATATGAAGCACATGCTTAAAATTGTAAATTAATATTTTACTTCTTCATATTCTAGAGAAAAATGCATCTTGAAAAGGCTTCAAAAACATTAAAACTGAATATACCTCCAAAGGAATCTTTAAGGAAAAAACTTAAATGATTTCATAACTCAAACTAACACTCACTAGCATAACCCACTGGGAGAAAAACAGTCTTTTGTTCATTCTTCGCTTCACAGTAGATGTTAAACTCACGTCAGCAGCAATATCAGAGCAGAGCTATGAACCAGCCTAGAGCGGCTGCATGTCCGACGCCTGGCCAAAAGCCACTGGCAGGATCGCAGACCCTGCTCCCAAAGGCAGGACGGGCACACGGGTGCCGCAGCGCTGGCCCAGCTCCGCTCTCCAGGAAAGAGGACAAGAACGAATCGTGAAGCTATACGGATGGAGACCTCCAAAAGCAGTCACACTCGTAGCACAGCTCATAAATCCACTCCTTGTTCCCATCAGCAACAGTGACTGCTATGCTCTGGACTAATAAGCTGCCCCATAAAAGATATATCCAACTGGAAACGAGTCAGAAGTAACTTGTAAGACAAAGTCTCCAGCTCATCAGTTTCAGCAGTGCTGTCCATACAGAATTAAATACGAAGCGGACAGATTCAGGGCACGGCAGGCTGGGCGCCGTGGCAGTGCTCTGGCACAGAACCCCAGCTCCCAGGGGAGGCAGGAGCACTGGACCTCTTGCCATGCTGGAGCAGTAGGAAGCACAGGAACAGAAGACACCTACCGATGTCAACCCTTGAAACAGCAGCTTTAGTGTTCTCTTATACCCTTATACGTATTTAAAAAAAAAACACAAAAAAACCCAAACAACAGGCATACACGTGCGATACCAAAAACAATGCACAATGACTTCACTCTGAATCTTCATCACTCATTTGGTACTACAGGTACTACAGAAGAAACAAGCACGTCCTCTTTAGTTCCCTTCTGAATCCCCTAAAAACTAATGCGAAGAGTCACACTGCCAAGCTTCCGTCGACTTTTACACACTACTTTGCTTGTAATGGCAGCCTGAGGCTTGACTCTTGCTGGGAACAGTCTAGACATGTACCTGATGAGGACTGAAAACAGCACAGGCAGATGCTACAGAGAAAACTGCAGTGTTAATTGACCCAGTTTGGTTGCTTTCCAAGCACATCCAACTGAGTGGCATGTATATGTGTATTTAGAAGAGCATAGCTAGCCATAAGGCTGGAAAGCATGGATATATGAAATCAAGAAAGTTACAGTTTTGTGTTAATGATGATGATACTTCACGTACTAGCCATATGGCACATCTCAAAGCTATTTCCATTTGTTTCACTTAAAGAGCTGTGAGAAAAATCATTTCTTTGTGTTTCAGCTCTACTAGAGGATCCAGATCAACTTCATGGGGCTTTCAGGAGCTAGCTTCCCTCGCATGGCTGCTGCAAGGAATCCAGCCTTGACCAGGGAATGCCACCTCCAGGCCACAGGGTAGAAAGAGGGTGAAGGTGACACATTGCAAGAAAATGCTCTTCTCCAAAAGAAGGAGCCCCCAAAGCTCGTTCCGTCCATCTGAGCCTCAGAGGCCGCTGAATGTTTTCACCGCATGCACGCCTTTCTGTCTGTAGGGCTGGATGTCTGGATGGCTGCGTTAAATATAGTAGAACCCTTATACACTAATTGAAGATGTCAATACACACTGCAATACGCTGCTGCTTGTATGTGCAAAGATTGCAGTATATGAAATGCTAAGGCAAACACTTGTTTTCATTAATTTTTGCACAGCTGCTGACATAAATTACCACTTCATAATAGCGTCTTTGGAATTCTTCTGCATTAACTAATGCAACTATATGTATTTTTACAGTGCAATCATAGCTATAAGTTTCCATCTGTTCTACTGTCCTTTTGGTATGTTATTGCTCTGAAGAAGTAAACAAAAATAGATTGCTACAAAAACAAACTTTGGTGACAGTCTAGACTAACGGTCTAATTAAAAATAAGATTTATTAGAATAGAGAGAAACATCGTAGTAAAACAAAGACAGTTTTTATAACATATCTGGTATTATTTTTGGCAAAGTGATATGAGGCTATAAATTTGCTGAAACAAATCAGTATGGTACATCAGTACCATACTGATCTGGCATCATTTTTCCTGACTACAAGAACATGTTAGCAAAACTCTTTGTTTTACTTCAATTTTAGTTTATTTATTTGTATTTTTTTGTAAATTTATTTTCAATTAGAACCTGAGAGTACTGGGGCTTGTCTACACAGACACAATTGTCTGTTTTGTACAGACACAATTACACAGGTAAGAAACCAAACTGACCTCACAGTAATGCTACTCCCTAGTCTAGACACAGCTAAAACAAACTATACAAGTATAACTATGTCATGCTAAGGAGTTGCTTTGATATTATTTAAATGGGCACCTTGTTATTGGAGGGGTGGGAAGTGGCCCTTGGAGTGGTGGTTCAGCAACACCCAACCTCTGAAAAGACTCAGGAGAAACCATGGAAATGTCTGGAGCCTCCTTCCGTCAGTCAAAAGGGTACAAACATCCTCTGATGAGATGCAGTCTCAAGGTTCAAGACATGCACAGGAAATGGGAAAAGACAATAGCAAAGATTTCAGGAGCCAACAACAACAAAGTCTTACCCCAGTAAAGCTAGTGGTGAGAGCTGGAGACACCAAGAGGGCAGGCAGGTGTTGGTGACTGACTTCTGCAGCTCTCCTAAGTGAGCAGCCACCGATTGCTTCACCTAACACAAACACGCAGAAAGAAACCTGCACTCCAGCAGCTCTTGGGGGGTATCATTTTACATGGACATGGACTCGTTTATTAACATCGACAGAACCCAAGAATCATTTAGAGATTTGTACGAAGAATTTAACACTTAGCAAAAATAAGCGCATGAAAATTTTGCACTGTTTTTTGGCTTTTATTTCTAGTGTTTGCCTTAGACACACATGAAAAATAATATTTTCCATAATAAAGAATGTTGTTCTTAAAGTCTAGTAATTTTTAACATAAAAATTATGAAGTGACCTCACATGCATAAATGCCCAGAGGCTGCTAAAATAGCAAAGGAGAAATTGTAGATATTAAGAAAATGTATCGAGGCAGAACCTGTAAAGAAATGAGAGAGGATTAAAAAAAGGGACAACTTTGAAGTGAAACCCACAAATTGGTTTGGAACAGTTTTTGACATAAGCACATTCATCTCCCACTCTAGTTCAAGGAAAGCTTAGAGATCCCTTTTCAGATCAGTGCAAATGCAGCAGTAACTTAAATACTTACACTTTTCTCAGAATCAGTAATATCAGCACCAGGAAAAAAAAAATGGCTTTGGAGTTGGGACAAGGCAGCAGACTTTCATTGTTTACTCAAACGTTTCGTAAGTAGTTTCCTTTGTCAAGCTACAATTCATGTCTCGTGTATCATTAAAGAATAAAACGATTTATAAATAGTATGACTACAAGGAGTACCCCATTGTTCTTATTTGTACTGCTAAATAGTACTGGTAAATTCCTTTATTCAAGACTCGCCTGGACAAGGTCCTGTGCAGCCTGCTCTAGGTGACCCTGCTTCGGCAAGGGGGTTGGAGTAGATGACCCACAGAGGTCCCTTCCAACCCCTACCATTCTATGATAGGAGACATGCCGGATAAGACTTCTCTGAAGAGGGTTTCAAATTCTCTTGCTAATTTAAAGCCCTCCACTGTCAACCAGCTTGCTTAGAAAAGTAACACCTTCAATGTTTTGCCCCACCTCCTTCTAGGAGGACAGGGCCATTCATTCTGCCTGTCTGCATTAATTTCCACATCTTTACTATGCCCGCAGTAAACATTGTCTAAATCTTGCCTGATTAAAGAAAGAACACTTTTTTCCTAGACTATGGATTTGGGAGATAAAAGCCTCCCCAGCCTGGAAGTCCAAGATTCCCAATAGTGCCAGTCATGAAACATAGCACAAGAAACAGCTACAAATGTACAAATGCAAAAGAAAACTCAGTGCTTCGTGTTTCCCTGTCTGAAAATAAAGAAAATCACCCCTGTTTTCAGAGCACGTTAACACTCTCAGGTAAAAAGCGCTACTAGGATCATCGATCTGCCTCTCCAAGTATTTCCATTTTCAAATCAATACCATCACTAAATCTTTATCTAAAGTTCATACACTTTCTTCGTTTATATGCTTCTCTTCCATCCTTGGAAACTACTATGAACCTATTCAAAGTATAAGAAAGGTGTTTAACTGAACAAGCAGTTCACCTCCCAAACTGTTGCCCTCTCATTTGCCACACCTGATATACGTGTTAGAACCACTGTTCCCTAGCTAACCCACTGCTCCTTTCAAGGAAGCCATCCACTGAAGGGTTAAACATGCAAACTAGAGACCCTGCCTAATTCCATTTAATCCCTAGTAACACAGCACTGAAGATTAGGTATTGTCCCTCGGTTCCTATTATTACTGTCAGCCGAGAAACCGGGTACAACATATGACCACTCAAAATATCCCATGGCATACGATCGTTGTTTGGGGAGGCAGGATTGAATAAAGTCACATGGTGTTCAAGTGATGCCAATATGCATTAGTCATTCTGTATTAAACATAAAATCACGACAATTAAACCTTCAGCCCTGCCTGAAGAGGCTAAAAGAGAATTTATGTTGGAGAGGAAAAAGAGTTAAGCAGCTGCTGAGTTTTTTTTCTTTCGGCAGAAACACATAAAAAGGTGTAAAATGGCAAACAGAAAGGCTCCCTTCAAGACACCTACATTCTTTTTTTTCTTATTTGAGAAGAACAGTGCAACACCTAATGATTAATACAAGAAGGGGAAAAACTAAGACTGATCACTGAACACGTTCACACAAGGTCATATCATTTGGTCTGACATTGTAGATTACACAGAAATAAGCTAAAAGTCCAAACTAAATTAAAAAAAGCTTTCAAAATCAGTAATACCTATCCAAAATTACACCACTTAGCTGTAAAAACACAATGGAACAAGTACTTGGGTTTTCTTTGCAAATCTCAAAGTATTCAGTACTTCGAGCATAAAGCTTTACCTCACAACTTGCACTTTTCTGATCACCCCTCCACACTTTTCTCTCCATGCAGTAACAACAAGCACAGAAACACACACAAATATGAAACCTAGTGCTAAAAAAATAATCCACAAACTGTAAATAAACTGTTCTTTGTTTTCTAAACTCTGCCCTTGCTTTAGTGAAAATACAATGTAAACCTTCAGCTTCAAGGGATGTCAGCTGCTTTGAGTTCAGAAGGGCATTCACCACAGTCCCACCATTGCATAGCTCTTCCCTTGGCCCCTCTCTTCAGAAAGGGCTAGCATACATGCAACCAGTGGATCTACAGTCAGGTCCTACAGGACAAACCCCAGTAATGGATGACAAAGACTGGAAAGAGACTTTTTCAGTTGGAGCACTGGGTGAACCTTTTCAATACAGTTGATATTATCCAAAACAAAAAAAAGGAAAATAGAGTTTAGTGACAGAATTGAGGGGAAACAAATATCACACCATTTCCCAAGGACATGGATTGATTCACTTCTAGAGTAAGCGGTTTCACACAAGCCTGCTCTTCTTTTATACTGCCTGCTGGCTAGACAAAACCTAGTCACTGTTTCGAAGCTGTAAATATCTCTATTTCACACCAGCTATCTGCCACCCAAAACGATTCCTGAAGTCTGCATTAGACAAAAGATCTATTAACTCTCTTGCTGCTGCGGCTCTCTCCATAAACCTCAGCCAGCAAGTCTAATACTGGGTGGCTCGGAGCGCTTAGTGCTTTACTCGCATGCCACAGTGCAATTAAGATGATGCCTGGCATCAGGGGCAGAAGGCGTAATGGGTAGTGAAGAAGAACGGAGAAGTTGTTAAGCATATCCCATTACTGTTTTTTCCCTTTTCTTTAACCGTGTTCAGAAACAAAACCCAACACACTCTTCATAAGAGAAGCAAGAAAAAAAGAATACACAATATCCAAGATTTTTCCCACAAAGAACCCAGAAAACAAAGAAACAGGAGTTATATCCACACAGCTTCTTTGTTCAGAAAACCGTCTGGTACAGTGGTACCAGACCTATCAGGTTTTGTCTGCACACCTACTTCAGTGCTTGACAACTTACTTCTCATGGTGGAATCTAAAAACAGTTAAGTCTTCATTGTGCCGTGTATATACCACAAAAGGCTGAAGACATTATGTGCAAAAGAACACTTAAGTTCTGTGGCATTATATACTCTGCAGGTTCACGCACATTCATTGTCCCTCATCAGCGTTCTGGTTACACCACCACTCAAACCATCGTCTTGAGAATTAGGTTTGGATGAAAACATTAAAGCTTCTGAATTACACACCTGATGCACAAAGACTTTAGTATCAGTGTGTTTTAACGTGGGTTTCCAAAGAGAAGAGATAGCGTTCATGCACTTAGGTACTGGCTGTTTCATTTTTTATGAAAGAAGACTGGCAGTAAACTCTTAAGACCGGAATGTATGCACTCACTGCATCAAACCACTACCTCAGTGACCAAAAAAAGTTAATATCCAAAAGCAACACGGAAAAAAGCTGCATTGCTTATTCAGCACCCACTGACATTCAGCTTGCACAAAGACTGTCACTGTAGTAGTTCTTGTTCAAGTGTGGGACAGCAAAAGCCATTCCAGAGAAATTAAATCAGTCAAATGACAGACTGCTTATGATTATGCTTTTTTAAAAATTGATAGCTGTTTATAGTTTATAATAGATTTCTAGAGAAGAACAGTAAGCTAATGACGTTTGGGAGAAGAAGCATTTTAGAAGCTATAAAGATGCAACCAGTAATATGAAATCCTAGCTCCCAACTACTGCTTTCAATGTTCTTTACAGAATAAAACATTTGCTTTTGATTTCAGGAGTGGTTTGTATTCAACGATGTAAAATTTGTTTAAAGTTTTAATGGTTGTGCTCCTCCCTGCTCACCAAATATTCAGATTAAATACTTCCACAATGCGCAAGCCTATTGCAACCTTAGGTCCTTCTATGAGTCCTTCCCCAGTCAGGAAACTCTTTGGTCATGCAAGCAGACTCACAGTTGCAGAACTGTGACCCAAATACCCACTGACAAAGGCTTAACCCTCAAAACATCTGTCCATCAAGACAAAATATGATGTAATAATAATAAAAGAAAAAATGATAAAGGTTTAATCTTTAACAAATTAGTAGCAGGAGTACAAATAGCTACATAACAGGGATATTCTCATTAAAACAGCATGCATTATTTAAACCAGCAGCACTACTAGAACAGGTCATTTTCCAGCATACTACTGCTCTTCACAATATGATAATCAACAGCACATAGCACACACACCAAGATGAGCTCTCTCATACGTGCTAAGAAATCTTGGGGGTCTGAACAGTGCTCAAACTCCCTGTGTAACAACTACTTTGCAGAGCATCAGTCACTGCTAGTATAGGAGAGTGATGTTACACACCTACACAGATCATACTTCAACTACAGTAAAACAACAAAAAGCAGCTATGAAGAGAAAAAGACACAACTGCTGAGCGAGAATTAAAAATACCACATCTGCTAAAATCGAAAAGAACCCAAACCAGTGCAGTACTCTTCGTGGCTCAAAACTAAGATGTAATTCCCAAGAGGAAGTATAGCAGGGCGTAACGCCTGAAATGCACAGGGCTATGCAATACCCAGGTAACATGTTCAGCTGGCAAGGGAAACGGTTGAACCACTACACACGACCAGCATCCTCTGCTGGTTGACTACCTCAGTGGTGCCAACCCCAAACTCACAGGAACCGCAAGTTAAATGGCTCACAGTGAAGTGCAGCAGGCAGCTCCAGAAGACAGCGCAACTTAAAACAACACAAGGCTCCCTTTGACACCAGGCTTCTCAGTATTCCCACAGAAGACAGCAAGAGTGGTGTAAACAATCAACTCTGTGGCTCAGCTACCAGACAGAGCAAATAAAACATTTGTGCTTCACAGATGATGTTTCAAACCCGTTTTCCACCCTTGCTCCACAAGCTAGTCATGCAAAGAACATTTAAAGACCCTTCAGTCAAGGCAAATGGCTTTGTGATAAGGAAAATTGTCAGCTAAAATGTTACACTCCTACCATCTGTCACATCCAAGAACAGAAACAAGACCATTTTCATACTCATCAGTGAGGGTAAACAAGTAACCTAAATTGGAGATGCACGAGGAGATCCATCTGAGGGACTTAACCAGGCAAGGACACCAAGCACGTGCAAGACGCGAGACGCTAGATGAGCTGCTCAGAGAGCAATCCCCTGCTGCCCATTTCTCAGACAAATACCGACATGATGACTGCAGCAAAAGACATTCAGTTACAATTCACATAGGAATGGGAAGACTTAGAATAATCAATGATTGCTAAAATGAGAAGGCATGCAAAACTCCAAAACGCCCGTGATTAAAGCTTTTAGCACCTGAAGTATTTAGTACCTAGAATTTATTTGACAAACATTGTGCCTACAGTAGCCAAATTTAAGCGCTATGCCTAAGCCTCTCTCAAATTTCCAGAGACAGCTTTGAGGAAAACAGTTTGAGGTATACTAATTGAAACAACAAATGCACAAAATGGCTCGTTCAGAAAGCAAACAGGTAAATAATTACTGAATGAGAGCTTTACCTCTGCTCGTTGTGTGCGCGGCAAAACAGATGATTTTTCAATGGCGTAAACATCCACCAGGTAAAGGCGTGCTCCTTGCTCCCTGTCCAAAATGGCAGCAGTCTGGATGACACCAGTACGGCGCCCAATGGTAAAGAGGCGCCCGAGACTCTTATCTTCGCATCGGACAGACACGATGTAATACTCCACCTGAGCTTCAGAGCCCCGCGGACTCGATGCTTCGATAGATATCACATTTGTCCCGATAGGCTCACCTTCTTTTAAGATGGTTATGTATTTCGGCTGAGTGAAAACAGGCCCGTCAACTCCCTGCAGAATGATAGTCAACTCAGTGGTGGACTTCCTCCTTTCAAGGCCAAGGTCCGTGGCAGAAACTATGAGATTGTATATGAGCTGAGAAGGCACCAAAGCTGACGCTACTCTTAAATCTCCACTATAGCGATCCACAATGAAGGTTTCGGTATCTCCATTGACTATTTCATATTCCACTTCTCCGTTGGCACCCTCATCAGGATCCGCAGCAATAATTGTCGTTAGGATCGAACCAATCACTACTGAAGGGTCAGCTGCGAGAGCATTTTGCGATACAAAGGTGGGAACATTGTCATTTTGATCTGTCACCAAAATGGTCACATTCTTCAAAGCAAATCGCCTGGACTCCACAGGAACAGCCTGATCAGTGGCTTTGACTGTTAACTCGAAGAGATTTGCAAACTCGCGATCTATTTCAGTGTTGGTAAATATTGTCCCTTTCACTTCATCTATACGGAAATGATTACCCCTTGGCATCTGTTGAATGATTGCATATGTTAGCTGCCCATTAATATCTGCATCTGGATCATGAGCAGTTACGGAAATGACAGAGCTACCAACAGGAACGTTCTCAACAATAGATTTAAAGATGTCCCCTGGAGGAAAATTAGGAGGGTTGTCATTAAAATCCCTAACGTGTATTACCACTGACATTGTAGATGACCGTGGTGGCCTTCCTTGGTCTTTTGCTGTAATATTTAGTTTATACAGAGACTGTGTCTCAAAGTCCAATTTCTTTGCAAGAAAAATACTACCAGTGTTGGGACTAATGCTAAAGGTCCCGTGATTGTTTGTCCCTGTAATGCTATAGTGGAGGTCAGCATTGTCACCTGAATCAGAATCAGTGGCAGTGACAGATGACACAAGTTCACCAACTCTCATATTTTCCAAGACATCCACTAACAAGGTTGATTTAGGGAAAGAAGGACTGTTGTCATTTTCATCCAATACATCAATGCTCAACATGCAAGTTGAACTTAGGGAAACTGCTCCGGAGTCTACTGCTTGGATGACAAGCGAATACGACGCAGTAGCTTCATAATCTAGTTTGCCTACTAAGGTCACTTGGCCTGTGCTACTATCAATTGCAAACCGGTTTTCTTCATTTCCCTTGATTACAGAGTAGTGAATCAACCCATTAACCCCTTCATCAACATCTGAGGCAGAAACTCTCAGAACTTGTGTCAGATTGGCTGCAAATTCTGATATAGTAGCTTGGTAAAGGTCTTTCAAAAATTTGGGGGCATTATCATTGATGTCTTTCATGTAGATTTGTACAGTTGCCTGATCCTTTAGAGGCTTTGGCAACCCCTGATCTGTTGCTATTACCGTGAGACTAAACACTGCAGCCCCCCTTTGTCTCATAAGGCCTTCTCTGTCAAACTGATGGGTGCTTCTTATTTCCCCAGTTACCGTGTTCAGCTCAAAATCCGGCTGCATGTGCTCAAATGAGTACCTGACTTCACCATTTGGCCCAAAGTCTTTATCTACAGCATTTATTTTACCTACATACGATCCACCTCTCTGCTCCTCTTCAAAATAAAATACATAGTTCGTACTGTTAAACAGGGGCCTATTATCATTTACATCCTCCAGAATTACGGTAACGTTCACAGTAGCGTTGAGCGGTTCTACTGCTCTATCAGAGGCAACCACCAGTAAAATATATCTCTCTTGAAGTTCACGGTCCAGTTCACTTTTTATATACAGCTGACCATCTGGGAATATGCCAAAGGCATCCCCAGTATTTCCTTCAATTATACTATAAGCTATTTCACCGTTCACCCCCGAGTCTTTGTCAGAAGCCTGCACCTTAAAGAACCTGGAATTCACAAGCTCCGACTCCAAAATAGTTACTTCATAGGAAAGCTGGTCAAACACAGGCGGGTTATCATTTACATCATGGACAGAGACAGTCAGGATAAAGTTAGAAGACAGCTGCGGCACCCCCATATCCGAGGCCAGGACTTCAACCTGGTAAGACCCAGCACTTATATCAAGTGGCCCTGCTAAGCTTATGGCACCTGTTTGTTCATTGACTGAAAACAAGCCCTTTGGGTTTTGCTTAAGGCTGTAAAGGACCACGCCATTAACACCTTCATCAGGATCAAGAGCTTTGGCCTGGAATATGGTGTGCCCAGCTTTCCAGTTTTCAACCACATTTACACTTTCCACCGCATGAATAAAGTGTGGGGAATTGTCATTTAAATCTTTGACAGTTATATTGACCATAGCATCTCCAGTTACCGCCCCACCACTAGCGACCACCTTCAGCTGGTAAAATGCTTGCTCCTCCCTGTCAATAATACTGGCTGTGGTGATCTGCCCCGTCACTCTGTTGATGGCAAACATGCCCCTTTGGTCACCTGTCGTAATAAGGTAACTGATGTTGCTGTTGAGGTCCATGGTGGAAGCAAAAACAGTGCCTACATGGTAACCTAGGGCAACATTTTCAAAGACCACAAAACTGTACATGCCCTGGCTGAAAACAGGTGGATTGTCCTGGGTGTCCAAGACAGTGATGGTGACAATGGCTTGGTTCTGCGACTGAAGATGACCACCATCAGTGGCCACGATCTGCAACTGGTAAGCAGTTTTCTCCTCCCTGTCAAGGGCTATTTTGGTTGTGATGACCCCTGTCTGGCCGTGGACCTGAAACCTGGAGGTGTCTCCAGCTGAGATGCTGTACTTGACTGTCCCATTGGGTCCCAGATCAGGGTCCGTGGCAGACACTGTGGTCACATAGGTTCCAGCTGGCTCATTCTCTTGAATATGGGCAAAATACTGAACGGGGTAAAACACAGGGCTATTGTCATTCACATCCAGGAGACTCACGTTAACTCGAGCTATCGAAGAAAGAGGAGGAGAGCCTAAATCGGTGGCCAGGACCTGCAGGGAGAAGTGAGCCTGCTCCTCCCGGTCCAGCTGCGAGATGGTACTGAGCTTGCCTGACACGGGGTCCAAGCGAAAGATCCGGCGAGGGGTCACCAAGGAGGGGCCAACCACCGCAAGCGCCGGCTCAGCTTCCTGCAGGGAGAAGCGGACAGTCCCGTTGTCCCCCAAGTCCCCATCTGTGGCACTCAGCACCAGCAGCTCAGTTCCTGACGGGGAGTTTTCAGCCAGGGACACCTGGTAGCCCTCAGGCTGACCGAAGCGAGGTTTGTTGTCATTGACATCCAGGATGGTCACCACCAGCTGTGCGTAGGAGAACTTGGGCTGCACCCCCTGGTCGCGGGCACTGATGTTGAGCACCACCTGAGAAGCAGTCTCCCGGTCCAGCCCGCTGGAGACGGACGTGCCGACAGCATGCCCGGTGGTGACACCCTCGGGGCCGGCCGTGGTGACCAGCCCGCTGTGCTCGCTGATGCGAAACCAGCCAAGCTCGTTGCCCGAGACAATGCTATATTTGAGGTTGGCATTGAGGCCTGAGTCACGGTCTGTGGCACTCAGGCCCCGCACGTAGCTGCCCAGGGGCACCTCCTCACTGATGTTCACCCTGTAGACCGACTGCCCAAAGACAGGGGGGTGGTCGTTAATGTCGTTCACAAAGATCACCAGGCTAGCTACTGACGAGCGGCTCACAGGGGGAGACGCCACCGCCCCATCAGGGGAAAGGGAAGAAGTGGGGGAGCCCGGGGGTGGCGGCAGGGCCCCGTAGTTATCAGCCACCGCCACGGTAAGGTTATAGGCCGGGATGCGCTCCCGGTCCAACGCGGCTGCTACCTTGATGAGGCTGAGGTTGGGTACCTTACTGCTGTGCACCTCAAAGTGCCGCTGCTCATTTCCCGCCAGGATCGACACAGAGATGTTCCCGTTGGCCGCGGGGGAGTCGG
>Ga0181612_103058_pt1 | contig 15359 bp, 13 predicted proteins | sample HoacroProtozoa21_FD_119630 | JGI IMG/M metagenome (GOLD analysis project Ga0181612, IMG submission 119630) | Hoatzin crop microbial communities from Cojedes, Venezuel. Combined Assembly of Gp0051906, Gp0051904, Gp0051908 | reverse complement strand
TTCGTGCTGCGCCATTCGTCGGGCCGCGTGGGCGACGCGTTGCCGCAAGCGGCTGTGAGCAGCGGCGCCTTTGGCCCCACCGTGGGCATTGGCGTGATGGCCTGCCTCATCCTCTTCGGTGTGCTCCACTATTACGCGGGACGAAACGCCCAAATGGCCGCACTCATCCCTTGGACCACCAAACTCATCGGATGCGCCGCCATCATGGTGCCGGCCGTGGCCATCGCACTGCTGGCTTCGCGGCGACAAAAATAGGCAAATTTCTCGATGAAGGTTTGTGCAAGGCGAGCGAAATTCGAATTTATTCGAAAATTTCCGAGCCGCAGCCAAACCAAAAGCTTTCGAAGAAAGATTAATTCGCGGTTTTTGAAGAAAAATTTTGGAAAAAAAAGAAACAAAATATCAAAATAAAAAACGCATGAAAGGCAAAAAAGTTTTCGCGTTCACTCGCACCAATTTCATCCTTCTTGCCATCGGCATCGCCATTGTTTTGCTTGGCATGATACTCATGTCGGGCAGCGGCTCCGACGAACAAACGTTCAACCCCGACATCTTCAGCGCGCGCCGCATCAAGGTGGCTCCGGTGGTGGCCTTGTTTGGCTACGTGTTCATCGTGTTTGCCATCCTCTACCGCGGCAAGAGCAAGGACGAGAACACCTCGGCTGCCGACGCCGACCAGCTCGAGCAAAAAGAACAAACCAACATTCGCACCCAAAACTAAGCCCGTTCGACAGCTATGACCCCTGTTCTGCTGCAAGCCGCCACCGGCGCGGCCGCTGCCACCGACATGACGTGGCTGCAAGCGCTCATCATCAGCATTGTGGAGGGACTCACGGAGTTCCTGCCCGTTTCGTCCACCGGCCACATGATTATCACCGAAGGCGTGTTGGGCATGACGAGCACGCCGTTCGTGAAGGCCTTCACCGTAATCATCCAGTTCGGCGCCATCCTCTCGGTGGTGTGCCTGTACTGGCGCCGTTTTTTCTATCCGCCCCTCATGCAGAAAGGCTACACGTGGTGGCAGGCCATTTGGCGCTTCTACCTGAAACTCATCATCGGCGTTTTGCCGGCCGTGGTCTTGGGCCTCGCCTTCAACGACATGATTGAAGAAAACTTGGGGAAAGTGTGGCTCGTGGCCGTGATGCTCATCATCGGCGGCGTGTTCATGCTGTTCTGCGACCGGATTTTCAACAAAGGTTGGAAGGACGAGCCGTCTAACCGGAACGCGTTTTGGATTGGCTGCTTTCAGTGCATCAGCATGATACCGGGCGTGTCGCGTTCGATGGCCACCATCGTGGGCGGCATGCAGCAAAAACTGACGCGCCGCGCAGCAGCCGAGTTTTCGTTCTTCCTCGCCGTGCCCACCATGCTTGGCGCCACGGTTTTGTCGGTTTATAAACTGATTAAGAACGGCGAGGGCAATCTGCTGATGGAGGGCAATCACTTGGGCCTGCTCATCTTTGGCAGCGTGGTGGCCTTCATCGTGGCCATTGCGGCCATCAAATTTTTCATCGAATACGTCACGAAGTACGGCTTCCGCGCCTTTGGCTGGTATCGCATCTTCGTTGGCGCCATCATCTTGGGCATCATCGCCTTGAATCAGGCCGGCGTGATCGACTTCACGCTCGAAATGGCCGACTAACCCGCCTCGCTCGCCGCTATGCCGCTGAATTTTTTGGAAGGAACCATCCTCGCGTTCGACAAGCCCTATCGACAGACGTCGTTCGGGCAGGTGGCTCGCGTGCGCCGGCTCATCACGAGCAAGATGAACGGCCGCAAACTGCGCGTGGGCCATGCCGGCACGCTCGACCCGCTGGCCACCGGCGTGCTCGTGCTGTGCACCGGCCGCGCCACCAAGACCATCGAAACGCTGCAGGGACACACCAAAGAATACATTGCCGAGCTGCGGCTGGGCGCCACGACGCCGAGCTTCGACCTCGAACACGACGTGGACGCCACCTATCCCACGGCGCACATCACCGAAGCGCTTGTGGCCGACAAAATTAGTGAATTCATCGGGAAAATCGAACAAACGCCGCCCATTTTTTCAGCGTGCATGGTGGAGGGCAAACGCGCCTACGACCTTGCACGCAAAGGCAAGGACGTGCAACTGCAGGCCAAAAGCGTGCAAATCGACGAAATCGAAATCATGGAATTGCGCCTGCCCGACTATCTGAGGCTGCGCGTGGTGTGCGGCAAGGGCACTTACATCCGCTCCCTTGCACGCGACATCGGCCAAGCGCTCGGCAGCGGCGCCCACCTGCTCTCGCTGCGGCGCACCCGCGTGGGCGACATCGCACTAAAACACTGCTGGCAGACCGACGCCTTCGCCGACTGGCTCACCGGGCAAGAAATCGACGCCACGCCGCCCGACGGCCCCATTCCCTCGACCTTTCCCCTGCTTCTCCCCGACTCAAACATCAACGCAATATGAAACTTTCAGAGTTCAACTACGACTATTCCGACGACCTGCTCGCCCAGCATCTCTCCGTGGCGCGCGACGACTGCAAGCTGATGGTGCTGCATAAGAGCACCGGCGACTTGGAACACCGCCAATTTCGCGACATCCTCGACTATTTCAAGGCCGACGACCTCTTCGTGATGAACGACACGAAGGTCTTTCCCGCCCGACTCTATGGCCGCAAGGAAAAGACCAACGCCCTCATCGAAGTGCTCCTCTTGCGCGAGCTGAAGCCCGAACTCCACCTGTGGGACGTGATTGTGGACCCCGCTCGCAAGATTCGCATTGGCAATAAGCTCTATTTTGGCGAAGACAACTCCATCGTGGCCGAAGTGATCGACAACACGACGAGCCGCGGCCGCACGCTGCGCTTCCTCTACGACGGCGACCACGACGAATTCATCAAACAGCTCTACGCGCTCGGCGAAGCGCCCATCCCCAACTTCCTCGGCCGCCCGAGCGAGCCCGAAGACTTGGAGACGTTCCAATGTGTTTATGCCAAAAACGAAGGCGCCGTGACTGCGCCCTGCACCGGCCTTCACTTCTCCAAAGTGCTCATGAAGCGCATGGAACTGGAGGACATCAAAAGCGCCTTCCTCACGCTGCATTGCGGCATTGGCAATTTCCGCAACACCGACGTGGAAGACCTGACCAAACACAAGATGGAGAGCGAACAACTCATCGTTGGCAAGGAATGCTGCGAACTCGTGAACCGCGCGAAAGACGAGGAGCGCCGCATCTTGGCCGTGGGCGCCAGCACAATGCGCGGCTTGGAAGTCTGCGTGGGCCCCAGCGGCCGCATCAAGGAGTATGAGGGCTGGATAAATAAGTTCATCTTCCCGCCCTACGAGTTCGGCGTGGCCACCGACTTTGTGGTGAATTTTCAGCGCCCCTATTCCATCATGCTGATGGCTGCGACGGCCTTTGGCGGCTACGACCAAGTGATGCACGCCTACGATGTGGCTGTTCAGGAGGGCTACAAAGTGGGTCCCTTTGGCGACGCGCTGCTCATCACCGACTAAAGCCTCCTCGCAATGCCTGCGCAGAACGTTTCGACCATCTACATCGGCTTGGGCTCGAACATGGGCGACCGCGAAGGCCACCTGCGCCGCGCCCTGAGCCTGCTCGCCGAGCGCATAGGCCCGCTGACGGCGTGCTCGACGTTTGTCGAAACCGACCCCGTAGGCTTCAGTTCGCCGAACAAGTTTCTCAACGCGGCGGCCGCGTTCTCTACGACGCTCACGGCCGACGCGCTGCTGGCGGCGACGCAGCAGATTGAGCGCGAATTGGGACGTACGCACAAGAGCCACGACGGCGTCTATGCCGACCGCCCCATCGACATCGACTTGCTGCTCTCTACGGCCGAAACGTGCGACCGCCCCGAACTCACACTGCCCCATCCGCGCCTCACGGAGCGCCGCTTCGTGCTCCAACCGCTCTGCGAAATCGCGCCCTTCGAACAAATGCCCGACGGCAGATTTCTCATCGACATTCTCTTAGATTTAGACGGAATTTCGATTGAAGAAATGGCCGAATCTTCCGATGGAATCGCCCATTTTATAGAAAAAATTCTGCCGCAACTGACTGAAAACACTGGCGCGTTCGACGCCAACAATTTGAAAGCGCTGGCGGCGGACGCTTCGACGCACCTCTACTTGGCGCGCGACGTCGAAGGCAGGCTTTGCGGCATGGCGACGCTCTGTCTGACGCTCGCGCCGACAGGCTGCCGCGGCTGGGTGGAAGACGTCGTGGTCGATGAGGCCTATCGCGGCAAGGGAATCGGCGCCGCATTGCTCACGCGCATCGAATGGCACGCCCGACGCCTCGGCGCAAAGTCGCTCAATCTCACCTCCCGCCCCGAACGCGAGGCCGCCAACCGGCTCTATCGCAGCCTCGGATTCGAAACGCGACGCACAAACGTCTATCGCAAAAAACTATAAAGCCCACACGCCATGAAAAACGTTCTGCCTTGGATTGTCGAAAAGTTTTTCTTCCTCTCCTCGCTCCTGCCGATGTGGGTCCACTACCTGCTCGCCGACCTCATATACCTTGTCTTATATTATATAGTGCGCTATCGCCGCCGCGTGGTCGAACGGAACATTGCGCGCTCCTTCCCCGAAAAATCCGACGCCGAACGCGCCAAAATCGTACGCGGTTTCTATAGATTCTTTGGCGATTATGTGGTGGAGACCTGCAAACTGCTCACTATCAAGGAAGAAAACATCCGCCGCCGCATGGTTTTCACCAATCCCGAGGTGATTGAGGCGGCTTTGCAGGACCACGACCAAGTTTTCTTCTATCTGGGCCACTATTGCAACTGGGAGTGGATTTCCACGTTCCCGCTGTGGACGTCGGCGCACTGCGGGCAGCTCTACAAGCCGCTCAGCAACGAAGGTTTCAGCCGCGTGTTCAATCGTTTGCGCACACGTTTTGGCGCGGAGAACATCGACAAAAACAAGGCCTTCCGACGCATTCTCGCGCTGAAGCAAGAGGGCACGAAAAGCATCATCGGAATGATTGCCGACCAGAGTCCGCGCCCGCAAAACATCCACGACTGGGTCACGTTCCTCAATCAAGACACGCCCGTCTTCACCGGCGCCGAACGCATTGCCCGCAAGGTGGGCGCCGCCCTGTTCTACTGCGACGTGGAGCGCGTGCGCCGCGGCTACTACCGCTGCACGTTCCGCACCATCACCCTCGACATCAACGCATTGCCCGACTACAAACCCACCGAGCTCTACATGAACATGCTCGAACAAAATATTCGGCGCCAACCTCCGTTCTATCTTTGGAGCCACAAACGCTGGAAACACACGCGCGAATCGGTCGCGCAAGCTTTGAAAAATCAATAAATTCCCCTAACTTCAACCCTTAAAAAATTATGAAAAAAGCATTTTTCTCCGTCCTCATGTTCATCGTGGCCGCCTTCTTCGCCGGCTGCGAAGCCAACCCCCAACCGCAACAGCAGGAGCAGGCCGAAGCCACCGAGATGGCCGACCCGTTCGAGGCTCTCGGCGCTGCTGCCAAAAACCTCGACACCATTCCCTCCGACTCCATCGCCGCCATCGTGGACAGCGCTATGAACGTCGTGGGCGACGAGCTCTTTGGCAAGGCCGACACCATCAGCGAAGCCATGCAGGCCGTGGCTAAAGTCGTTGGCGCACAGATTAAGAGCGCTGCCAAGAACTACTCCACCTATCGCGCTATGGCCAAGGATTTCACCGAGAAGCACAAGGACGAAATTCAGAGCCTGATGAACTCGCTGGAGTCCACCATCGGCGACCTGAGCAAGCAGTTCCAAGAGGCTGCCGGCGAAGTGCAAAAGCAAATGAAGGAAGAAGAAGCTGCCGCCGCCAAGCAGCAGTAATTCCGCCCCAACCCACACAAAAAAGGCCGGTTCCATCGAGAGAACCGGCCCTTTTTTGTAGGCTGCGAGAGGATTAGCCCTTCACGATGCGCTTGAAGCCATACTGAGCCGACTTGCCCAGTTCTTCTTCGATGCGGATGAGCTGGTTGTACTTGGCCATGCGGTCGGTGCGGCTCAGCGAACCCGTCTTAATCTGACCGGAGTTGGTGGCCACGGCGATGTCGGCGATGGTCGTGTCTTCGGTCTCGCCCGAGCGGTGGCTGGTCACGGTGGTGTAGCCGTGGCGGTGGGCCATCTCGATGGCTTCGAGGGTTTCGGTCAGCGAGCCAATCTGGTTCACCTTAATCAGGATGGCGTTGGCAGCACCCATGCTGATGCCCTTCTCGAGGAACTTGGTGTTGGTCACGAAGAGGTCGTCGCCCACGAGTTGGCAGCGGTCGCCAATCTTCTTGGTGAGCTTCACCCAGCCGTCCCAGTCGTTCTCGTCGAGACCGTCCTCGATGGAGTCGATAGGATACTTCGTGATGAGTTCTTCCAGATAGGCAATCTGCTCGTCGCAAGAGAGTTTCTTGCCGTTGGGGTCTTTCTGCAGGCCGCTCTTGAGCTGCTTGTAGTCGTAGAAGTATTGGCCGTTCTCCACCACTGCGAATTCGCTGGCGGCGCAGTCCATGGCAATCTTCACGTCCTTGCCCGGTTCGTAGCCGGCGTCCTTGATGGCCTGAATGATGCTGTCGAGGGCGTCTTCAATGCCGTCGAGGTTGGGAGCAAAACCACCTTCATCGCCCACGGCGGTGCTCAGGCCGCGCTTCTTGAGCAGTTTCTGAAGGGCGTGGAACACTTCGGCACCCATGCGGATGGCCTCTACTTCGCTCTCAGCGCCAACGGGGCGAATCATGAACTCTTGGAAAGCAATGGGAGCGTCGGAGTGAGCGCCGCCATTGATGATGTTCATCATAGGCACGGGCAGAATGTACGTGTTCGTGCCGCCAATGTAGCGATAGAGGGGGATGTCGAGGTATTGAGCAGCGGTGTGAGCCACGGCGAGCGATACGCCGAGGATGGCGTTGGCGCCGAGGTTCGACTTCGTAGCCGTGCCGTCGAGTTCGAGCATCTTGTAGTCGATGCCGCGCTGGTCGAGAACGCTCATGCCGATGATGGCCGGAGCAATCTTCTCGTTCACGTTCTTCACTGCGGTCAGAACGCCCTTGCCGCCGTAGCGCTTCTTGTCGCCGTCGCGCAGTTCGAGCGCTTCGTTCTCGCCCGTCGAGGCGCCGCTCGGAACGCTAGCACGTCCCTTCACGCCGCAGCAGGTGGTCACTTCGACTTCAACCGTAGGATTGCCACGGGAGTCCAGAATTTCTCTTGCATGAACTTGTTCGATGATCATAAGCAAAAATTTATTTAAGATGATAAGGTTTGAGAATTTTTGAAAAAGTCGTATTTTTGTGCCCCGTTTGCCGAGCCTCTTGCGAAGAGGCCGCTTTCTTGGGCGCACAAAAATACTACTTTTTCCGCATTTGGCGGTGCTTTTCGAAAAGAAAGTGCAAAAAAAGGCGAAAGAACGCATATTTCAGCGCTCTTTCGCCCATTTAGGGAGAGAAAGTTTGTCGATTTTGCCGCATCGAAGGCAGCCGGCTCTCAGAGTTGCGGAGCAACGGCCTCGGCCCACGCGGCAATGCGGTCGTCGGTCTGGTCGGACTGGTTCACCTCGTCGAGGGCGAGACCCACAAACTGTCCGTCCACCACGGCGGCGCTGTCGTCGAACGAGTAGTCATCGGCGCTCACTTGGCCAATCACTTCGGCGCCGGCTTCAACGGCGGCATTGTAGATTTCGCCCATGGCGCCGCAGAACGTGTCGGGATAGCTTTCCGAGTCGCCGCAGCCAAAAATGGCCACCTTCTTGCCGCTCAGGTCGGCCGCGCGCAGCTTCTCCACGCCGTCGTACCAGTCGTCTTGCAGGTCGCCGGCGCCCCACGTCGAGGAGCCCAGCACGAGGTTGTCGGCCTCGGCGATTTGCTCGTCGGTCAGGTCGGCCACGTTCACCACTTCGTCCACGCCCAGTGCGCCGGCAATGCGGCCGGCAAGGTCTTCGCACGTTCCCGTCGTGGAACCGTAAACTACAATAGTCTTGTTCATAATCGTATTCTTTTTAGGGGTTAAAATTATTTGTCAGACGAAAAATCGCTCGTCTCGTTTAATCGGGATGGCAAAAATAATGCCATTTTTCCAAAATCCTTCCCAAATACCCCGCCGCGCCGCCCAAAATACAATCCCGCCAACCAAAATCACCTGTTTGGGTGAGCCGAAATCGGCCCAAAAATCGTATTTTTGCCCCCACAATCAAACCGGCAGACGCATGAAACGCCTCATCGCGCTCATTCTCACCACCCTTCTAATTCTTCCCGCCATGTCCCAGACCGATCCCAACGGCGTGCGCTACCGCAGCGTCAGCATCGACGGCGTGCGCGTGTTCTATCGCGAAGCCGGCGCGGCCGACAAACCCGCCCTGCTCCTGCTCCACGGATTTCCCTCCGCCTCCCACCAGTTCCGCGAGCTCATCCCGCTCTTGCAGAACGACTTCCACATCTTCGCGCCCGACTATCCCGCCTTCGGCCAGTCCGACATGCCCTCGCGCGACTCCTTCGCCTACACCTTCGACCACCTCGCCCGCATCGTCGACGCCTTCACCGACAGCGTAGGCCTCCAACGCTTCGCCATGTTCGTCTTCGACTACGGCGCCCCCATCGGCTTCCGCCTCGCCCTGTGGCACCCCGAGCGCATCGTCGGCATCGTGAGCCAGAACGGCAATGTCTATCGCGAAGGTCTCGGCAAAAAATGGGACTCCCGCGCCGACTATTGGGCCCACCCCACCCCCGCCGCGCGCGAACAATATAAATCGGCCTTCGCCCCCGCCACCATCATCGGACAATACACCTTCGGCACGCCCGAAGGCAGCGTCTCGCCCGACGGCTACACCCTCGACATCGCCTATATGTCGCGCCCCGAAGAAGCCGAAATCCAAAGCGACCTCATCTTCGACTATCAGAGCAACGTCGCCCTCTATCCCAAGTTCCAAGAATATCTGCGCACGCACCGTCCGCCCCTGCTCGCCATTTGGGGCAAGAACGACCCCTCGTTCATCCCCGCCGGCGCCGAAGCCTTCAAGCGCGACCTGCCCGACGTCGTAGTGGAATACGTCGAAAGCGGCCACTTCGCCCTCGAGACCCACGCCCCCTACTTCGCCAAGCGCATGCGCGAATTCCTCCTGCCGCTGTTCTGACGCAGCCAACCCCCTAACGGCCAAATTCGGCCGAATTTTTCCGGTACGCCGGCTAAATTCGGCCGAATTTGGCCGTTTCGCGCGTTTTCAAGGGGCTGAAGAACTATTCTACGATGAGCGAGCTCACACGTTCTTCCGCCTTTGGCTACGGTGCATATAGTTTGAGCGCTTGTGCGAGCCATCGACGCCCCAGTTCGATGCGGTCGGTCGTGTCGATGCCATCAATCTGCGGTATGGGCAGACTGCCGAGCAGTTCTTTGCCATCGGCACTGCGCAGCACGAAACTGTTGTTCGTGGCTTCCAGCCTCAAGCCGCGGCATGTGGTTTTATTGTAATTGAATTCGCCATACAGCGACTGCCCATTCTGCAGGCAAATGGCATACAAAAAGCACTGCTGCGCATATTCCGACACTCTCTGCGCCGTTGCCAGCGCGCAAAGGCAATAGTCGTCGGCATCGTTCTCTCGGTAGTATTTGCCAAAACAATGCGGACGGAAAGACTCATTTTTAATATAATAGTAGCGCCAATCAAACCGGCCGTTTTGCTCGCATTTTTCGCGGTATTCGTCCGCCACTTGTTTGAGCGCCGCATCGGTGGGTTTCGGCAATTTTTCAAGCAAACCGACGAGCACTTCTTTCGTCTTGTCGAGCATATTGTTGCGATGGAAAAGGGCCTGCCAAGCAGACTCCATGCCGCCCAACTGATAGTATCTTCCCTCTTGCTGCGAATAGTCGCCCGTGGCGAGCATGGCACAATCTACAAGGTCGCCGTCGCACCCGAACAACTCGGCAAAACGTTCGAACAATGCATCGTTTTTCACGCCCACCACGCTCATCTTGCCGTAGAGCAGCGGATGGTCTTCGAGGGCAAACAGGCGCTCGGCGTCGTTTGCATTGTGACGAGCGAGCCATTTCTGTTTGTCGCGCTCTTCGGCCAACTGCGCCGCGTTGAAACCTTTCCCAGCGGCTTTGTCTTCAGGAATTTCACCCTTCTCGATGATGGCATCCACTTGTTTGAGCAAATCTCCCATGTTTGATTCACGAATTTCGTTGGAAGAATTCTGGAGCAGGTTGTTCGTGATGCGCAGCCGACGCCGGAACTCCTCTTCCGTAATCGTGTTTTTGTTCTTCAAATAGACGACAAAGGCGTAGAGCAATAGGGTGCGACGCAAGGGAAAGCGGCGCACTTTCGACGTAATCATATCGGCGTAAGTGCGCAGGCAGTCTTCCAGCACGTTGATTTCGCCGGACTGCAACACCATGCCTTTCTCATGCTTGTCTTTCACGAGAAATTTCTCGAAAAAGGCTTTGATGTCGCCAACCTCGCACCAGATGTCGAACATCCGCTCCACCTCCTCAACATTGCGCTCCACGTTTTCGGCTCCGAGCTCGGGCGAAAAGAAATGCGCCAGCAGAGCGAATTCGTCGCCATCTTTGCAAGGGGAGTTGGCGCGAAAGCCGATGATGTCGCACGCAAAGGCGAAGTAGCGCAAAAACTCATCGTCGATAATCTTGTTGTTGCCTTTGTAAGGCCAGAGCATATCGGTCCATTCGCGGTCTATTTTCTGTGCAATGCGCTCGGCTGCGGCGGCGTTCCATTGTCGCAAATTTTTCTCCCACTCAGCCTTGAAATGTTCAAACGGCGTGAGGGGCTTGCCGCGCGAATTCATCTTGATGTAGAGCTCATCGGTGAGCCCCATGTCTTGGAGCGGCAGGAAATAGAACTTGATGGCGCCGCCTTCCAACTTTTGCCAAAGTCCGGCCACTTTGGCATAATTTTTGCTAATCTCATCCAAAACCACGAGCATGCCGCTCACGGTAGGGTCGCAGCGCCACGACAGCGGGAACCACGCCTGATTCTCAATTTGTTCGGAGAGTTCTTGCGTTCCATCGAAAGAGGGCTGAAAATCCACCAAATTTTCGCAGAAGAGGCGGGCGCTGTAGCGCGTCTCGTAGCTGAAGTTTTTCAGAAAGGCATACTCCTCCGGCGCCACCCCGTCGCGCTTGGCGGCATACCAATGCAGCAGAAAGAGAGTCGTGAGGCGTTGCTGCCCGTCGAGGAGTGTCAGTGTGCCGTCGGCGCTGAGGTCGCCATAGACAAAATCCAGCTCAATCGGCTCGCCCTCCACGGCGGCTTTGAGCGCGTTGAGAAAGCGCTCACGGGTGCGTTTCACCTCGGGCGAAAGGCGGCCTTGCGCATAGTCGCGCTGAATGATGGGAATCACGATGCGTTTCACTTCGGCGACGCGCTCGCCCTGTTCGTCTTCGCTGCGCGGGCGGAGCATTTCGATGAATGTGATGGGGCTGGCTTGTATTTTCGAATTTGTCATGGCTTAATTCTCCTCGCTGATTGGTTGTTCGTTAGACAGATAGGCTTTCAATTTTTCGCGAATGGCTTTCATGTAGGCTTGGCGGTCGGGCTCGCCCCAAAAATACGGCGTCGCATCTTCAGAACTCGTATAATATTTGAAAAACACCATTTTTGTGCAATGTGGGATGAAACTGCCGGCCTTGTCCAAGTCAATAATCATCTGCCGCTTCACAGCGAACGCCGAATTGTTGAGAGCGGCATTGTCGCTGCAACTCAGCAGCGCCATGTTCGAAAGCAAATGTAGGTATCCCACATCGCTGTCTTTCGACAGACACGCGATAGCGCGCTGCTGCAGACTTTCAAAGGTCTCGCGCGTCAGATTCTCGTCAGCAGCGGCGTCTTCCATCTCGCGCAGCAAGTCGGCATTGGCATTTTCGCGCAACGCTTTCACGGCATCGCAGTGCAACTTCAGCCATTCTTGCCATTCTTTCTTTGTTTTCAAGCCTTCGGAGTGCTGCGCATGGATATGTTCCAAACTCCAACTGCCCGACTTTTTAAACTGTTCGAAGGGAAACCAATCGGCTTGGCTTTCGTTCTCCATCACCGATATCACATTGAAAAGCAGCAAGAGGCGCGACATTGCTCCCCGGTCGCTGCCGCTCTCGTAGGAGAGTTCATCGAGCGTGCGGTTGCCGGCAAACTTGAGACTTTCCCTAATTTTTGCGTCGAGCATCTCTCGAAATTCGGACTTCGTCTTGCCTTCCGACATGTTGTAGATTTCTTGCAAGCTCAGGCTGCCCGAAGCAATCAGATAGCCTATTTTGTGATAGAATTGGCGGTCTTCGGCCCAATCTTTCAGCCGCAGAAACGCCGCATTAATCTCTTCCCACAACTTTTTCGCGCCGACGCCCTCCTTCATTTTCTTGTCAAAATGGAAAAAGGTGTAGTAATGCTCGCGTTCGGTCGGTTCTTTGTTTGCCATGAGGTCGAGCACGAGGTCGATGCGCGTGGGATAGTCGTCGCCGCTGCTGTTGGTCAGAAAACTCCAAAAGCGGTCGCGCCGAAGTTCGCGCTCAATGGCGTCCCACTGCAACGCAATTTCGTCTTGACGCAGCCGCGCTTTTTCGTCGTTCTCGGTGGCGCCGCGACGCAAGAACATGGCTTTCACGAGTTCCGAACTCGTGAGCGGAATTTTGCCAATGTTCAGCCGCGTGAACAGGTCGATGGCCTCGTCCTTTTGCGCGGCCGACGTGCCCACCTCGTACCAAATCACCTGCACATGCTCGGACAAACACCTTCGAAAGGTTTTCCCGTCGGGTTCCTTCTTCGAAAACCAATCGCGGATGCACTGAAAGGCGTGGGCGATGAAGAAAAAATCGATGTTCTCCTCTTTTTTCGACTCATCAATCGATTCCAAATATTCTTTCGTCTTCGGTCGCGTTTGATAGGTAATGGTAATCGAAAAGCGTTTCACCGAGGCCAAATATTTATAAATCAAGTAGAGCGTGGTGAGTCGCTGCTGTCCGTCGATGAGCTCGAAACTCCCATCTTCTCGACGCTGCACCACAATGGGCTGCAGGCAGTAATTTCGCGCGCCGTTCTCCCAAACATCGTCGAGCAGCCGCCCCACTTCCTTCTCGCTCCAGCGGTAGCCGCGCTGATACGACGGCACAAAAAAATGGCCGCTTATTTCCCCCACCGGCCTCATCTCTAGTATAATTTCGTTTTTCATAGTTTCTGCGTTTTTGTGTGCTGCAAATTTACAAAAAAATCCCGCAAACGACCCCGGATTTTCGCACATTTTTGCTAATTTTGCCACCCGAAAAGGGCTTTTTGGGGCGTTTCTGACCAAAATCGGCCGTTTTCGGGTGTTTGAATTGTTAAAAAACCTTTAGCGCGGCAGGGCGTTTTCGCCACTTTGCACATTCGGGGGTGTGAGTGTGCAAAAATTTTTCGCCCATCGGCGGGCGTCGCCCCAAATTCCCACGGGCAGGGCGATGGCGGGCGCGGCGGGCTAAAATTCCGGCACCTGCGCGGCCGCGAAAAGCAGAAAATTTGCCGTTTTTCGCACCCTTTTCTCCCTCTTTCCGAACACCTTAAATTGAGTTAAACGGCCAAGCGCAGCCTTGGTCGGTCGGGCGAAAATGCCTACTTTTGCACTCGAAAACAAACACGAAGATGCTCCCACTTGCAGCGGGAACTTGGGGCCAACAGGCGACGAGACGGGTCGCACGCGCCTCACCTTTCAGCACTCATACACAATATTATTATTGTAAAGGCTTCGCATAAAAACACGAAATCTATGAAAATTAAAACGATTATTCTCAGCCTCGTCTGCCTTATGGCTTTTGGCATCGAAAACGCCGACGCCCAGTCGTTTGCGCAGCAAGGCATGGCAAGTTATTACGCCCACAAATTCCATGGCCGTCGCACTTCCAGCGGCGAAATCTTCGACATGCACAAAATGACGTGCGCCCACCGCACGCTGCCCTTCGGCACGCTGCTCAAGGTGGAAGACGTGAAGACCGGCAAGTCGGTCGTTGTGCGCGTCACCGACCGCGGCCCCTTCAGCAAAGGCCGTGTCATCGACCTCTCCTACGCTGCCGCCAAAGAACTGGGCATCGTGGCCCGCGGCACCGCCAAAGTGCGTCTGTCGGTCGTAGGCAAGGGCGGTGTGGAGAAGGCCACCACGACGAAGGCCAAGGCTCCTAAAGCCGCGCCCGCCAAGGCTGCCACGAAACCCGCCGAAAACCACGGCTACGACGTGAAAGTGCTCGACACCGAGACCGGCGAATACTGCAGCAAGGCCGAATGGGACGCCAAGCACCCCGCCGAGCAAGTGCCCACCGATGCTGAGGGCAAGCCCCGCTATCGCATCATCAACGCCAAGGTGACGGCCAAGGCTGGCAAATAAATCTCCGGCTTTGAATCCCATCATTCTTCGGTTTTCTCAAGTGACAAGTGACAAGTGACAGGTGACAAGTTGATTTTCCGCCTGTCGAACTGAATTTCCTAAAATAAAAAGTCCGCTTCTCTACACAGGGAAGCGGATTTTTTCGTATCTTCGCGCCCGAAAATCGGATTTTTTTGAAAATGAATAAGAAACAAGGAATCGGAACGCGCTGCGTTCAGGCGGGCTGGCAGCCGAAAAACGGCGAGCCCCGCCAAGTGCCTATCTATCAGAGCACGACGTTCAAATACGACGACAGCGACAAGATGGGCGCACTCTTCGACCTCAAGGCCGACGGCTATTTCTACACGCGACTGGCCAACCCGACGAACGACGCCGTGGCCAAAAAAATTGCCGACCTCGAAGGCGGCATCGGCGCTGTGCTCACATCCTCGGGGCAGGCCGCCAGCTTTTTCTCCGTGTTCAACATTTGCGAAACGGGCTCCCACATCGTGGCCTCCAACGCCATCTACGGCGGCACCTACAACCTCTTTGGCGTCACGATGAAGAAGATGGGCATCGATTGCACGTTCCTCGCGCCCGACGCCTCCGACGCCGAAATCGCGGCCGCCATCCGACCCGAGACGCGCGTGCTCTTCGGCGAGACCATCTCCAACCCGGGCGGCGTAGTGTTCGACATTGAGCGCTGGGCGAATGTGGCTCACGCTCACGGCCTTCCGCTCATCGTGGACAACACGTTTGCCACGCCCGTGAACTGCCGCCCGTTCGAATGGGGCGCCGACATTGTGATTCATTCCACCACAAAATATATGGACGGGCACGCCACGCAGGTGGGCGGCGTAGTAGTGGACAGCGGCCGCTTCGACTGGAAAGCGCAGGCCGACAAGTTCCCGGGACTCTGCACACCCGACGAAAGCTATCACGGCCTCGTCTATGTCGATGCGTTCGGCCAGAAAGCGTATCTGACGAAGATGGTTTCGCAACTGATGCGCGACCTCGGCTCGATTCCCGCGCCGCAAAACTGCTTCCT
>Ga0181612_111047_pt1 | contig 15360 bp, 11 predicted proteins | sample HoacroProtozoa21_FD_119630 | JGI IMG/M metagenome (GOLD analysis project Ga0181612, IMG submission 119630) | Hoatzin crop microbial communities from Cojedes, Venezuel. Combined Assembly of Gp0051906, Gp0051904, Gp0051908 | reverse complement strand
TGACTCCCAGCATAGCACAAAACAGCTCGGTTAAACATCAAACCTCACTGTAAATAATTCATTCACTGAAACCAAAACAAAGAGAATCCCAAACGACCAAACCCCGACGCCGTTTCCTCCCCGTGCTCTCAGAAAGGCTCACTGAAAATCTGGGATGGGGGAAAGCCAGTAACAAGGATCCAACCCATCATCTCAATCTTCCATCCTCTTTCCCAGGGCCAGGCGTGGGCCCACCCTCCCCAGGAAAATGATGAAGATGAAGCATTTTTAAACCAGGTCATTGCATTTATGCTGTTCTTACTGGTAGGTGCGTGCAAGCTGAGGGTGGGGAAGTGTGGGGCTCTGCCTGCGGCCGGTGCCTTCCAAAGCACCATGGTTCTTTGGACCCCCCTCAGCGCCATGCTACGGCCAGTGCTCCCTGCCCGCTCCCCTCGCCGCAGTCCAGCCCCCCATGCCTACGCACGGCATCGTGGATTTCTGCATCCTGCAGATTGCCCCTCGCCTACTTACCGGTGCCGGTCGCTACTCAAAGCAAACTCCCAGGGGTTCCCCAGAGCTCCTGCCGAGGAAGGCACCCGCGGGCGATGCTCATCCTCGCGCCGGAACACGGGCACCCGCGGTCGCAGACACACGCGCTCGCCCGCACCCGCTCCGTACAGCCCGTACCGGCGTCCGTAGGTCAGCACTTCCACCATACCCAAAACATTTATTTCTCCAAAACTATTGCTACTGACAATGGATACAGTTTGTTGCCCCAGGATGGATTTAACATTTCCAACACATAAACTCCTAATACTGTACAATACTGTACCAAAAGGAAAAAAGGATGTACCTCCATATTGTACAGTTATATATACAAAGTACAATTTTACACAGTTTAATATATACACCATATATATATTGGTGTAGAAGACATGAAACAATGGAAACTGTTTTAGCAAGAACATTCCATCCCACCGTGAGACAACCGCTGTCACAAAACCCCAAACCCCAACGCGCCAGATGAGCCCGCGACCACAGGACTCGGGCTTCAGAGCAACAGCGACGACAAAGCCCGCGGGACTTTGCGCCCCAGCTTTCCTACATTACAGCAGAACCACACCCCTGCCATCCTTCGGAGTGCACCAGAGGTGGTTTTCAGTAATTGCCCTCTTTTGGCTACATCGAGCTGGTTTTTGAAGACCCTGCTGCTCACGAGTATTGCTCCAGCAGTTTGGCACGCTCACGAGTCCAAGCCTGTTGGACTCCGGTTATCCAAATTACAGGACTCTGCCTGGAGAGAAAGGCTGGTGAAGTCCGCTTCAGACGGAAGGTTACTACAGTGCCTTGAAAAGGAAGGGTCCACCTATGGTTTCCATTGCAAACTGCTAAATATTTACCCTGTATGAAGCTTGGTAGATCAAGTATTAGTACAGTAGGGAGCTGCCCTCCCTCTCTGCCTTCGCTTCTTTTTGGCCCATCGTTGAGAAACACCACTCTCTTGTCTCAAACCACGTTACAGGAAGCACAAAATAGAATGGGGGAAAAAATCCCCAACAAACCTTACATTTTCCAGGCTTTGAATTGCTCTTTTGGCACCTCTAGATCCACCGAAATAGACTCCTAGAACCAAGCCTGGAAAATCATTCCTCTGCCTTCCGGCGGGGCGGTCAGCGGAGGCAGAGCGATGCAAACCCCCGCAGCCGCCGACCGCCCCGCTGGAGCCTTGGCGGGCACAAGGCAGCGGGTCAAGTATTTTTTATTTTTTCAAGTACCAGGTTGTCGCACACACAGAGAGACAAGCAGATAGAGAGGATTATCTTCGAAATCAGTATGTAAGCTCACATCCCAAAGCTCGGTCCAGTGCTCGGTGCTGTCCCAGAGCAGCAGGCTGGAAGCATCCCGCGAGGAATGACGTTCACCCCCGGGAGAACATCGCTCCCTCCTGCAAAAGCCTCTAGTGCTAATGGTCTGCTGAAGAAACAGCTTTATCTCTGCAACTGCATTTGTGGCAGGGTAGCCAAGGCCAGATCAGACCACTTAAAGGCTCATTATTTTTGTGAAAACAAAAAATCTCAAAATGAATAAATCCCCAGCTTGTTAAACTCATTTTCTGTTCTGGACAGCCTCATTAGTGATGGGAGTGTCCACACACTTCTGGTTTCCTTTTAGGTTTGAGCAGTTTTCCTAGCTTGTGGCTTACAGGCCAGTGAGTAGACGTATTTATCCTTTGCAGCACATTCCTCTGCAGTCGGGGCTTGACCCTGCCAAGCGCAGGTACCCCCGACCTGGCCCACTACACCAGCCCCACACGCTTGAACTGGGAGGGATAAGGCGCAGAGGCGGCTCCCGTGCTTAAACGCACGCCCGTGCTGACCGATCTGCTGGCTGAGGGCCCGACAGCCCAGCGTCTCACCGAGCCCAGCACACAAACCCTCTCGATGGGCATCCTTCCATCATTCTGCTGCCTCCGTAGCAAGCTGCGCCCTGCCGAGAGCACAGCCTCCCTGTGCCCTCCACACGTGCTCCGCCGGGTGAATCGCGTCTCAAGGGCAGTCCACGCCACCAGGCACATGTGTGTAAAGCATCCAGAGTGCTAACTAGAGGCCTTGCTTTCTGTTGAAGAACATCTCTCCAACGCTTAACAAATCCCCAAACCTATACAACGTTCGACTGAATGGGAGGGTTTGACACAGAGGAGAAATAAGGCAGCAAACTCCATCTGCGACGACCTCTTTTGCCTTAATATTGCTAGAGCTCTCCCAAGAGCGCAGGCGAACAGCCGAGCGACTGCTCGCCCTGGACCACGTGCAAGGTGGGGAACTGCAACAGATGGAATTTCTTGCCAAACTGAAGTGTTTTGATTCGGTAAATAAAATTACGAGAACTTGGTTATTCTTAACCTACTTTTGTGCAAGAACAATCTTGCCTTAAAAAAAAAATTAAAGAAAAATAAACAAAACTCCCAACATATGAGGTATTCATCACAGGAAACCCAAAGACTCTTTCTGAACAGGTATCAAAATACATACATATACAACAATCTTTTTCTGCTGTCACAGTGCACTCTCATTATGTAACCACTTCCATTCCAACCGAATATCCAGCACAGATTGAGTGAGAGAGTTTGATCACGACCCACTGCTTCGACACGAAGAACAAATTCACAAATTCATAAACTGCGAGCCTTTGGATTACCTTAGAGAGGCAGAAATTTAGCAATTGTTAAAGCACACTGCTCAACTCCCAGCTAGGGAAATAAAACATAAAAGGTTAGAGCTTCAGAAACTATGAAGATTGATCACCTAAAATTGCATTTTATTTTCAAAGTTTTGCTTTGGATTATTTCAATCCAACATCTGATGAACAAGAATCCTTTGTTCATACAAAGCACTATCAAACAGACATACGCTATTCCAGTTATCAAACACTTCTTGTCTTTATATTTGACACAAACATTACATAAAAGTCAGGAAAGAATTGCTGTGGAAGAGCTAGTATTTCTTCTGAATATGAAGATATGAAGTAACATTGATACCTCCCCAAGCAAACCACCGTGTCGTACTTGTCCACTCTACACTGGTCTCTTCTACAAGACGCCCACTGGTTTCGCAGGGAGCGGTGCCGACATTTCCAGTTTCTCCTTCCCACCTCTCCTGCAACGACTGGTCATGAAACACTTGTGGCAAATGTCCTCTCCGCCCTGTATGTTCACAGAGACAAGCTAAAAGGTTCCTTTTTTTTTTTTTTTTTCCTTTTTCCTTCTATTCTCCCATGTGTGTGCACGCATGTGAATTTTCTGCTGGCTGGCCAGACCCAGAGCACGTGGAAGAGGAAGGACCATCTTCAGCCTGCCATATTGCTTGCTGGAAGGGTAAGTGTCAATCACAGTGCACACCAAAATTCCAGTTGAGTTGCTCAGGATACAGGTTATCCTGCTGAGCGTATTCCCCTTGACAGCAGGATTGTCCCCGAGCTGTGGATGCTAGAGATAAGCACAGTAATTCATATACAGACAGTCGCTGTTACAGTAACCTGAAGTCTTTTTCCTCTATTAATTCCCATGCATACTTCAGACCTCGAAGACAGAAAAGAGCATCTCCTCCAAATGTGCTGTGCGTGGCTGGACACTTAGAAACATGAATGCTAGGCATAAAAATATAAAGAAAATAAGGCATTACAAATGAGTCAAATTTACAGAGATCCTGCTCTTGACACAGATTCACTTTGGTCGTTCGAGACCAAAAAGAAAGCAAAACCAAAAAATCCCTACTTAAAAGTAAATGCCAGAAAGTTCTGCCTGAGCAAAAAAATTACCAGTTTAATTCTATTTTTTCCCCAAAAGAAGCAGCGATTCCTTGGTGGTAGAAGTCCATCAGAACCTGAGAGCCAAGGTCGCTGGTCACACTGCTGGGGATCTTCCCCTGCGAGAGGAACAGGGTGAGGTCCGGTGACAGTCACAGACGTACCGCGGTGCTTCCCCACGGCAACTGCTGCTACCCATCAGCTAAGGAGAACGGAATAATGCAGAGGGTTCTCAGGGAAATCTTGCCGGTGTTCCCCAATTTTCATATGTTCTTGATCTGGGACACAGAGAAAGCTGGTGTTTTTAAAAACCATCATTAATACGGATGTCTTACTTCAGTAGAGATGGTGGTGTGCATGTGGGGATGGACAGGGACACCACAAAACCCTGTTCATTTCTCTGAGTAACATCCTAAATGAATCGGAAAAGTACACTGAAGAAACTGTTCTTAGAAATGCAAGATTTGCTTCTTTTTTAATTACTAAGTGCCAATTAAAACAACATTGCAGTCACAAAGAAGCTAGGTGTGAGCAACCCACAAATCTGAAAGAAACTCAGCCAAACAGGAGAGAAAAATGACAGTTCTTATCTTGTCCTTGCCTGAATTTATTTGATGAAAACACAAGATGTGCAGCTTTTTTCTAAATCCCAGGAAAGTTTGGGAACAAGGTGGACGGAGGGTCAGCCAGTCTCCTCTCTTGCAGAACTGTGATATCTTCTTTACCGTTGTAAGTGGCACATGCCTTTTTTTTTTTCTAATTAAATAAATGTTAGCATTGTGGAAAATTCTCAGTAGAGTACAAAAGAGTTCATGCAGCCTGCTAGCGGCTGAAGCATTTGCTGCCTACCATATAAATACAAACACTACGAACTCATCCGCACCTCTGCGGAGCCCTGCGGAGGCATGCCAGTCTGCCAGCGAAGACGCAGGGAAGCCACTCCAGAAGCTGCATGCTGCCACGTCACCGTCCCCAGCAGCGTCTCCGACACCGCTCCACAAGAGCGGAGATCCCTAAAGCAGTTCGCAGCGGCCACAGCCACCAACTGAAGCATTTGCAACCAGAAAGAGGGAGAAGATACAAAGCTTGAGAACTTCTGATTGAAGTTTTTACAGTGCTTGGAACTGGGATTTTGGTAAGGATCCATCTTGATATATGATCAAAACAAGAACGTGTGCGTTAGTAAATGAACTCCCATCAGAGTACGCTTAGTTTTCAAAAGTTAACTTGTTTTTACATTCAGTCTCCTGAGACCACACACCACATCATAGCCTACGGGCTGAAAAATACACTGAAAAACAATAAAGCTGGGTTTTTTTTTTCAGTATGGGAGAGCAAAGAGGGAAAACAGCTAGATTGTCCATAAGCAACAACTGGGCTCTTTCTTATGCTCCTAAACCTCAGGAACATGTTTGTTTATATTTGCACAGACACATATTACGTATAACTCCACAAAATCTAAGAGCGTTCCAGAGTAAACTATTTTTCATGACAAGCGTCGACTAAAGGATGAGGCTGGATGGCCAAGAGCTTTGGCACTGGGGGAAGGCATGGGGGAGCAAACAAACCAAACCAGAGGATGTGACGGAAGTCGAGACAGACCCTTAACCATCGTGGCACCAGCGGGCGACGTAGTAATAATAATAATGCACAAGAAACAGGCATGTCCAAGCTCCACGTAACCAGTGGCACCAAAACATGCAATAGACTAAAATCTATCCTATTGTTTCCCTGTGATAAACAAAACACAGAATCTCTAAGTCACTACACCAGTCCTCAAAACATGACGCCACTAAATACTTCTTTCAGTGGTCAAACACTTGAACGAGGCATCAACTAGAAACCAAGATCCAACTCATTGCTTTTTGTGTGTTTTCCTCCTCAGCTTCACAGTGACCCGACACTGGATTTCCTAAGCACGGCATGAACTGTTTTGCCTTACGAACATCCTGATGCGGGTACATGGGACAAGGTCGTTACCGCTTAGTTTACTGCCAGGAAGTGCTCCCTGCAGTAAGGAGCAGTTCACAACTGACCTTCAGCAGAAGTTCAAAAACATTAGTTAAATAGGAATTTTAATGTCTTTAACCGAGTCTCTTCATCTGAAACAACACAGTTATATCCACAGAGCAGCATCGAGTTTATCAGACAGTACATGACTTGTCAGCAGGCTGCTGAGACGCAGAAGAGGCAACGCCGGGGCTCGTGGCGTTTGTTTTGGGGAAAACCGTAGGCTTCGGCCGAGTTGCCGGGGGTTTCACCTGGGTGGCCATTTTGACCGACTTCACTGGCCTGAAGGTGCACGGTATGTCGCTGGCCGTGCTGGCACTGCGCTGGAAAGCTGGCTCAGCGTCCTTGAGGATCTGCGTGTGCAGAGGGCTGGAAGGTTCCGAGGTGGGGGCCACCACCGGAGACGTTTTCAAAGGCTCCAGGGTGTCCAGGACAACATCTGGCGTGTGCTTCACGCTGCTTTGCCTCTCCAGCTCCCGCAGCTCGTTCAGAGCAGAGTTCATAGTAGCTTCGATATCCTGCAAACACAAAAGAGGAATCGAGTGAGTAACAGAACCCAGACACATAAATACAGAGATAAAAGTCAGCCTTTGAGAACAACGTGCTTGTTTTCAGCCTGTAAACACCAACACTCAAATCAACGGGCAGGTCACGGACCTTTAGGTGTCAAAGTGAAACCTACGCCAGACTGCACAGCATTACATACTGAAGCCAATAATAAGCAGTAATATTTTCCATCAACAAGGAGCAAAATAATTGCTAGAACTTTCTTGATCCTAATCCTTTACTGGTCCTGATGCTGCTTGGACTTCAAAGACGAGTATAATCCCAAAACGCAGCAACAAACGGAAAAAGCATGCCATTCAAAGTATTAGGATCAGTTCTTGTACTTTAATTGGCATGTGAGATTCAGGAGAGTAAGTTCTTGAAGAAAGGATTGATGACTTTGACACTGGCTGATGGGCCACACATCGAACGCCGAAATCCTTGTGTGCTCCTGCTGCCTCGCTGGTTTGCCTGCTGTCCGAGTTGTCTTCCCTTCCCAGCAAGGTCTTATACAGGACTCAAAGTGCTAATGTTTTAGAAGACACAGAAGGTATCAGAAACATATATAGAAATTAAATTTAGCACTTCTCCTTCCTCTTATAAAATATTATACTTATTTGTGAGTAACTGTTAAGAGAACTTTAAGGTAAAACCGTGGCTTTTCGTGGTCTCAGCCGCAGCGGGACCTACCCGTTGGCTACGGCCCGCACTGCGGAGCCCACTGGTGCACAGAACTCGCTGGAGAGTGGAGGAGCTCGGCCTTTCTGTGACTCACAGTTTGGCTACAGCATTTCAGCTTCCTGCGAGGTTTTCCAGGGGGTGGGGAAGGTAAATCAGTCAAGGAATGGTGGAAGAAACCAGAGGCAGTAATCTGACACCTCCGAGTCTATCTTAAGGCCAGGCAGATTCTACTTTTGAAGTTAGGGAAAATATGTAAAATGCACAACGATCACAAGATGGTGTTTGAACAGACACTACAGGGCAAAGAGAAACACTAATTTAACACAGCTTTCCCCCCCACACCCCCTCTTCCTCTCCTCTTTTCTTTTTCTCCCCAGACTCTTCTCCAGTGAAATCAATGGAGTTACGGTTCTGGCAGAAGAGGAGACAGAACAACTTCAGTTAGAGCTTAATTGAAAAAACAAAGAAATGGATTTATGTCAACCAAAGCCTTGGAAGGACAATGAAATACGAAGACAATAAGAACTGTATATTATAATTCCATTGGAATAAATGGGCTAAAGATACTCATAACGGCAAAATACAGCCTTCCATCAGAGTATGTATCAGATTTTTATTTGGACCTTGTTTGTTACTTGACTTTGCTGTTTTGTCAATAAAAAATGATGTTTAACTTTCACATATTATCCCCCAGCTCTTTGGAAACCAACAAACTCCCAAACCAGGCAGAGCAGTCAGGTCTCCCAGGGCTGGCTTTGTAATCCGAGAGCCAAGCATTCCTTGGCTTTAGATAGATCCATGGCAGACTGCAAACAGTTGGTACAGACAACATACATGTGCAGGCACATCTAAGGGCTTGGAGGGGGAGCGAGGGGAGAGCCTTTGTGGAAGAGGGAAATCTGTAACGTTTACATCGGTCACCCCAGTGGTAGCTGTCACTTGGTCCAATCGAAGTCTGGCTGTCGGTTGTTTTCTGTTCTACTTATGAAACCACAGATGCACGGGTGGGAAGACACTGCTTGCCTTTTTGTGAACAACAGTCACTGCTGTGGCAGGTTACGGTCCCAGGGACAGGGACGGGACAGACCGCTGCGTAGAGACGAAGAGAATACACACACAGACGAGGAATCGGTAATAAACTAGTCTGTGCCAAAATTAGCAAAGATATAGAAAAATATTCAGAACACCTTTCTCTCTAAGCTGCACAGAAGGAATCTGAGCAGACGGTTCCTTGTGGTCTGGTCAGTGTGTGGAGTCAGCCCCAAAAGCAGAGCTCTCTGCAACGTTAAAGCAGAGCTGCATACACATTGGTAACCTGCTCTCATTTCAAGGCACTTGTCTAAATAACTAACTAATGAAAACTTGCAGTATTATGTTCAAAGTTGGGTTTTAATCACACACTGAACCCTGTGAGCATATAAAGATGCCACTGTGAGCACCGTGCAACTCAGCAGCCTGCTTTTATTTTGACTCTACTACTCCATATGCTTCCAATGTCTAACCACAGGCAAGTTTGCACAAGTGACAGCAGAATGTTAAATTGACATTAAATACTTTACTTTTCTCATGTCTTGAAGTTATGATTATTTAATTTTTTGCTGACAGCTTTGGAATCTGTGTAACTTTCTGAAATTGACATTTTTATTGTTGAAACTGAATTCCGAATAATGAAGAGGGCCAAGTTTTTTTATAGAGGAAGGACCTGACTGTTTATCCTCACTCATGAAAGCAGTCTCAGTGACTCGCGCAACGTGAGGCTGGAAGGCTAGACTCAAGCTGTGTAGTAAGTTAATATTGCCTTGAGAGAAGGGAAGGGATATGAGATTAAATCAGATTTTGCATGAAAACATCTCATTGTATCCAACATCCTTTAAGTTTCCACAAGAAATCTTTAAGGCAAAGCACTCCTATTTACCTGTGCAATAACTTCAGGGTCCATGGGCCGGTGGTTGTTGAAGCTCTTGGACCTCCCTGCGGTCACAGTTTTCCGGATCTGGGGGCTGTCTATCCTGTTCTTCAGAGACGAGTGCCGGCTGATAGAATTGAGGCTGCCGTGGCCACTGATGGAGCATTTATCTGGAACCTCCTTGGGAAGACTTTGGCTCATAATGGGCTGAGATGAGGGTCTGGAACCGGCTATGGCTCCTGGGGAGGCTGGTTCTGCCATTGAGCTACCTAGTCCATGGCTGTCACTTTGACGGAAGGCTCTTCTGATGCTGCCTGACTCTGGTTTCTTTCTTTGCCTTCAGTCACAAAAGCAAAACAAGTCAATGCAAGCAGGTACACACAATGGGCTGTAATTTGAAGATATCCCCCCAAAACAACACAGAGGACAATGGGAAGAGACATCAAGATACCCAGATTACAAACACAACCAGGATTTTAGGAGTCATTGTGAAACAGTAAAATCATAACCATTCCAGTTTAACACTTCTAACAACAAGACTGAGTTTCTGGCAGCTGTGCACATTCATAGCAAAAACAGAAAACTTGGATGGAACGTAATTAACCTGGTCAAGAGGAAAAGAATTTATATTTGAACAAAAAAAACCCTCTGTGCCATCAACAGGTTTTGATGATGTGTTTTTATTACATTAGAAGAGCAGAGCTACAATTTTTGACTGGAGGACACAGTATAAGTCTACTAAGCTCCTGGCCCAAGGCATCAAGTTGTTATTTCCAGAGATTGGCAAGCGAAGAACCCCATAGTCTGGGGTTAACGATCATTTCCAATATTTGCTGGTGGTAATAGAAGTTTCTTTTTCATTGCTTTAGCAGGACCATGAGGCATTATCTAAGTAGGGCTACAGATATACCAAAAGATGATGTCAAATGGATGAGCTGGTCCAAACAATTTAGTTTCTACCCCAGCACCATGTGGTCTGACAGCACGATTCCATTCAAATCGTATGAAGGCCAATGCAGCAGAATACTTTATGCCATAGGTCTGAAGCTTGGCATCCATTATACAGGGAAGGATCCATTTATATATAGCACCAGCCCCATGAATAACTGCAAGAAAATGTTAACTCCAGTAGGATTTTGGCATCCAAATAATAATTCAGTGGGTGGCACAACTGTCATTGCGAAACCATCTGATTTAATTTTGCCCAAGTCTGTTCACACATAGGTCAGAAGATTCATTCCTAAAGAAAAAACAACAAAATGAGTCTTATGCTAGTATTGCTAAATACCAGTTTCCCTACTAAAGGGAAAATAAAAAATGGAGTGGACGTTACCCAGGCTTCTTAAAAACACTACATACAACACTACCACAACCAGGAGATGGTGAAGCTCCAGCAAAGGGCTGTTCGTTATACAAATCTTCCCATAACCAGCAGAATGGCATACTTCAATGGCTCAGACAACAAACACCACAACAGAAAACTCAGATCTCAAGCTGATACAGATTAACATAGCTTCATAGGTATCAGCGGAACTCTGCTGACTCCCATAAACTAAGGACCAGGCTCTGTGTAGGACATTAGCAGGTCCAAACCTTTAAAAAGGACGCACTTCTGTTAAACTAATTGAGGGTTAAAAATATCCACTCCCATAAAACTGTAATTATCGTATTAATACCTTCACTGCACAATAGAGAGATGTGGGGTTTTTTAATACTAAGGAAATAATCAGAAAGATACAGGGGATAAGCATGCTCTGGAATAATTAAATAAAAGATCAAGAAATTTAGTCTGTTACTAGCTTAAATTCCCATTTTTTTATTATGTTGAATGTTGGCTAAAGTAACAATTTCTGGTTGAGGCGGTGAAGTTAGAGCAACAGGGAGGTGTGTGGTTTCGCTGCAAGCATATGGTTTAGTAACCTAAGGTGAGAAGTGCTGGAGAAACAAGAGAATGTTACGGGCAATGCCAGATGGTGGGCCTTAAGGTATGTCATTTAACACAAAACGTGATACTAGTTTCTGAAGAAACTGTCCCCCACCCCATAAAACAAATCATGTTAAAATGTAAACGAGATATAACAAATCACAGAACGTAACAAGGAATGGGAACACACAATTACAAGGACTCGCTTTGCTGTTCCCCTCCCCTTCTCTGTGTGCTTAGCTTACAAAATAGGACATATTTGGGAAACCAGGAACAGATGGCACCTTGGGGATAGGGAAGAGAAGCCAGTGGGATTTTAAACGACCTTTGGCCACACTGGTGACAGAGAGAGAGGGGACAGCAAAATGTGAGCAAGTTAGAAGCAGGGGAAGCAGAGAATAATGGTGGCAGGGCTCATTAGTTCACCTTTTTCAGGGAAGGAAGTATTTCACTGTACTCATCACGAAGATCTTTACAGTTAGGTAAAATAACGCAAGGCTGTTCTTACTTGTTGATGTTTGCAAGGTAAATATCTGCGACGTGACCCCCGCTTGGGCAACTGGCACCAGCTCTAGCAGTCACTTTTTCTTCCGGTGGCTCAGAATTTATTTCTATTTCAGACTTCGGACTGGATCTTTCCGAGATACCGTCCTCACTAGGAAGGAGGAGGGAAGGAAATCACAACCAAAACAGGACCAACAGCACCAAGTTTCAAATACAGCACCGTGTATGTAAACATACATACAGGACAACAGCACTGTGCTAGCATCTTTCTCTTAAGAATCATTACATCTCTCTCAAATGAGCGAGCCTGCTTTCTGTGAGCAACCTGGAGATCCCAGCTGTGCATCCTTAAGAGGCTGGCAGCACCAGAACAGTTTTTACATCACACCTCCACACACATGGACACCTACGCTTCTGCGGAGCTCGGCTTGTTTCAAGAGGACTCCCTTCTCGCAGGGAAGGTCGAAGGATGAACTCTCCCCACCTGGTGTCAACACCGTGACACAAATGCTCCATTCCACACCTGAGTTTTAAGCAAGCTCATCTTGCAGATGGGCTTAAAGTGTAACATACGTGTCTTGAACGACGATATACTGATGAGGAATAAGGCCGTCAATTCCATTGTGGCGTCCCTCCCACCAGTCATCTGAGGCCCGCTGATAGAGTAAGAGAGAAGCTCCTTTTTTAAAGGACAGCTCTCGTGCAGTCCTGCCAATGTAGTCGAACTTCGCTATTGCTTCTATGGGCTCACACTCTAGGAGATAGAAGGGAATAAACAATCATTCACTAAACACTTGGGCTCAGGTAAGTATTCAACAGTTTAAACCTACCATAAAACAGCTTATGACGAGAGCGTGGAAGAGGACAAAGTGTTGCTTCTTAAGGCAGCAGAGGGTTGAAGCAGTACGACTCAGAGGGGAACCCCTATAACATGAGGATGTTGCAATTTCAGCATTTACCTAATCCCTACGTGGTGGACACATTCTTGTTTTCCAAGTCATAAATCCACTTACAGCAAGTGAAGTGTACAAAGATGGAAGTGGCAATGGCAAAATTAGCATCTCATTATAATAATTAAAAAAAAAAAAAAAAAATCAAAGCTGGGGAGCAATCAGGTATGTTCCAGAAAAAAATCTGCCTGTGGTACGCTTTCTTAAAGGCAGCTAAACTAAACCTCCTGGGCAGGCAAGCAGGAGTTGTTATTAGCATTTAGGGAGGGAAACATCCTCTGATTCCAAGCTGCTTCAGAAATAAAGCGTCTATTCAGAAGAAAATTTCTGCTGCCTGTGAGGTTCACCTGACCCAGGAGACCGGATTCTGGCACCGTGGGAGGCCGTGCTATTCACCGAACCGTCGTGGAAGCTAACGAAAACAGTCAGTGCCTCCACCGCCACGGTTTGTGCAGCGAGCAGAGAGCAAGCGGCTCCCCTGGGCTCTGTACAGCCGGGCTGCACCCTGCACGCCGAGCACAGCGGCACCGCGCTCCAAATCTGACTGCTCCTATCCAAAAAGCTCACGGAAGAGCTACAGCTGTGCTGGGTCTGCAACCAGCCACAAATCCGGGTCCCTGAGGACTCTGATATTATACAGAGGAACAATATGGCCATTTAGACACTTGGGAAAATCAGTATGAAATTCACATGGAATATTTTTAAGACTTAGAAAAATCTGCAATTGGTTGAGTCTAAATATATAAGTCAGCTCCCAATTCTAGGCAGGAATCAGGGGAATGGAGATGAGCTCAACCACACAGCCCCAGTGGACTTCAGCCTCTAATTAGTTTAAAGGAGCTTTAACACAGCCAAGCAGTCCATGGAAATTGAGTTCTCTCCTGAAGAAGCTGATTTGTGGTTTCTCTTCCTGGTCAAGGAAAGACTTGCCATTTCATACAGAGATCTCCTCTGCATCACAGGAAGCTTCTACAGTGCAAGAGCCAGCCAAAAAGGACTGGAAGGCCAAACGTGAGCCACAGCTTTTACAACTGTTCCTCGGGAGAGCATATGCTCAAAAATTAGGTCTCCAAGGCTCCATGCAGGCTGGGCTTGAGAAAATAGATAGTGTAACTGCATCGGAGCGAGCTGACGCTGCAGTACCATCGTCTCATCAGCTGGTCTGGGAGAGCAGAGCAGAAACATCCCCCACCAGAGAGCCCCATCAACATCTGCAGTTACAAAGCACAGTGACGGAGCGCTGAGGGCAATCAGCCACAGGATCTGCTAGATCGACCCCCCAGCAATTAATTTCTCCATTACTAAACCAGGCAGCTCAGAATTCTGTCAAATCACACATGTTGGGTAAGCCTGTGGTCAGCCTCACACAAGCCCCGTTATCAGCCCTCAGCAACCAGTGGGAGACTTGCAAGGGTGAGAAGAACCTGGCCCACGTCTGCAGCTTGTGATAGCCACCGTGCTCCAGACTCCCCAAAGCACGTGGTTATCTGGTTTTGGCTCCTTCTTTCCTCTTGCTTGTTTTGCCTCTGGAGCCAGCTTCTTCGTAACACTAAAAAAACGATACTGCTGTTTTTTGGTGTCCCCCTCCATTTATGAAGGGGATGGGAGTGTGGTTTTGTAAACTCCATCTGTTTCATTAAGAAGTGTTTATTGTTCCAGATGAGTGCGGCACTCAGGTTTCTTATGTTTCCAATTTGCTTTTTAGGACTCTGGCTTTCGTCCAGAGAAGTGATTTTAGACTCTAATTTCCAGTAGCTTTTTTCCTACTACAATTCTGCTCAGACAAGAAAGCTGTGCGAATAAAGAGCAATAAGGCTAAGCCAAACAACTACCCCTGCCAGTCTGACAGCCCGTGCAGGAAAGCAGCAGTTTAAAATCTTTCCACTCCTACACATAATTTAACAAACATATGACCTGCTTGTCTTTCAGCATTTCTGACCTCTATGCCTGTCTCAAATCGGAGTGTCCACTCACTCGGACAGTAAGGCCGAAGAGCATCGTACAGATGCTCTACAAAACACAACCTCTCCCCCTACCCCAAATCGACTCCTTCCTTCAGCGAAGGCGGCTGGGATGACAGCTTTCCTTTGGGAGGAGGAGTGCCAGCCTCACGAAAGAGCTAAAGGAGCAAGTGCTTGGTCACATCTAAAGACCGAAGAAGGGAAAAAAACCTCTGTCCCACTGCGTCGGAGTTCTGTGCTGCACTTCTGATGAGCACGCCCACGGTGTGACACTGCACAGCTCAATTAGAAGGATGTGAGACTCCTTCGTCAACCAGACTTTGCTGCTCCCTCAAAGAGATAGAGGCCCAGCTCTCTCCTCTGCTTCGGCGCCAAACGCTCCCTCCCAAATGCTTCCTATGGAATATTCCATGTAGGTTGCAGAACTCCATCCAAAACGCCTCCAAGTTTTACCTTGCTCAGGGGCCCCACGCAACCTAGTTCCAGAGGCTGTAAAACAGTGTCGTCTCTAATCTCTGACTGCTCATTTTCCCATCATTCTGCCCTTGCAGCTACACGAGCAATCTAAAAATCCCATACAGACACAATGCCAAG
>Ga0181612_163261_pt1 | contig 15361 bp, 9 predicted proteins | sample HoacroProtozoa21_FD_119630 | JGI IMG/M metagenome (GOLD analysis project Ga0181612, IMG submission 119630) | Hoatzin crop microbial communities from Cojedes, Venezuel. Combined Assembly of Gp0051906, Gp0051904, Gp0051908 | reverse complement strand
TTTTTTTTCTTTTTTCCCCATCAAAGAATGGTTTCCCCAGCAGAAAGCACAGCAAGTACGTTTGGGGTTAAGGTGGATGGCAAGATGAAGTCTGCATTGTCTGCTCCTGGTCTTATTTCAGAAGCATAGAAAGAGCTGTGCCTGTTTAGTTTGACCTTGCACAGAAACTGAACAGTCCTAAGTCAGAAAAGCAAATCACGGTTTGTACTTGGATTTTTTTATGTATTGTTTCTACTCCATAAAAGCACAGCTTTGAGAGGGTGGGGAATCAGGCACTCCTGCTGCTGCAAATGTTACATAGCTCTGATGTGTTGTGAAACGTCGTATTTTTTTATACAGTACATAAAATGAGATCGTAAGAGCGGTTCTATGCATGGTACCTGTACTCAAAAAACAGGCATATGAGAGATACTATACATAGTAAAGTATGATTAAGCAATTTCCTTTCCCAGTGTTTTGTAATTGTCTATAAATTTACTGCAGAACCAAAAATCAACATATTTGCGCTCAGTGGCACCATGTTTTATGGATTGATTGATTTTTATTGATAAGATTGATCAGAGCAGTTCTGAAGGAGAAAGCAGTGAGCTGGAACAGGTCCATTGTAGCAGTCAATGCTTTGTGCCAACATTTAGTGCTATGGGAATGCAGTAAAGCATGCCTACAGCCAAGCTGTCCCTGTAGGTCCTTTCATTGATTTTACCACAGAGAGATGTATTGCAAAAACTGAAGAAGAGAATTCTTGTTGAAGCCCCTGGGGGCTACCTCTTAGAAAAGTCTGTTTCAGATTTTGAAGTTGCCTTACCATGCTTTCTGTGTTTATGGCTACTTCTTTTTTTAAAAACTTCTAGGAAGGGGAGAAACCCTGAAGAACTTTCTTTTGGGGTTTATTCTCATGTATGCTAGAATTTCTACATCTGTTTGGGCTGGTTTTAAGTTTTGACCCTATGCTGAACACATTTGAAAATGGCTGTTGTATGTTACTAATACTCTACCTATCGGGAATGTTTTGAAAGTCACAAGCAGGAATAATAGGTCCTAGGAACCCAGATCTTACATATATGTCTAAAATGAAATCAAAATCTCTGAATGGGTTGAACTGAAAGGTGCAAATGAAAATACTCTGTTCTACTTAGATTTTCTTATTTCTGTTGTGTTTTTCTTCTAAGAATTGGAGTAAATCCTCCATTTTAGGAAGTCGTCTTCCTATATTCCGTCAGCGCTTTTAATATGAGACAACACTAACATGAATTGTCAAAGCCCATGTGGATTTTTTTCTATAAGGACTGAAATACAGTATCTGAAAGACACAGAAGAAGTGCCAATGAGTATTTATTTTGTTTGAACAGCTATTGGCTTTGTTTGTGCCATATATAGTAAGTGTTTGAGCAGCTTTCATTATTTTATTATTGCTCACACCGATTCTGTTTTGCTGTGCACAGGAACATTAATTTTCTCACTTTGAGTTTGTTCTGTTTCTTGATTACAAGAGCTAGAGGAAACAGCCAGCCACTTCTTTCATCTGAGCTCTATCAATGAATGCTTAATTAGAAGATTCATTAGCTTTGTTTACTCTTTGGATCAGGGCTCCAAACTAGGCCACAAAATCTGATGGCAGATTCCTCCTTTCAAGGGTTAGTTGTTAGCTCCCGGAATTAATTAAATAGATGTTCTGCTTTTTTTTGATTCCTGCAATTAAACATAAACAAAAAGGTTCTTGGACAAATAAAACTCAGCTACCTTGTCTGCTGCAGAGCAATGTAAGGTGGTTTGAAAAAGCCTGCTTTGCCCATTTTGAAAGAGATCATTTACTCATTTGCAACGAATCGTTGCTTTGAATGGGTCTTCTGTCCACGTGAGAAGCAAGGGGTTAGACTCAAGAGACCAAGGGCCACATCAGAAGCTTGTTGTGAGTTTGCACTGTGTTGCCTTCACTGAAGTCCTGCCACTTAAGGCTACCTGATGATCCAAGCTTCATTTTTTCCCTTTGTCTCCTTGTGAGTGATCTCACCTGTCTTTGAGCTGTCACCTGGAAAAGTGGTATTTTATGATACCATAAAATACAAAAGAATAATTGTGACAGTTCTCAGCTGAATCAGCTTCTGATGAATTGCAAGCGGTTCCTCCCCCCATCCCCTGCCGTGATTTGGTGAGTTACAGAGCACGATTGCTATTCTGTATTCATTAGTATTAACTCATCGGACTTAATGGTTGTAACATCCAGTTTACACTGGATTGTGCAAACTCAGAATCAGTCACTCAGATCTTACGGTACATCACAGAGCAGCTGATAGGCATATTGTGTAGGTATCCCAGAGCAGTAACATGCCAGGGTTGGAAGAAAGTAGAATCGATGTCTGTCTTTTTACCTTGCTGGCATCTGTAACCTCCAGCACATTTTTTTCCCTTCCTATGGCTTATCTAAGTCACTCCTTGTGTTTTTTAGTTTTGTTGTGGAAACCTTTTTTACCACATTTGAATGTTCTTCAGAATGTGGTTGTAGTAGTTTTCAGTCTTGAGTGTTTTTGTATTACTGTTCTCACCTGATTCTTTCTCAAAGTAAAATCAAATTGAAGTGAATGCAGTTGTCTGAACTGACTGAAAGCAGAGTGCTCTGCCTACATATCTAATATGTACCAAGCATAATGATTTGAATGGGATTTTCACGTCTTTAAATTCTCAATTCCCATTGAATCCCAAAGGAATTTGGATTTGAAAAATTACAGCATGTTACAATTGTTTTCGCAAAAAAAGTTGAGTTGCATGCCTTGTGCCATGTGTGTGTCTTTTTCTGTAGGGGCAGCTGAATACATATGCCTACAAATCTTCATTTCCCTGTGTCATTATACAGTGACATTTTCTACTTACGGTCTGTACTCATGCATATGCAGCAGTGGACTAAGTTAAAGACCTGGGACATTCTCAGTGAACTACCTGAACATTAAGAAAGAAGGGCAAAGTGAACCCAAAGTGCTGGTATGCCACGAGAGTTACTCTGGAAAACCAGCTCTATGACTACTGCAAAGTTTTAAACGCTTAGTGAAAATAACTATGTATATGTAGTTCTGTCTGAGGGATGTCTGCTGTAAGAACATGTGCTTGAGTGATGGTAGATGATAATAATAGGAGAAATTTAATATCCCTTAAATTTTTGAAGTTGACTACTCATATCAGCAGAGGCGAGCAGTGTGAATATTTATTTCCCTGTTTCTCCATTTCTGCTGACCACATATTGGCTGCGCCAGCTGAAGTTAGTTCTGTTGGTGATACAGTGGGTAGAAGAGAGGAGCCTGCATTCGCAATACATTTGAGAGGGTATGAAAGGCTCCTAATGCAGTCAGAGACTGTTTCCTTCCAAAAACTTTCCAGTATGAATGACAACAAAGATAAAATGTGGGTCAAAAAGGGTATTTACTTGTGGACCACATGCGCAATTAAAAGGCAGAGAGATCTTCTGTCTGTGATCTGCAGGGAACTTAAGCATAGTCTGAACTCCTGATTACCAGGACACGTTCTTCCTTTGATCACAGAATCTGGATGAAGGATTGAGGAATGCTTTCCCTGTAACTCAGTTATTCTTTAATCCTTTGAGAGCTTTTTCTCCTTGCTGCATATGCAGCCATAAAATTTATGCGGGGTGTACACAAAGCCACCTCTACCTTTTAGTATGTGTATAATCTTCCCCCCACGCACATGTGTAAGCATTTCTTAGTAAGATATAAGCATCCCATTATTTAATAGGCTGGCATGTACTGCTGACCATAAAACACAGAAGGAAAGTCAGCAATAAAACTGCCTGACTGTTGTACTGCAGTGTGGTGACTGGTTGAGTTTCACAGCAGCGAGCTGAAGTTGCTCAGCTCTGCAGTATATGAATAAAAATTACTGAACTTCTGCAGCCAGTGCACCTGATTTCCTACATCAGATCTTCCTGCATGCATCAGATTCTTGGTATTGTATTTAGTTATTAAGGATGATAGTCAAGCATTTATGCGTATGTGGCATAGAATATGAAATGCAGCCAATTGCTCTGGTTTAACGCTAATATAACTTAATTTAAACATTTTGCAGAGGTCTGCAGGGGTTTAATCTCTGGCACTGCTCCTCCTAGAGAGAAAATGGCTTTGCACCACTCAAATGCATAGATTAAGTTATAAATTATACAGCCTGATTGAGAGGTTCTCATGGCATATGTTAGCTGTGATAATTTGTTTTCTTGATACTGCTAATAAGGGCAGATGAGGAATTGCTGGCTTTTTATTTGTGCAGTTTTTTGAGGGGATATAGAAATATTTCACTTCCATTGAAACTGCTGTTGGGTTTTTTTCCTTTTTTCTTTTTTTCTTTTTGAGTGTGGGGGAGTGAAAAGGGAATTGTTCAAAGCTGGAACACTGAAACTTTGAGTCATGGGCAGATCTTGTGGTCTTTCGTTGCTGAATAATAAAAAGATTTAATTTTTCGGGGTTTAGAGTCTTGACAGGCTCCCAGGCTTTTGTCTTATGTTACTACATCTGAAGAGCTTTACTGTTATGTGACAGCCATTGCCTTCTATGGTTGTGAAGCCCAAAATGTAGTTAGTCCCATGGTGTGGGAGAATCCACTCGGCCTGGGAATAATCTCTGTTTTGCTGTTAGTAGCGAGAACATGATACGTGTTTCAGGGAGCCCTGTGCAGGTGCTAAGCAATGCGTTCTGCCTTTGAGCATTCCGTGATCCTCACAACAGAAGGCAAGGCTTGGTTAGATGAGTAGCTATCATGCTCACTCTTTTAAAATTTCTACTACCCTGATGATAAGCTCTTAGCCGTTTCTGTGACAAGTGGTAAAAACTTAAATGTTGAGCTAAATTTAGCTCTTCCAGACATTTTGTTTGTATCTTCTAAGCATTTGCAAAATGTTTACATGAATAAATCTTTACTGATTCTTTTCAGTTGGCTTAATCATCATAATCATATTTTTCTTGTTTGTTAAATGTACATTCTTGAGGCCTTTTCACAATCTTACCCTCTGTCTAATCCTATTCCCAGGGCAAGTTTGCTCTGTACTTAATTGATACTAGTAGGAGTTCGGAGCCTGTCTTTTTCTGGAGATCTAGACCTAAGGACTTCCAATTTTAGTATTTTCAGCACTTGCATTGTCACTAGCTTAGACCCTTTAAAGGCCCTTAAGTTAGTAGGAGCTTGCAGCATGAATTTGGCTTTTATATAAGAGAAATGTGTTATTGAAGTAACAACTTCAGAAGCACTTAGCATCTATAACTAACCGGTCTCAGACCGTTTATTTGGCATTGCCAAAAGCTAATCAGTCGTTTGTTTTAGTTACTCCAGAGTCTCAAGGGGTGTTGTGGCTCTTGAGCAGATGGTTATACGTGTTACCTTCTATGTGATTTTCTGCTTCCTGTCTGACAGCAGAAATGATGAAATGTGCACTTACACTGGTCCCGGTAATTAACCGACAGGGGTGTGGGAGATAATTTGGTTTACCTAGCCAGTCCACTGGAATGGGGATAAAATTCCTGCAGCAGCTGAAAGGAGTGCAGTTTCTAGGCCTCCACTGTAAAAAAAGCGATAAATCTTCAAGGGTCTGCTGATTCACAAACAAGGCCATCAGAACTGACTAGAAATGGTATTAACTTTGCTTTTCACTGAGAATAACCTGGCCATTTGTTGTGAGTTAGGATAAAGCACTTGAGATGGTGCTGTAGAGAATAGCTTTGAGTAGACAGGGGATTAGAAAAGATGAGATAGCCAGATATATCCTTTTCTCCCTCATTTTTCTGCTTCTGTTGATGAAATCCATAAGAGGATGTTTGTGAAGCTATAATAAGCATATTTCAAATACTGAAGCCAGACATGAAAGGTCATGTTTCACCTTTCAATACAGCGGTCCTCACTACAGGATAATAGAGCTGGGCAGCAGTGTAAAAGCTGTTTGTTTGCAGTGAAGCATTTTATGTGTGGATCCTCACTGCCTCCTCGTTTGTGCCTGGTTGCAGATGGGGTGACCTTTGGGAAAGCTGAGAGCGCTCTCTGACCTACAGCACATCAGTGTAATGGTTATATGGCCTTGAACAACGCTTTTGTTTCTAGTATACGGCTATCAAAATGATAACATTGATGGGAACAAGGAATGACCGGAAGACGAGAGATTGTAGCAAAGGGTTCACAAGTATGTAATTCACTAAATCATCAAACCAGGAGCTTTTCTGTGCCAGTCTGAATTGCTGTGCTTCCATCAGTTCATGCATTATAAATCCAACCAAGAGTATCTTTTCTGGTTCCTTGCTTTGAACTGGAATTCCTGGGAATTTTCAGTTGGTAAAGGATAAAACCACAGGATACACCACTGTTAACCTCTTTGTGTTACTGCACCACAGACTGTGATGTAAGGATAGTGTATTGCATCTTTCAGGGGCACCTCAGAAATGGTATGAGGATTTTATATGCTGTCCCTGTCTTTAGAGGAATGATCCCGTGTGCATACATTTTTGTTATATTGTTGGGAAATGTTCCTCTATGTTCATGGGTGAAAAAGCCCTCTCATATCATGAGAAAAACAGACCTAAGCACAGTCCATAGACACAGACTGAAAATGGTTGTAAGCAGATTTAAGGAAGTCCTCGTGCTTTGTGTAATCGTGGGCAAGTCAGGCACTACTCCTGAAATGCATTTGCAGCTCCTTTGCTCTGGAAAGCAACAGCTTAGAGGCTGAGTCTTCAATGCCACAGATTTCTAGCTAGCATTTTTCCTCTCCGGCTTTTGCTTGCCTAATTACATTGCAGGTGCTTAAGAACAGGCTTGCTCTCTGAATTTATATACATACAGTATCTAGTAGACTGATGGGGCTCTACAATATGTGACAATATCAATAAAAATACAGCATAGAAGTAGCACTTCTTGATCAGTTAAGACAGTGGTTTGTCATCATAGGGAGGAATATGCTTTAAGAGATTTCAGTGAAGATGTTTGTACACGTTCTAATATGTACTTGTGCTTTTGAAGTACTGGCAAAAAGATTTCAAGATAACTTTTTATGATTCCAGGAAAAGATAGCTAGTTAGTTATACCCATCACACGCTCAACATGGAAAGCAGTTTCATTAATTACTTTTTCTTTTTTTACTTCAAGAGTGGCTACATGCAACTTAATTTTAAGCTTTCTTTTTCTTTTGAGTGTGTACATGAAGATACCAAAGAGGAAATTTTAACATTATCCACAAGATCTAGGGATGTGTAACTTTCTCTAAGGCTAGGATGCTCCTTCTGTTGTATTTTTTCAAGTGATTTGCGAGCATGACGCTGCTCTTGTTTCCACTAATCTGAGCAAAGGAGAATTGGCACAACCTTGGTTGTTCCAGTAACTAATACGATCTTTAAAACTGGTATCATCTGAAGTTTGGGCTAAGACCAGTAAGTGTGGAGATTGGATGTTCAGAAAACTGATGAGATGCTATGAGTCTGCAGATTTTGCTGAAGAAAGAGAAGCCGTTCTGTCAGCTTGCAGCCCTGGAAACAGCTGCTCCTGCAGCACTGCACAGCCAGTAGGAACCAAATGCCTTTATTTGTAGGCACAGCACAGTCAGAGGGAGGTGAAGGTATGTTTTTGGGCTGTCTCCTCAAGGTTCATATGTGTGGGATAGCTGAGGGGGAGGAAGGAAAAAAAGGAGGAGTTATTTCTTATAGTGTAGCAGCCTGATGAGTAAGACAGGAGGCAACCTATTGAGTTCAGTGGCCCCAAAGTTCAGTGCTGCTATGTTCAGAGGGGAAAAAAAAGCCGCATTGCAGATTTCATTTAGGCTGGCCAAAACTGTGCAACTGCATCTAGGGCTTGCCTGGAGGGGCAGAGTTACTCTCCATATAATCTGACCTAAATCATTCCTTCAGGAGGCTTGCCATGCCTCAGAGCAGCCTGCAGTGGACTGAGAAATGCTGGGCACAGGGGAAAGGGAAAAGGCTGCAGGAGGGGTTAAGTCTGGGTGTGCAGTTCCCCGGGGCAAGGCTGCAGCGGTTTGGTGCTCCCTGTGCTGCTCCAGCGCCTCCTGCTGGGAATTTGCCCCATGGAGCTGCAATTTAGGGGCAGAAGGGAGGGCGGGAAGGGAGCAGAAAATTTTTTTCCTGAACTTTTCAGCGAAGGAGATGGAATCTGCCTGCATGAGGTCTAATAACGACCTAGGACTGATGTACAACAGCAACAGAGGCAGGTGCAGCCTGAGAGAAAAACTTAAGTGAAGTTTCTCTCTGCGTCCTTAGGGGAGGGATGGGACATGGTAAAGGGGGATTCAGCCTTTTGCAAATGGAAGAGGAGGGAGCACACTCTCTTGCATCAGTCCTTGGCAGTGTCCTCTGCCTGTCACCACAGAGACGTGATGGTAGGACCCTGCGCTGCATTCTCTGTAGTGGGAATTTAAGGATTGATAGAGGCTGGCTATAAGCAGAGAGAGAAAGGAAGAGGGAGAAGGGATTGTTTGACTAGCAGCTGTCAAGTGGAGTTTAGAGAAAGCATTACTCAATCTGCCTCTTTCCTCCTCCCTGTAGGAAGCTGCTGCTTCTGCAGCAGGTCCAGTTTCTGGCAAAAGTTCAACACTGCACCAACTTTGAAACGGAGAGGAGAAGGGAGGGAGAGAGGAGGAGAGTCCCGCATAGAGGAGGAGCTACCATGTCCCATGCTGCCTTTGGCCAGAAGCCTAACTGCTGCAAGCAAGAAAAGAATCGGTAAGAGCAAGTCTGCGCATTCCCATTCAGCAGCAATGCCTGCTTTGCTCTGGTTTTCATACAGTTAACAAGTTTTCAGGGGCCTTATCACTCCCAGATCTCATGCCAAGAGGTAGTGTTTGTGGTTTGTACTACCTAAAAGTGTCCCCAAAGTAGCCAAAAATGATACAACAAAATGAGGTGATCGGGCTCTCTATGGAATCAGAGCAATTTTCTCCCTGGGAGAAGGTCGGTTCTTTTCCCTAAGTGTTCTGAGAGAAGGGGCTAGGTAAAATTTGGTGAGGGCTGGGAGGAGAAAAAAGACCGTTTACCGCTCCCCATAAAATCAGTAACACCAAAGAGGAAGGTGTTAAATAAGGAGTAGAAAGGTAGGATGGAAACAGATAGGTAATTGAGACAAATCTAGCAGAACATGAGCAAATGGCCTCCCTCGCTTGCCTATAGCCTTTGCCAAGCACTAGCTTGCAAGGCAGTGTTTGTGGACAGCTGATGCTTCTCCCCACAGGTACTGGGCCCACTTCTGCAGTGGGGAGAGCCCAGTTTCCCACCCTGGTCAGCATGAGGGGATCAAGTTCTCTGCCTGCCCTTGTACTGGGCAACTCTTGGGTGACTGTCAAAACAAAGCACGAAATTCCTTTCCCACATGCACCTTCGTCTGTATGTCCTGCAGGAGAGCAGCTTCAGTTGTGTGGGTCTGGACATGCGGGACTGTCTGCCCCCTTTTTCTCCCTTTTCTGTCCTGTGACAGTTACTAAAAACAGTGGCATACAGCTGTGTGAGAATTAGATGGGGTGCAGGAGAGGAACAGGAATCAGCTGCTCTGCTGCTCCCAGTGAGTACGTGGCGAGTATGACAGAGTGAGAGTTAACAGCATTTCTGCAGCTCCAAGGGAGTGTGGTGGTCCCTCTGGATTGCAGTGGGGAGATGGGAGCATGGCAATGTTGCTGATGTTCTGCTGGGAGCCAGGCCCTGGGGAATGGGCTCCGTGGGTTCTCCGAGAAGGCAAAGGCTATGGAGGGAGCTGTGTTGCCGTTATGTGTGGGGAGATTTTGGGGCAGAAGGAGACCAGCCCTCTGTGGGAGGGGTTCTGGCATGGCTGCAATCTCCCTTCTGCAGCTGCTGCTTATGGGGAAGGGCAGGCCCGGTGCTCGCAGCCGGGGAAGGGCGGTGGCTGCTGACATGCTCCCCGTTTGCCGCAGAAGGATGCTGAGTCACTGCTGCAGCGCCTGCTCCTCCTTTTGAACTTCCCAGTCTTCCCTAGTCTCCTGCAGTGAAACTGATGGAGACAGCTCACGCTGCTCTTCTAGCCTGACTTTTCTCTCTCTTGCTCTCTCATTATTTTTTTTTCCCCCTTTCTGGGTCCCAACCAAAAAAATGCATTGCTTTAAAGTAAAAATTTATCGCAGTAGCTGCCATACGGTTATACTGAATCTATTTCTCCTTTGGTAATGGATCTTCCTGTTCCTCTAGAGAGCAGCAATAATACTTGATGAATACAGTGAATGCTGCAGCAATTTTCTTCTTTAAAGGAGCCCTCCTGGGCATTGAATCAGCAATGATTATCCATCGGGCAGATATTTCTTGGAAGAAGGGCTAGGGCGGAGGAAACAAGATTTTTTTGGTGTTTTTTTGCTGCCTGTTGCTGGAATAGGCAGCAATAAAGCACTCTGTACCTCTGCTTTCCACTGCCTGCTGTACAAGCTATTCCTTTAACCTCTTTTTCCTCAGGGATTGCTGCAGAACATCTCAGTAAGACTTTCAAAAATCGCCCAGCATGCAGCTTTGGGGAGGATGCTCTGCAGGGAAATAGGAAGGTGAAAGACGAATCTCAGTGCAGGGCTGTGCTTGTTTCACAGAGGCAGGAGCTTGGGAGAAACGGGTGCTGATTGAACGCTGATGACTGGCATAGGAAAAAACTTCCATTCAACATTTCACTGTTTGTCTTTTCCAAACATTAGTGGCAGTTAACATCTGCAATACCAGATAGGAATTGATTAAATGGTGGGTCCTGGTCTCCAGAAAATCAACCTGCTTGTTTGAGCAGGCTTTCTTGTTAGTGGATGATGATTTGTTGCTTCACATCTTACAGCTCTTTATTACTATATCCTATAATCTTACTTCCGTTGTATTATAACAAAGAGATGTTAGCACTGTATTTTTTTTAAGATTAGCTCATACTTGCTATTTTAAAATCCTATTTTCATTTGTTCAGAACTTCTATATTTAATATTAAAAAGAAAAAACCAAGCTTAACTTTAGCTTTAGAAGGTCTTTTGCATTCCCATATTTTAAAGCAGGGTCCTGACATTTAATAATAGTGGGCATTATTTCACAGTTGTATCTTGTTTTATTATGATGCGTTATTATGAAGCCTTTTAATTAAGTGATCATGCACATTTTTTTCCAGAACATCTGTAGATTTATACAGTAAACTACAGTTTATACATGAATATGCCACTTTTTTTATCCTCTCCCTATAATGTTTAACCCCATGGGCTGTTTACAGCTTGCAATCCAAATTCTGCATGGAATACCTTTAGTTTTTATATGTTTTTTTCCCCCATGGTGATCACACTGTAATTAATTCTAAAATGCATAAAATGGTGAAATATATGCAAGAAGACACATTTTACCATTTAACAAATGATTGAAAGTCAGTTCCTCCTCGTCCAGGTTTTAGGACAAAGCAAGGCCAGTTGTGGCCAGTCCCACAATAAATCTGGCTTATTGGCTCTTTTCTGGCCTGAAATCTAACTGTAGGCTTAAAAATAGCCATGAGACCAGCCGGGTACATTAGCTACACACGAAAAAAATGTTGATCATTAGTCGCTGCTGCTTCTAACTCTAGCAATTTTTTTTTAGTTCAGTGGCCACTGCTAGCCACAAATCTAAATCTGGGCAGCCGTCCTTGGCACAGACCTGCTCCAGATCTCAAGTCCTAACCCTAACTTGTTTGGGAACATGACTTTCAGAGAGAATTTGCTAGAAGGGTAAGAACTTGAAAACTTGTTTCTGAGCTCTGAAATCGTGGCTTCTGTGAGCTGCTGGTCAGATGCAGGAAAAAGTTTTTCTTTCTTCTCAGCCTGTGTTCCAGAATCTGCTCACATACTTATTGTTTCCTTTTTCAAATCTGTTTTTAGCTCAGCCATTCCTAGCTGCACGTCTAGAGGGGTATGCAGATGTTACATAATGAATAAGTTATTTTTCTTGCAGAAAGACAAGAGGGTTAGAATGGAGGCTTGGAATTAGGAAATCTTTCCTGTCGAGTCCTGCAATTTTCATAAAGTTATTTGTATAGACAGAAGTATCTATCTGTCTGCCTGCAACATCAGTTACATCAGGCTTCAAAATTTCATTTGAATAGCTTGAAGGGGATTACTCAAGTTAATAAGGAGTGTGTGTAGGAAGACTGCTGGTCTTCCCTTCTCTGTGTGTCTCTGTCTTCCTCCCACACTTATCATCAAAATCTCTGAGGCTAGTAAACGTCTTTAGAACATTTGGAACTGATGCCTGTGAATCTTCTCTGGTAGCTAACGGGCAGATTATTCCTAATGCACTTTGTGTAGCTACAAAAGGAGTATTAAAGACCGGGCTCTTGAAATGTAATAGTTTATCAAAGAAATAGAATTAAAGGATGGAGGAAAATAAAGGGGAGAGGAAGCATCAAGGTTTTTCCAGTGATTTAATTTCAATGTGTGTTTCTGTATGTTTGATTGACTAATAATAGAGTAAAACATTGTCTTGTTCTGTAGCTTTTAATCTACAAATCTCAAGATGCATCACAAATACTAATCAGTTAGCTTCAAAGAAGATTTGGATTGTCCTAGCTAAATATTAGTTAAAGAATGTTTAAGTGGTGCTGGCAGTGTTTTCTAGAGATAGGCCTATTGCATTGGCTCATTAAAGACCACAGTCACCTCGGGGCTTCTCATGACCCCCTCCAAAATCACACCACTGCAAAGCGAAACCAAAATGAGGACATTTTTGTGAGGGTTTTATGTGAATATATTTGATTATTGATTCTGGTTAAGAATCTGATCAGTGTCTTTCCAAATGGAAAATACTGGTTGTGTCTCCCCAGCAGTCTGTCAACATTCAGAATGATTATGTGCAAAATGAAAACTCTTATTTCCCCACGCTACTACACCAGAGATGTAAACCCATCCTATTAAAGGAGTAATTTAGTTAACAAGGCACAAAATCGGCTTGTCATCCCATGAATAATTGGAATTAATATCTGCCATCTGAGCCCTTGCTGCAGCCACTAATACAGATTGAGATTTGCAAGGTTTGGCTGGACCATGTGTTAAAAGTGCTCGGATGTACAGACCTTGTGGGCTGGGGAATTACAGATGGGCCTCATCAAAATCCCTGAACATGCCCGGTGCACTTGTGTGGTAAAACAGGCAGACGTGAACATGGGGTGAGCAGGAGGTAGAACAGGCCATGTTTATTCTGGCCTCTATCAGCCAAACTTAGAAAAAGCTTTATATTCTGTCGGGGTCTGAGGATTCTGTGTGTGTGGCATCCTTTGTTGTGGAATGGTATAGATGTGATCAACCGGGGGACGGGGGGAATATATGTACTCTTTAACATCCTGACCTTCACATTTTATGGGATGAGAGGCCTGGAAATGGGACAAGAATGTAGAAATTTTAACTTTTCATTACATGAATCTTTAATTTCAATAACAAAAAGTAGCTTTGTTTTCCATAATTATAAATCTATTATTATGGTCAGGAAGGAAGAAAAGTACAAAATTTAACTGAGGTATGACTCGGTCCCACCCAGTTCTTTATTGGGAGAATATTGCCTAGCTTATTATCATAAAATGTTTAGCACAGGGACCTAAGTAACTTTTAACCCATGTCTGGATTTCTTCTGTGTTACTTGATCTTGTGAAACATTTATCTCCCTATCTTCTGCCACTACAACCTACACACCAAAGACCCACTTTCTAGGAACTGTGTTTAAAGATGAGTCAGTGCATGTATTTGGATCTGACACACTTAATTCCACTGCTCCGTCTGTGTGAGGTAACACAGAAGAGCAGGTGAAAAGAGTCAGAGAGGCTCTAGGATTCAGACTGGATCCCAGATGTTTTATGCGTGACAGCATGATACAGGTTATCAGGAGGGGAGTTACAAACAGGCATCAGAAGGCACATGGTGATTGAGTGTAATTACTTCACTGGAAAGGAAGGAAGCATGAACTAACAATACGAAGTTAGGGGTATGTCTGTCAGCATGTTAAACAACATTCATTTATTAACATCTAAGGCTATCTATACATTATGGAGATTACATTGTGTGTTATTACCGGCTGCCTTGCTCAGGACTAAAGTTTGAATCTGTGAGCTGCAGAGCGAAAGATGTCAATGTGAGCAGTTCAAGGGAATGAGCTTGGTTCCAAGGTTGGTGTTGCCAAAGATTTATTTCTGTTGATAGGCACTCACTGAACAGGCAGTTTTACATGTTAGAGTAGTAAGACCAAATCTTCACCTGCCCTCCTTAGAAAATCCGAGCATGAAAAGTTACTTTGGGAATAGCAGTAGTATTATATGGGGAGGCTTTCCAGACAGTAGTGCTTCCCTCACAGGGCCATGCGCATTGCTGCTCACCCAGGCATGACAGGAATCTGGCAAACACTTATACATTAGTTCTCACAGAATATGGGCATTCATCTGGGGCTCTGGCTAAATTTGTCAATTTACTATTGTCATAGCAATAAATAAATACAAAGACAGAAACTCTGCATGATTTGTTTTGTTTCAGACACATTGTGTTCCAGTTCTTCAAATGTTGCCGTCCATGATGAGATTATTCCAGCCTCAGTGTTTTTCAAGATCCAGCACTTACAAGTCACATCACTGGACTAATACTGCATCTAAGAAGATAGGTAAGCACTGCAGCTTTGCTGCTTTTCTTGGTAACATACTATGAATTATTTATGCCATCTCTTTGTTGTCCTGGAGGCTTTGATGAAGGGAAAAAAAACACATGAGTATGCAGCTTCATTTATAGACCACAGTAAAATGGTTTACGAAACAGGTGCATCAGTGGGTAGTAGAGTTGGCTACAAGTTGTTGTAGGGATAGGCTGACCACCTACATGGATATCATGTGTTAGCTGAAATTGTACCAAGAGGAAATTTGCTGGATCCTATCATAGAAGATCTGTTATTACCTGAATATAAGAAGAGTATTTTTCTTTCTCTTATATCCCTGTGAATCTGGTGTTACATTGGCAGTATAGCTTGGAAAAACTGTCATGCACATCCCATCTTAAAGAGATATGTAAGTACGAGCCTGACTTTAGAAAATAATGTAAAACTGTTAATGAACAGTTTCATCAGAGCATGAACCAGCTGGCTCCCATTTCTGTAGTATCTGAATGTCACAAAACTTCAGTGAATGTATTGTCTGTACATGTTTCTGTAATGGCACCATTCCCTGTTTAGCAGTTGGGAATGGCACACATATTTGTGGACTTCCAAAGAGAGCTACTCATGTAATATGCTTTTATGCATTCCTCGGAGTCCCACAAAGCATCTTTCAGCAATTTTGGACTCCTAAAAGTCTTCGTAGTAGTGGCTGTAAGTGATTTTCTGAGGATGTCCATGGGAGAGCTGGAACCTGAATTTAGTTACATTGT
>Ga0181612_131594_pt1 | contig 15361 bp, 6 predicted proteins | sample HoacroProtozoa21_FD_119630 | JGI IMG/M metagenome (GOLD analysis project Ga0181612, IMG submission 119630) | Hoatzin crop microbial communities from Cojedes, Venezuel. Combined Assembly of Gp0051906, Gp0051904, Gp0051908 | reverse complement strand
TTCTTTTTCTTTTTCTTTTTCTTTTTCTTTTTCTTTTTCTTTTTCTTTTTCTTTTTCTTTTTCTTTTTCTTTTTCTTTTTCTTTTTCTTTTTCTTTTTCTTTTTCTTTTTCTTTTTCTACATTAACTTTTTAGAACATTCTTGTTGAGGTAAAAAAATCAAACATCTTCAATGTTATTTTTGCGTTTACTTGCCTCACATGACTCTTGTCCCTTCCTTTCTGTCTTACTTGAGGCTTGAAAAAAGTAAAACTAAGCTTAAAAGTTATACTCATGTAGTTTATGAGCAATAAATCTTTCATTTTTTTACAATTACTTTCTGCTTCTCACCCACACCCTTGCCTCACATGTCCTTCAAGATCAGGGGGAAATAACATACTGTCATAGAAAATTCCTGGTTAGCTTGAGCATTTCAGCTTTTAAAGCATTGCTTTACACACTTCCCTGTAGATTCTTATTTTTCTTTTCAGTTACATGGGATCAGAGTCTATCAGGCAAATCATGTGGAAGGCACAGCTGGGAATTCTGTTCCAGCTTAAGTCACCTAAAATTAGGTGTCTATGAAGTGAGCTGGTGCCTAATTTCTCTTAATAGAGCTCTAGGGCTTGATGCAGTTGTCTAGGCATAGGTAGATATTGAACACCCTCTGAGGTGCTATAGAGTTTGCAGTTCCAACTGCCACCTGAAGGATATCCCGCTTTAGGTCCTGTGACTTGCTGATGATGGCTTCTTCAAGACAACTCACCTCCTAGGGCATCTGAGATGGCACTATAGCTGGGAACCTGTGTTCAGGCTACATAATTAACATCCTAAACAAGACAGTCAGTATAGTCTTGAAAATGTTTAACTAACTAGTCCCTGCATATTCACTTAAGGTGAATTAAATTGTTCTGTAAGCTTTGTTTAATAGATCTCCTACAACAGAAGCTTGGGCATACCAATATATATGCAAGCATCTACATTTAAATCTTCTTTGCAAACGGATTCCCATCCAGATTATTTGTCAAATATAAAATTTGAGAAACCTTACTGTGCCTCTTGTTGTCCTTTTAAAAGCTGAAATTAAAACCTTGAGAGATCAATACGTGTCTCCATATGGGGTAGAAATACAAAACTCATTTGCACCTCAGGAGTTAATCTGAGTAGTTACAATGCATCACCATGGCAAGGAACATCTTGTGTATCTTCAGTTTAACCAGATCTTCTTAGGAGCTGAGGTACACAGAAAATATGTCTCTCTATAAATATTTAAAGAGCTTTCTTTTGCCCACAGAGAAGACTTTAGCTTGAAGTTCCCCGACTGTTTTATCGTGTAAAAAGAGGAGAAGAATCAGGTCATTCCATGGGACTTCAAGAAATTGGGAATAGACAGTTAGAGGGATCCATTCATGAAAATCTTCCGATCTGATTACATAGCCAAAGATATTAAGCTGGAATGAGTCAAAGATACTAAGCTGAAATGGTTTAACAAGCTTTCTAAAATAGTATACAATTACAACAGAATTTTTCCAATAAACTTCTTGAAACTAAACATCCTAGAGCTGAATGAAAACATTTAAAATTTACTATTAATATTTCCATCATTTAAATTACAGACTTTTCCCTCTTCATATTCTTACCAGTTGTGGCTAGCTGAAGTAAAATAATGAACAAAAAGAATAGAAATTAATATTAATCTTTTAATCATAAGACAAAATGATTGGCTTAATCCTTAAAATTGCAGAATACTTTAAAGTGTACAAAGGCTCATTGATTAGCACTGAAGCTTGATTAGGTGAGCATTGAAATAGCAAAGCATCCAGGCATACTGTCCAAAACCATAAACTGCATGTAATAGTGTACTCTTTCAAGTCATGTCTTAGACACCATGATGTGCAGTAGACTGGGAGAAAAACTTAACTTTACCACCTCGCCAAGGCAATTTCCATGACATTGAAACTGGAGATAAAATAGATTTAAGGGGCATCCTGAACAGACACTAGTTGTTCATTGGGATAATTGGAAGTGATGAAGCTATTGTATGTGGTAGAAAAATTACTCAAGATTTATTAACCTTAGGTAACAATCCCATTTGAGAGGGCTCTGGAGAAGTAGGAAAATCTGATTTGATCATTTCTTGAACAGGAAGACTATCATTCACAACAAATATCCTGCTCACAGTTCTCATTTGTGTTCCACATTACATTTGTTGCAGGTTTGTAGAAGTTCTGCTATGTGTCAAATTCCACGCCTTCATCTGGACAATGTAATTCTCAAACAAACAAATTTACAATGAACAATTTTAATCTAACCCTGTCATTAAAGAACAGGCATATTAGACTATTCATATTTATCAAACTTCTCATATCCTCTCATTATTATTAATTATGTGTAACATTCTAAATACTGACACATATAGGATTAGTGAAAAGCCGATTACAAAAACTATTCCAGAGATACTCTATTCCAGAGATAATCTGCCGATCTCCAGGTCTTTTTCAAAAGGCATCTCTGACACAAGTGACTCTAGCCTATGAGTTCCTGTTCCTTCCATCTGTAGAACAGTGACTATTCCATTATCACAACACACTTTGTTGCTCTTGATCTCTAAGTATTACAAGGAGATAAAACATGTAGCCACTCAACTCTGTTCTACTGTCCAGCTCTCATATTAGTAGTTTATTTAATGTGGTTTACCTGTTCAGCTGCATTGGATGACTTACTTCTGGAAGATATTTAAACTTCAAGTAGCTTTTTTCTACTGCTTTTGCAATGAGTTTATAACTTCCAGTTAGCCTTCTGATCTTCCTCTAAAACCACAGATATTTGAAAAAGCTTACAGCTGCTAAACCAGAAGACACAGACAAACAGCAATAAATGGACTGAAGGATCAACAATGTGGTTCTACTTAAGTCAGTGAAAAATTCCTCACTGGCACTGTAATACAGTTCTAGATAACAGTAATTTATATCTTCAATACTTCAATACCTAAAATAAATATTTCAAATTAGATTCAAGGCCAAGTATAAGAGAAAATTCAGGAAAGGGGGAAATTCTGAGAGCTTTCACATTTCCTGATAATTTACCTTGGTTATCGTGATCTTCCACATTAATTTAGTGTTTTCCATATTATTAAATCTATCTCAAATGTACGATTACCTGAACTACTAGTTATCAACAATATTAAGAAAAAAATCTCATTACTTCCACTCTACATTGACTGATTTTCAGACAGAGCAGGCGGTCTTTTCAGTGAGATGCTCAGGGTCTATAGACAGATAATCTGCACATATTTCACACTGCCACAGGTAGAGTTAATTAGTTCTGCAGACTTTTATGGTGATACGGGTGCACTTTATAAACTTAATTTAAATCTAAGTGTTATTATTATTGTTACTGTGATTTCAGTCATCCATGCAATGACATGCTACACCACTGAGCCTGAGGTGTGTTCATATAGGGTGATATCTCAATATGTATACTGAGTAGCACCTAACTTTATCCACTTTTTTATGAGTTATTTTAAATTCTTTTCTCGCTTATCAAATTGACTTGCAAAATGCGAACATGACTGCTAGGCTCTTCATGTAAAAGTTCTTGGGACCTCCTAATAAAATCCCTTTGTGTGAATGCTTATCTTCTTGAAGATGGTATGCACAAGTCATAAAAAATGGGATTATGTTGATTTCTTGCATAAACCCCTGTGGGTTTTTTTGGAAAATTTTTGTGCTGTTATTTATAGTTTCCTTACAGAACTGCAAAACGTCTTTATGGAGTCAAGTTACATTACAAAAAAATAGAGAGTTGTAACCAAAAGGTTTGACTTAGGAAGCAGAAAGAGGAGATAGAGTCTAGTTTATCTCACACCTAAGCTTGTGAGCCTATGCTCTGATTTACAGAAGCCCCAGACTGAACTTCTAAGTTGGGAAGCAACAGGAATACTTTTCCGAAAAGCAGATGCTGCAGCACACACACACACATGCAAAGACACACAGACGCACAGCCACACAAAGAATTTTTTGACATTTGTTGAATTAAAAAGATGTTTGGTAGCAAGAATCTTTACAGCAAGACATAATAAGTTCAGGAGAAAACACCAAAAACAACATGCAGTGGGATATGTGGAAGGCAGAGTGAAACTAGCAGATTAGTTTATCAAAGAGACAGAAAGAGCTGCCAAAATACAAGTGAAACAAGACTTGAGGAATCAGTCGGGGATGAAAGATATGGGGAGGGTCATAAGTATTTGCTTAGGATTTTTAATAAGGGTTTTATTTGTGCTGTGAAACATACTGTAATTTGTCTAAATTTAAATTAATAAGATATTTTTCTCTGAAGCAGAGCTGTTGAAAAATACAGCCACAAAAGTCAGGATTGATACATTCAAGGAGTGGCTTTTTGTAACAAGGCTATATATCTCACATGCAGGGCTTATCTTTAATTTACAATTATACAAATTAGAAAACAGTCTTTCAATCCCTGGGAAGCAGACCTCTATTATTCTGAAGCTTTCTTAATAAGGATCATGATCTCTTCTGGATTTTAAAATCATTCTAATACATCATACACCTTTTGTTCAGTATTAAAAATTGTAACTTATCAACTTAGAGACAGACAGTTAAATCAAATATTAAAGAGAGATGAAAGCCTAATTAATAGCATCTCTTGCTCATGTTGTAAATGAAGTTATGAGCAATTGTTTACATAAATCAAATTCCTGTGCATTTTAATAAGATTAATTTACTACTTCAAATTTATAGCTTCTCTTTCCAATATTTAATTTGTGAAAATCTCTTTCATCATTATATAAGCACATACATTTTATATGGAGCTTTTGAATAACATCTTGGAGAATAAATGTCTAATAATCTTGTTTAAAAGTGAGCTGCAGAAGCTAATCAAAAAGAAAAGTGGAAATAGATCGATTATTATAATAACTAAGATGGCCCATTGATATCAGATTACAAGCCCACATAACTGTCTCAGTTGCCTCAGTATTAAATAAAAATGAAATTCCATATTATAAAACTGGTATTTTCAGTTGAAGTTTGTGATTATAGCCATAACAACTATTATAGTAATTCCACTGTACAATCTAATTCTGGCCATAACTAAACCAAAAATTAATTATTTTTTTAGATATCCAAAAATTTTAGATTAACCTTGAGGTTTTAGCAAGTATTTTTAAAACATTTTTTACTCACAGAATGGCTGAAAGCCTAATTTTGAAGTCTGAACTTCCTTAAATACCTTTTTTAAAAGTACGTCTGTACGGAAAGGATAGTGCTGTATTATAAGTCATTAACCAAGTTAAGCAGTTAAGCGTATACTTACGCAAGTGAGTAGTCCTGACAGGTAATAACTAATTCTTTAATAAATTAGCTTTGATACACCGCAGTTTCTAGTATCATTGGTAAATTACAAGTACTTCAGTGGTGAATTATAAGTACTTACACTGGAAAAGAAAAAAGGAAGAGACACTGCTGGACACAGCCATACATTTCAGATGATCTTTTTACCAGCCTGTACACTTCAGAGAGGAACACTAAAGATGCAATAAAGACAACAATCACAAGATGAGTGGTTGAAACCTTATTCCAGATGGATGGAGAACACAACAGTGAGACAACATAGACATGAACAAGAACGGTAACACATTCATACTACTACAAGTTCAAGTGTTTAATTATTCAGTTTCTCAGCTGATATAAATATTTGAGGCACAAAAATTAGAAAGCTAAAATAGCATGAGAGAAGCCATGGGTAATTGTTCAATTAAATTTCAAAACTGAAAGACAAAACATTTCCTTAATTCCAAAATTAAGCTTTTATTTTTCACTTTTTCCCATCTTAATATGTTGCTAAATAACCTCAGTTCACCTGAACTAATATTTTGTAGTGAGCCTGAAGTACTAACAAATTTTTTCAGCCATGCTTAGATTGGAAATGTCAGATAAAATGACTGACAGTCATCACTGACAATAATTTTTATTATATATCTCACAGCTGCGTGTGCCTGAGGCTTGGAGTTGCTCACTGTCTCTGCTACAGTATGAACACAGCAGAATGGCAGCAGGTTCCCTGAAGAGGTGCACTTCAAGGGAGAATATGATATGGAAGAGTAGCTTTGGAGCTACTAAATAGCTCAGCACTGACCAGTCATAGTTACCCTTTTGCACCTGTCTTAGAAGTATGTCAGAATTAGCTATTTTTTAGTAAGGTGTTTGGGTTTTTTTTAAAGATATTATTTCTTTGACAGTATATGCAGACGCATCTTTCTATGTATCTACAGTGCACAGAAATAATTTTCATTGCAATTTCCCTCAGTTTTAGAGGGAAAGTCAAAACATCAAAAGTTTACTTTTACAGGCTTATGAAATGGTGCAAGTCTGGACTCTGGTAGCCTACATTTTCCTATTTCCTCACAGGCATAGAACTCCAAATACATTAACATCAACGTGCACCGTGTGCAAAGTGCTGCATTAGCTCCCGTAGTCATCCTTTGTGAGGTCAACTCTTCATGTCTCTTGCCTCCTGTTGTTACCATAAGAATTAGGTGAACTTCCTTTTCCTGGTGTTTTCCTGCAAAGGTATAGCACCAGAGTAGGTCAGTCAGGCTGGCTTTCACAAACTGCAGGCATGAAACTCTGCTGTTGTCTGGCCTGTCCAGACTACAAACTGTCCTCACAACCTGTGCCCTAGAAGTTTGCAGTTAACCATTTGTTCTCTGTAAACCCATAAAATGACAGAACAGTGTATTTTGCAGCTCAGACTTACCCATACATATACTTTTCATATGCCTGGCATAGTTTGACAAGCTCATATATTTAAATTCTGCAACTTTTTTATTTTATCTTTCATTAGAATGACAATAAATACAGTCTTCAGAAATTCTATTACTGAAAGCTCTCTTGTTGACTTGAAAGTATTAGCCAGTAGTGTGTACTACCTTAACTCCACGACTTTATGAACACTTGAACAATTTAATATCTTGCCAGCACTAAAAGGCTGAAGTAAGTTTGTCTTACTGTTTTCAGGAATATGTAGGAATTTTCTGAACTTTCTGCTGATCATTCCAAGAGGGGTTTCATTGAAGACTGATTATCTACTCTGAGGGATTACAGTGATCTGGAACTAAGCATCCTGAGTGTTCACTTCTCCTAGTGTATTGCAACATATCTACAGTCTCTGTGATTTCTTCAGGAAAAAATGACACTTCTCAGAATGCCAATTATCCTTTTACCTGCACATGTTACTATCTTCATTTTTTTTCAGTGTTAAGTGAGTTCTTTTAATATTATCGTTTCAACTCGTCCACAATAGGAACTCCGAATTTCTCATACCAGGATGAAAACAAATAGTCTGCAGTGAGTGTCACAATTTAGTATGTCACTATTTGCATTTGAAAGAACATGTCAGTGAAATCGCCAGCCACATCTACTTGAGTTCAATTGGTCACTTCCCACCTTTTACCTCCAGTCAAGGGTACTGCATGTTCTCAGAAAGGAAGCACCTGTTAGGAAACGCCTCCTGCTTTTTCAGTCCTTTGAGATCTCTAGTAACAGACCTTTGGGAAAGGTCATATGCCTCATTAGGTTTATCAAATTTAGCCAGGAGTGACTTTTAAATAGATGACAGATTCTGTCAGTTATTTAAATATAGAAGGAAAAAAATCAGAGGACCGTCATGCGTATGACAACAGCCTTAAATTTAAAGCTTTGGAAGTCATCATGGCTAACATATTTAAAAATCAGAGACCATACAAAATGCAAAGCTTCCAGTTTACAATGTTTTCTGAAAATGTGAAATTTCCCATCTTTTTCTGCTTCCAGAAAATGTTGGAGATGTGCAGGCAGAGCAAGAACTTATTTCACACCCTTACTATAGAACTGAATCTTCACAGAATCATTAGGTAAGAGAAAATAATTATCTCAGCAGGTAAGAGAATTCATATACAAAGGCCAATAAATGCCTTTATTAAACAGAACAACTCACTTTGATGCCCCAAATCACCCACAATTACATTTTTTTCTGTCTCCTATGCTATACTGTGCCCTCCCTTATGTGAGATATTCCTTTTGGAGTGACAAAAGGTTGTTGAGTAGATTAGTCAATTTTTTATAAGTTCAACTTTTGGACAATCATAGGAAAAGCTTCTGTGAACTCTGATTATGCTGGTATCATCATTTACCTTCTCATATTATTCCCTAAGTCTTAGGGGAGTACTCAAATTTAATAATATGCAAGTAGCCCAGTGATGGATTTTTGGGTACCAGCTCCTCACTGTCATTAGCTGAAAATTTAATGCCCTTAGCAGTTAAACAGGTAGCACTGCAGGGTCAGTGCAGGTCTGTGTATAAGCTTCTAACCCACCCAACTGCAGATGTTCAGCAGAACGTGTGAGCTTCACTGATTTCAGAGCCAAGCAGTGTGAGTGCTGAACTACCATCAGGGACATATTGCTGCTAAGGTGGCTATGCATTTGGGTAGAAACATCCAAAGACTGGTGATCATTAATCAATCAGTACCTTAGAAAAAGGAAGAGTTAAATAAGTAGTGAGGAGCAATTCTAGTGCACTTCTGAAAGAATATAACTACTTTAATGCAAAAATGTAAGTAATTGCCATCATTCAAAAGCATAAAGATACACTTTAATCAAATGATCTCTTCTAACTAGCAAGCTGGTGAGAAACATGTATGCTTGGTACCTAAACATATGTGCAAAGCCGCAAGTAACTCACACAGCTGTTTGTTATAAGGCAAACTTCTGAGAAATATGCCATTCTGGGAAGTAAATCTAACTGGCACCATGTTCATAGCCACACGAGAAATGTATGTAGAGGAAACATGTCCTAAACTAAATTCTCATTAGGGTAAGGCTGAGAATGCAAGCACACACATGTGATCAAAAATCATGTTATTCAAGTATGTTAGAATTACATTTTCTGTGCTTTGGTGATATCAGAAAACTAGAAGCAACTGTCAAAGCGTCAAAGTATCATCTTAACTTTGAGTCACAGATATGGAAATCCAGCGATCTCCCTTTTCTCAGACACAGAGTATGAAACGTATGTATCAATACCAAGCTAAAAAACTGTGTTTATTTTAAAACCTTTGCTTTGTTGTATCAATATTTCTCTTTAGCCACTATGATTTATCCTTACCAGTGGGACATGCCACTACTCTGGGAAATGGTACTAGAAGAATATGTTGCTTTAAGAAGTCAAAGAGTGTCATCTGAGCCACACCAAAAACCACCTGCATGTTACTGAGGCGCCTTTAAAACAGAGTGGGGATAGGAAATGGTTGCCATCAGCATGATTTTTTTCTCTTAATCTGATGTTTGTAGACTTAGGTGAAGTCTGCTCTAGATGACAGAAATAGCTGTAAGCACCAGAAGCGCAGCAAGCTTTGAGGTGTGCCAGGGCTACAAGCTCTAATGATATGAAGCCTTTCATTATAGACAACCAGTCTGTCAGATTATAGATGAAGATCATGAGCTTTATTTGAGAAATGCAACCTGAAGTCATGACTTTTTATTTCCCAACATTTTTGTCCTGGGGTTTTCTAAGGCATGAAGTGACTGCGCACAAGGCTTACAGGTCTGTGCACGTTGGCCTTCCTCGTTGGCTACATTCCAGTTCATGAATTCTCTAGGCACACAATTATCTCCATTAGAGGAAAACACGAGGAAAGATAAAGAGCAACTTCTCCGCAGAGAAGAAAGAAGCAGAAAAATTGCATCTGGAAGAAAACAGTCGTCTACTAGGTTGTGCCAGGGTTATTGAGCTGTAAGAACGAGACCACTGACTAGTCAATATGTTATTTACTGGTTGTTAAACACAGACAAAAAAAGTTTTTCTCCTTTAATATGAACTGTCAAGGCACTTGTTACCAATAGATAACTAGTATGTTATTATTGTTACCTTTCTGATGTTACCTGTCTGTTGCCTAACGCTACCTTTCTGATCAACTTCTTAGATTTCAGAAGTTGGTACACAACATAAACTTAATTTGAAAAGAAACAGCAAAAGCACCTGCTGAAAACTGCTTTTTCACTCAATAGTATGTTTTGGAGAAATATCTAATAAATTTCAGGCACCTTGCTTGGGTTTTTCTTTCTGGGTACTCCAAAAGTCTGCTTCTGTTTCTACTGCAATGATGGTTTAAATAATTTTTGTAGTCTTCCATGAAGAAGCTTTTCATCAGAAAAAACACAAATCAAGTAACTTTAAATGCACGAAACATTCTTTAGGTACTGGAGTGAGTTATAACCTTCTACTATTAAAAACCCCTGAGAGATTCTTAGACTTTCAGTACTTCTTGGTTTGAATCAAAGTTCAGCTCAAATGTATCTTTGCAATATGGTAACAACCCATAAAGAAACATGTATTTAAGCAAATAAAATCTTTTCACAACAAATCCAGTCATATAATTCCAACTGCCCTTACTCCCCTTTTCTGTCCAACTGAAATATCCTCCTAAGGACAGGAAGCAAATTTGAGGTACGTTTTAAAAGATCATAATGTTGTTGTTCACTAAAAAAAGAAAAACACACTATTTTTAACATTAAAATGGAAAATACTTTTTTGACCATCATGCCTCCTGTTCTCATCAGATGAGCTAGTTTTTGATCCTGTCTTGGCAGATTGCTGTCAAGAGGAAAGACCATAATGTTGAACTTTCATTAGGTGGCAGTCTTATTCATTATAAACTTCAGCAGTGTGTATAGTAGGGCAGAAGACATACGTATGAAGATGGTTTTTATTCTTAAATCAAACCTAGTAGCAACCCAAGAACAGTATAAGCATGCACAAGTGAACGTTGCGCTGAGCTGGGAATTGCGAGACCTGGGTCCTAGCTTCAAGTCTGCACTTTCATTGGCATATGGCTGCTAATTTAGTCTTCCCGAGTGGGATTCAAAGATCTAAACTCAAGCACAGTTAAAGGAACAGTCAGAGACCTATGTTTAAACTTGTAATCGTAGTCTCTCTTTCTTGTCAAGTGACAAAAATGAACACTTCTAGAGAGTATCTGAATGAGGCTGCATCCCCTAGAAGTGACTAATTTCTCCCATTGACTGTAAGGCAGACTACAAAGAGACATTTAAATAGGTAAACCAGACGAACTTAATTCCACCCTATATTTCTCAGTGCCTATATTACTTGCCCTCTCTCTAGACCGTAAATACCATTCACTTGCTATGTATACAATGCCTAGTTTAACAGGTTTTTGACTGTATGTATAACCCCTGAAGATTGCTCTCTAGGGCATTTGTTTTAGTCTGGCATGATGCACCCTGAAGTAATCTGGAACCAGAATCCTACTATGGAATTACAGAGAATGGTAACAATGGAGCCATTTTAGAATAAAAAAGTTTTAGCTTACTTGTGGTCACTAAAACAACCAGAAACAGCGCTCTCTCAATAGAAATGCTTATTCCAACATCTCAGATGTAATCTATATTGCTTGAAAAGTTTTTTTCTGAACATAAGTTCAGTTCAATGACAACAATAAAAACTAGGGGTTGGTTCACAGTATCCCTAAAGAATTTACATTTCAGAAGCAAGCTAGCCGTTTTTTATCCACACAGGATACAGTTTTCAGGAAACACTAATCCATCCATAAGGACACAATGGGCAGGGGAAAGTTTTGTTTTCCAGTAGTAACTAGAACTTTTTTATTTTCAAGAATTTCAATAATCTAGTTTCTATGTCAATAAAAATCTAGTTTTCTTGAGTTTAGAAGATCCTAGATGTGGTTTGAGGGGTACACTATATGGGAAAGGTGTTGGCAGATTCACCTTAAAGCTCTGGCCAACCTCTTCATGTCTGATCACATCACTTTAGAGAAAGGCATTGGTACGTGTTGTAGAGTAGCTGCTAAAAATCAAGAAATAAGAAAGACTGCAAGATGTGAGGATGAAGCTTCTAAATGATACTATTCCTTTAGTTTCCTGAATTTACCTTCAGCTGACTCCATGTGGTGATAGTTCTGCAACTTTCAGATGACCATGGTCTTCATGAAAATGTAGTCTGTGATGGTATGAGATATACACAGAAACTGACTGCATAAAGGACTCAAAGTATCACCCATTATATGTCATACAAGAGTATGCAAAAATGTCTGTTATGTTGTATATCACTCCTCAAAAGTCGTTTAGATATAAGAAAAGTCTTCTTTATCCCTCTTCCCTGGGACCAGCATAGCTGAAATGGTTTTGTTCAAATATTAGCTTTTATTTCGCATGAAGCTTAATACAGAAAACACACAGGAGATGTAGATCATGTGTGTGGCTGAATCTCTGTGTATCTACTTGCTGTGAAAACAAGCGTCTGAAGTAATCTTGGTGTCAAGATTTTCCATTTGAATTCCCTGGCATCTTATAAACTTAATCCAGTTAACCAAAATTTCCACACGGAAGCGTAGCTGAAAATACTGATTAGCCATAAAAGAGCATCTTATCTTCAGCAGATTTAATTACATGTTCTACTGGCACATGATTGGTTTCATTGTTTGATATTGCAGATAGCAATTATTTCAGTACTGGATCAAAGACATGTCTAACTTTGAAAGGAACAATTATAATTATTAACAAAAATTAAAATTGAGAAGTGAATATCAATAAAACACGGAATGGTGTTTAAATCTAAAGAACATATTTCTATTATGAAGTAATTGTCAAACTTCAGCGGATATGGATTGACTAGTCAATGACCACACAGAATGGTCCATTTTGTTAAATTTCACTGTTCCTCATATGAAATGCCTATTAAACTGTTATTGATTTAAACAAACAAGAAAACAAACAAGCAAATAAAACTTCTGGTATGAACCTAACACTAATTCCATATGAATTTAAGAAAATAAATGGTGTTTTACTTGGCTTATTTTAGCTACTTTGTCACTTAAAATCACAATAGATTAGAACAAAACTATGTCGTAAATACTTCAAAGATTCCCTGGTTCCAAAAGATGATTTTTTTTCTTTTTCTGTTTTACTGTTGTGATTTTCAATGGTGTATTATTTTGAAGCAAAATAAGAAGCAAAGCAGAGAGTTATTTTTGAAGCAGTAAATTTTACTGAGGAAAATGCAATGCCAAGTACAAAGGTGTCATTGTTAACTTTGTCCCTGTCTGTCTTTTTATGAAGCAAACAGTTTAAAACAGAAATACCTTAAGGATACAAAGCAAACAACGTGGGTTAAAATGTTTATCTGCTACCTTTCTGAAATGAAGCAGATGGACAAGATCAACAGTGGAAGATATTACTGAAGTAACCTTTTATTTATGACATCCAGATAATGTTGTTCCTTTATCCTTTTAGACATTTATCCCTAAATTAAGTTTGCATCTTATAATAGTACATAAATTGCCATACAGAACTTTCCTGGGTACAAATGCTTGCAGGCAGCATACGTACAAAAGTGCAACAAACAACTGAAACTGAATTAGAACAAGTGAATCGGAACACTTTGAGAAGCAAAAAAGGCAATTTTCTGACAGGACTTTAGAGGTGTTACGGTAATTCAAAAATATAAGAAAACACAATTTAAGTCAAATGAACCATCAGCGAAACAAAAATTTTCTGATTTGATTGTCTCAGTAAGAATGAAAAAATAGAAAGAAGCTATATTGTCATTATCTTAAAAAAACAGCTACTGGCTCTATCTTTGTCATTTTTGACCCCTCTAATGGCTTCATATTTTTCTAAGTGTGCCCTTGGCTTGAATCTTCATCTCCCAGCAAAAAACAGTTTAGTTCCTACTTACTTAGATATTTCAAATTTCATTGACACTATTCACTTCTTATAAGACTAATAATTCTCAAATAAAATTAAATATGACTTAACAATAGCCCTAGAAACTATGATTTTAGTTAAGCCTTTCATAAATGATATAGCTTGCCTTAGGTCAAGTAGCAACTTGCTTAATCACCAATCCAATACCCATTTCAGCAGAGAGTTTTTTGACAGAACAATTTATTAACTTAAAGGAACCTCATATCTAATCCGACCTTTTGTTCAACCTCCAAGAACATTACAGATGCTCTTGTAGTACATCATGCAAACATTATCTTACTCATTTGCCTCTCCATTTTACACTACTTCAAGTCAGATGACCTTTCCTTTTATCTTAAAGCTCACCTGGAGTTTATTTTCCCAACACTGTTTTTACAAGTCAATATATCATTACGATCTGCTTACCTTTGGCTCTGCCCAAGGCAGTCACCGAGAAATGACTACAGCTGATTTTGTTTGCTGTATCATTTAGAGCAATGAATATAGACAGTCTAAAAGTTTTAGTTTTGTAAGTACCTTGATAACTGAAAGTGAACTTGGCACAAACCATTTCTATCTGCAGTTTAGAAAAGAGTGAAGGCAATGACATGAAATACTTTGGAAAATCTATAAAGACTCAGAGCCTTGTAATCGAGTAAAACGTTTTGCCATGAGAACATTAGTTCAGACTGATATTGCCTTTTAATTCAGTAAAAGGCACTGTAATCATACTCGACATTATTTAGAAGTATTATAGGAAGAAAGATGATGATATGGTTCATTAAGATATACCACTGAGTGATTTCAACAAGACTTTAGTTAACAATAGTCACGTTAGAAAATGATTGTTTGCAGGGCCAAATACATGTTTTCTTCCAAAATGCCTAAAGCCAAAACCATAGTAAAATCTAGGTTTCACAGATTATGTGATCGTTGCAAATTTTTCAAAGCAAAAGCCCAGCACAGACCAGCAAATCAAATCATGCCCTCCCCTGTTTTTGTCACTTGCTCCATGATGTGGGTCTGTATGTAATACAAAATTGTGACCTTCTCATTACCAGTTCCCTGTCTCATAGGTATTTTCTTTCCTGGGCAGCTTTCTATTGGTTTACAGAACCCTGCCACCAATCACTGCAAATTAGGACAAAAGAGTCAATCGCCTTTGAAACTTGTGCATTTTTGCCAAACTCATCATGAGATCTGACAACAAAATGTTCAGAATGTTTATACAGTTCCCTTTTCTGGTCTCCTCTGTGCCTACAGAGGTAAATAAAGGATAGGCATGTTATCTCTAAAAGAGTTTGGAGTTCAAAGCAAGATACAATTACCTTTGTAGCCTGACTGGTAGATCAAGTCTGATTGCAAGTTAACCATTGGAAAAGTTTGCTATTTAATTTAATGGCTTAGGTGTCAGGCACAAATCATAGATTCATAGAATCATAGAATCATAGAATCATAGAATGGTAAGGGTTGGAAGCAACCTTAAAGATCATCTAGTTCCAACTCCCCTGCGATGAACAGGGACACCTTCCACTAGACCAGGCTGCTCAGAGTTCCATGCAACCTGGCCTTGAACACTGCTAGGGAGGGGGCATCCACAGCTT
>Ga0181612_154852_pt1 | contig 15363 bp, 9 predicted proteins | sample HoacroProtozoa21_FD_119630 | JGI IMG/M metagenome (GOLD analysis project Ga0181612, IMG submission 119630) | Hoatzin crop microbial communities from Cojedes, Venezuel. Combined Assembly of Gp0051906, Gp0051904, Gp0051908 | reverse complement strand
TGAGGTCTACAGTTAAGTTTGAAAGTGAGGTATCTGAGGATGAGGAGATGTGCAAAGCAAACTCCAGTGGCACGTCATAATTTTACGTTGGATGATGTCTCAAAGGATTACGTAAGAAAATAAGATCAGTTCTGCATGGCAGGTTTAATTCAAGTAACTGGACTGACAAGAAATCATTCTTTGATGAATATTTAGGCAACACAGCTTATATCTTGATGAAGTAAGCTCAATATACAGGCTCGGATAAGAAGGTTGCTAAGATCAGCTTCCACATGAAATCTTTCCCAGTCTGCCTGTATAATGGTCACCTGAAGATTTAGTTTGGCATGATGTTTCATCCTCACTGCTTTTCATGGTGTTTCATCCTCACCACTTTTCTTCAAATACTAGATGTCTTCAGTAACTGTTTCATTCTTCTATACATCACAGAAAAGTGTATAATAATAAAATTTTCTATTTAGAAAAAAATTGCTTTTCTGACCACTTTTCCCCAAAAGTGCCTGTTTTTTTGAGGGATAATACCAGAAAAAAGCAAATGATCCGAATCCCTGAATGTTTACATTTTTCAGATTTAATATTCTCATCAGGATTCTCAAACTAATCTTTCATTGTACCATTATTCATTGCAATGAGATGTTTCAGTGCTGTGGAATCAAAATGTGTAGTTTCAGCTTGGCTTGGTATCAAATCACATTCTGCTGGTGCCTTGCAGTGATTGATAGAAGTTACAGTTTGAGTGCTTTACATTCCCATTCTTCTGCATCGGACAAGCATTCGTATTGGGCAACTGACCCATATCTCACGTGATGGCACCAAATCCTGTCATACATTGCTTTGAGTTAGTAAGAGGAGATGTCACGGAGTATTATGTGAAATATGCCTTTGCCAGGTAGCTTGCCTTGTAGGGCGTATAGTGTGTTTAACGGATGGGTTTGGTGGAAAATATAAAGCTTAAGTGATTTGAGGTAGAAATTGATAATGGGACAGAGACCATCACACTGTCAAATAGATTGTCTTTCTCAGTGTTTTTTGGGCTGAGGCAATACCGTGCAGTGAAGCTCAGATGGTGAAACTCTGCCCCTTAAATTAACAAGTGATTGGAAAAGATCTGAGCCTGATTTAGCTCCCTTTGAAAGCATCTGGGCTTTTTGTTGATTGCAATCAGAGACAGATCAGGGGTTTATAGCTTGCCTGCCATCTTCTGAAATGTTATGTGACAAACGAGACACTAGTATTATTTCTGTTATGAAATGTTTATTATTTTATCATAGCAGTGATTATGGGAAGAACATTTGCATCATCCTCAGAGTTTCTGGTGGACTTTCCAAAGATGAAATGGTCTGGTTTTTTGGTGTGGTTTTTTTTGTCTGGTTTGTTGTGTTGTGTTTGTTTTTTTTTTTAACTGACTTGGCCGCATTGTCCTCTTGCTAATGTAGAGTCGTCAGCTGGCAGGTACTAAAACAATCTAATAGAATAAAGTTAATCTTCTCTCTTTAGTTAGACAGCAATATGTAACACACCCAGTGGGCCAGATGATCTTGGAAATTACAGTGAGAATAGACACACATTTGAGAGGAAAAATCTTTAGTTACAGGTTGTTGGGCGTAGGAGAAACAAGAGGAAATGTTCACTGGTATAACAAAACAACCCCACACAATCCCACCTCTCCACCCATACCCTAGAGAATTTCTCTTATAAAATGGACTGGGCTATCTTCTCCCTCTTACAGGCATTTTGGAAGTGTTTGTTAAGTGTGAAGTAGTGCACTCCTGTTGGAAGCGAACCTCACGATAGTTCAGGGTCTGACAGAAAAACTTTCTGCGATTCCATGAATGGCTTAATCTCCATCTGTAGATCTTAATATACCCCCATCACTGTCGCACCAAAGTACTTCATAATCCTTCATGTATTTCCTCTCAAAACACCATGGAGGGTTGACAAAATAATTATTTTTACAACAGAAGAACTGAGGCATTGCAATTTTTCCATAGGTTGCGTAAGATGTCTTAACAGTCTCATGTTGTTGTCCTAATTGAACCAATGGGACATTTTCCCCTCTTGTGTAATACTACGGGAGCTGGGATTTTGTTTAGGACTTCGCATACAATTGTAAATTTTTCACTTAGTAGTGGTAAAGGGACTTCGTATAGGAGTGCCTTGCTAATGGACATATCCCTGACTAACTTTTGTTGAAAATTATACACGCTAACTAATGAAGCAAGGGTAGGCTGCTTGCATGCAATGTGTACGGGGTGAGTAATGCCATGCAGAGACATAAAAGGGGCCTTCTCTTCCACCAATCCAAAATATATGGATACTGATGTATCAAAAAATTTGTTTGCCAGCTTAATGAGTTACAGACATGGCAAGACTATGCAGGAATACAATCAATATTCTAGCTGCATATGGGAGTGAGAAATACCTAAATGTGTTAGAGCCTGTCAGCAAACGTAGTTATAAAAGGAAGCCAGCAATTGTGCTCTCTGGTGCTGGGCAGTTAAGCCTTGCTAGTTAGTATTCAGCCAGCAGTTCACCAGTCCTGTGTTGCTTTTCTGTTTGCTATCTCATCAGAATAATACACACGTTCTTGACAGCTTTGGTATCAAGTCAAACTTTTGCTTCAGGATATCAAAGAGGAAAAGGCCTTTGTGACGATGGAGATGAACTTCTGGCTGAATTTTGGCACGATCTATTGAGAACGTGTGTGCAGCATCACCACCTTTTCGTGAGTGGTGTTCTGGATGAAAATAGTCTGGTAGCCTGTAATGTAGCTGTGTAATAGTTTAATTCTATTCAGGAGAGTAAATGCAAGAGTAAGTACAGTGCTAACCCTAACCATCACGTATTAGAGCAGGTTCTCAGACACAGTTGAATGCAGCAGTATTGGGATCCAAAGCGAAGAAAAATAGCTGAATTAAGGCATAACTGAAAAACACTCAAAACCCATTCATGATCCAGTAATGTCTTACCATTTTACAGTAACTTCCAACTGTCTTAATCCCACCAACTTGGATGTTTCTAACATTCTGTCTGGTTTCTGAAACAAAAATCCAGTCCTTGGCCTATCAGATACAGTGGCCCAAATTAGCTGATGTCTCTTACGTAAGCCACCTTCTCCCCAGTTCACAAAAGAGCAATTGGGACAAAACGTTGTCCCCTCTTCTACCAGTGCTGTTGGGAAAATTAGTCCATCGGTGTTTATAAAGCAGTTGTCTCCTGCAGTGCTAAACACTTTAGAAAAGCCACGAAGAACTGAATAGCTCTGTCCTCAGAGCAGGCTTTGAGTAGCATGCAGTAAGTAGGAGCCTAGGGCTGCATATTGAACAATAAGGAAAAGGCAAAATATTGAATAATCCGCTTATTAATGAACAGTGTTGATCCTGTGCACAGAATAAAGCAAAAACCCTTTGGAAAAGCACCCTGTGCTCCTGTACTTAAAGGCTGTGTCATAACAGTGACAGACACAGGGCTGAATGAAGGTTGGATGTATCTGTGCAGCTGTGGCACATTCAAACTTTTAAAAGCTCAACTTTGTGACATTAGGGTTGGCTCCTTTGACTGCAGCTTTCTGTGTGTAATAGGTCTGATAGTAAGAGCTGAACCATCTTTTGGGGATGTTCATATATAATGCTGGTCTATGGTGAACATGACACTCCTTTCCTCTTGCCTGAAGGTGAGTGGGTTAAGCAAGACTGCCAGCTTCATCTGCCAAGTAGTATGTGAAAGATATGTTGCAATTTTGGGGAATGTCATTCTACAGCAGCTGGAGTATTCACTAATAATTGTGAGGGGTATGGTGTATCAGATTAGTTGCATGGTCTGAGGAGGGGCAGAAGTGGGAAGTAAAGTATAATTCAAGATGAGTCCTGTCTCTGGAAATTCTTACATGCGTGTTAGCTGTTTTCTGTGAATCACTGTGAGGAGTTTACCTTAACTCCACCCAGCCTCCACCTCCAGGAATGCAGAATGACAAAGAAATACAAACAGTTTAAAGAAGGTCCGCCTGTCTGAAGGGAAAGGTTTGAAAGGAGACAGGAATTGGGTGTTGTGAGGAAGTGTCAGACTGACTGGGCAGCAGGGCCTAGAGGAGCTTGACCTGTTGGTGGCACTCACAGAGGTGAGAGTCCAGTAAATTAAGCACGTGTGAAGTTAAAATTCTCTTTCTCAGTGGTTTACAGCTTGTTATCCAAGAGTTGCAGGTGGCTTTTGGACTACTTAAAGAAAGAAAGTTCATATAGTACTGCATTGTGGTCTACATATGTGAAATTTCTGAAGGGTAAATGACTGCAGTGGAAATTTTTTGGGATCCAAAAGTTGGAAAAAACCCACTGTCTGCTGTGTTCCTCTCATTAAGTCAATGATACGTTTGGTTTTGAAAAGGCCAAACAATGACTCAGGCTTTAAAATGGAAGAACTGTAGGTGTTCTCAGGAACTTGGTTGAAGCATCTGGGTGTGCGAGATTGATGTGCCGGTGTGACTCAGCGTGCAGCTGGGCATTGGAGTCCCAAAAACACCGTCCAGGAGCATGACAGATGAGACCTCGAGACCTGCTCCTGCAGAGTGTTCATTCGGAGAGAACCACGCATGGGGCCAGACATGCGCTTCCTATGGGGGAACTTTGCTGAACTGTGACTTGCCTACCAGGGGGTGCACAGCAAAGTCTGTCCCTTGACAAACTGAAAACTGGACTGGGCACCGTGCAGGGAAATATGCAGATGAAGATGAGTCTTATGCTAGCTTCAGTGATGAGCTCTGCTAGTGGTAGGATCTTAGCATCTTGCATCCGAGGCACACACACAGGGCGTGATTCTCCTAACTGGGATGGGTTTCTATTTCCAGCATTCTGCTTCGTGCCCGGGAATCCTTCTGGCATTACTGAGGACCCAGGGTGTGTAGGGAGAGTTAAATACCAGAACTGAGATATATCTTAAAGATCAGAGAAGGGAGTCTGCCCGTGTCAGGTGGGGATATGTGTTCTCCTTGGTGCGTGTGTCTAACGTTTATTACCAGCTCTGAAAATGCATGTATTCATCAGAAGGAGAAAATATCCCTTTGTGTTTATTCTTATTTAACATTGTTTACACAGAAAATGGAGAAACACATCTTTAACCATCATGTACTATTTAAAATTATGTCAGTACACTATGCAGTGCTCATTCTGTAAACATCTACTCCACCATGTGGTCTCTGGGAGCTAATGCTGTTCTGCTCTGTATGGCCACTTGTGCTCTGCCTGGAGCACACTGCGGTGGTTATGTTAAATAGCCTTTGTGAAGGTTTCCAGAGCTCTAAATTAAAAATGCAGAAAGCTGGGGAGGGCGGAGAGTGAGCTGGGAGAGGTGGAATTCTCTGTAGCTGGAGTGATAGGATGTCTTGCTACCTAATTGCCTTAGAACATGAGGGCTTGAATGAATCCTCTTTAATGAATAATAGGCAAATGCATAAATTGCAAACCCCAAGCACCCAAACGGTGAAATGCACACTAATGAAGACTCTGGCTTCGACGGCAGGTGTAGAGTTGATTTGTAAAATGTTGTGAATATATCAGGTTTAAAATGATGTATTTATTAAAAGAAGCAAGTCTTCCATGTGTTCCCTTTGTATTCACTCTCTCATACTGCACACCTACTCTTCCTGCATGATATTGCAGGCTGCAGTCTCACAGCAGTTTCTTGCTGTAACTCTTGCTTCAAAGAAGTGCAACAATAGAGACCAATTACCCTCTGTCTCCACTCTTATTGCAATAAGCCTGAGGAAAAAAAAAAAGTGAGTGCACCCCCTCCCCCCACTACCTTTTCAATTTCAAATCCTAACCCTGTTGGTAGTGCCATTTGTGGATTTGAACTCCCTGGCTTTGTGTGCGGCATTATCTGGAGATTCACCTGGTACTGATCCAATGAACCAACGCAACCTCACAAAGCTGAAGGGAAGAGTGTAGAGTTCTCTTTGTAATAAATCATGTGCCATGAAAAAGGATTTCTTTAACTCCTTTCCTCCATTATTCTCCATATCTCACCTTGTGGAAATGGGTCTGTTAGTGAGAGACTTAGACTCACACAGTAGGAAAAACGAACAGGGGATGGAGAGCTGAAGTGAAAGGAAGGCAGAGTTCCTGGATGTTTCTATAACTTGGAGATTCCAGAAAGTAGAGGCACAACCTGAACATATAGGAAGCAGCCCTTAAAATAAACCCAGCATAGGCCTTGGTACCTAAACATTCCTCGGTTCTAGAAAGGGCCAAGGGTGATTTCATTAACGCAGCTGCATGAGAAATCCTTAAAACCACTGATAAGTTAAGCCCCCAGAGGCAACGAGGTTCTGTCCAGATAATTGCCCAGCAAGCTTGAATGCTGGTCTGAACATCTTTGGATTTACTGAGTTGAGCTGGTAGCCTCTTGAGATCTGGCTGCCTCCCAAGTAGGGAGGGATGAATACTGCAAAATGTTTCAGTTTTTATTTCAATTTTGAAACTTATTTGCTTCGACTGAATTTGCACTGTATTTATGTAAATTTATAAACACTGTAATAAATTTATCTACTTACAGAAAACAGAAATTTTAGAAAAAGACGAGAACATTTGTGAAACACAAATTCTAATTCAACAATTATAATCACAGAATCTGATTTAAACGTACATTCAATCACAAAGAAGAAACATGGTATGTGATTTGTATATCTACCAAACCCTAACAAGCATAATTCAAAATTCAAATAATTGTTAACAGATTAAATATTTTAAATTACATGCATGTCTTTTTTCATGGCGGCAATGACTATGTGACGCAGGTTTTCACTGTATGAATGAAGACCACAATCAGATAATAATAGCAGTTTGCTACTTTGCTTGTTATAGAAAGCTCACCTACTTCTGATTATACTTTTTTCTAACCTACGAGAGTCTGTACCAGCATGTCATTCTTATGTGGCTCCATGTTGACATTACCTGCCACATTTATAACAGCGTTCATGGGCATGGCCATTAAACCTCATGGGATGGGGTATTCTCCAGTGCCCTTGCTCTGGAAATGTTCACCTCCTTCAACCCTCACTAATTTTGAAGCTGCTTTTGTCTTCCCTTGCACCTCTTGGAGTCTGTAATGTCTCCTGTTTTGCACTCCTCCATATCCCCTTTTAAAGATCATCCTTACACAGTCCTTTAACATAATTTAGGGGGTTTTCCCCTTGTTAATTTTGTACTGAACACATTAGTTTATTTACTGCGCAAAATAGACCTGATCTGTATAGGACAGATTTGGACCCCCTTTCTAAATCTGAGGAACGCTTGTAGTTCTGCTATGTTGAAGCCAATGACAACCCTTGCAATCTGAGTAAGAGACCTGGTCTCAAATAGTGAAAGACTGTGTATTGTATTGCAACACATCTCTCTTCTCCACTGTAGAGCTGCTCTTTCCAGAGTATACCTAAATCTCTTCTTTGCCTACCCAGTGCTTGAAGCAGCAGGTAAACAGTTAAGCAATGGAAGAAGTAAGCAATGTGTACCAGAACTGAGCTGGTTTAAGACTGGTAGGGGGAATTAAAAAGCAGTGCAAGATGCAATTTTTAAGTTACTCTGTTCAAGTTCTTGCATGGGAGGTATTAGCCACAAGGGAGATCACATCATCTGGGAGCAAGAGAATATAATGAATGCAGGATCTGTAATAGGCATGTGGGAGACTCTTACCATATGTTTTGGTCATGTCCTGATATACGTGAGCTTTGGGAGACAGTTCTACATGTAATAGAGTCAATAATCAAATCTGAAGTACCAAGGAACACAACTTGATGTTTCCTTAGAGAGACCACAAGTTTGCAACAGATGAATAAGGAGTAAGTGTGGTAGATACAAATTTGTCTTTAGGCAAAAAGGAAAGAAAAAAAAGACTTACACAGTGGGGAAAAAAGAAAATTATACACTGTTTCCAGACTGGGAAGAAATAGTAATGCCTACATCAGAAATTTAATTAATTGTTGTTACATTGATAAAGATGTGATATACCACATCAAAGACTAGCTAAATGATATTTGGAAATTAATTTAGGTTCCTATTAAATAGAGCTCAGAGGAGCTTCCCAGATGAATAACTTGTTTGTCAAGCATTGCTTCCTTCTGTTTATAAAGTCTTCGCAAGTAAAGACAACTATTTTCAACTGTTCTTGTTGTTTGAAATGAACAAGGAGATTCATCACTAACCACACATTCATGGCAAATTCAAATATTGCAAACCACAATGCCTTAGTTTCTTACAGAAATTAGATATTGCTTACTTCTGTTCCCAATAGGGATGACAAATATAAAGTTATCTAAGAAATCCCCAGCCCCAAATTTAATATTGCAAATCCATGTTTCAATTTAAAGTTTGCTTTTGGTGCTCTGCAACTTGGCCACCTCAATGTGCTTTGGAGATGAACATAATGGAATCAAAATGTACTTGTTTTCTGTAGTGCTATTAGTTTTAAATATTCTTAAAACAAAATGTAAATGGGACACATTAACCATATAAGGGGGTATGATTTCAGCTTCCAATCTCTTAAGAAAGCTATCCTGTAGAGTACGCATGCTGTTTTCTTGGGAACTGTGCCAAAATACAGTAAGACTCATGATGATCACCACAGTTTCTGCTTTTGTTAAATGAAAAACTCGTTCCTGTGATTCTGCTCTTATACTGGTTTTATCCCAGTGTAATTCCACTTACATCTCTGGAAGTATTTCTGATTTTACATTATTGTTTATGAGTTCAAAAAAAGATAGGATTTAGTGCAACTGATTGGAGGGAGTTTATGTGAAGACAAAAAAAATAGAGAGAAATCTTATAAAATATCTTTTGCTTTATAGTGGGATGCAGACAACTTTCAGAGTTGTCTGTGGAATTGTAGCTGTTGGAATTTCCACAGAAGAAATTCATCTGTTCTCTAGACAAACAGACAAGTGACCACCAAGACAAGGAGGTGACTTTCTCCACCACAGAGAGCCATCTGGCTCGTCTGTACCTGAAGTCAACAGTGATGGGGTTGCAGAGCTGGCAGTCGGGTGTTTGAACTCCCAGACAGCCTCATGGATGGGTTGTCTAAGGCCAAGGAGCAAGGCAGCTCCTCTCTGCTTAGCTTTCCACAAGAATTTTTACATAAGAGTGTCCCATTAACTTTGTATATTTAGATCATAGGAAAATATTAATTCACCATTTTTGGAAATTAATTTAATCCTCTAGTTTCATCCCTTCACTTTTCTTAGCATTTCACCTCTCTGTCTCAGTTTTTGCTTTGGTTTGAGGTATGCAACCATTTGTTTTGGCTGTTAGAAAAGCGAGGTATTTTCCTTTCTTTTTGCCAATTAAACTTATGTATTTCAGTCATCAGATTCTCAGAATTTTTGTCAAAGGATGGTGTTACTGGGGTAAATCTCTATTGCTAGCATAGGTGTGTTTAACAGATTAAGGCTGAACAGACATTCTCATAATAGACCAGGGATCAATGAAAGCTCTTCTTTTCTCAAGGAGCTTTAAGGCTTAGCAGGGAGGTTGATTTTTTTTTTTTGTTTGTTTTAAATTTAGAGGAAGTTGCATTTCTGTCTGGGCTTTTATTACTTGTGTGGGCTTTCACAGAAATCCTGAGCAAAATCTTACCAAGGCCCACTGGTCCCACACTCGGCTTGAGATGAAAGAAGAGACTCCTCTCCCTGCTTGTATTAGTGGGCACAGATTGTTTAGGTGATCTCTGCAGTAGGCAAGGGACATGATTTCCGTCTCCTATTTGTGCCACTTCCAGCTTCTTAATTTCTTCTGTGGTCACTCTAACAGCAGCCCATTGAGTTTCAATGGGACTTCACAAAGAATGGGATATTACTCTGTGGGACTGGGAGCAGCAAATCAAACCCAAGACGATGTACTGACAGGGATATGAGTCAGAGCAGGAAGGAGAATCCAAGGTGGCATACAAGCTTTCATGCCCACAAGATTTGGTGGCCAATACACATTTTAACTTAGTGTCTTGTTTGGCTATCTTTTGTGTAGGCAATTGCAGGAGAGGAAGAGACTGAGGCCCTGGGTTAGTGGAATAGTTACATTCATGATTTAAATCCCTTAAGAACATACTTAATGGCCATTGATTTCAATCCTCTTAACAGCTTTGCAGAGTTAGGGCCTGACTGAGGGTAAACTGAAGGCCTGGTGATGCAGTTTATGAATCATCCTTATAGCTATAGACCCCCAGCTAGAGCATGGAAGAGAAGGGAACCTCAAAGGACAAGCAGGCTCTTCCAGCACCAGCGTGGTAAGCTGGCAAAAGGCAAAGGATAGAGCGAGCACATGCATTGTGTGGGGAAAGAAGGCTGAATGACCAAAGATGTTTCAGTCAATATTTTGCGGTTTACGTTATTTCTAAAAGTGGCCATTGCTGCAGGCTTTCCTCATCATTGGGGGAGCATGTGCTTTTGTTTTTTTCCATAAGAATAACCTGTGTAAGTACATCAGCTGCAGAATATAGCCCTAATCCTGCAGCCAAAGCCAGAAGAGGCTGCAGCCCTTATCTGTTCTTTGTGTGTGTTGTTTTTTTGTGTGTGCAGGTGCTCCCTGATGGGGTTTGATTTAAACCGGCACTGGGCAAATCCATCTCCTTGGGCTCATCCCACACTGCACGGAGTGAAACAGCTCATCATTGAGATGTACAACAATCCGGTGAGTGGGGAAAGGTACCCCTTGCTGAGGTACCGACTCTCTCCTGCTGCAGGGCTGTGCAAGATGCCAGTAACTCTGATGTGGCTTAAGCCAGTGGCAAACCAAAAGAAGAGAGGAGTAAGTAAACACCATCCCCACTGTATAAGATCAGGGAACATTTGTGTCTTATGTCACAGGAAGCATCAGAGTGGAGGGAGCAAGTGAAACGAAGTTCAGCTCAGCTTAAATACGGAATAATTCTGAAAGCAGGGTCTAAATTCAGTCGAGCTGCTCTCTTGAAGTCCTGAGCTGGATGCCTAACAGCAGGCCCCCCAAATTGAATTACTGAATGGCATTGATTCTTAATCCAGAGCTCTGTCAGGGCTTGCTACGTAGCGTGCAGAGCAGAAGGGGGATAATATTTGCAAATATCATATAAACACACATGTACACACATGCTCAGTCAGAGAAGCAGAGGTGTTTTTGAAGGTGAAATCTTAGCTAATCAGAGGAGATGGATTGCAGAAAATATGGAGGAGTGGGAGGGAAGCAGACAGCTATTGAATGTTTGACTTCAAAGTACAGAAGGATTATTGAATGTGGCACCTAAGAAAAACTGCTGAACAAAGATGGAGATGGGTATGAAAAAATCACTGCCAAAAAACATAAGAGAAGATTTTATAGATGATTATTTTTTCTGTATGGAATTCCTGGTATTTTTGCTTTCTTTTTGCTTCCCATTACAGAGATGGCATTTGCATCCTTAATTCCCTGAAGTTTTACTTTCCTTTTTTTTTGTTTTAGTTTTTTGTTTTGTTTTGTTTTTTAATTTTTTCTTTCTGTTAGTATGAAGAAGGACCTAGTTAGCCTTGCTAATAAAGAAACAGGATTCTTACCTCTGGCTACATCATGTATAGGATAAGAGCTCCTTTAATTTAACTCCTGGTTCTCCGGGTACATCTTAACTGGACTTATTATCTTCCAGCTAGTAGTGATACCTGTATAGAAAGGGTTTTGGGTACAAGGAAGATAGGTTAATAGATAAAGTTCTTACATGTAGAGTTGAATGCAATTGAAAATAATTTCCTAGACTGCTAATTGTTTGGTACAGAATTTGTCTTCCTATTCTGCTTGTGCAGCACCTAGCATTGTGCCTGTGAGCAAGGCTGTATTAGCGTGATGATGATGGAAAGTAAAGAAAGGATCTTTACAGCCAGCTTTGTCTTTCCTCTGTTTCCTACCCCAAACAGTAAGACAATTTTCTTTCTAGATGATGGAGGGAGCTTGCAGGCTGCTTTGCCTGAGAAGAAAGGTTTCTTTCCAAGAATAAAGAGGTCCTTAAACATTACAAGAAGGTTGGGTGTAGGGAAATGCTTCTAGCCAGTAAAGCAACAAATCCTGGCAATATTAGAAGTCACTGTCCATAAAATAAAGGTATTCTTGGTGGGGAAAAAAAATTCTTTTCAGCTTTGTCCCATTCCTGGGAAGCTTTGAAAACTGTGGTAGTTTTCATCTGCCCTGTGTGTGAAGAATGAATTTATTTGCTGTGGTGGCTAAAACGAAAAATCCAAAGAAATGTTTGGACTGAGTTGGTCTGAAATATAAATATTTTTTTCCCTCTATCTCCCTGTCTCCCAGCCCTCCCCAGTGATCAATCTGGGGTGAGCCAGTTTTAGTTCATTTCCTTCTGAGGGAAAGAAAAAGGAGCCTTTCAAACACAAATGTAACATTTGATTTCCAGGGTTATTTAATTTTTTTTTTAATACTGTTTAGGAATCTCTTTTGGATTAAACTACCAGAAAAGTTCAGGTGGCTCTTCAGAGTTTCATTTCTTACTGAATTAGATATCCACCAAAACCCCTTCTTGTCTGTTTTTCTCATCCCGTAGTCAGTACCAGCCTTTCTGACAGTTTTAGAGACTCTCAGCAATACAATACAGTATAAGGGATTATTTTTTTTTCTGTCAATACCACATACTTACTCCCTCTGATCCCAGTAATATTTGTATGAAGAGACAATATCCAAAGTGCTGGGACAACAGGGGAAAACATGCTAGCTGCCTCAGAGAGAGGGCATGGGACTGCATGTGTTGCATCCCGCTTTAGCAGTGACTGGTTTTAGTAAGTACTTTGATAAAAAATCCCCACCCCTCCCCTCCTGACAAAGTGCCAGAATTAAAACCTGCTTTGAATCACTTCAGGCTGCTAAAGATTTTAACCAGTCTCCAAGTGCAGCGTGTAACTTTTAGATGAGCCACACATCATAGATGGTTGGCTGCATGCACAGGTGAACCAGTTGCAGTGGGGGCTGTTGTCAAACTGCGACGGATCAGGGATTATGCCTTTGAACACAACTGTCCTGCCACCCTCTCCTCACCCACACTGGGGAATATGAGATGAAATAAAATGCAAAGTAAAGTTCCCTGCAAAATTACGTTATAAAAAATAACCTTCATCCCTCCCATTCTAGGCAAGATCTGCCGTGAGGAGCTGCCCACAAGAGATTGGATTGTTTAAAGCAGAGGAAGCTCAGCTTCATGTTGCTATTACAGAATGGCTCAGTGCAGGCCTTTTAGATGTATTCATTCCTTTAAATCATTTAAGGAAAATTAGCTGCCATAAGAGCATAAAACCACATTTTAAATATTGCTATATAGGAGGATATTTCTTCTGCTGCTGCAGTATGGAAGATAAGCTGTTTCCTTTGAAAACAGTTCATTCTGGAGGGGGGAGAATGACTGACACAGAAATAAGTGAAGTGGGTATGAGGCGCACACACAATGCCATAGCTACACAGTGACTCCAGCACTGAGTAGTATATGGGTGAGTGTTTACTGTAGTTACTGTATAAAAACAAGCCAAAGCGTCTGTGGCTTTCTGTTCTTCTGGGTTTTACAAAGTTGGATTATTTTATTTTTAAAGTGTTTCAAATTCCATAATGACAATATCGTCTTTAGGAGGGAGTGGATGGGTCAAGAAATCAGAGAACAATAGGAAGCTTTTGATCTCTATGTCACTGATTTTGAAACAACTCCTGATGTTAAGTCACTGTCCTTGTGCTGCCCTGTGTGAAGTGAGGGGATGTTCTCGGCTGTTTCTAGTGGTGTCAGTCTTACAGATGAGACTGAAGTGACAGACTAGCTCTTCTAGATTATGTGCTGTTGGCTGAAGATATTTCAGTTCTTAAATACCTTTCCCTGCCCCTCTGCACAAACGTCACTGCCTTCCCACCTCTCCACCAGATGATACGTGTACATGGTTCCCCTGTCTACGCCGGAGCAGTTTAGTGGAATTAGCTCAGAACATGAATGTTTTGTTTAAACCAACTCAGCTGACTTTTGTCTGAAGTATGTCAAAGGATGTTCATACAAGCTGTTCCAATAGCTGAACTGTGAGGCCAGGAAGTTCTGGTTTGGCATGATAACACACTTCACAGAGAGACCTGTTTGGAGAACAAATGTCTAGGTAAGGAATCTAACAAAGCATATGTGTGCAGCTAGATTTAAACACATGAATGATCTGATTGAGTTCAGCAGTGTTCCCTGTGTGCTTACAGTTAAGCAGGTGCATGTATGTTTTTGGACTGGGGACCAAGTGCTCAGCACTGGCAAGCTGAGGACATGGATGGTCTATGGAGATAAAACAGTCCTTATCTCTGGGATAACATGAAGCCTCAGAGATAAAGCAAGCAGTAGAACTGCTGGATTTTTGGACAGCTTTCTTGTGGCCATCCAGCACCTTTCCTGACAAGCAAATGTACTCTTTAAAAGAGATTTAATGAGTGAACTTGGGTAGCGTGTTCAGTGTCAGCTCAGTCCCCTTGAGTGTGTGCATTGTGATATGGTCTTTAATCATAGGGGCCCACGTTATTCTCTCAGCTAGACCTCTGCCTCACTGAGTTCTCCAAACGGAAAACTTTCACATAGTAAGCAGCTATTCAGAATATTGTTTTAGCTTCATCATTTGTTGTGCAGCCCTGTCCTGTATTTACTGTGCGCTAATCACATCCTGCTCTGAGGATAGAATTGTTAATCTCCTCATGGGCTTTTTTTGTTTTGCTCATTGCTATACCCTGGAAGCATTTCAGGAGCATTAATTAATTATTTTTTGGGGAGACCCCTGTGAGACAGCAATATGTTACCTGTGTACGGACAGGAAACGGAGGCAGAGACAGTTATGACCAGCAGTACCTGCTCATTTGAGATAGATGATTTAAGATGCCTGGGATCAGAATTGTTTCATGTCATTCACCAAGGCTTGACATGTTCACTGTCTCTTTTCTACCCCTTCCTTCTCCAAGGAAGACTGGGGTAGACTGTTTTTGTTATTAGGAGTTCTTAGCACCTAGAAGACAAGGAATAGGCAGCAACTGATTGCTTGGGAAGAATCTATTTCAAGTGATTTGCCCCCCTCACATGAAAATGCAGAGATGGGATGCAGTACACCCAGGCACTCTCACAGCAACACCGTGCTTTGTCTTCTTGCATCCATCTTTCTTCTGTTCTGCCTGTTTTCTACCTCCTGTTGTCATTGAAACTGGAGTCCTACATGCAAATGATTCCTATGTTAGACACTGCTCACCTGGTGCCCCGAGTGAGCTGGAGACCTGACCAAAAAGAAAAGAAAACAAAAAAACACTCACCTGGGATGTGCTCGTTAATTATCATTTCCTCTGTCATTCACACATATACCAAAGTCTTACATTATTTCTGTAT
>Ga0181612_151624_pt1 | contig 15363 bp, 14 predicted proteins | sample HoacroProtozoa21_FD_119630 | JGI IMG/M metagenome (GOLD analysis project Ga0181612, IMG submission 119630) | Hoatzin crop microbial communities from Cojedes, Venezuel. Combined Assembly of Gp0051906, Gp0051904, Gp0051908 | reverse complement strand
TGCTCTTGCAGGGCTTTGCGGCGCCCGGTGTGAGCAGCCTTCGTTTTACCACCATTTTTCAGCGACCGCAAGGCTTCAACGCCCTTCTTCCTGACCTCCTCAATCGTTTTCAGTACAGGGTTTTTCTCCTTTCCCGCCTTCTCCGCCTCCTTAATCATCTTGCCCAGCTCGGTGACCTCGGCATCGGCGGCAAGGGCGGCGTCACGGCTCTGCGACTGCTCCGCCCGACGCTCCTCGACCGTGCGCGGATAACCCTGCAACCCGTTCTCGTCGCTGCGCCCCTCGTACTGGTTGTTGCCCCGCTGGTCATTGCGCACACCACCAGTTTCGGTAGTTTTATCATCTCCACCCAATTCTTGCGGCAGTTTTTTCTCGCTTTTTATTGCTATTTCAGCATCGCGCCGTATCTTTGCGGCATCACTCTCGCTAATAACGGGAGTATTACTCATGCCGTCGATAACGTCTTGGGCGTGCTCACTGGGGTTCGTTCTTCGAGCATCAGCGCCGACGGAGAGGTCAGCCCACATGTTTGCAGTTTGCATAGCATCTGGGCTGTTTCTCATTTCTTTCTCCACATAGACTACGACCCCATTGCTAAGTTTCTTTATAAAGCGCAAAGACCACAAATCACCACGCTGACCAACGTTTTCAACCCTATCAGGGGCTACTAAGATGTAAGGTGCCAACTCAAGGTCTGCATCTGTCAGTGGAATACTATTGGACTTAAGTTTTGCACCTCCAACGCCATGATTTTTTTTAGCATGACGTATTCCATTGATGTAGATGTAGTGTTCATCAATGTTAAGTTTTGTCCCTCGTAACGCTTGTTTTATCTTGTTGAGTGTAACTTCAGGAATAGCTATCTTGTAGTTCTTGTTCGTTGCACCATTCTTTATACCCTCCCGAATAAAGTTAGCGGCTTTCTGCAATCCATCAAGCATCGTTTTCTGATAGCGTACCAGCGCATCACCCTCGCCTTTCGGCGCTCGCTTGCCGAACACCTCCGACAGGAAACGGTTGGCAATCTGGCTCGGCTTCATGTCATCGGGATAGCCACGCCTGTCGCGCCATGCATACCAGAATTGACGCAATGCCGCCTGCACACGCTGCTTCCACACCGCGCACTTCGCCTGTGGCGTGTGGGAGTGCGTTTTTTTAAACAATGACTCGCCGGTGAGGTTGCTGTTTTAAGATTTTCGATTGTGAAGTGTGCTTGATGGGAAATCCGTCAATAGTGTGTGTTGCTGCCCGCAAAAAAAACTTAAAAAAGCGAGGCAATGGTTGAAATGTTGCCGAGATGATAAAAAATGTTGTACCTTTGCAGTTTAAACAGCCCGTGACAAGGCTACAGAACAATATAATCGATAATTATGGCAAAACAAGAAGAAGTTTTCAAGAAAATCGTGTCTCATGCCAAGGAGTATGGCTTTGTGTTCCCCTCAAGCGAGATTTATGACGGCCTTGGGGCAGTTTATGACTATGGCCAGAATGGTGTTGAGCTCAAGAATAACATCAAGCGTTACTGGTGGGAGGCGATGACGTTGCTGCATGAGAACATTGTGGGCATCGACAGTGCCATCTTTATGCATCCCATGATTTGGAAGGCATCGGGTCATGTGGATGCCTTTAACGACCCGTTGATTGACAATCGCGACAGCAAGAAGCGCTATCGTGCCGACGTGTTGATTGAGGATGAGATGGCAAAAATCGAGGAGAAGATAGACAAGGAGGTCGCTAAGGCCGCCAAGCGATTTGGCGACAAGTTTGACGAGGCCATGTTCCGTCAGACCAATCCCCGTGTGCTGGAGCATCAGGCCAAGCGCGACGAGTTGCACAGCCGCTATGAGAAGGCGATGAACGAGAACGACCTTGCCGAGCTCAAGCAGATTATCATGGACTATGAGATTGTTGACCCGGTGAGCGGTACTCGCAACTGGACCGACGTTCGTCAGTTCAACCTGATGTTCAAGACCCAGATGGGCAGCAGCAGCGACTCGACGATGGATGTGTATCTTCGTCCCGAGACGGCGCAGGGCATTTTTGTCAACTTCCTGAATGTCCAGAAGACTGGCCGCATGCGCATCCCGTTTGGCATTGCGCAGATTGGCAAGGCATTCCGCAACGAGATTGTTGCTCGCCAGTTCATCTTCCGCATGCGTGAGTTTGAGCAGATGGAGATGCAATTTTTTGTACGTCCAGGCGAGGAGCTCAAGTGGTTTGACTTCTGGCGTGAGACCCGTCTGCGCTGGCACAAGGCATTGGGGTTGGGTGACGAGAAGTATCGTTTCCACGACCACGAGAAGCTGGCGCACTATGCCAACGCAGCGACGGACATCGAGTTCCAGATGCCATTTGGTTTCAAGGAGGTTGAGGGCATCCACAGCCGTACCGACTTTGACTTGTCGCAGCATGCCAAGTTCTCGGGCAAGAAGATACAATACTTTGACCCCGAGTTGAACGAGAGCTACACACCATATGTCATCGAGACGTCCATCGGTGTTGACCGCATGTTCTTGTCGGTGCTGTGCAGCAGCTATGAGGAGCAGCAACTGGACGGCGGTGACACTCGCGTGGTGCTGCACCTGCCGCGTGCGCTGGCACCTGTCAAGTGTGCAGTGTTGCCCCTGGTCAAGAAGGATGGCCTGCCCGAGAAGGCTCATGAGATAATGAACCTGCTGAAGTTTGACTTTGCATGCCACTATGAGGACAAGGACAGCGTGGGCAAGCGCTATCGTCGCCAGGATGCCATTGGCACGCCCTATTGTGTGACTGTTGACGGTCAGACGCTGGAGGACAACACGGTGACGTTGCGCGACCGTGACACCATGCAGCAGCAGCGAGTGGCCATCGCCGACCTGCCCGCTGTCATCAGCCAGGAGTGCAGCTTGAACAACGTGTTGCGCAAGCTCATGTAGAGAGATAATTTTTCCACCACCATCACCAACAACACATCTGATATATTATTTTAATGAAGAAGTTTTTTTATATCATCATGATGGCTGCGTCGCTCACCGTGTTGCAGTCGTGTCTGGGAGACACCAAGTGGGATGAATACAAGGATTGGCGCAATGCCAATGATGAGTGGTATGCCCAGCAGCTTGCATCGGGACAATACACTCAGGTGGTTGCCTCGTGGGACAACTCGGCTCAGGTGCTGATGCGTTGGCACAACGACACCATGGCCACACGTGACAACCTCAAGCCACTCATTTCCTCGACGGTTGATGTGAAGTATCGTGGCCGTCTGTATGACAACACGGTGTTTGATTCGTCCTACACCAGGACGACACCAGCCGACAGCATCTTCCGTGTTCGTCTCAACAGCGGAGTGATTGAGGGCTGGATGATTGCATTGACTCACATGCACGTGGGAGACAGCTGTAGCGTCATCGTCCCCTATCAGCAGGGTTATGGCTCCAGTTCCACTGGTACGATAGACCCGTACAGTGTGTTGTTGTTTGACATCAAGCTGGTGGATATATACGGATACAAAACCAATTGATTTCTTGTAGCAAGAAAAGTGCGGGAGGCTCACCTGAATGGGGTGAATGCCTCCCGCACTGTGTTGCGAAATGCATGCTGGCGCATTAGGCCTCGGCGATGAGTTCAATCTCAACCATGGCACCCTTGGGCAGGTCACGCACAGCAAAGGCGCTGCGAGCGGGGTAGGGGGCTGAGAAGTACTCGGCATAGACCTCGTTCATGGGACCAAAATAGGCGATGTCGGCAAGCAAGACTGTTGTCTTGACAACGTTGCTCAGGTCGAGACCCTCGCTCTGCAAGATGGCACGGGCGTTCTCAAGGCTCTGCCGTGTCTGGTCCTTGACATCCCCCTCGGGAAATGCGCCCGTGGCGGGGTTGATGGGGAGTTGTCCTGATACAAAGACGATGTTGCCTGTGCGGATGGCCTGGCTGTAAGGCCCGATGGCTGCGGGAGCCTTGTCGGTGTTTAATGCTTTCATTTTTCTATTGTCAAGTGTTAAAGGTTAATGTTTTGTTGTTTGTTAACGGTGCAAAGGTAGTTTGAATTTTTGAGTTGGACAATATTTGTGCAATTAAAGTGAGATGGGAGGCCGTTGAAAAATGCAATGACACGTTTTCAACAAGGAAGGTGCCGTGATGAGTGAAAAAAGGAGGACCACTCATCTTGTGGGCATATTGTTGTCGTTGCTCAGCGAGCAATTTCTTGTGAAATGTGAGGTGTTTTTCACGAGAAAAAAGTGATGCTGGCAGGCTTGCCCCACATTTCTTGTCCCAATCGTTTCCATATATCGGACTAAAATTGTAACTTTGCGGCAATTTTAAAAATACAATTACAAGAGAGATGCTAAACGAGAAAATCGAGGCGCTGAAGGCGCAGCTGCAAGACCTCAAGGCCGAAAATGAGGAGGCACTGGAGGCATTGCGTATCAAATATCTGAGCAAGAAGGGCGAGGTGACAGCACTGTTCAACGAGTTTCGCAACGTGCCACCCGAGGAGAAACGTGTGCTGGGTCAAAAACTGAATGAACTCAAGACCCTTGCCACCGAGCGCATCAACACGTTGCGCGAGGCTGTGAAGGTGCAAGCCAAGGAGCAGAACAAGATAGACATCACGCGTCCGGCGTTTCCTGCTCATCTGGGCACGCGTCACCCGCTGTCGGTGGTTCGCAAGCAGATTATCGACATCTTTTCGCGCCTGGGGTTCACGTTGGCCGACGGTCCCGAGGTTGAGGATGACTGGCATGTGTTCAGCGCCCTCAACTTTGCAGCCGACCATCCTGCTCGTGACATGCAGGACACCTTCTTTGTTGAGCGCAATGCGAGCGACGTGACCCGCAACATCGTGTTGCGCAGTCACACGAGTTCGGTGCAGGTTCGCACGATGGAACGCCAGCAGCCGCCCATCCGCATCATCTGCCCTGGCCGGGTCTATCGCAACGAGGCCATCACCGCCCGTGCTCACTGCTTCTTTCACCAGATTGAGGGTTTGTACATCGACAAGGGTGTGACGTTTGCCGACCTCAAGCAAGTGTTGCTCTACTTTGCCCGCGAGCTGTTTGGCACCGACACACAGATAAGGTTGCGCCCCAGCTACTTCCCGTTCACCGAGCCCAGTGCCGAGATGGATGTGAGCTGCATGTTGTGCGGAGGCAGTGGTTGCGGTTTCTGCAAGCACACGGGTTGGGTCGAGATTTTGGGTTGCGGCATGGTTGACCCTGCTGTGCTGGAGGCTAGTGGCATCGACAGCACGGTGTACAGCGGCTATGCCTTTGGCCTGGGCATCGAGCGCATCACTAACCTGAAGTATATGGTCAAGGACTTGCGCATGTTCAGCGAAAACGACGTGCGTTTCCTTGACGAGTTCACGAGTGCCCATTGATGACCCTCAAGCAGCGTTATCAGGGTGTGCTGGAGCACTTTGCGGCCACACAACCAGATCCACAGACCGAGTTGTCCTACAGTGACCCCTTTGGGTTGCTGGTGGCGGTGATGCTATCGGCACAGTGCACCGACAAGCGCGTGAACATGGTGACACCAGCATTGATGCAGGCGTTCCCCACCGCATCGGCGATGGCAGCTGCCACACCTGACGAAATCTTGCCTTACATCAAGAGCGTGTCCTATCCCAACAGCAAGGCGGCCCACCTGCATGCCATGGCTCAATGTCTGGTGGAGCGGCATGGTGGCGCCGTGCCAGCCACAATGCAAGAGCTGACGGCACTGCCTGGTGTGGGACGCAAGACCGCCAATGTGGTGCTGGGCATCGTGTGGGGGCAACCCACCATTCCTGTTGATACCCATGTTTACCGTGTGGCGCATCGGCTGGGATTGTCCACGGGCAAGACCCCCGATGATGTGGAGCGCGACCTGAGTCGCCACATTCCCGCCGAGATGCGTTTCAAGGCTCACCACTGGATCTTGTTGCATGGGCGGTATGTGTGCAAGGCACAGCGGCCCTTGTGCTTGGAGTGCTCGTTGCAGCTGTGGTGCAAGCACTACAATTTGCAGCCATCGGGCAAATGACTGTGAAAAATTTGGTCAATTCGCCGTTTTTGTTTAATTTTGCCCCACTATAACAATCATGTTAACCTTGTGACGTTGCAGGTGCCTGCCCGCGACGTTGACAGACCACAAAGTGAGATGAAGATAGACAAGAGTGAGGCTCGCAACACGGGCATCCAGTTGCTCAAGTATGGTGTGATAGGTGTGTTGAACACGCTCATCACGCTGGTGACGTTCTATCTGCTGAACACTCGCCTGGGTCTGTCATACGGCATCAGTAACGTGGCGGGTTATATCCTGGGTGTAATTAACAGTTTTGTGTGGAACCGCAACTGGGTGTTCAAGACGCGCAACGACTTCAAGCGCGAGGCGTTGCTGTTTGTCGCTGGTTTCCTGATGTGCCTGGGCTTGCAGCTGTGCGTGAGCTGGCTGCTGCTTGAGGGGTTGGGTTGGAAGAACCTGCCCGACGACATCATCCCGTTCTTCCCGATGCGCAAGGCAGGTCAGAACATTGTGATGATTATCGCGATGGTAGCCTACACGCTGGCCAACTATGCTTACAACCGTTTTGTCACATTCCGTCAAGCGCCCGCATCGCGTTGACACGCTTTTATCGTCTGTCTCACTTGGGTGTGTTTAGGACTTGTCCCACCGCAATCACATTGAATGTGGTTGCGCGGTCGTCACGCGTTTTGTGGTGAGGCTTTTTTCATGCATGTGTGCTTCACTAGTTAGATGTGATGAAGTGTGAAATTAAACTTTTCAAGGGTGGGAAGGTCTAAAAATTTGGCGATATGAGAAAAGATTGCTAAATTTGCGGTTTGAAAAAGTGAAACATACTTACATTTAACTATTTAATAAAACTATCACAACAATGAAGAAGACATTATGCTTACTGTTGAGTGCCATGCTGATGCTTGGCATAACGGGCTGTGGTTCAATGAACAATGCTACCAAGGGCGGCTTGCTGGGTGGCGGCGGCGGTGCAGCCGTTGGTGCTGGCCTGGGTGCCTTGATTGGTAAGGGCAAGGGTGCTGCCATCGGTGGTGCTATTGGTGCTGTAGCAGGCGGTGTTGCCGGCACGCTGATTGGCAAGAAGATGGACAAGCAAGCTCGTGAGATTGCTCAGATTAGTGGTGCACAGGTGGACACTTGCACCGATGTGAACGGTTATGAGGCTATCAAGGTGACGTTTGATAATGGCATCCTGTTTGGTTTCAACCAGACAAACCTGAGTGAGAGTGCCAAGGCTTCGCTCAACGAGTTTGCAACCTCGTTGATTAACAATCCGCAGACCGACGTGCAGATTTATGGTCACACCGACAATGTGGGCACACGTGCCGCTAACGAGAAGGTGTCAACCGAACGTGCTTCGGTTGTCAAGAACTACTTGACGGGCGCTGGTGTTCCCACGAGCCGTTTGAGCAGCCAGGGTCTGGCCTATGACTATCCTGTTGCTAGCAATGACACCGAGGCAGGACGTGCTCAGAACCGCCGCGTTGAGATTTACATCACTGCCAATGAGCAGATGATTGAAGCCGCGCAGAACGGTACGCTGAAGTAATCACCGTTTTCTGTTTTCACTACAACAAGTGCCCGTTGCTGACTTGCAGCAGCGGGCAATTGTTGTATAGTGGTAGTAAAATTTCTCGTGGGGGATGATAAAATGCCCTGCAGGTGTGGTGGCTTCCTGATGGTGTCCCATTCCCGACTTGTGCATTAACTTGTTGTGGGCGAGTGCCCTTCCTGACTAACACATCAACGCCGACACATCATTGTGATGCGCCGGCGCAATTATATCGTGATGGGTCGTCAACAAGTGTGTAGTGTGTTGACGCTGTGGTTGTCGATGGATGTGCTGTCGAGAAGGGTTTATTTCTTCTTCTTGCGGTCTCCGTAGCGGCTGAGGAACTTGTCCACGCGACCTGCGGTGTCCACCAGCTTCTGCTTGCCGGTGAAGAAGGGGTGCGAGGTGTTGGTAATCTCAAGCTTCACCAGGGGATAGGTCTTGCCGTCCACTTCGATGGTCTCCTTGCTGTTGACGGTAGAGCGTGTGATGAAAATCTCATCGTTCGACATGTCCTTGAACACGACGTCGCGATAGTTGCTGGGATGGATATCTTTCTTCATCTTCTTGTTTTATTGTTTGCGTTAAACTTGTTGCTAATACACTCTGTGAGATGTTGGTAAGTCATCTCGTGGTTGTAATGGCGTGCAAAGGTACAAATAGTTTTTGAATGCAAAAAATAATTTAAACATTTTTTTGGTTTTCGGCGGCGTTTGTGTGATTTTGCGGCTTTTGTCCATGCTGTTTTGATGCCATTCATGATGTCACTTGCAACCTTTGCATGGGTCAAGATGTCGTCGGTGTTACCGTTATTAATGAGTGAAAAATGCACGTTTGTGGCAGGGGATGATGGGTGGATGGCTTTTTTTGTGTAATTTTGCAGCCATGAATGATAACAACCATCAGGCAACCATATTGAGTATCGAGACCTCGACCGAGGTCTGCTCGGTGGCACTGACCAGTGGCGGTCAGGTGCTGGAGCATCATGAGAACTATGATGGCAAGACACATTCCACGTTGTTGAGCCAGTATGTGCAGCAATTGTTGCAGTATGCGCGTAGCCGTGAGCTGCCCATCGATGCCGTTGCGGTGAGCATGGGGCCTGGCTCTTACACAGGATTGCGCATCGGTCTGAGTGAGGCCAAGGGGTTGGCCTTTGGGCTAGACGTGCCACTGATTGGGGTGAACACGTTGCAATTGCTCACGGTGAGCACGATGTTCAACCACTTCATTGACGAGGACGATGTGCTGTATGTGCCGATGTTGGATGCGCGTCGCATGGAGGTATATACGGCAGTTTATGATGCTGGCTTGAATGCCATCGAGGAGCCGCATGCTCTCATCCTTGGCGAGACGTCGCTGGACGACCTGCTGTCGCAGGGTCACACGCTCATTGTGATGGGCAATGGCAGTGACAAGGCTCGTGGTGTGTTGCCGGCTGTACCTCAGGTGCGTTTCATCGCAGGCATCAAGCCTGTCGCTCTTGACATGATGGCGCTTGCCGAGAAGGCATGGCGGGAGCGCGACTTCATCGATGTGGCCTATAGCACCCCTCTCTATCTCAAGGAATTTCAAGCTACTCGTCCTCGCAATCCGTTGTTGGACCTGTGAGTGACGGACCCAGGAACAGACTGGGCAACATGTCCGTCTTGCAAGGCTGCGTTTTATCGGGATAAAATTTGCGATGGGATGATGTGTGGATGTCAGTAAGGGCGGATTTTGTGTTGCCCAAGGCTTGAAATGTTGTTTTGTGCGTTGCCTTTTTGGGTGTGTCGAAAATTTGTAGTAATTTTGCGCAATTATGCTAACCTATAACTCACAACTCAAGAAACTGGTGTTGCCTGAGTATGGCCGCAACATCCAGCAGATGGTGGACCACTGCCTCACGATTGAGGACCGCACTGAGCGTACCCGCTGTGCTTACACCATCGTTCAACACATGGCCAATCTGTTTCCCCAGCTGCGTGCCGAGACCGACTATCAGCACAAGTTGTGGGACCATCTGGCCATCATGAGTGACTTCAAGCTTGACATCGATTACCCCTATGATGATATCATCTGTGAGGAGAACCTGGAGACGCGTCCCGAGGCCATCCACTATGAGCTGGAGCCGATAGCCTATCGCCACTATGGCAAGTTGATTGAGCGCATGATAGCGCGTGCTGCTCAGTATCCCGAGGGCGAGGAGCGAGAGGCACTGTCGATGTTGCTTGCCAACCACATGAAAAAGCTCATCTATCAGATAAACAACGAGGACATCGATGATGCCAAGATATTCAAGGATTTGGCACACTACAGCCATGGCGTGTTGCGTCTGGATGCCTCAACCCACCGTCTGCATGAGTATCAGGTTATCAGGCCTGTTCAGCCCGTTGGCAAGAAAAAGAAGAAGAAATAACCCGTTTCTCATTGTTGCACATCCATGATAAGGCGTGATGAACTGATACTGATAGGGCACTACAACAAGACGCACGGCGTTGGCGGCGAGATTGTCGCGACGTTGTCGGTTGACGTGTCCCAGTTGTCGTGCCTGATAAGCGACATGGATGGTATCATGGTGCCTTTTTTTGTCACTGGTTGCCGCCAGCGTTCGACCAGCAGTGTGCTACTCACGCTAGACGGTGTCACTAGCCAACAAGAGGCTATGGTGATGGTCAACCGTGAGATTTATGCCCTCAAGCGCGACTACATGCCACTTGTTGCCGGCAGTGGAGATGGTGCCGATGAGACAGATGGTGACTATCCGCTGGATTACTTCATTGGCTATGAGTTGCGTGACAGTGATGGCAGCGTGGTGGGCGTGATTACTGATGTGAACGATGACACCGACAACGCCTTGTTCATGGTGGGCGACATCATGGTGCCCGCCAGTGATGACCTGATTGTGGAGTTTGACACCGACCGGCGCGTGATGGTGATGGACTTGCCCACGGGTCTGATGGAATTGAACCAATAATGACAACCCCAACAGATGAAACTAATGACTAGACAATATGTTCGCCTGATAACAGCGATGGTGGTGCTGTTGACACTGCTGGCTTGTCCCACAATGGGCCAGGCTAGCAACCCTCAGCCCGACATCTATGAACTGTCGCTTGATGACAATCTGGTGACTCCCAAGATTAAAAACAGCAAGCATGCCGCTAGGGTGCAGGAATATCAGTATGACATGGCTGTGGGTCTCAAGAAGCAGAACTATGACGTGGAAATCATGCGTGATGATGAGGTTATCGTCATCACTATCCCTGCCAGTCAGCTGTTTGCACCTAACGACACGGCACTCACTCAACTGGGACAGACGTTGCTCAAACCGCTGATGCGGTTGCTCAAGAATCCGGGTTTCTACAAGATGTTGCTGGTGATGCACAGCGACAACACGGGCAGCACCGCCTATACGCTCAACCTCACGCGCCAGCGTGTTAATGCGGTGTATGACTGGATTGACGCGAACGCCAGCGTCGAGTATGTCGTCCCCTATGCCTTGGGCGAGACTGACCCCATCGTGGACAACAATTCGGTGGATAATCGCAAGCGTAACCGTCGCCTGGAGATTTATCTCGTTCCCGAGGAGACCATGCTGCAACAGGCCAAAAAGGGTAAGGTGAATATCGCCCTGAAGAACAAATAACGAAATCAACAACACAACGATAAAAACAACAGAGACAACACAATGGCAAAAGAGCTTAAAAATTTAACAAAGCGAGCCGATAATTACTCGCAGTGGTACAACGAACTGGTGGTAAAGGCAGACCTTGCCGAGCAGTCGGCAGTGCGCGGCTGCATGGTCATCAAGCCTTACGGCTATGCTATCTGGGAGAAGATGCAACGCCAGCTTGACGATATGTTCAAGGCAACAGGTGTGCAGAATGCTTATTTCCCCCTGCTCATTCCCAAGTCCTTCATGAGTCGTGAAGCCGACCATGTGGAAGGATTTGCCAAGGAGTGTGCCGTGGTGACACATTATCGCCTGATGAATGACCCCGATGGAAAGGGTGTGGTCGTGGACCCGTCGGCACGACTGGAGGAGGAACTCATCATCCGTCCCACCAGCGAGACCATCATCTGGAACACTTATCGCAACTGGATTAACAGCTATCGCGACCTGCCGTTGCTCATCAACCAGTGGTGCAACGTGTTCCGTTGGGAGATGCGCACACGTTTGTTCTTGCGCACTGCCGAGTTTTTGTGGCAGGAGGGGCACACAGCCCATGCCACTCGCGAGGAGGCACAAGCCAAGGCTATTGAGATGCTCAACGTGTATGCCGACTTTGCCGAGCAGCACATGGCACTGCCTGTCATCAAGGGTGTCAAGACTGCTAACGAGCGTTTTGCTGGAGCCCTTGAGACCTATACCATTGAGGCTATGATGCAGGACGGAAAGGCATTGCAGAGTGGCACGAGCCACTTCCTGGGTCAGAATTTTGCCAAGGCATTTGATGTCAAGTTTATTAATAAGGAGAACCAGCTCGATTATGTGTGGGCTACATCCTGGGGCGTGTCCACACGTCTGATGGGGGCTCTCATCATGACTCACAGTGATGACAATGGTCTGGTGCTGCCGCCGCATCTGGCACCCATTCAGGTTGTCATTGTGCCCGTTTACAAGAGCATGGAGCAACTTGAACAGGTCAACCGCGTGGTTGAGCCCATCGTTAACAACCTGCGTGGCATGGGCATCAGTGTCAAGTATGACAATGCTGACAACAAGCGGCCGGGCTTCAAGTTCGCCGACTATGAGCTCAAGGGTGTGCCCGTGCGTCTGGTGCTGGGAGCACGTGACATCGAGGCTGGCACCGTCGAGGTGATGCGCCGTGACACGTTGGAGAAGAGCAGCGAGCAACTGGCGGGCATCGAGCAACATGTCAAGCAGTTGCTTGATGAAATCCAGCAGGGCATCTATGACAAGGCATTGCGTCATCGTCAGGAGATGACCTACAAGGTGGACACGTGGGAGGAGTTCAAGGCTCAGATTGAGCAGGGTGGTTTCATTCTCGCTCACTGGGACGGTACCAGCGAGACCGAGGAGAAAATCAAGGAAGAGACCAAGGCTACCATCCGCTGCATTCCCATGGATGGCGATGATGAGCCAGGCAAGTGCATCTACACAGGCAAGCCTAGTGCCCGCCGTGTGATTTTTGCCCGCAACTATTAAAAAACTCAGGCCTTTTAATCACATTTGTTAAAGAACGGGAGCCAGCGAAGTCACACTTTTCGCTGGCTTTCATTGTCATGTGACGATGTGGGTTCCTCTTGTTATTAGGGTGAAGTGTTATCGCCTGTGTGCACTGGGTCTTAGGAAATTAACTGGTGTGGAAATTTAGCAGAAAATGTGGAGATGAAAATGTGAAAGGAACCATTGTGCTTGGCGTTGTTAATTTGGCTCAGATTAACGTGAGAAGGTGGGTGAGCAACATTGATTACTGTCGTCACAATGGCATGAAAAAATCATGTGCCAACCGCTATATGGCTGGCACATGACTTCAATATCTTGTACGTTAATGCGAGTGATTTTACTCCTCTGCCTTGGGTTCCTCGGTTGCGGGGGCTTCGGGCTCGGTTGCCTTGGGCTCCTCGGCTTTCTTTTCGGCCTTAGCAGTCTTCTTGTCATCCTTCTCGCTCTTCTCGAGTTGAGCCTTGAGGGCTGCCAGCGGAGTTACATCACCCAGCAGGGTCTTCTCGACGGGAGATGTTGCCTTGGGTTCCTCGGCGGGCTTGTTCTTCTCGGCCTGGCGGCGGGCCTTGCGGGCCTCGTTGCGCTGCTCGTCCTCAAAGATGCGGCTGTGCGACAGGATGATGTGCTTGCTGTCCTTGTTGAAGTCGATGACCTTGAACATCAGGGTCTCGCCTTGCTTGGCAGGCGTGCCGTCTTCCTTGACCAGATGCTTGGGAGTAGCAAATCCCTCAACATCATAGGGTGCCAGCGTGATTTGTCCACCGCGCTCGGTGAGCTCGCTGATGGTACCCTCGTGGATGCTGCCACGGGTGAAGATGGTCTCGTAGGTGTCCCAGGGGTTCTCTTCCAGCTGCTTGTGACCCAGGCTCAAGCGGCGGTTCTCCTTGTCGATGTCCAGAACAACAACGTCGATGGGCTCGTCAACCTTGGTGAACTCGCTCGGGTGTTTGATTTTCTTTGTCCATGACAGGTCGCTGATGTGAATCAGTCCCTCAACGCCCTCTTCAAGCTCAACAAAGATGCCAAAGTTGGTGAAGTTGCGCACCTTGGCAGTGTGCTTTGAACCAACAGGATATTTAGTCTCGATGGTGTCCCATGGGTCATTGGTGAGTTGCTTCACGCCCAGTGACATCTTGCGGTCCTCGCGGTCCAGAGCCAGGATAACGGCCTCAACCTCGTCGCCCACCTTCATGAAGTCCTGTGCGGGACGCAGGCGCTGTGACCAGCTCATCTCGCTCACGTGAATCAGTCCCTCAACACCAGGAGCTACCTCAACAAATGCACCATAGTCGTACATCACGACTACCTTGCCCTTGATGTGGTCGCCCACCTTGAGGTTGGGATCCAGAGCATCCCATGGATGCGGTTGCAGTTGCTTCAGACCCAGAGCGATGCGGTTCTTCTCCTCGTTGAAGTCCAGGATAACCACGTTCAGCTTCTGGCCAGGTTCCACGATGTCGGCGGGGTTGTTGACGCGACCCCACGACAGGTCGGTGATGTGAATCAGACCGTCCACGCCACCCAGGTCGATGAACACGCCATAGCTGGTGATGTTCTTCACGATGCCTTCCAGCACCTGACCCTTCTCCAGCTTGGACATGATTTCCTTGCGCTGCTCTTCCAGCTCGGCCTCTACCAGAGCCTTGTGTGACACCACAACGTTCTTGAAGTCCTGATTGATTTTCACAATCTTGAACTCCATCGTCTTGTCAACATACTCATCATAGTCACGGATGGGACGTACATCAATCTGTGAACCAGGCAAGAAAGCCTCGATGCCAAACACATCGACAATCATGCCACCCTTGGTACGGCACTTGATGTAACCCTTGATGACCTCGTCTTTTTCAAGCGCTTCATTAACGCGATCCCAGCTCTTGGCTGCACGTGCCTTGCGGTGTGACAGCACCAGCTGACCCTTCTTGTCTTCACGGCTCTCGACAAAGACTTCCACCTTGTCGCCAACCTTCAGGTCGGGGTTGTAACGGAACTCGCTAATGGGAATGATGCCGTCCGACTTAGCGCCGATGTTAACCACCACCTCGCGCTTGTTGATCGAGATGACGGTACCCTCGGCCACTTCCTGCTCCTTGAAGGCATTCAGGCTCTTGTCGTAGGTTTTTTCCAGTTCTTCAAACGATTTCTCACGCTTGGTCTCGCCTTTCTCATAGGCATCCCAATCGAAATCGGCAATCGGAGAATTTTTTAATTCTTCGCTCATTAGATTTTTTTTAAATAGTAAAACACGTTAATTTACACAGCTTTGCGCAATGTTTGCGGCAAAACACGGGTGCAAAGGTACTCAAAATAATTGAAACACAGCACTTCTAGACCGTTTTTTTTCAAAAAAACTCAACTCAAACAAGTCTGCTGCGTGATACATTCAAAATTTCGATTTAAAGGGAATAAAATGGCAACATTTCCTATCAGAATCGGTCAAAAATCAATTTTTTTTAAAATAAATCGCATTTTTCTTGTCAAAAAATTGCACAGACCAAAAAATGGGTGTACCTTTGCACTCGGAGATAGATTAAGTTTAGATCAGTTTTGTGGTAAGACAGAGTCTGCTTACCGTGGAGAATGAAGGCTTATGTGAATGAGCCCGCATTTGCAAGTGAAGGCATGAAATCAAGCGGTT
>Ga0181612_171062_pt1 | contig 15364 bp, 12 predicted proteins | sample HoacroProtozoa21_FD_119630 | JGI IMG/M metagenome (GOLD analysis project Ga0181612, IMG submission 119630) | Hoatzin crop microbial communities from Cojedes, Venezuel. Combined Assembly of Gp0051906, Gp0051904, Gp0051908 | reverse complement strand
TATTCAGTAAAATTCTATGACCAACAACATTTCAAATCTAAATGTTTTGCACTATGGGCTATGGCATGGATGGTAAGCGGGTATGAAACAGGCCCTGGACAGAACAATCTAGCAGTTCTTCTTACCCTTAGAGATCTCTACTGTTTGGGATGCAATTCATTGGTTTAAGGGTGCTAAATCCTTCTTCTCTTCCAATGGATAATCAGAGGGAAGCTCAAAAGATTGAATCAAAGCAGGGGTCAGTGTTGGCCCCAGCGGATCCTTCAGGAAAGCATCCCTATTCTGGCAATGTACTTTGGATGTGTTAAGTCAAGGGACTTAGCACATAAAGAAAAACACATGCTTAAATACTTTCCTGAAATGAAGTCTGAAGCTGGAACTAATTCTGTTCAGCTGCATGTTAGTTGCTCCCTATACAGCTTTTGCAAAGACTGATGGAAAACAATAGACATTAAATCAGTGTTGCAGCCTAGGTGGATGCAGGTGTTTCACTGTATGGGGCTTCCTCTTCTATCTTGGTAGAACGATGGGAATGAAGTAAACAAACCAACACAGCCTGAAAACTATGTGTGCAGTGGCCTTGGACAAGGCTGAGTCTTTTGTGTTGCAGATCCTGAGAATGATTCTTAGCGTCCTGTGCAGACCCGAAAAAAACACAAAAGTTTTCAGGACCATTTGGAACCTTCCTCTTCTCTTCCAGAGAGCTCTTCCTACACATTCCACTGCTGAGGTCACTCAAGATCCAGTCAGTTATTGCTGGGGGTCCAGCTAACCATGTTCACCCTTTTCTCACTCACTCCTGCAACTTTTACATGAACACAGTTATAATTCACAGGACCCTACATGCTCAAGAGCATAGTCTAGAAGAGACTACAGCATCACCCGCCAGTCCTCCCCACTATCACAGGCCATTTTCATGTAACTCCATGCATGAGCACATCAAACTCAGTTTTAAAACTGATGAACTGAGGTGAACTCATTGACTTACTCTGCTGCCAGGCCGTTCAAGGACCTTATGCATTTGACAATCTGAAATTATCTTCTTGCTTGGATGCAAACCAGAATTTACCCTCAAACATGTATTGGCGAGCAAGTGCCCCATGTGTTAGTCAGGCACAGAAAGGCATTTCCATTTTACTTCCTAGTTCTTGAAAACTTTGGTACTTTATTGGACTTTGGTGACTTAAAAAATGAAAGTAGATGGACTGCCTGGTGTCCACATCTTTTCAGGAAGGATGGTCCCCACACATGGAAATACCATGTGTCTGTTAAGTCGATGAGAGACACTAGCATAAAGTGGGCTGTCAATGAAGTCAGAGAGAAACTGGGCTGTTTGAAAGACAGGGCTGCACCAGCTATATCAAGAACATTGAATGCTTGGGGAAGACAGGCATGAAAAATTTTGGCTGGTTGTGACAGTCTCTCCGCCCTTTTAGCTGCATTTTCTAGATATTCAGAGAATTCAGGATCCAGCAAATTACTCAATCCACTGTCATCCAGTCAGGGAGCAGACTGTTAAGGACCGTAGATCAGTCATGCAGCCCAAGAGAAGACAAAAGACTACATGTAACAGTGAGTCCATGAACATTGAAAGACTGAATGATCTTTTCCCTAAACAGTTGCTGAATAGACCCAACTAACAAATGAACTGGTGGGCACTACAATATACTTGTCTTCGACTTGGAAACCAGAAGAGAGACTGAACTGATAAATTACTGGCTATTCATATTTTAGCCAGCACATTTGATGGTCTAAAGAACTAATGAATCCCTTAATGGTTGTCATTTCTCACAGTCCTCCACCTGCAGTAATTCTTTTCAATCTTGAATGCATCAGGGACCGTAAATCTGTTTGAAACTCTTCACAGTGAAAGACATTCATTATAAGGAATGAATTCATCTTAAACAATCTTAAAAATGCATTAAACAAATGACACCAAACAGTGGCCCAAGGATCATCTACAGCCTCGATGTTAAGGAAAAAAAAAAATCTCTTTCCATAATGATATATTAAACTGTGCTAAAAAAATTCCCATGTCTGGTTCTCTAATTGAGGAAGTAGGGTGATAACAACAATAGTAAATTTAATGGAAATCACTGCTGCCTTTTGTATAAAACTACAGGTTCCTGCAATGGCCATGCTAACATAAACTGCCTGGCTTCAGTAAATTGCATCAGGCAAGGCTATTTGAGTATCTGCCCTATGACATGAATTCTCACTGGCTACAGTATAAATGGCACCTGTTTGTGCAAGGGATGAATAATCCCACCACGCCAGCAGCCAGCTGGAATGTGTTTTGCAATTCCTAGACACCTGGTGCGAAGTGAAGTCAACAAATAACAGTTACTGCTTTAATTATCTGTGTTGCAGATGGATTTAAGAGAAATCCCTTCATACCTTTTTTGTCGTGGTGATGTTTAACTACTAGTGACAACACTGGCTAGTACTGCTCACAAAGTAACAAGTAATCAGTTGCAAGCAGTTCTCAGGGAAAAACAGATTTATATTCCTCAAAATTAACTCTCATATCAGAGCAATCAGCAGGATTTCAGAAATCCTTCCCATTGGAAAGGGGACAAATAAAAAAAAAAAACAACCATCAAGAATTACATTGCTTCACTGATAACTTTAAGATGAATGTGTTTGCAAACTGCTGCCTTTTTTGTTTGTTTGGGTTTTTTTTTTTTTTGTTACAATACTTGTCAGAGAAACAATTTTGACTAGTTCAAACTTTGGTTTCCACATGTGGCTTATCATTGCTATGCCAATGGAGCAAATGTCATTTCAGTTAATTTTGCCAATGCTGTGAGATCCCTTGCTGACAGAAGACCCTCTGCAGTCAGAGTGGAAAACCCACACCTCCCAGAGCTGCTACATTGTGGAGTGCACTCATGTTTGTGTTTACCAGCTGGGAGTCCTCTGAGGACTCAACACTGGCCCTATAAAGGTGACAGAAAGCTTTCTATGCACCTAATGTGTGGATGGAGACATGCAAACATATGGGCAGCTTTTAAGGGTGAGCAGGGCTGATTAAAGCCACATTCTTCTTACTTTTGGGATTACTCAAGGAAAAGGGAGAAGAACAAGCATTGCTCCTTAGTGGTATTAGCAGAGCAGGTATTTAGAACAGTTCATCACTTTGGAAGAGTGGAGAGATTGCACCGCTGATCTTGGTGAGAGGCAAGACCTTCACACTATGCATTGGGAGCTAAACCCCAGGCTGTAGCAGTATGGTATGATACAGATATGAGACTGTTCAGCTTACCTGCTCAGAGGTTTTATAGAAGGCCACCGAGGCATTGACAAGTTTAAGCCTGTCCTCCATCTTCAGCATCAGCTGCTGCCAGTGCAGGGCCACCTTTTCGGCACACTCTCTGATAGCATCGGCATCGTAATGCCCAGCCTGCAGCAACACTTCAGCTTTCTGCTGGACCTGCAGGGCACTCTGGTGTGTCTTCTGTAAGGAAGTGGCATGAAAGAGGGACTGTGTATGAGGGGAGGAAAGAGAGGTTGTATAGATGTGCCAGATGTATGGTAGAAAGGTGAAGCAAGGTGTGAGCATGGAGATGCGAGAGAATGAAACATTTTCAGAGTTATGTTCAGTTAATTATCTGCAAAACATTTTAGTGTCAATTATGCATACACATTTGGAACATATTGTTAAAGCTCAGGACAAGCAAGCACTGGGTAAGATGGGTTAGCTCCACCGATCAGTTACTGCCCCTTGGGCAACAACGTGGGGTGGGTTCCCAGCACTTCCTTTTTGACAGCCCCAATACAGGCAGCTGTTGTTCTGAGCTCCCACCCAGCCTGTACTCAGTGCTGACTACATCCCACACAATCTGCAGACACAAACACCAAACAGCTGGGAAACTATGGGCCTAATCACCCTAATTTGACTCTTGCCAGGCAGTTTGCTGGCATCAGCAGCTTTACTCATGTGCGTAATTGTCCTGTCTGCAGAATACAAAACTTCAACTCCAGAAGACATGAAGATGCCTTACTAAATGGCATGAACTATATCACAAATATCAGCCCCTCAAAATATATTTCTGAACGCCAGTTCACTCGTATTAGAGCTACACTAGGCTACCCTTAAGGGCAGAGCTGAGTGAAGTCAAGCCAATTTCTCCACTGTTCCCCAATTTACTCAGTAGCCACTTTCTAGGCAGGACTGAATCATCTGCCCTATTCCTCACCCTACACCAGCTCCTCTCAGAGTAACCAAGTGTTGGTTACACCTTCCTCTGTGGGTCGCCGAGAGGAAAATAGGCCCTGGCCCTTCACAGCCTCCTGAGTAACTGCATTCAAGCACGGTTTAGTCCAGTATTTGATTTTAATCTTCTGAACAGAAGCCCTAAAATCTCCCAAAGACTCCTCTGTTCTGCATCCCGTTTGTAACTGCTGCTGACAAATTCTCATGTGATACTTTTATGAACTAATCCTTGAAGATGGAAAGAAGCATGAAATCATCTGGTAATACACTGATGAATAATGCAATGTAGAGAAATCTATTAGCAAAAAAAGGACTAATACTTGGCAGAAACATTTAGGAAGATGTTCAAGAACAACTGGTTAAATGTAATATCCAGCTGCTTTACTGATGTTAGAGTTGTAGTACTTGTTTTAAATAGACTTTAAAGGATTTCAACTGAAAATCAATTCCACATCTAGAATGCCTTTAGAGAACAGTCTGCTCTTTGTGCTTTCATGATCTCTTCCCCATATTGAGCTTTAAACACTTTAAATATTTAATCTAGTTTTTTCTCCCATTGAAAACTTGTTTTCTCTTTACTGTGGCATAACCCTCTTCTCCCTCTGTGATTTGCATTTATCACCAAATATGAGTGCTTCCCCAATGGCAGCAAGCTGTGATAACACAGCCGGTGAGTGTCTTGTTCCCCACGGCCATCTGGTGATGGCAGCCAAGATGTGGTCAGCACAGCTTGGTACCAGCCAGCTCATACAGAATTGATAGAAAACTTCTTCCTTTTCCCTTACGAGCTGCAACAGCTGCTCCTTCCCTTGTCTGAGTGGAGCTGGATCAAAATAGGTCATTAGCTGAGATTTAAACTCTATACTCACTAGCAACACAGTAATGTATACTGACTTATTTAAAGTTTATCAGAAGACATAAAGACACTCCCCACCCCCCCAGTCAGGCATCTCCTCAAATATCTATTATGGAAATATTATTTTCATAGTTTAAAGTTTGGTTTAGTTTTGGTTATTTTCAAATAGATACAAGCCAGAGAAAGTGATTTTCCAGCTTGCTCTTTGTTCTGTGAAAATCTAACAATTACCATAATCTGGGAAGCATGTACACCTTGTCAAGCAGCAACAGGAGAAAGCCCCTTTCTCGCAACTGGAGTGAGCACAGCCTGTGAATGTGGGGTTCATAATGGCAAAGATGTATAGAGTACTGAGCTGAACTATGAGTCTTGTAATGCCCTACTCAGAGGAGTCCACAGCCCTCCACTACCTTCTCATCCAAAGGAAAGTAGCTCAGAGGAGGTGCCATTCCTCCTGCTGTGTCCTGGCCTTGTGAGTGAGCTAAATGAGTTGGCTCACAATTAGTTTTCCAGGGCCAGGTCAAAGATGTGTCACTCCAGGACAAGCAGGGGCAAAAGGTCAGTTCAGCAGACAATTCTTAAATATTGAGAACGTGGGTTTGAATTAATGTCTCTGCTGTCAACAAAAGGAGAGTTGAATGAAACAAAGATTTCATGTGAGAACATTATCCACTAACAAAGATATTCATAAATGAATGCTGCAAAATGATCTGCAAATCATGGATGTGGGAAGAAACTGACTTAACAAAATTTTCACATTTTCAGATCATTTTGTGAATTTTAATATTCTTACTTTTTTACCCAAGAAACTATCAGGAGATGCGTGAGTGTCATTTTCATGAATGGAAAGGCTGATACCTGACAGCAGATGAATTAGCTGCAGTGATAAATAACTGATTTCACAATTAATGTTTGGCTGCATTACAAGTTTAACAATGAAGTTGATTTTCTCAAGTTTTTATTCCTTCCTTTCCTTCAAGCAAGAAACAATTGATGCTGAAGAGATAACCTTTTGTATGATGTTCACCTGGGAAGGAGAAACAAAGTTAACTTATTCATGTTACCTCTATGGCCAGCTGAAACTGCTCATGCTCCCGCTGGAGCTGCTCAGCTTCAGAGAGAGAGCTTGCATTGACAAGGCTTGCATTCAGCATTGATTCACCATTCCTGATCCAGCCAAGCACCTGTAAAGAAAGGATTTGCTTACGGAAAGGTTGCTTCAGTACACAGGTTTATGTAGTCACCAATCACAAAATGCTTCAGCCTGGCTAACGAAAAGGTACTTTGCCCAGTGTGGACTCAGGCTGAATCAGTGAACATAAAGAAATCCTAGGATGGGGACTTAATGACATACATTTTTAGAGGGCAAAGATCTTATTGAAGAAGTTTTTGCTCGAAGAATTAAACTCTCAAAGTATTTATATGGATATTTGGATAGCAAAGAGCTTTCATTTCCAAGGTATGATCACAAAAATGAATGTTCCCCTATGCAAACACCCCAGGGCAAAACCACAAAGCGTAATGAGGGAGACCTGAAATTAAACATAAAGATCTCTCTCAAATTTCCAGCTGGAATCATGGACCTTGCAACTCCTTTCTGCGCCACTTGCCTGCTTTTCTTTCACACAAAAGTCAGAGCTGAGGGGTTAGGAGGGAGAGGACACAGTTAGCTTCCTCTGACATGGAGTAATGATGCAGTTGGGGTTTCCACCTGCATGCAGAGCTAGGAACAAATCCCAGGTTTAGCATTTTATATCTAGTCAAGCAGGTTTACTTCAAGGATATTCAGATTATTGGCAGACACGCAACCCATGCTGTAATGACAGCAGAATCAAATCCTAAATATACATAATTAATCCATCAAGCTTGTATTTATTCATTTAAGCAGCAACATTTTCTGCTTTTTAAGACATATGTTTGGAAAATTAGCACCCAGAACACACGTACAAGTTCTTTGCTATATTGTCTCAAAGCCTATTTGCTACCTGTGTGGGTGTCAAATTATTCCAATAAAGCCAGAAAGTTGCTGAATCCAATTCCCAGATGCACAGGAAATCCTGACTACCCAATCACTGCCCTAAATTTAGCTCGTGATTTACAAAGCTCCAAAATTGACTTTTGCTGCAATATTCTACACAGCGATTTCCCTTTGGTGCAATCATTTTCACCAAGTGATCCATTAAATTGTCTGAAAGAAATAGGGATTTTCTGTTTCAGTTTTTATCCCTACATTGTGCATCACCCTAGTTACAGCCATTCAGTTCCCTGTAGGGCAGGAAGATGAGTTTTACCTAGGAGAAAGAAAGGGGAGCGATCTACACATGTAGCTGACCCTAATTTGTGGATAATTACATTCTGCTCAGTACAACAGTGTGGAAGATTTAATTTGTCAGTTTTCTTTCTTTCATCAGCAGGTGTTATTCCTGTGGGAAATGTAACAAAGATTTAAAGGAAAAGAAATCGGGTTATCACATGGCAATCTTTTTGGCTGGCATTTTCTATAATCCATCAGACAAGAAAGCTACATTATTACCAACTACATGGTACCAAAAGCTGAAGTTAACCAAAGGATCAGTGTCACTGAGAAAGACTCGAAGTGATGAGATCACAAAGCAAGACACGCTTTCACGTTTTATACACTGTGATATATCCCGGCTTGGGGCACTTTCGAGTGCAGAAAGTACTGAGTATGTACACTAACACTGCGGCAACTTTTTTAAAATATTTTTTTCGTTTTTTAAATGATACAATCAGGGTGTGACAGTTGCAAATGTCAGTTAAACAACACAAAACAGGGCACTTCCCTCTTGGGAATGGATTTTGTTTGAGCTAAAATTTTCAAAACCTGCCACAGATTTTGATGCATATTTCATACAAATATCCGACTCTCTAAATAGCAAAAAAATCACTGGAAACCCCAGTCTTAGCAACTCGATTAGTGAAAAGCTAGCAGCAACAAGGCTGAGCAAGGAGGAAGAGGCACCATGCAACTGAAAGCAGCCAGGTTTCCTCCAGTGTTAAAGATACACGCGCACCCCTCTGTACATCTGTCTTGCTGCCTCAAAGTTTACCATGTACAGCGGTTCCGCCCAAGCACTGATGGGCTACATCTCCTCAGCAATGCTTACAGCACTCTCTCTTCTTGACCAAGGCTGCTGCCAGCCCCGAGTTGTGTCCCCCTCTCCCTCGCCCAGAGTGTGGGTTCCGGCATTTACTGCACTCCCCCTTCCAGGCCCAGTGAGCACCCAAGCACTAGCAAGTTTTGCTTGAAAGAACTTAAGTAATGACCCCATTCTGCTTCCAAAAGTCGAACACTTAAATGTCTGGGCCTTCTCTGGAGTTGCATCAGCTTTTTCCATAGTAATGTTTTTCTCTTAGGTTTTACTTTCCCCTCTTCTTTTCTGCGTGTGTCGTTTACATACAGTAAGAAAAAATTTAATTTGCATATCCAAAGCTTCTTAAGCCTAAGTGCAAAAACCAGTCACCTGCAGAGCCCTTCATAGTGTCACTAATTTGGAAGTAGACTGTGAAATGTTTGGAAGAGAGTATTTACACATTTGTATCTGGTTTACAAGATCTGCTCACAAATTGACTCGTATTTCTATGGTGCTTACTACCTTTTCATTAAAATATGTATAGAAGAGCTGCTAATAGAGGATGAAGACACTTCTCCAATCATTTCCTGCATTAATAGCTTCACCATCATCTGGCAATATGCAGACAGACCAACAGCAAAGGATGGCTTTAAACAGACATTTCCTACAAATTATAGATTTTATCAACCTTGTAGCAGTGATTAAATAATTCTGGAGTTAAACAAACCTCCAAAGACTCTCTTAAAAAACCTAACCATGTTTTTTATAATGGAGAAACAGAAACACATTGACAGCATTTGAGATAAAAGCCACTTGCGACTGGAGAATGGTTTCATTGCAAGGCATGGGTTATCTAACACAGCAACTCTCACCTTGGGCTCCAATTTGCTTAAAACAGGCTACTTCTGTATATGGCTCCTCTGTAATAAAAAATAGTACCAAATTCTTCTCAATGTCATACCCTGAAACTCTGCCATCTTCACTAAACACAGAATCAAATGCTACAGGAAAAATAAAAAGTGAGGCACTTCTTGCTCAGCCTTCCTTAAGAAATGAGCGTTCTGTGTCATGTAGTGTTTCTGTCTGCTGGTTTAGTTTAGCCAGAATGCCTTGCTTGATGTTTCTAAAAAAGACTTAAGACCTTGCTAATGTTATCTGTCAAGTTATGTTGGAAAAGATTTTTAAGTTTAAACGGCAAAATAATGTCAGCGAATCTTCTATACCTCTGGACCCTTTGCAGCTTCTTTGAGAGGCTCTTACTACCATAGACACAACTCCCAGCAAAGACACCTTCTGTTAATTTTAGCCATGTTCAAAACTGCATCAGGTTTCCAAGAGCTCTGTGACATTAGATCGGGGAAAAAACCAAATACATTCCGTGTATCTCAAATGACTACTTTTCATCATCCTTTGGGCATATTCTTCTGGAAGCAAATCTAATGCCAAACAGCAAAAGTGGATGGATAACAGGCATATGAAAAGGAATAAATACACTTCAAAACAACCTAAAAAATAAGTGGAGTGGGACATTGTGAGGATATCTGGGAGTAAATTAGGTAAAGTTCAACACGTGTCAAAAAAAGAAATAAAATATTCAAAGATAAAATAAGGGAATAGGGAAGCAAAACAGCTGCAAGTACAGAATTAAAGAGTTTGGTTTTTAAACTGATCTCTACAAGTCTATTCTACTATTACTTTTACATAAGCAATCCAAGCTCTGTAGTTTCTGTTGGAAATAAGTGTGATCCAAATGAGGGGAAATCAGTCTTGGGCAGGATCTTTCTTAATAACAAAGAGTTTGTGAATCACTGTTCTATACTATTCCGGCTCTAAAGCAGTTCACAGAACATCTCATTTGGAACTGTTCTGCTCTAATGGCCCCAAACTTCGATTCATTGTCTTGGCATTCGAAACCTTGGTGCCTACGATATAAAGCAGAAATCCCTGGTAAATGAGACTTAAATAGATAGAGACAGTTAAAAGACTTTGTATTCCATGAGCCATTATATCAAAATGCAAACACATGTACATGTAGCAGCCTTGACCAATTTTACTGTGTCAGCAGATCTTAACCACAGCTACAGTAGGTGTCTTGTGACAACCACATCTCAACTGATTCATAAGAGTGAGAGCAATTTGGTAATGAGATCATCCATCGTCTCAGATGCACTAAAATGAAAATGAAGGAAACCTGGACCAGATTGGAAATGAACTACAAGCCAAAATCAATATATTTCCCAATTTCACTAAATGGTTGGGAATATGACTCATCTACAGGAAACCAAATAGATAGGGCACAGATATATTTTAACTTGCCTCTTTCTAAGGGAAACTGTAACTGTGGTAATTTATAGGTTAATAAGAAAAGGGGTACTTAGTATTCAGCTGAACAAATAAAATGATTCTTCAGTGTTGGTTTGCTGAAAGGTCACACAGTAATGACGGCTCTGATGGTCCCCAGCTCCGTTAAGGAAATACTAATTCAAGGCAGCTGTTCTCTTCTCACAGTATGTATTAGATAGTTCAGTCCTAAAACCATTTCCTTTGGTTAAATTTTGTTTTGTAAAGTAGTTAAGGCCCAGCAGATACTTGATAGTGAGGCCAGTAACATCAGGTGCCTGCAGAGAGTGCTGCGCTGCCACTGTACAGCTCCAGGAGCAGCGGCAAGGCTGACCGACTGGCGCTTCATCCGTCAAGTGAGCTAGTGACACTTGGTCAGATCGCGATAACCTGTATTCTTAGCATTTCTGCTACACATATTACTCCTCTCTATTTCCTATCATAAGTTAAAATGGCTCCACGTCATCATAAATCTACCGCACTAAAAGCCCAAGCTTAGCTAAGTTGTGTGTAAAGAACTTTGGGAACCTATGGAAAAAAGGATACACTTCATAATCACATTAAGGTAGTGATTATGAATATCACAGAGGCTCTTTTGTTTCTGAAAAAAGCCAAAACACTCTGTAGAGCTCTGGAGCTTCATGAGTAATTGGCCCTCGATTATCACAAATGCAAATGATTACTTTTTAAAAATAAAAATCTAGGAGAGTTTTGTCCTACTTTCATTTAGGGTTGCAAAATATTCACATCAAACCGGACTTTGAAAGAAAATGTATGCACTGGTGTCAGTGCTGCCAGCTTCCAGCTTGAGAGTTGTCTGAGAATGAAGGATTTTTTGCAAGTAATAATAAAACAATTCAGGTAAAGCATCACTCAAACATTCACTTTTGAAGAAAGAATAGCTATGATCATGTGTACTGAGCACTCAGTATATTCTATTTTTTAGTAAACAAAGAAGCAAATTTTTTTCATTAATACCTTGTGGTACTTGAGACACATCCCCACCATTTGTACTGGTAAAATAGAAACCTGAATATAACAGTTTTCCTAAAGAAACCAAGACCATTCACTTGAAATCCAAACACACACTGAAGTGTGAGGCTACCTATGGATTAGGAAGCAGGAACTGTAGCATTGTCCTGCGTAGGAAAGGAAAACAAAGAACTGTGAGGCATCCAAATTAAATATTAGGGGAAAACTAGGGAGGCAGAACACAACTGCCTACACTAGGATGAAATCTGGGAGAAAGGCAATGTAACAACACTAAGATAGCTAAACAAGTCCCAGGATCTAGAGACCACAGACAGCATTTTTTATATCACCCAGATGTTAGATTCCTGCAGGTCAACATTTGCATAGCAATAAATGAAAAGGTGAAACAACTGTAATGTCATACTTTGACCTCACAGCTCACTTATCCTTTACTTTGGGTCAATTCTCCACAACAGCTGAAGTCTGGATCCCAAATCAAGTCGTCATATTCCCAGAGCACATGCAGTTTGAGCCCACTTCTCCAGTTGAGAAATTACGAGGTCAGTTCTACACTTAATTCCCATAACTATTCCTGAAGCCAAATATGTGTACACTAGAGGGAACAGAGCCCTTCATTATTTGTAAAGGGTCATGCTGCAATCTGTCAGCAAACCAAGTACTACTAAGGAAAGGGGCATTAAGATTGTCCACCTACATGTATGTGACTTTGGCAGAAGCTGGTTTAGCATTTTGCGTGTACATAATGGCTGAAACCCCATCTAAAACCCTTAAGCATGGTTAAAAACCCTCACCTGCTTAACTTCTGCCTGTAGGTGCCGGAGCTGTAGACACTGCTCTAACCTCTTGTGAGTTTGGTCAGCATTAAGCTCCAATTCATGCTGCTTCTCATGAAGGAATTCCAGCAGTTCTTGAACCTGTGTCGCAAGATCAATGTCTTTTTCACAGATCAGCTCAATGCCTGCAACATGTGGAGAGAGAGATCATTGCACTTATGTGAAACTTCAGTTGTTGCACATATGTAATCTTCAAAATTTTTTGCCACCTATCACAGTGATTTGCACTTCTCCAAGTAATTCTTTCTCACTAAGCTCTCTCAAATGTAATATTTGGCTTTCCCAGTTTCCTATTCTGCATCACTATATTTTTCTACAAAGCAGTATTTCTGTGGTGATAATTGCTCATCTCACCCATCAGCATCTGCCTCATAGGACATGATTTGCTCAAAAACTTGCATGAGTATCGAAAGCAAATTAGACAGAAAACTCCTGATTTTCTTGCAGTCATTTGTTAACTTGTACTTTCGAAATGCATGTTGAAAAGAACTTACAAGAGAAAACAGATGAGGAAGAAAATAGCAAAGTGAAGTAAAGGAAGCAAACTCCAGACACCAAATCTACAGTAGTGCTACAAGTGCATGGAACACCACAGTGCAAACTTTTTTTCCATCTGGGCACTTAAGAGGATCATTATCAACAATTTATTCTAAACCGACGTACAGTTCACTCAGAATTTTTCCACAGACTGACTTTTGTCCAGTCTTCGCACACTAGAGGGAAAAGATGGCTTAGTATCACATTGCCCGTCCCTTGCACCCTGCATGACATTGATAAACCCCTGAAAGACCTGCTCTGATTTCATAGCTGACCCTGACTTGACCAGGAGGTTGAAACAGGGACCTCCTGAGTTCTTTCCTATCTCCTGAATTATTTTATGACCCTGTGAGCCTTGCATGTAGTGGTTACATGAAATATAATGTAGAGATTCACATCATCTTCTTTATTACACTGGTGCAATAGCATTGGCGGGTACATTACCAGTCTAATTGTAAAAGTTTGGCCTGGAGGAAATACGTCATCCCATGTTACTGTAATCCCTGTGATTATAAACTAATAAAGACCAGACTCTTCCCTTAATGAGGTCTACTGAAATTTTGCCATTGGCCTCAATACAGGGAGGATCAGGAACCTAATATAAAAATAATCAGATTGCAGTAACGCTGAGAAAACACTACACTTTTCTCCAAAGCCATTTGATTTCATGGAATAATAGAGCATTAAGGAAGAAATGTGTTAATCAGAGGCTGCTGTACAAAAGGCTTGGACACTGTTTTTAAAACCCATTTAGAAAGATGCCTTTTCTTCCTCTTTTATCCTCCTCAGGGACTTGTGACTTTCTCTCTCTTGCAGCAATATCTACAGAGGACAGTACACAAAATAAATATGACCTTATGACTGACCCTGTCCCCTTTTTCCTCGTTTCTGGTTTTATCAGAAAAAGCACATGGGAATGCAAGTGATTGGCTTATTCCCTTTCCCAGCCAAAACAAAACACTTTCTTCATTACCAAATAAAGTGGAATTGCCCCTGGCTTCCCATTTAGAACTGGAAATTTAATATACGTTTCTATTCTTGGGAGTGACATTCCTTTCAATTGCCAGAGACCAGGCATTGTTGCTACAATTAGCGTGCATATGGTTCTGTATCCTCAGGACATGATGACTTCTTGTATGCTTGACTTCACCACACGTATTTCATATTAAATGCACAGTTCTCCTTCACGCACACTCAGCTGGTATGGTTTTGATTGTGCTAACTCATCAGCAGCAACCAGTGAACTGCCTAGGATGGTATCCAAGGGCAGCCTGCACTCCTTATGATGAATGATCTGCCCTTTCTTGCTTGTCATATGTCACGCAGTTTTATTCTACAGTGGCAGCGCATGCGGTGAGAGACCTTATTCTTCGCAGAGACTGGTTTGCAAAATAGAAAGCCTTGTTTTCAGAATAATTTCATACATACAATTTTTACATTGTGTTTTGATCACTAGAAAAGCACAGCTGATTTTCTGAGAAACCAAACTTGGTTGCCATTCACTTCAAATGTCTCAACCCATGCAGCAAATGTCAAGTGAAGGATAATAAATTGAAAATGTTTTAAAAAAATACTACAGAAACAAGTACCGAGCCTCACTGACTGGCATCCTACAAAACATACATTAGTTACACCTGAGCTATTTGCAATGTGAGATACTGTTGAGCGTGAGGAAGGGGTACTGCTTTTTGACCTGTACAAAACTGTTTTGAAACTGCTTTGAACCTGTTCTTAGGCTGACATATTAAAAGCCTGTGACAGAAAAGTTTAGTATCCTCTTCCTTGCAATATAAACTGTAGTTACAATGAACTATAAATGACATCACAAACAAAATGAAATAGATTTGCATTTCCCTTTTCAGCAATGCAGTGCTGGGAAAAGATGTGAATGATGTTAGCTTGACAACCAAGAAACAAAAAGGCTTGAAATTTCCATGTAACAGGTAGGGATTGTATAAATCTCCCCAACATCAGCTTTGCAGTGTATTTCAGGCTTAACTTTGATAATTTGCTTCTAAAACATAAAAAGGTAGCTCTGTAAACTACGAGCAACTCCTAACTGTGGTGCTTGTTATGACAATGATACTGACAATGCAAATGGACTTTAATGATCAAATAAAGTCATGCAATCAATTAATCACCTATTAGAGTGTAACTACTTTTAGTACCTAGAAGCAGAATGACTAAGGTGCGCACACTAATGAATTGCATGAACACGTCATCACTGCGGCTCGGGTCGAGGTGTTAAATCACTGCTGAATGAATCCGTACGAAATGGATTTCTCAGAAAGTCCAAGCTGCCACTTCAGGAAACACCAGGCCTGTTCAACATATCAAGTTCAGCATCCAAAAATCAATGTCCATTTTTGATAATATTTACCCACACATTTAGCTTTGTAGTAGAGCTACAATCAAACTGGAAAAATAGAAGGCAGGTTCATTGAAATAAAAAGTGCTGGCTCATTCAAAAGTCCAGTCTCCTTGAGAATATCGT
>Ga0181612_124804_pt1 | contig 15364 bp, 9 predicted proteins | sample HoacroProtozoa21_FD_119630 | JGI IMG/M metagenome (GOLD analysis project Ga0181612, IMG submission 119630) | Hoatzin crop microbial communities from Cojedes, Venezuel. Combined Assembly of Gp0051906, Gp0051904, Gp0051908 | reverse complement strand
ATAGGCAGAGACCTCTCAGCACTGTCAAATCTACCTGTCCACTCACCTGGCTTCCTACACACCAGTTGAGCCAGTAAGAGAAATAAATCAAGAGAAGGAATATGCTGAAAGAATGGAGAAAGTGATTCATTTAGCAAAAGACAGCAGTGGGGAAAATGAGAGACAACATATTTAGACTTGAAAAGTGGTGTACTTACATAATTACGTGGAAAGGCCCTCCTAGGATGGTTTGTCCAAAGTATTTTGTTGCTCCAACTCTAAGCATATCTGGGATCTAAGAGAAACATCATTTTGACTTTCAAATCACTTAGACTAAGAAAATAACCCCTACCAAGTTGTGAGCGCAACTTTATGTACGTCTAGTAAGTAAAATCTCTTTTGACGAAAATCAAAACTGTATAGTTCACTGTTTCTCTTACCTCAAGGATCAAAATTACTACAGCTCCAATGACAGTGATCAGCTCCCCCACCAGCCTCAGCTCATCCTCATATGTCACATATGATTCCTAGAAGAAAAAATCAAAAAGTGGAAATTAAATTTTAAAGGAAGTGAAAGGAAATTAAAAGAGGGTGGGGGAAAACAAGGCCCACTGACAAGGCCACGGGAACCAGCCCAGCCCCAGCAGTGGGGAACAGAGCACACCCCATGTTCCTCCCTAAGAAAGGTCAGCTGGCAGACAGAAAGAAGGAGGGCAGCTGCAATAGCTGAGAACTGGGAAAGACTTGGACTATCCAGCTGAGTAGGTTAGATGAGAATTGCCCTGTGCTGCCTATTGGGCCTTGACTCCTGTAGACACAGTACCTGCAGCATTTTCTGGACATAGATTGTATTGTCTCTGCTGCTTGTTTTGTTGCCTGTTCGTGGTTTCAGAGGTCGGTAGACGCAGCACATAGTGAAGCAGACCATGTAGAGTATATAGAATAAAGCCAGGAAACAGAAATAGGGACGACCATACAAATTCCACTTCAGGCTCACCAGCTCCTTCACAGGTGTTAGGTCCAAGATCTGGCGTGCCTGAGAGAAATAGAAAGAAAGAATTAATTGCCATAAAGGCATTTATTTTGAACCATCATTCACAGTTGCCTGGCAGAATGTTAACAAACTATTCTCATCTACTCTGTTCTGCATTAGGAAGCTGAATTTATTTTGCAAAAAATGAAATGCTCAAGTGCATTTGGATTTGTTCAGTTTGCCAGGAAAAAGCTTTGAAGAAAATTAAGAGAACAGCCTTTGCATACCAGTGGGAAGCTCAAGAAAAGCATGTTAGATACTGGAATAAGTTTGTTGTCTGTGTAGGCCTGGATGAATAGAAACACTCGAGACAGACCCATGATCTAGGTCCATGAACACAGATATATGAGGATGTGTTACAGAAAAAAAAAAAAGGATTATTTAAAATGGCATTCAAAAGCATGTTTTATGAAAAATCCAATTATCTTTTACAAGGCTATCTGCAGATTGGAAGATATATACATATTAGAGTTGGGCTAACTTTACAGTATCAGAAAGTTTATAAATCCTGTGAACTCTAGGGATTCAAAGACACACAAAACTACTCCTATTCATGAATTTTCTTTTACTGTAACTGAAATCAATTTTGAAGAGTATGTTTTATTAAGCAAGACAGAAAGCACAGTGCGCTTTGCAGCAGACAGGTACTCTCCTCTATGCAAAATATACATCAGTATTAGAACACAGAAATGAAGATAAGATAATTTGGATTCTATTTTCAGCTACAGAAAAAAATTTCTGTGCAACCTTGTGAAATTCACTTAGGTTTTTTTTTTGTAAGTTGGAGTTCTGCATTTATGCGTGTAAGTAAACATTGGTTTCAACAGCTGTTTCTGTCAACTTCAGTAGCATTTGTGGAACTCTTAATCTCTTGGAAACACATCAAGAGGTCCTTCAGATGATTAGTTCTCTTTGAAAAACTGACACTGATATTACTTTGATTTAACAGGCAACTAAGACATCTTTGGAGAGATTTCCAAAGTTCCTTAATTTCTGTCTAAATGCAGCCTATTAATGGACTGGATTTTCAAAAGTTTTCATCAGTCAGCTATGATGTTAAAAACAGCAGTATACCCACAGTGAGATATACTGTGAAAAAACCTAGGCTTGTTCAACTTACTTCCTTTAGATTATTCATACCGTATTCAAAGTTTTGGCCCTTCTTTTTAGAATCTCAGTGGTACAGCTCAAATGTACCTAGAAGACCATATATGTTTCCAAGAATAAACTGCATCTTCAGTGAGCATCTTGCATGATATGAAAAACAGTGCTGCTGCATACCCTGGGGTTGTGTTTCTGTCAAAGATCTGCATATATCCATACATACTGTGCAGCTGAGGAATTCTATACAAAAAGAAAGCTTAATCAAAACAGTTGAGACCATAGTTTTCAAAGTGACAAAGAGGCTCTGTAGAAAGTAAGAGCAGTGGAGTTATGAGCACTGGAGGGAAGAATCCTCTCCTATCACACAATTCCGTTTCAAAAGTGAACATGAAGGCCTAAGGAATTTCCTAAAGGAACAAAACTAAGTGAGAGATAATGAACATCGCTAGATATCCTTAGGTGTTATGTTTTCTGTAGAAGTCACTATTCTAGAATTCTTTGCATAGGAGAGTCAATTTCATTTTCAAAGGGATGATACAAGTTTGAAGCTTACTATGGTCTTCCTGTAGCTTAGTTCCCTTCTATTTTTTCCACTTTTCATCCACTTCAGGGTCAGAAAATGTATCTTAGTACCTGTTTGTGCATGCATCCCCCTCATTACAAGAGGAACCTGCTTCTGACTGGGGCTTAAAGATGCTCCTCTAGTCCAATACTGAACTGGGAGGGCGTGATAAGATTGGGTGACACATAGCATTCTTCTAGAGGAGACAGCAAACATTTTGGGCCAAACATACATCTAGGCCAAACATCTCTCAAACGCAAAAAATAATTACTAGTTATGTGTGCAAAACTTGCAATTGCTCATATTTAAGAATATTCTGGAAAATGAAGAAGTCATAATACCTCATGGTATTGGGGTCATCTTCTCCTCTGAAATTAGGAATCTTGGATCTGCCTGCACTATATGTTTTTGGAAAAGACAGAGACACAATATTCTGCTTTCTTTTAGGATTATGGTTTAGTCTTCTGGACAACTTCTAAGGTTGTTCTATTTTTTGACATAGACTGATTTCCCCTGAATTTCCATATGTATCACCACACATAGAAATTGAGCGGATTTTAAACAAAAGCAAATGAGAGTTTCACGGACTTCCTCCACACTATGCAAAACTCTCCAGTAGCTGAAACTTTTGTTAGAGAAGTCTGACTAAAGCTTTAGTAGATGGAAATAATACAGGATGGGTAGAATTGTGCTAATTAAAGTGTCTTCTGTTTAGTTTCCTGCTCTATTAGCATTATTTAAGGTGAATAACAACTAATAGGGTAGCATACCTTGAAAGTCTTAAGGAGATCTGTCTAAGCTTGCCATTACACTCTACTATTTTTATTTTAGTGATCCCTTTACAAAGTTTTGAGCCTACAGCAGAGAGAATTTGCCCACTTTGTCTTGAGTCATAACCTGGACAAGCAATATCATTAAATGAAGGGAATAATAACAATGAGTGGTTTTAAAATGCACTCCAGTTTAGGATTTCTGAACATAGTCGTGTCTCACGAGGACATTGTGAGAGTCAATCAGTATCAAAGTTACGGAAAGCTACTTGCCAGAGCTACTCTAGAGGTACTTGTTACTAATATCATTGAGCCTGGTGAAAGAGAGAGAACCTTTTGCTGAATCACACAATGTAATTTCCAGTAGCTTGCTCATACTAAGTTCTTTCAATTGTCTGAAAGTTTCACACCTCAGAAGAAACTGTAAACAAAGCATTAGATATAGCCAGATCTTTAATAAGCTGCTACATTTCACGTACTCCCTACAGCATGCGGTACAAAGTCCTTGCTCTATGGATAACATAAGTGAGCTTGAACCTTCAAACTCATCATTCTTCTCCTTTTATAATCACCATGGTCTGCACATAGAAAGCATGTGGTGCCCGCAGTACCTCTCTCTTCTTGGTTGAGACAATCAGCTCAAGGAACGACAGATCTTCAGCCCAGGAGTCAATCTCTGTGAGATCATAGAGCACACTGGTCAAGGGGCCGAAGGACCAGAGATTGCACTTCCGCTTCTGCATAAGGTGTTGAAACATCTGAGGAGAAAAGAAGGGAATCGAGGATATCAGAAGCTTTCCAGTATATAGTGTATTTGCAATAAGAACAAATGGAGTTCTTAAAAACCCTTAATTACAATGTATTTTCCTTGAGCTTGGCAGTTGTTGTGGTTCTAATATCTCAGGAAAAATTACAGCAGGTTAATAAGTGGAAGAACTTTTTCTGATTCCCATTTGATTATTAGCTCATGCATGAGGTAAAGGATGAGTGATTTTTACCCTAAATTCTAATCAAACTGCTAAAGTTATTTGACACAGTTGTATACATTGACAATAGATTTCATATGGAATTATATGTTGATTAGGAAAAAAAATCCTTTTATACTGTTCTAGAAGTTATTAGGAAAGAGGGGTGGCAAGGGAAATTATCCTGTCCTTTGTGGATCTACAGAAGAAGCACTAATCACCATTGTCTTTTTGTTAAGGGGAAGGATGAGAGTTTACATTAAATATTGAGTTCTTGTCTATGAATAAATGTCTGTGAATACCTGAAGAAGTTTCCCATGTGTCATATTTAAGGTAATGAAATTTAGACAACAAAGACAGTAATTTCAGTCAGACTTCCAAACAACCACTTGGGGTGGATCTTTCTGTTAATACCTGTTCAACTTAAATGCTTCAAAAAATGGGTCAAAAAATCTATTTTTTAAGCACTTATTTCTTTCATTAGGATAAAGAAATTTCTTAAAAAGGGTTTTCTGGTCCTACATGAGACATCTGGAAAAAAAAAAAAGACTTGTTATGTATCTTTTTGTCTGCTGAGAACATGCACCTTGGTCTGAATGATGTTATTTCAAGTTCTCCATTTTCCTTTCCTATGGAGGCAACTGCATCACACAAACTCACCACAGTGTTGCCCTCAACTCCAGCCAGTTTGAATGGAGTAAGCCCCTCATTGTTAGGAATCAGTTCAAGTGATCCTGGTCCCTCTCTGTTCCTGTCATAGGAAAGTATCAAGCTGTACATGTGGCAGGCAAACTTCTTATTAGGTTGAAGAACCAGGATGTGAAGAACAGTGTTACCTATGAAGGAAGCAGACCAAAGTATGTGGAATAGCCCAGCCCTGTGCAAAGGCTGGCAATTGACTGATGGCTTTCAGTTTCCTCACAACCCTCACCCACAGTTGTCTGTAATGAGAGAAGTGCATGCAGAGATGACAGTCTCTTTTAATGCATCCAGATCCACTGCATGCAGTTCACTAGGCCCCACAGCACATACCCAGATAATCTTGAGCTCTAATGTCAGCTCCATTTTCAATGAGCAACTGTACAATTTCCTCATTTCCCACACAGGCAGCAAATGATAAGACATGCTCTCCTGCAAAGAAAGGAATGGGGAGAAACATTAAGACCCCAGGAGGCAGGAGGGGTTGAAGCATACTGAGGGAAAGCAATCCATGCTATGAAGCGAGAGGATATGAAAGGAAGAGTTACTTCAGGGTAACGTGTAAATTTCCTGCCCCACTCCTCATCCTATGCAGAAAGGAAAAAAAGACCTGTCCCACACAATAGTAAAAGAAAGAAGTATTCTTTTCAGGAGCTGATCTTCATAAAAAGGCTGACAATGAAGTTGCAGTATATGGTTCTAGGAAAAAATTAAATTATAATTGTTATGCAATATATATTTTTATATATGCAAATATATAAAATGTGTCTTATTTCTAGATTTATATTTATGTCATATTTACATACTCAGATAGAGTCTTACTGTCTGCTAAAAGGTGTGTGACTGATGACACTTGGAAACAGGAGCCTCTGCTTATTAGGTTTAGATGGGGAGTAGGGAATAAGGCAAGACCCCTTCTATTCCCTCATCACTCTTCACTCTGCTGGTTCCCTCCCATAGCAGCAAAGGGAGAAGATAAGGCTGTACCGAAATACAGAAGGTTCTTGGAGCTGCGCCTGAAGAAGTGCCCCGTGGCCTGTGCTGTGCAGGCATTGGCCCCTCTCTCGAGTAAAGCCTTCACCAAGCTGACGTTCTGGTTCACTGCTGCAATGTGGAGAGCTGTCTGCCCTGTAAGACACAGAAATAAATAATAAACTTGCATTTCAAGAAAGCATCTTCAGGCTGATCAGTCGCCTGCTGTTCTCATTTCAGTCACGGTAAATCTAAATTTTTTTAGACTTCCTCCATAGTGGCTGTATGATTTAGGTTTAAAGTCATACCTGTTCTGTGCAGACGGTTGGACTACAGGTTTTCCAGAGGTCCCTTTCTACTTAAATCTTCTTATGAATTCATGAGAATTGACTTTACAACCCACCAAAAAAACCCAATAGGATGCACTTTCTAGATTTTTTTTTTTTCCTGGGTGAAGACAAGACATGCCACATTCTTCCAGGAAGCACCCTGAAAGCTGCATGACTATGCTTTCCTTCATGGGACATGAAGACCAGGTTAAGACAAAGCTCGCAAAAAAGACTTGCTGTAATCCTTCACACTAGGTATTAGAATTTTTAAAATCCCATCATTATTGTTTTAGTGGTTTCAAGATTCTGTCTGGCATTTCCGTGTAGTCAATCAGAACCATTCTTTAAAAACCTGGCTCACAGTCTAGACTCAAAACCAGTGACCACATTTCTTTTCAGTCCCTCTTCTTTCTCAACCAAACTACTTTTTTCTCCTTTCAGAAGAGATCAGGTAGGTGTCCTCTTTGTTACACAATGAGTATCCCAGAAAACAAACTGTATGTATCCCTGCAATCCCACTATAGCCAACAGGCCCACCTGTGGTCAAGAGTGAAGAGTTTGTCAATTATGTATTTGCACATTGCGTATGTGTGTACTTGGGTTTTATATAATTCCACCTTCCACAAATGGTCAGGAACCACTTGTGTGTTGGTTTAGCCACGCAATGGTTTAGCAACACATTGAACTGGGAACAGTATAAGCCACTTTCCTAAATGTACTTCGTCTTTCACCCTGCAGAGAATCTTGTCCATCCTCATTCCCTGAGATATTACCTTTATACAGCTCTGATGTCATCCCCTCATTGACAAGCTCAGGAGCTGCTTCCATCAGAGTCACTGCCGCCTCCACATTATCATACAAGGCAGCTACATGAAGGGCGGTCTCCCCCACTGCGCCTAGAAACAGTAGAAGTATGTGAGTTGTCTAGACTCAACTATATGGGACAAAAGCAGAAATGGACTGATTGGCATGGAGAATTATGGGAGTGCTAGGTCCTCCCTTGAGTACTGCCAGGTGCCACCTGATCATATGACATGGTAACAGCCACATAACTGCATAGTTTTTGTCCTTCTCTTCATCAAGATCTGAAAGCTGACCAGAGGCTTCAGGTGTTTGTAAGTGACAGCAGACTCAGGCATGACGTGAACGCACACATAACACTTCCACTGACCACCTTCCACAGTAAACCACCTCCTTCAGTCCCTCTAGAAAATAGGCCTGTTCAAGCCATAAATCTCTATCTTCACCATTCCTTTGGGTTTGGTGAAGGACTCTCCAAGTCAGAAAATTCACTTTGTTACAAAGCTGCTGACATAGAGTTAAGTAGTTTGAGTCTGCTAATGCAAATGTTTTAGCAAACTAACAAACATACCACACTACTTGTTGTAGCAGGTTCTTGCTTTCCACAGAAAACCACTTGTTGCAAATAATCAAGTTACCTCTCTGATAGATATCACATGCTCCATCAGTGAGAAGTTTCCTAATGACTGGGAGATTGTTCTCTTTGGCAGCCTGGAGGAGTGGAGATTCCCAGATCCTGTAGTCAAGAAAAAGTGGCTGATAAGGAACGCAGTAATACACATGGTGCCTCTCTCCAGCACTAGCATGGCCTTTACTTGAGACAGTACGTATCTTCAACATTTTCACTGAAGGATCAGTAATGCACACCTATCATCTGAGGTATTTTTGAATGCAGAAAAGAGAGCTGGCAAAAGCAGACAAGTGCAGTGCTAAAAACCCAGGCAGTTCATCATCTCTTCACTTGCTGACGCTTAACCAGATGGTGGCAGCAGAGGGAAAGATAGGAAAAACGAAGAACCAACGGGTTTCTGGTTTATATAGCCCACATTTTGGGGCACAGAAGATAGTAACTATGGGTCATTTGATACCCCTCCTGACAGTAGACTAGTTGTCCCAGAAGCCAGAAAAAGTCAGTAGTTTTTTTACACAGCACAATAAATTAAAAAAAGCTGAGTATCTGAATTACTCCTATAATGGATGGAAAAGAAAAATTACAAACAAGAATTCCCTCCGTGTCATAGCAACACTTCCTATGGTATAATTAAAAAAAATGAGCTCTGAAATATAGTTCCTCATCATACAAAGTTATGAGGAAAAATCTAAAAGCTTAGCTATACTATTTTTTTCTCTGATGCTGAGAAAATTGAGGAGATTGTTGAGAACTGAAAAGTATGTGTGTCTTGGGAAAGAACATGCCATCAGAGAAGTTCCAGACTGAATGGTTCACTTACAGTTTTCACTTATAGTTGAAGAATACCCTTGAGTCTTCTATGAGGCTCTGGGTTATTTCAGAAGACCATATGGGGCTGAGGAAGAATTTACAAGTATAGTCATCAGACCTCAGTACAGCAAGGTCCTTTGACAAAAACAGCAGTTCGAGGAAGGTGATCCTTCCCCTCTACACAGCTCTTGTAAGACGGTATCTAGAGTCCTGTGTTCAGTTCTGGGATCCTCAGTACAAAAGGTGTATGCAGCTACTGGAGAGAGTTCAGCAAAGGGCCACAAAGATGATTATGGGACTAGAACATCTCTCACATGAGGGAAGGCGGAAAGAACTGGGACTGTTTAGTATGAAGAAGGAAAGGTTTGGATGGGGTGTTTATTAATGTGTATAGGTACCTGAAGGGAGGGTGCAAAAAGTTACCTGCAATGGCTACTTGCTCAGCATGCAAATAAGTTTTGCCAGTGTTAAAAATGAGTTGGCTACCCAAATACCACAAAAAATAGAACAAAATCTACTAATTGGGGGTAAATATTTCTGTTATTCTCGACTACTTTCAGATTTATCTTTTAATTAATTAAAAATGTTTTGGGGTGGGGTTTTTTGATTTTTATTTTGCACAAATAAAGAATTCTAAGTAGCCCAAGTTCAGGAGCTAAAGGTTTAAGGGGAAGAAAGACCCTCAAACCCAAAGTAACAACCTAGGTCTTACGAATTTTCAGTGTGAAATAGAAAGAAATTTCTCTATCCAAGCAGGGTAAGTTCAGTTTTAGATCTCTGTTCAGATGAAAATTTTGTGCTTTTATCTCACCTCTGCTTTCTTATAATACAGATATGTAATTTGTTCTTAATTATCTAGCATGGCTCAGGTCAAGCTGTAACATGTGATGTGGTCTAGGACTAAGGAACACAGTAGTACAATGACAAATTCAAGCTGATATGAACAAGGAGAATATCAGCCCTCATTTTGCTACCAGCCACAGTCTGTCCTTTTACTGCAGTCTAACAACTGCCAATAGAGTGGACATTAGTCTCGCAACACACACACACAAAATAACGTGTGGGACAAAGACATTAGTCAAACCATGTACCTGGAGATATATTCAATATTTCCTCCTTGTGATGTCCTGGATTTCTTCCTTTTATTCTGGTATTATCTAGTTACAAGATTTTGGGGATAGAGTTTATAGGGCAAATACTACATAAAGCAATAGGTGTTTGCATTAAGTGATAACACTGATGTTAGAACACATTATCTATGAATATAACTCTATTATAAGCCACAAGAAAACCCAAATCAGAGAAAGAGAGAGAGAGAATATAAATGGCCCATCGCACAAAATGTTTTCTCAATACGTGCTTGTTAGGTATAGGACAATTTAACAATAAAACCATATGAAAACTGGCAACATAAATTCTGTGGCTTACACAAACATATATTTCTTGCTTAAAATTATTCTTTTATGATCAAGAGAAACTTGAAGCAAAAAAATTAAATTATCTGATATGCTATTATCTCTGGATTTAACCCATCTGAAACATACAAGTTCTTCACATCTTTATAGCAGAAAGACACTGACACACTTGAAAGAACTTGAGGGATAAAGCAAAACAAAGAGAAGTATCAGAATTACACAGGTAAATAGGAATCATTTGAGTAAGTGTAAATTAATAGGTATGGGCTACAAGTAGTAAAAGCATAACTGAGCATTATATTTATCATTCCATAAAAGGAGCATTTCCTGTCACCAACAGAACCCCACTAATTCATTAGAAAATAGACTAGAAACACATTGAAGAACAGAGAAGAAATAAAATAATTCATAATATAAAGAATCATCCTGAACAAACCAGGGAGTCATTCTGAGATATTTTTCTGTGTCCTTCAAACTCTTAGCCTTACTGCTTTGAGAAGTGTTCCTTCTTTAGCTTACTCATACATCATTTGCGCTAGTCGCTAATTACAGGATGATTTGATGATCACATTGCATCTAGGATCAGAAAAATAGAATCTAAATAAAGAGGCACTCTGAGCATATGTTGTAAGATTCAATATCCATGAAGCAAGCTTGCCACCTCTGCCATTATTCTGGCTGAGAAAGATTCTGTGTTTCTGGAGAATGTAAGTTCCAGAGGCAGGAAGTGGGAAGGAGGTGAGGTTTCAATCCTATAAACAATGCTGCAATTAATATGTTGATAGGTAGGACTTTATCCCTCAGATGACCTCAGAGAGGAGGAGGGATTGGGCAAGAGACAATGTGGGAGGACACAAACACAATACCTTTCTCACAAAATTCTCCAAAGCCCTTGTAAACAACTAATTAAATTACCAGCCTGCTAAGAGGGAGACACCTAATAACTACTATACTCATCTTTCAGAAATTTAGGGCAAAATTGTCAGAACTTTCTACTTATTGTAAGAACCTCCACCTGGGCTTAAAGAACCAGAGACACCAGGCCAAACAGCAAGCTGGTGAAGAGCCCAAAAGTGTTGGTAAATGTCATGGCACACTGCCTCTGATGCCTCAAAGGTCCATGGCTTACATGTTTGTGCCATATGCTTTTACTCTCATTTAATTTTCTGTCCCATAATTGGGGAAACATTTTACTCTCATTTAAAACATACCGTTTTAATTATCAGCTCATTTTTAATACATCACAGCAATGTGCTGAGCATATAAATATCAAGTACTAGGTGAGCCAAATCACTCACCTGAATCTACAATCTTCAAAGCATTTTATTTTAAGTTCTGCATATTTAACCAGTTTTCTTCCTGACCCATCCAATAGCATGAGTTTTACATTTTATAACTCTAGTCCCTGTGCGTCAAAGCAGCAGCAGGCAAAATCTGTAACACAGTCTCTTAACAGAGCTGCCTACAGTACATGCTTCATTTCCATAAAGCACCATTATGTCACTGGATGAAGAGGGTGGTTTTCAGAGAATGATTCAGCAGGGACCTATTTAGACAATCTGAGAAGGTAATTCAGCACATCTAATTTAAGGTCCTGTTCTAAATCATTCTCTGCATCAGCTATGGAGTCAAGAGACCTTAAGCTCTGAATTTAGCCAGCCAAGTCAGGCCTGTAACAGCAGGCAGTACTGACGTTGCCTTATTGGATCAGTTTAGCACAAGCACAGCTACATAGCTAGCCAGCAGTTGCAATGGGCAAAGAAAACTACAACAGTATCCACCTGGAAGTGCTCCTTGGTTCTTCATACTGAGCTAAGGAGCGTAGCTGCATTGAGGCACTTGGTAAGCCTTGAGCATGCATTACTATCATTCAGTCTTCTTAACAGATAATTCAATTGTATGCTCAGGAAGTTGTGAGTTGTTTTTCAGTATAGGTGAGGACAAGATCAGGAACACCCGAAAATCCATTGTGAAACAAAGAGAAGATAGAATGTAGGTCAGATTCTGACCGAGGGAGTAACGCAAAATGGTTTTAAACACGGTTAAGAATTTCACCAGCACTTTCTGCGGGTAATATGTACCCTTTTGGATTTACAGCTTCTTAAGCACTTCGTTTGAAGTGCACCCTGCTCATTACACTTATGAAGAGATAAGAATGCAAGTACAAGTCCATAAGTCTTAACTCTGTTGTAAAAATAATTTGGATTTATACACTTATTCTTTTAAAACCAGAAAATAACTTGAATATGTTAACTGTCCAAACAATAATCAATTTGAGGAAATTGAGCAATTCTTTCTAACTAACTGAGCTATAAATTCATCAGCAGGGTATTAGTAAACTTTCTTTTCTTTCCCTGTTGTGGTGCCCAGAATATCCATGATTAATATTTCATCGTTGGATTGCCAAAGGAGATTCACCTTCTCCTTTCCTTCTGCTAGTACATTTATGTAAACTTGTGCAAGACTTCAAGACAGCAGAGGAGTGCTCAGAGGAAGCTAACCAGCCAGAAAGAGGATCAATGCAACCATCTAACGAGATTCTAAAGAACTAGTTAGGAAGTAATAGCACAAAGTAGAAAGGAGACAGATAACAGGGGCCTGGACAATCAACGCAGGGACAGGGGCAGCAAATTTCTTCAGTTCTGACAAGAAGAGTCAACAAATTAACTGGAACCTCTTGTGCATCTATGTCAAAGCCCCTTCAGCCGACAGTAAAAGGAGCTTCTCTGGAAATAAATAAAACAGGTTACCAATTGCTGATGCTACTAGACAAGAAACTGATAGGGAAGTCTTATCCCTTCAGATATTTAGCTGTCTACCACACTAAGCAATCAGAATCTTGCTCAGTCATTTGCAGGAGGGCAATCTTGTTTTAATCTCCTTTTTTATATTCTGTGTCTGAGAACATTTTAAGAATAATCTCATCATAGAACTGAATTAACAGCACAGTAGATGTTAGCTGTTATTTCTTATCACTGAGTTATTCATAAAACAAATTTGTTCTCTGAAGCATAACCTCATCCTGCACCAAAACTTCCAATCCTCTTCAATAGGGATTTTCTTGCAGTTATATTCTAGGTTGTGTTCCTCATCCTGTGTCTAATCAGATTTCCCCAACAACTTTTTAATTTGGGGTGTTTTCTTTGCAGAGCACAAATTTCATATTTAATTCTTCAGAAGGAAGCCTACAGCCATGTTTAAGAAGGCAAATAGCTTTCTAAATCTGTCAACCTAAGCCACCTCTTAGGCACTGAGATCAGATGTGTCTGTACATTGTTGGGGAAATGTGACCTCTGGACGACCTTTAGAGTTGTGAAATTAAGGAGGCTTGTTTTCCATTATTTGACTCAAAACTTCCATTAGGATGAAGGTGTAACAGCATAAGAAGAGACCAGAAATAGTACTAGTGATTCCTTTGACTTTATTTTAAATGCAGCAGCAGAGATTCCAACAGGCTGTTCTTTGCGTCTTGACTACTCGGAAGTGCTGTTATTGAAACGTATTACAAACGAAATGGTGGAACTGGGAGCTGGCATTTTATTTCACTGTCACCTTTGGAAGCAAAGGAACAGATTAATACTGACAGGCATTGTGGATTTTAAGACAGGACAGTCTTACGTTAGTTTGTGCACTGACAACTCTGTAATGTTGTTTAGACAAATGAACAGCAGAACTATGATGACATCTTTCATTCACTACCAGCTTGAGAAACATTTGTCTAGGAACTGACATTTCCTGAACTTGGATGTCCCTTTGGGAAATGTTATACAGGATTAAGTCAAAGAAATTCCTTACTGTGGATAATGCTGAGATCAATTGGCAATAAGACTCTAAGAACTATTACACATGAAGAAAGAGAATGAACAGCAATTCCAGTGAAGGTGAGAACTACCAAAACAGTTAGCTTTCAGGTATTATCATCCCCAGTTGTAGGGCAGGAAAAAGCATTATTATCTTACAGACTTTCTGTGTGCAGTCAGAGCATACTAGTTAAGTAGTAACATATTTGCCACTGGCTTTCAGTGAGATCATTGTAAAATTTAATTGCTGCTTATTACTCTGTGTGTTCCAGCACCATTAACACTAAGAAGTACTCACACCGAAGCCACAACACTGCAATTTCATGCAACAAAATGACAAGATGAAGTAAAAGCCCCCTTGGCTTACAACAGTATTTCCACAAAAGCAAAGGTTTTATAAAAGTAGTTCCCATACACAAGTCACCACAGAGGTTTTCCTCTTGTGTTTTTCTATCTGTACATAATTAAGGCCATAAAAGCTATAAAACTGATTACAGTCCTCTGCAAAATGTTCATTTTCTTTCTTCTCAAACTCTGAGCATCTCTGGGGACAAGAAAGGAAAGGAAAGACTAGGGCAATGAGAGGGGGAAATGGTCCTGTACCTCTTTATGAAAAGAGCATCCACATATTGGCACCATGTAATTTCTGACTAAATAGAATAAGGCTAATTTATTTTAGTTGAAGGCTGTGGGGAACATATAGACCTAAAATGCAAGGGAACAATTGTGTCCCCATCCAACCGTGATTTCACAGACAATAGTATCATATGCACTGCAAGTGTTGTTACACAGAGTTCTATAAAGAAACAGAGAAATGTTAGTTTTGGGGACCACTCGGGTTGCACTATAGTCATCTAAAAGAAGTTGGTGAAGAAGGCTTTATAGGCCTAACAGTTTTTTCTGTTTTCCTCTATAAGCAGCAACACACAAGATGTTCATGGGCCTGCAGTACACGACTGATGAGGATTGTCAAGCAACGAGGTGGCTGAATGGCAATTTAATCGAATCACAGAATCATAGAATGGTTTGGGTTGGAAGGGGCCTTAAACATCATCTAGTTCCAAACCCCCTGCCATGGACAGGGACACCTTCACTAGCTCAGGTTGCTCAAGCCCCATCCAACCTGATCTTGAACAATTCCAGGGAGGGGAAACCCACAGCTTCTCTGAGCAACCTGCTCCCTCATATTAAATAATTTTTTCCTTATGTCCAACCTAAACTTACCCTCTTTAAGTTTGAAACAGTTTCACCTTGTCCTGTCACTACAGGCCCTTGTAAAAAATCCCTCTCCAGCATTCTTGTAAGCCCCCTTTATATATTGAAAGGCTGAAATAAGGTCTCCCTGGAGCCTTCTCTTCTCCAGGCTGAACAACTCCAACTCTCTCAGCCTTTCCTCATAGGAGAGGTGTTCCAGCCCTCTGATCCTGTTTGTGGCCCTCCTCTGGACCCACTCCAACAGGTCCATGCTCCAGAGCTGGACGCAGGATTCCAGGT
>Ga0181612_117093_pt1 | contig 15366 bp, 8 predicted proteins | sample HoacroProtozoa21_FD_119630 | JGI IMG/M metagenome (GOLD analysis project Ga0181612, IMG submission 119630) | Hoatzin crop microbial communities from Cojedes, Venezuel. Combined Assembly of Gp0051906, Gp0051904, Gp0051908 | reverse complement strand
GTGCATCCTGCTCTGGGTGACCCTGCTTTGGCAGGGGGTTGAACTGGGTGGTCCCCAGGGGTCCCTTCCAACCCTGACCATTCTGTGATATAAAGTGTCATGTTGTGATTCCGAAACAGATGATGGCCTTTCAACTGCTGTTACAAGAATTTTAGAACAAGCTGCAAACAGAATAGTTGTCTTTTTGTTTCAACAGTGTTTTCAATCCGCTTTTGGACAACAGAAGAGTGTTTCTTTTAAGGTGGATCCAGACTCACAAATTAACAAGCTTTAGGAAGAGAATAGTATGCTGTAAAATGAACTCTGTGGTAAATGGAGGTGCTGAACCAGTTGTTTGAGGCTTGTAGGTGGTTTGTGGCGAAAAGGCTTGGCAGCTCTTTGTCAACACCCCCGTGGTAGATGGGCGAGACACTGGTACGTTGAGAGGTTGGGAGAAGGATACTGAAGGATTTGGCGAGAACTTTGTGTATTTGAAGTGGGAGTTTGCTGAGTGCTGAGTTCATGGTAGTCTGTTTTAAGCACGCATGGGTTTTCAAAGGTAAAATAAGAACCACAGCTAAGTAATGATTTAAGAGCAGCTGAACAGTCTGCTTTAACTGGTTAAATTGAACAATAAGCTGGTAATGGTAAAGAGTTGTCAGAGACGAAGGATGTATTATGCTTTGAAGCTGAGGGTTTTAGCCACAGCTATTAAAGCTATTTGGCACTTGGCGGGGGGATGGAGATTGATTCAGTCTGATTTTTGTTTGAGATACAGTATTGTAGCAAATTAACATAGCGTTGGAGTTGGATAAAATCACTTAAAGTAAACATTCTAGTGACATTTTCCAGTGTATTCAATCCAACAGAAAAGGACTTCGTTATCCAAGCAGCAGGTAGCTGACAGACATCACAGATTTGACTGTGCCCTTAATTTTCCTTAATTTTCATCTTTCTGATGTATTTTACTTTTATTTAAGGTTGTTAGAGCAGTTTCCCGGATTCCTGTGAATTCAGGAAGCTTTGCTCAGCCAGTAACGTACGGCTCCGGATTAGGTGGTGGTTTATGTTGGAGCTCTTTGTCTGCTGGTGCTGGTAAAAAATAGCTTTGGCTAGGAGGTGTTTCCAGTGTGATGATGCAGAACACATGGCTGATACTGGTGCTGTTTGATGCGAATAGTGTCACAGACTTGTTTGAAACTGCTCAAATGGTTGGGGTAATTTAGACAAGTGGAATAAAAATTGTGTATAGGACGCGAGTAAGAATAACTTGTCTTGTAGATCAGTGTTGCTTAATCTGAGCTCGTAGGTGCTCGTTGTTACTTGTCCAGCCAGTTTCTTAGGGCTTTGAGTGCTTATTGCTCAGACTAGCTTTCTGCCAAAGAAAATGGAGCGTGTGGTGGGATTTTCTTAACAGTGCTTTGGAAATCATTATAATGCCTTAATACAAAAAAAAACAAAAAAAGAGTTCGATTTCAGTCTAAGAAAGTTCTTTAACTGTTTAGGTTTTTTCTTATTTTTTAGCGCCGGCTTCGTCATCTTCGGAATATCGCTGCACGTAACATTATCAATAAGAATGGTTATCGCCTCTTGGATACGTACTTCACTCTTCACTTGTGTGATAACACCAAGATATACAAAGGTAAACCAGGCTTGCTATTGACTTTTTTATTAGTTAATATTTGAATTCTTATGATACAAATTCTCTGCTTGACAACCTGCTGCCATTATTTGCATCGTGTACACTAACCATGGAAAAGAGCTCTTTAGTTTCTGAACTTCATAAAAGCTTTTTTCAGTAGTAGCAGCCAAGGAAGCAAAGCAGGTGACAGATCTGGTAGTCTCTTAAATCATCTTATTTTTGTGGTTGCTTTTTTTTCTCCCCCCACCGATAATTTAAGAAACTTGGGAGCTTCCAACAGCACAGAATAACTGAAGTTTTTGGAGCCTTAGTTGCTTTGTGTGGAGGAGAGCGTTCCTCTGGTTGCGTACCAGTTATTTTACGGAGCATAAACCAGCACTTACTACTATCAAAGTTTTCCAAGAAAAACGTTGTCAGCCAGTGATATGAAGCATCCAGGTACCTGTTCTGCTGTTGATAGCTGCGTTTGAGTGTTAGATCACACTTCTCTCTAATGCTTTGCTTTCCACTACAATGTACAGTTCTTCGTTGTGGAGAGATGTTATTAAAATAAATTTTTTTTTGTGCTCCGTTTGATATGATCGATGGTGCTTTGCAGGAGAATTTTGGTTTTCTCCTAATTTTTATTTTCACCTAGGGTAGCTGAGCCTTGCTTTTTTTCCGAGGTCGCTGTTTTAGAAGGAGAAGAATGCATAACTTGAACTTGCCACCTGGACTTTCAAGTGGTGGTTGGTTGAACCCATAGCTGAGCACTGTTTCTGCAGTGTTGGGTGTACAGGACTGTTCTGCACTCCATCAAAGCTTTGTGCCTGGACTCCAGTGGACTGATATTGTACAAAATCTGTATCCCAGTCTCCAGATCTGTCTACCTTAAGACTTTAAGCTCTTATTTTGGCTGGGAAAGCCAAGATCCATGTGTCAGCGGTTGCTTATTTGCAGTTAAACACAGGGTTCTTGGCACCTCGGTGAGGTAATTTTGGCTGTTCACTTTCTAAGCATCTGGAACAGGTCACCCTTGCTCTTCAGGAACGCTGTGCAATTAGTTTATCCGTGCTGCCCTCCTCCAGGAAGATGTTGTATGACAAACTAGTCATCCAAAAATGTCACCCAAATATTGTAAAGTGCTGGGGAACGTTCTTCCCCAGAAACCAAAGCCTCAGTAAATCTTGAGTATTATCTTGGGTATAAAGACGAAGTGTTAAATTTAAATAATGACTTTTAATAATTAAGTGTGAGTGAGTACTTTTAGTCAAAAGCATGGCTGCATTTTAAAGTCTCTCTCATGAATCTGTTACTGATAAACTAGGCCCACTAGCATTTGTCTTTCATGAGTGTTACTTATTTTAGCTTTTTTTACTTCAAATACTAAGATTTGTATCAGTGTTTTAAGCTAATCTAAAGGTGTGTTTTTACTCATTTTTCTTTAGAATTTTATAAGAGTGAGGTGATCAAGAATTCTCTGGTAAGTTATTTTAATACAGAAATACTTTCTTTTAACAATTGTGTATTTGCTACAGTGTATTGATTTCTCTGATGAATACCATAACTGTGAAATGTGTATTTCCACTCTTCAGTTCTGCTAGGAGCATCACGTTGTTCTCCTTTTGAGGTTCTTTTCCCAAGGGTTGGAATAGTGAATGATTGAACAGTAGAAATGCAAGTTCATTTGAACAGCTGTGGAGCTATAATCTGTTGGTCCTTCTGCAGAGAGGACTAAACACTCCAAGGGGACGGCATTTTATGTGAAAACTGTTCAGTGCTCAGATTAAGCTTTACAATATACATCTGTTTTAAATATTGAGAACACCAAATGGGCAAAGTATAACATTAGCTGGAGTTTTACTAGCCTAACTTTTTTCAGTATCTGAGAGTTGTTTGCATCATAACTCAGGTTTGTTTACAGTTCACCTCCTTTTTTCTTTTTTCTTTTTTCTTTTTTTTTTTGCTGGTGTTAGCAACAGAAATAGCTGCTTTTATTGAAATGCCTGCAAATTGCTCATTCAAGGAGCTGTTGTAATATTACTTTGCTGGGTGTACAGATTCATTAGAAACTCATGCTGCAGTTTAGCGACCTTGGTGTCGAAGCAGAGGCCCTGCTTGCAACTCCCCAAATAATGCATTTACCTGCATGTATGAACATGTCTATTCTTTGAAGAGCTAATAGCTTTAAGAAACTGAAGTTTGACAACATCTTAGAGTTTCTAGATTTTCCAGTTCAGATCAGTGAAGGGTCCAGAACTGAACAGTTTATTACAGCTGGGAAGGGGTAGGTCTCTTTGTGGGAGCAGGATGGCACGTGTGTTGGGTAAGGGGGTTTGGAAACCTGCTAAGCAGGCTTCTTGGCGTCTGCATCGACAAGGTAGAACTACACCATTTATAGCATGGGGGGCTGTAAATGCTTTGAAAACCTCCTGGGTGGAGGAAAAGCTGTCTGCATCCTCAAGGCTGTTAGTTTGGCCAAAAGACAATTTCCTTCAGACTTTAGGATTTTGAGTTCTGCCTGTTCTGCATCAGGAAAAGAAATAACCAGAAGGGAATCTCACCAAAGGAAATACAAGATGGTATGACAAAAATGTAAATAAAAGATGTCTTGAACGAATTCCACACATTGTCTGTGGCTGTTTTAATGACCTGGTATTCTTGTGCCTGGATAGCTACTAAATATCCCTTCTCCTCAAGAGGACTTGATTAATACATTCCTTCTGTAAGACTTCCTGGGTAACTTTGCCCCTCCCTGCTTTTTAGAGGCATCTTATTCGAATTTGCCTAATACCAGTTCAGAGATGCTTGACCTGTTCCAAGCTGCTTAAGCACTAGAATGAAAGGCTTGTTCTGTCATGGGGTGGTGGGCTCCTACCTTTTGCTCTTGTTCTGGAGAAGCTACCACTTATTTTTGCAAGTGAGGAGGGAGACAGGTATAAAAAGCACTCTCCCATTTTGGCATTCAAACACCCTGTGATTTATCGCCTGTGGAAGTCCTGAAGTTGGTTTCTGGCTCTTGGCACTGGTAGTGTTGGATTGATTTGCTTTGATTGCAGCTTGGGCTAATTACAACAGTTTCCATAAATCTTTAATTGAAATGTTATCAGAGGTGAGTCCAAGTTCTTGGAATGCCTCGTGTTTGGAAATCTGAGTTATAGTGGAATAGATGTTTGCAGTTTTGCTTAATGTGTGCTGCTTCTGTAAAGCTGAGATGCAAGTCTGATCTCTTAGAGCGACGAGGAGCTCTTGGTGGCAATGTCTGAGCATCAGTCAAGAAGGAGAAGAATGTGAACAAACCTGTTAATAAATTATGCAAACCTAATTATTAGGGAATAGGTTAGCATTTTACACTTTTGCAGTGTAAGCTATACCCTAGTTTTCAGAAGCTGAATTATAACTTGGAAACGAATGTTACTTCCACTTTTAAAGTTCCTGATTTGACTCAACCGAGTTAGTAAATGTTCAAGTAAATCCTTCAAGATCTTGTAATGGGAGGAGGCAGAGCCCGCTCTGAGTTGCTGAAGTACTTCACAGCATGTAGCTTTTAACCCAGGAGTTCTCCTCACTGGAAGACAGAATAATGAAGCAGCAGAGCCTGTTGGCTTCAGCTCTCTGCAGACCTTGAAATGTCTGATGTTCATTATTCTTAAGTGCTTTTTTTTGTCTTTGACGTGGCCTTTTGTGCTTTCTGTGTTGTCAGTTTTAGGACTGCTTTCAGCTTGAGTTATTTTTATCCCTCTTTGTATACTTACAGAATCCGACGTGGAGGAGCCTGGACTTTGGAATAATGCCTGATCGTCTTGATACCTCTGTCTCCTGTTTTGTTGTGAGGATCTGGGGTGGCAAGAAGGAGCACTTCCAGCTGTTGATCGAATGGAAGGTCAATCTAGATGGGTTAAAGTATCTGGGCCAGCAGGTAATCTGACAATGGTTTTTCTTAGCATTTTACTGAAGGAAACAAAACATCTGGGTGAAGAAATATACAGAATGCTGAGAAAGGAAATGAAGGCATTTGAAGAGTGTATTTTAAAGTCTGACTGCAGAGATTCATGTTATCTTACTTCACAGCTTTAAATCTTGACTAGCTGAAGATTTTAAGTTACTGTTGTTGGCTGCGCCTCTTCAACGATACTGCTGGCACTTGGTGATTTAAATGGCAGTGCCTCAATTCAAGGAAATAGCAGTGTGATTGTACATGTAGTTAACTGGACATAGATCATAATGTATGTGTATATTACAGTTTTAATCTGTTCTCATAGTGGTGACATCCCATCAATGATCTTCAGTCCAAGGAGCTTACTGTATAAGACTTGTTTTAATTCTGGTATTTGTCTTTCAGTAGTAGCCTTTTGAAAGAGGTGAGAAGTGAGGTGTTTTCTGTACTGTGGAGCTTATAGTAAGTGGTGTAAAAAGAAACCCATATCATATAAATAATAAAAACACCAAAAAATACAGTGCCTTTTGAATCAAATAGGTTGTCATAATTACTATGAGCACTTTTTGATTGAATGTTAGGATCTATGTAGAATAGATCACAGTTTATTTCTCAGTTTAAAATTAAATGATTTTTATTTTTAATGGGGATGTTTCAAAACCTGGGAAGAAAGCTTTATAGGGAATGGCTGCTCTAGCTTCACATGGTGTATTGATCCTGGCCAGCACTGATGGGCTGGGAAAGAATCAGAGCAGCAAAAGTGAGCAAAAACTCGTGGATTGAGATAAAAAAAGTTTAATAACACTGAAACAACAACAACTAAAAATATTAAAAAAGCGGGGCAGAGGGTGAGGAGAGCAAGTGATGCAGGGGTTGGCACTCACTACCTCCACCGACAGACTGATCCCAGCTAGTCCCCCAGCAACAGCCACGGTGCAAAGACAGACCTCTGTTTTTTACCGCTCAGCACGATGTTAACATGGTGTGGAATATCTCCTGGGTCAGCTTGGGTCAGCTGTCCTGGCTGCGTCCCCTCCCAAGCTTCTGCACTCCCCCAGCCCGCTCGCTGTGGGGCAGAGCGAGAAGCAGGGGAGGCCTTGATGCTCTGCAAGCACAGTTCAGCGACAGCTAAACCACTGGTGTGCGAGTAGAACAGCGCTGGTAACACATCTGGAACACAGCACCATTCAGACTGCAGTGAAGAAAGTTAACTCTGTCGCTGCCAGACCCAGTTTGCTTCGGAGCGTAGCTTTCTTTCCATGTGTTTGTACTGGATAGAAGAAATGGCTCCATAAGTAATACGCTCTAGTGCATGGTTTTATTTGAAATGTTCTTTATGCTAATAGCAGCGTATTAGCTATAATACCAAACATTAATTTGTGTCTACTATGACCACAAAAGCCTAATTTAGAGTAGCATTTTAGGTTAATATCAGTAGCTAATTACTCTAGAGGCTTGTCTCTTTGATTAGTTTCCTGGTCTCTTAGTTATTTTTGTCAGCAATAGCAACAATAGCAAAGATGCTCTGGCCAGTGTTTCTGATTTCAAGGTAGAATGATGGAACATAGTGACTGTTAATAAAGCTGTGAGGCAAATGCATTTTAATGTTTAAATTCTATTTTCTCTTAGATTTCATGCATATCTAGAATTACAGGCACTGAAAAACTGCGTTTGGCTATCAAGCAGAGCAATTCATGCTCATTTGCAGTGTAAAGTCATAGTAATCTGACTATAAATGATTTGTTTTCTTCTTACAGATACACGCAAGAAACCCAAATGAGATTATTTTTGGTCTCAATGATGGTTATTATGGAGCTTCATTTGAGCAGAAGGTGAGGGTATCTTGCATTTGTTCTGGCTTGTTAGTACTGGTGACAAGATGCAATTCAACTTCTAAACTTAAATTTTCACACTTGAATGCTCAGAAGGTTAAAACAGTTTTGAGAAGAAATACTTTTTTGACATGACAGAAAAGAACTGTTATCTCGCCTCTGTTGCATTGACATCTGAGCCGTAAAGAATAGCGTTTTAAGTCCATAAAAAGCCTGGTTACTGAAAATAAGCCTTGACTTTATTCTTTGAGGCAGACACTTCATTGAAACATAGAACATCTTAAAAATGGTGTGGCTTTTAAGACTCATTTTCATGGCAAATACAAAAGCACTGTAAATTTTGGTTCTCACTCTTTAAAACCGGAGTTTGTGGCTTGTAAATAGGAAGCTATTTATTTGCTCTGTTGCAACTGTTTCACTCCATGTTTGGTTTTTTTTTCCCCTGAAGGCTCCACTGTGGTATTTGTGCTCATTCAGCCAATATTGTGACTGCAGCCAAATTACATGGCAATGCTGATTACTATTTTGATGATGAAAAAGTTAAAATGTACCTATTGTAAGTGGCACAGTTGACAAGGGCTTTTTCTTAAATCCCAAATCACTTGTGGTGGTACTGTGGTATAGATCAGTTGTATAAGGAGTCATGGGCTGGAGAGAAAATGACTCTTGTCTCATGGCTACAGTTCCTGCGTTAGCCACAACCAGCAAGTCCAGCCTTGTGAGGATTTGAACGGGAGGGATAGATTTGTAGTCAGCCAAAGGGGTAGCCATCCCTATGTGGGGAGAGAGGAGCGAGGGACGAGGTGGCCATGTACGCAAAACCCTCTGGCTGCGTGCAAGCCTCCAAACTGTGTTTGGTATTTTGGTGGTTCTCCTTCAAATTGTAAACGGTTTGATAGACAGCTCAGACTCTGCTTCCTGGTGCCGTGAAGTCGGGTTTCCTGAAGCAGGATGCAATTCTAGTTTTTCATTATTTCAGTATTAATAGTCTGGGCTGGAATTCAACGATGGTAACGCTGTCCTCTCTCCTGACTGATTGTTCTCTACGTAGGCTACGGCTGTATTTGCAATTTAGCTACAGAGCATGTACCAGAACCAACACCGAAATGTACTTTTAAACCTTATGAGCCAGGCAGCAAGTCCTGACAACAAACAATCTCCTTCATTCTCCTTTCCTGTAATTTATTCAGTTCTTTCTGGCTGCAAGAGCTGAAAATTTATTTTGTCACCCTCCTCTGTAGCTTGCAATTGCTTCCTTTATCAGTTCCTTGACCTAAATCTCTTCATGTATAGTACATACCTCCTGTATTTAAGTGACTTGTCTGCAGTTCAAGCCAAACCAGTTGGCACAAGCAAGCTCCTCCTGTAACCTTCAGAAGCCACGCGCACCTAAAGGGTATTTCTGCTCTTGGTTGGTCTTGCTTTATAATTTTCATGTCACTGCTGGATAGTCTAAGGGTTGTACAGCCCCCTTTGGTAGGTATACTGAATATTATTTATTAAGTGCCACCTGAAATCTGCTGTAGGAAGGGATTTTTGGAAGGGATTTCTGGTGCCAGGTGTGTGGCTCTGCTCCTGTGGAAACTGCGATACAATACTTTTTGTGCTTGGTTGTGTGGGTATTTTCTCCTCTCTTGGGGTGCTTTTTGTGGTGGTGGTGATGGATCTTCATAATGCTTGAAGACATCTTAGTCATAAACCTTGATTTTTGAGATAATACATGGATGCAATAGCAGTTTTCATTTCTTTGCACTGACACATGTGAAACCTTGTTATGAAAATAGATGTGTGCAAACACCATGTTGCAAGTCTAACTAAAACCTCATGCCCAAAGACACTTCAGTCAGTGTTGGAAGTGTCCTCTATTTCTACACATCTTGATATGTCCAAAGTTAAGCTACGGCATTCACATTCTCCCCTGCTCCCCATTGCTCCACATAACCCTCTTTACTTCAGTAATTCTTTGGACTGTGAATTAAATTGCCAAAATAGATTTATGGAATCTTACAATAAAGTGCACTTTATTGGTGTATTAAATGTCTCTGTCAGTAATTAAGACCACTTATGAGCCAAGTACAAAAATTATTGGAAGCTGACTAAACCATTCTGGCAATATTTCATCTACACAGAGTTTGAAAACATGCAGTAGATGTACTTCTGAGCATTGCTCGTTCCATCTGGAGCGGAATGCAAATCCCCATTTTCTGTCCTGTGAACTTAGCCTGCGATAAGGGAGGTGGGAGCCTGAAGGCCGTTGTAGCAGAATAAACTGAAGCAAGACAGGAGCATTAGAGGCTGTCACAACTGTTGTTTTTATTGACGAAAACTGTAGATTTATTGATCAAATGGATATCTCCCCGGTAATCTAACAGAAAGAGCAACATGCCCATACAGGAATATTGTAATTGCTAGATTGTTTAATTTAAAACTGAAGCACTGGAAGCTTACCACTTCACTAGCTAATGCACTTTAGCTGCTGTTGTAGAACATTCAAGCCACTTGCGTGTAAGGTAACCTTGAAAATGCAGGTTTGTGCTCAAAATGTGTGCTTCGTAGGAAGCTCCTGTCCTGTCAAGGAGCAAAGTAGAAAACTCTAGCAGCAATACTAGTGGAGAAATTCTAAGGTCATTTCCTTAGGCAGGCACCAGCAGGCAGTTGTAGTACAGCAATTATTTTCTTAACAGAATAAAAGAACCATATGTAGGGCATCTTTTGTTGTGAATATAATCACCGACTCTTCACTTTTTTCTGTTGATGTCAAGAAGCCTTGAAATTCTGTATCCCCAACAATAGGAATTTTACCTTGCTTCCATTTCTTCTGTCCAGAAGCAGCTTGGCCATTGCTGATACACAATGGAAAAAAAGGAACTTTTTTTTGGGTAACGTTCTTATTCAAGTTGCAGTTTTCGTGCTGCAATGGATATTTAGCTCATGGCAAGAAAAGAAGTTGGGAAATAAGGTTTCAAAAGTCTTTGTGCGTGCCTTCTGAGCCCTGAAGGGTGTTACTGCTTTACTGTGGGTGTCTGACAGTGCTGGTGTAACTCCTCTTCTAGCATGTACAGCTGTTCTCAGCATAAATACGCGTGTGTGCTGCACAGATAGCTGCTTTGTTTTTAACTGCGTCTGTCTTCCGCGTAACTGTACCTCCAACTTCTGGTGGCTTTGTTTCCATTTTGGTAGTAAATCATTCAGCAGTTTTGCTAGAAGATTTCAGCGGGGTTCTGCTGCTTTTGTCACATCCGTGTCCAATTTATTTTCCCATTTCCTTTCTGGCATAGGACCACTGGAGCACTTGTTCCTCTCTGTTTTGTCCTCTCTAGTAACCGTACAGAATCACAGAATGGTAGGGGTTGGATATGGTGAGATCCAAAGTAAAATCATGAGAACTGGAAACAGTACAGAGGACTTTTACCAGACACTTGGTTAAGATGTGTGATGCCATAAATAACGTCTACGTAAAGATGTGAGCCTTAGTCGCGATTTCATTTCTGGTTACTCCTCGTACCACCACATATGTTTAAAGTAAAGGATTAGAAGGTGGCAAGTCCTGCAAACGTGTAAAGCTAGATCAGAAATTCCACTAATGAACCCCCTTGTCGTTAAAATGTACAGTCCTGAGTTAGGACATTTCTGAGCTACACAATCTGTTCTGCTTGATACGAACTTAAATTCCAGGCAAATAAAAAGGGGCATGAGCTTATTAGCTTGCTCTGTATAGCACTTCATGTTCCTTTCTTCCAAATGAGAAAATATGAACTTATTTTACCGTGGAAATCAAATAAGGCATCAAAGTCCAATTTCCTAAAGACAGTATCTATCAGTTTCTTCGAAGCAGACATTTTTACGACTAGCTATGTTAACAAATCCAAACTAAGTATCCAATCTGTCAAGGAGAAAAATAAGTTTAGAATGAGAGTAAGTATTGCTCGTTAAACTTTAATGGCAAGGCATTTAAAAGAAGAAAACCATCCATTATAATGTTGGTGGAATAGAGTGTTGTCAGATTCTCCAGAGAGGATTTTTATCATGATGTTTAAATATATTATATTAAGGGATGGTTGTTACTCTGCTTTCCAACAGAAGACTTTTTAGAGGAAAAGTTTATGAGCAGTATATATCCTCTTGTGAAAACGTCCTTAACCACACAGCAGTTAAAAACAACAGTTGAGCACTAGTGCTACCTGTCCCAAAGCACGTGTGTGGGGGAAGAGTTGTGCTGATGCAAAGCTGAACTCAGCAGCGACGTCGACAGGAGAATACAGAATAGCCTTGAAGGGCTTATTCCATGTTTTTGGAACCTGCAGGGTCAAGGACTTCCGTGATTAGTATCTGCTGCTAGAAAGAGAGCCATTGCCTTGGTGATGAATTTAGACCTGTGCTGATAAATCCCGAAGCTAGAGACTGTTTGCCTGCTTATCACATCTGAATTTTGTGTCCTGATTGATCTCTGGTTTTTGTAGGCTCACACAGCCAAAGCGCGTCGCCAGCCGTCTGTCAAACAGTAAGTAGGTCACTGTGAGAGTTTTAAGGAAGGCAAGCACTCCTCCCCTCCTGACATCTGAGGAGGGTTTTAGTAAGGGTCTCCTGGATAAGCCAGATAGACCCTGCTTTACTGGAATGCTCCCCTTGCCGTGGCTCCATCCACCAGCTCAAAACTTTAGATGAAATATACCTTCTTCCTTGACTTCCATGGCCTTTTTCAAGACAGAACTTGTTCTACATTTCCTTTACTAACCCTTCGCTTCGGTGATCACATCGCATGGGTCCCTGACTCAAGTCAGCCCTGCTTTTGCAAAAGAAGAACTTTCCCCTTTAAAGCCTGTTGGCTTTTTAAAGGGACATTTAAGTGATTCAGTTTTTTCTTATAAACTACTTCCACATCTAGAAACCTGCCATAAGCAATGCAAGGAAAGAGCTACAAAGACCTGATCTCGCTTTCTCTCTGGGCACCTGAGCACAGCCGCTGTAAGGGACAGAGCTCCAGGCGTGGCGGTGTCCCTGCTGATGGGGCAGGGCTCAGCCTTCTCTTCAGCCATCTCCACCCAGCAGCACAAGAGCGTGCAAATTCTTTGAACCAGAGATTACCACCTCTGCAATCTTTAATGATTTAACACCTTTAATATCACTGTCTCGTCTCACTTTCTTTAGTTGCAAAACAGTATGAGGTCATTGCAGTCTCTGGAGTAAAACGCAGCTCTTGCTGTTGACGCTGTCGCTCTGCCTCGATGCTAAGGCTTGTCCGAATCTTTGCCAAACTTTCATCACTGCAGTGGAAACTTTTCATGTCAAAGGCCTGCCATGGTCTGGTTCGCCGTCAGGTTTTATTTTCCTTTTTGATTTGAATTAAATCGAGTGAAACCATTCAGCCATTTCTGAAATGAGGACAGAGTAAAATAGGTTATTTTACCTTTTTTACAGTAACTTTGTCGATTTTTCCCCTGAGAAACAGCCTTACTCTCCAGAACAGAAAGTTGAAATATAGCAAGGGAAGGGGAGTATTTTTTTGGGGAAAAAAAAAAATCGCTCAAGTTTGTCCAAGTTACAAACCGATGAAGAACTGCAGTTTGGAAGTGCTCAGAAGGGACCTGCTGGATGCTCGCTGTGCTCCGTGGTGCAGCTGAGCAGGTGTCAGCCCAGCACCCGCGGTGGCTGAGCAGAGCTGGTGGGTGCTGCAGGCAGCGTGGGTCCAATGGCCTCATGTACCACACCTGGGGAGGAGCCGCAAGCTGTGGTGATCTTGCAGAATAAAGTCTGGGCAATGGAACTGGGAATGGATGCCACTGCAGGAGAGAAGAGAGGGCAGAAATCTTGGCTGTGAGTTAGAGGATGGAACAGGAGATATGTGCAGAAGGGAAGTGGGGAGAAAGACCAGAGTACTGGAAATGAGTAGGAGTTGTGGAAGGAACCAGAGAAGACACAGACCCAATGATCTGCCCATGTCATCCTACTGTGGCCCTCACAAACCCATTTATTACAAATGATATAACCACATCCTTGTTTTCACCTCAGTTTCTATCAGCATGCAGGCAAGAGCCTCTTAAGGGGTGAATTAGGACTGGGAGGTAGTGGAGGCTACAGCCTGATGGGGCCCTGCTCCATTTGTTGCAGAAGGTGGGAAGCATGTAGTGAATTCAGGAGGAAATCAGAAAGAGAACCAGTTAATGCAGCTGAAAACTGGCCTGGAAAAATGTCTGTAAAATCCTTGCCTCTGCCACAGAGATTGTCGAGCAGAATTAGGCAAGTCACTTCAATAAAATATTCTCAGATGTCACTAAACATACATTCTTCATTCGCCGAGGTCCTGACTCCCGACGGGATCTGAAGACAGCCAGGCTTCAAGAAGCTGCATGGGACTACGGTCCCAGACACATCGTGTCCAAAACCAGAACTGGTGAATACTTCTGCACTTGATTTCTCTCTGTCGCAAATGTCATCTATAAACCAAGCATAATACCACCCCCACATCTCACAGGGAAATGGTGAGAAATAAATTCTCTAATGCTTGTCAGTAGTGCCCTAAGAAAGCTCATAAGGAAATGAATAATTCTGTCTTCATAGCAGGATTTGAACAGTGTGCAGTAAATAAGGCATGGGGCCACACATTGCACAACAAAGAAGAACAAGAGGTTGAATAATGGTTCACTAAACAAGTTCGTGCATGGAAGGAGACAGGACCCCTGCGAGGAACATTGTGCATCATCATACAGTAGAAGATAATGTTGTAACACAAGGGCACATATGCGTTTAAAAAGACTCAATGAACATCTTTCTTTCTCAGTGGCAATTCCTACCTTCTGAGTATTTGCCTTTGTCACCATCTGAGAACTTGATTTTGACACCTGAAAATCAAAAGAAGCCTTCTTGTGACAAAGAAGCATAGTTCAATTCAGAGAGAAGGTAGATACCTTGCGTGCAGTGAAAAGGGTTGGGGGTCACTTTGGGCTGGAAAAGATTTCTTGCTTCTCGGTTTCTGCCCACAAATGGTTCCCTGCCCACACCTCTCCGAACAATTGTCTAGAGAGTTTCCTGTTCTCAGAGCTGCCGCAAACCTGGGCAGAAGCTGCTGTGCTTGCCTGCACTCACGCCACCTTTCCTGGGACACCAGCTGGTAGACCACCACTGCACTTTGGGGAAGGCTGCGGGAGCTGCTCGGTCTCAGCCCTTGCTAGAACATGTCTGTAACTCTTAGGGGAGAACCTGCCAGATGGCACAGCTCTCCCAGCAACCTGCTAAGTACCGTTCACTGATCTCTTCCATCACAGATCCAAGGCCATGGCTTAGGCTTTGCAGCAGGGCTTCCTTCTGCACCTTGGTACTGCACGCCAGGGAGAGCAGGCCGTGGGTTGGTTGTGTCTGCACAGGGCTCACAGGCTGAAGACAAAGAGCAGCCTTGCATGGACAGTGGGAACATGCATCTGCACTCAGCGTAACCCTAGGAAGGCCTCTGACCACAGGCTAAGACTGGGTGCCTTGCTCTACCATGCCAGCCAGCTCCACGTAGCACAACGCTGCCCACTGAACGTGTAGGAGATATATGACTGACAGAAAAGGCCCACAGCTTCTCGGTCGGCAGCGCAGCGACACAGGTTGGAGTTCACTAGCAGCATGTCTGATTTTTTCTGCTTGAGATTTGAGTAGCTCTGTTCCACCTCCACCAGCATCAGCCTTGATCGAACCCATGGCAAAGGGCAAAACTCCCACGCGTTGCAGAGGGAGCGGTGCTGGAGCGCTCACTTTTTTTTTCAGCTGGGTTGTGCAGAGACTTTTTGTCATGCTCAGCAAGATCATTGGGAATATACAGTCTTCTGTGTCAGTCCACGAGCAGACTGCACGTGGCTGTGCAAGGAATGTCTATGAATGAAGTCTGGGCACAAACTGAAGCACAGGAAGTTCCGTCTGAACATGAGGAAGAATTTCTTCACTCTGAGTGTGATGGAGCCCTGGCCCAGGCTGCCCTGGGAGGTTGTGGAGTCTCCTTCTCTGGAGATATTCAAGAC
>Ga0181612_124998_pt1 | contig 15368 bp, 7 predicted proteins | sample HoacroProtozoa21_FD_119630 | JGI IMG/M metagenome (GOLD analysis project Ga0181612, IMG submission 119630) | Hoatzin crop microbial communities from Cojedes, Venezuel. Combined Assembly of Gp0051906, Gp0051904, Gp0051908 | reverse complement strand
TTATTATTATTATTAAATAACTATTAGCTTGGAGGCTGTAGAAGAACAGTGTGCTGGATTTCGAGTTTTTTGATGATAGTTCATTCTTGGGGATCAACTGAAACTTTGGAGTGTGTGCACTGCTACAAGTATACCCTGAAAAAAATGAACAAGCCTAGTCTACATGTTGATTACATTGTCTTTTCACAGTCTTGAGAATTCAAATTAGGTGGAATTTAATGCTGTCCTACTTTGCCTTTGAAATCACGAGGTAAGCAATGGATGTTGGAAGGTGTAGCTGAGCAGTAGCTGTGTGTTGCAGCACATCCTCCATCCTGGTCACCCAACTATCTCAAGGACCTGACCTGAATGAGATATACATATTTTGTACCTCTGGTGGAAACCAGGTTGCTACAATGGGCTGTGTTCCCTTGGTCATGCTCCAAAATGGGATCAAGGTGGATCTGCAGCATAAACTGACACCAGGAGCTCCAAAGCCCTTCTAGACAGATCTTTATAGCCAGAATCAAACAGAGCAACCCAGAAGTGGCTTCTCTTGTTTGGCATGAATCAATCCCCTTTTTAGTTCAAAATGCAGATAAAATCTGAAAAGATTTTATCACTGGTGAATTCCCCAGCACCAAACTATTACTGTCTTTTTTTAATTCTCGTTGTAGGCAGAAATTGCATATATTATTAAGCAAGAGTAGTCTGGGTGGTCACAGGTCTTTGAAAAAACCTCATTAAAAAAAGGAGGATGAAAAAAAGTACTCAGAAAACAAAATTGGAAATTAATTTCCCTTAAATTAACCATTAAGAAATATGATTGGATACAGCTTCTCTTAAATCACATTAATTATATTTTATTTAAGGCAAGTTGCTACATATCACGTTGTGCAGCAAAGTTACTAACGACTGATGCCCTTTGGGTTTCAAGTTTTGGAGCCTGAGTGTGTTGGCTCCAAAAGGCAACATCATCAGTTTTACTGGAAGCTTAACATTATACCTGAATTATGGCAAGGTATTCTCTGTTGACAGAAAACTACCTGAGAATTTGTCACGTGAGTGACAGTCACAACTAAAATCTGATGTATGGATAATGTAAGTAGAATTGCAAGATAATTTATACAAGACTACCACTCTTGTCAGAATGCAGTCTCTGGGCCATAGAGATTAATTTATGAACACTGTCTGGAGTGGCTAATGAGCAGTCAATAAAAAGTCCTTTCTAAACTAAAGGAATACTTTTAAAAAATGAAGAATAATACAGTATGATTACATGTCTGAAGCAGCTAGTGAGAAACGTACCCCCATGTGAAGCTAATCTACCTTATCTCTTATTTGACACTGGGAAGAAGAAATTGAGGCACCCCAGCTAATTTTTTCCTGTGGTGAGAAATTCTCCTTCTCCCCAAGGTGAATTTGAACTCCCCAAGGCAGGTAAAGGACTGACTCTTTAATCTCCTGTTTTCTTGGACCAGGATGACCAAAAACCTTTACTTCTCAAGGGCAGAATAGTGGGAACCATCCTAGATGTCTCTGTGTCTCCACAGGGTCCACTGATGGCTGTCTGGTAACTAGATGTCTAGTCTAAACTTGTTGCTTACACAGTTGTTGGAGAATAGGCTCCCACGTTCACAGGGAGGAGGCTGAAAGGGGTGAGGAGTCCTGCCCAATGGGAACCTCTCCATCTCCTGACCATTTCAGGGGCCTGGGTGACTACCTTGATCCAAATGATGTCTTTTCCTCCAAAGTGTCTCCAAAACACTCGGAAAGTGGAGGATGCTACCTCAAAGGTATTTTTTTTCTGTTGCCTTTCTTCCTTTGATCCTGGTCAAAAAATACTGTTTTTAAGTAATGCAAGCTCTTAATACCCTGAAAATAACAAAAGACTCCCTGTTTTAAAGGACCAGTCCAACAGCTGCCGAGGCAGCTGAACGTTGCGTTGCCTTCGGTGGGTGTTGGACGAGGTCTATAATAAGCAACCTGGGAATTAGCTGAGTGAAAGGATTACATCAGGGCAGCCAGACGGGTTTATGTCAGGCAAAACAACACGAGCAGGGTCTGTCAGCAGGATGGAAAAGCAACTGGACTAGTGAAGTGGCCAGGCTTAGTTTCGAGCGGCACCAGTTTAATAAAAAAACCCCCAAACAGTCAAATTCCCAGAGTATGTAGCAGCTAACCACCCCCAGTGCTGCACACTTTTCAGACCATTAGAGTAGAAAGGGAAGATCTCTGACTAATGTGCAAGCCAGCTGTGGTAGGAGTGAGCTGGTATTAGAGCTACAATCCCTTGTTGCTTTGCAATATCTCAAACATTTGAAAATGCAAAGCTCAGCTTGCACACTTCCAGTCCAGAATCTTTTGGAAAATAAAATAGTGAGGTAACATGTGGGCAGTGGCCTTCAACAGGTAGCTGGTAAGAATGTGTTTCAGTCCAAAAAATGATGCCTTTATGGCTGCACATGACTGCAGGTGCAACATATGTTTAGCAAATAATAAAAAATACAGAATAGCAGAACGGACTGCATTGCATTGGTAGGAGCAAAGCCAGAAAAGCAGAAAAATCTGTGGTCTCCAGGCACAGAGGGAGAGCTAACCGTATGTGACTTGCAGTAAGGGGTTGAAATTTACGGCTGCTGTGATGACAGACAATGCAGTCAAAATCAGCAGGATGATTTCTGAGTCCACTTGTAATGAATTTGTATCATGTTCTTTGTTCCTTGTTAATAGGTGGTGTTCTAGGAACCATAATGATGGGATTTATTGTGCCCGTTCTATCAACAACAGATCAAAATGTTTTTGCAGTCCAAGTACAGAAAATCCTTGAAGACACTTCAAGATTCTTATAATCACTTCATAGACTGCTGCCTGCCTCTTCAGGATAGATTAGATTATGGGCAGAGTGCAGTGAGCTAAGAGAATGTCAGCTAACAGCGACAGCAATAAATACACAGAAGGAAGTAAAACTGAATCTGATTTTAGGCATTTCTTCACACTTTATGACCTCTGTAGATCTTTAAAATTTCTAATAGATGATTAAATGTTAAAAATACAGCGAGTAAATAGTGAATGGCGAAGTAAAATGTTGACAATACTGAGGAATGGATGTTGTAGGTAAGAAGAATGAAGACAAATTAAGCATTTAATGATTATGTTTAATTGGATTTCTACAATTTCTTCCTCTGATACAATGGTGTTTGTTAGATGTAATACACATGACTGACTTCCTATATGGGATAACATGACATACAAAAATATTAAGGTCTTACTCCTGAAGGCAGGGTTGTTTGGTAAAGGAATGTCATGTGTTTATGGCTTGAAGGGTTGATACTATTTCAGCCAACAACTACAGAAGATCAGAAAGGAACGATCACTGCTGTGTGGTTACTATAGAAAGAATCTCTCTTCACTGATTATTGTAGGAAATGTCATAGATGCTGTTCCATAAAGGAAATACTTAGAGCTTGCTCTAACCAGGTCTAGGTGCGGAGCTTTAGAGACGAGACTGAAGGCAGAGCTTTTTGACAACAGGCTGAGACAATTTGGCATCTAAGAGGATAAGTAAGTGAAGTAGTGACGGACACCACACCAGCTGACTTTCCCTGCAGTGCAGTGTGTTGTATGCAGACAGGACACCAATGCTGTTAGAGCCTTCCCCTCAGACAGGGAGAACTGAGTGGATAGAAAGACAACGAACACTTTATGAGGTGTCGCTGGTCAGCAGTTTGCGGCTGCTCACACACAGATGTTACCTCCATCTGAAACCTTGGGGCAAGGCAAACACACTGCCTGCTTAGGCAACAGCCTCGCAGGAGCTGGGAAGCTGCAGCAGCCAAGAGCATGCAGCTAACCCATTGCTGTGTCAATGCAAGGCAAGCATCTGAACACATTTCCTTAAAAGAAATCAAATTTATTTTTTCTGTTGGGAGTTTGCTATAATAAGCAAGAGCTAGCAACACATTTCTAACAATGCTCTTACTCTTCAGCTCTTCAAATTTGACAACCATCATATAAAGACAGCCCTTCTTTTTTTTGGGGAGGGTGAGCTCAGTCCGCCAAAGACAGCAAGACATCTTAATTTGGTTTTACGCTTAAACCTGCAGTACAGGCCACTTCTGAGGAAATGTAAAATGTCTAGGGGGAAATGCTGCTCTAAAAATGGAGAATTTAGAACATTGGGTGCTTCATAGCTCACAGGGTACAAAGCACCTGAAAGGTGTAAAGAATCAGTTTGGAGGCAAGTCCTGCCCGACATATTTCCGGTGGGGATAGCAAGATGAAGCACTCATAAGCCTGGCTACAGAGAACAACTGTGTAAAGATGAAGGGAGAAAAGTTTTCAGAAAGAAGCAATGAAAGCTGCAGCTCGTGATTTCAGTGCTATTCCACAATTTAAAGTTAGAAAGCACTAGATAACAAAAGATGAGCTTCAGGGGGGCGATCTTTCAGGGCAGAGAGATAACAGTGAACAATGCAGGAAGCCTTTTACACAGCTGGTTTATATAGTCCTAAAGCCACAGGATGGACACAGAGATAATTCTGGGGCAAGGATTGAGAAAGTTTCGGTGACACACCACTAAAGTGATCAGGACACTTTTCCAGGATAGCTGAGAGACAGCTGGATGATGAATATACCAGCACCAGCTTAGCCAACTAGTAATACGGCTCTGTAAGATTACGGAAAACAGGGATGAACCACCTCATTATTGTTTGTCTTCAGAAAGTGCTTGGTTTCTTGGTTTCTTACACACATGATCTGACCTGTCTCCAAGAAATAATCCACTTATGGGGTCAATGCTGGCTTTAACATTTCTAATACATAATTTGAGAGTTTGCCTGAGAACAGCAACTGTGGGATTTCAATCTCTGTTGAGCAGCTGAAGAAGTTCCTGCTGGAACAAGTCAAAGGCTGAGCGGGACAGCAGCATCACCCTGACAGTCGGAGGAAGAATCGCTCCAGGATGAGTCAGTCCCCTGGGGCAATGCCTAACAGCTTGCCTGCCCTACCAGTGCTTTCTGCAGCCCCTGTGGTTCTCCACTCACTGTCACCACTGTTTTTCCTCCAGAATAACTGCTGATCATTACAAGAACCTGGACTCATATATACCATCCACCTCCCAAGCTGTCTACACATCTGGTTTTGACAGGGATCTCGCCTCCTTGCATGTCTTACAGACATCAGCTGTCATTGCATACCAGCTCCACAGGACAGCATTTAGGGCTCCCCAAAGCTAAGTTCTCCGGCCATCACCTTCTGCCACTCCTTCCAGTTAGGTGTCTGTCTGTCATTGTGCAACTCCACTCTATCACAAGCGCAGAGAAGGAGTGCTGCTCTGTTCTGGTTGACCAAACTTCTTGTTGGCTAAACCTTGCAGCATGGCACCCCCTTACCCTTGCGATAAGGGGGGGATGGCAGGAGGTGACTAGAGTGCATCTCAGAGCATGGGGCTTGGCTGAGGATGTGTCTCCAGGGCTTCAAGGCCAAAATTTTGCCCGGTTCTCAACACTCCTCACAGTAACAGCTACTCTCTTCTTTCTCTGCCAGCTGCTATCATTGTTCGGTAAAGCTTCAGGTACCAAAAGTCAGTTCATCAATTACAGCACATCGCAGTCTCTGCAAATTCTGCTGTAATTTGTGATCCAATGTACACACATCTCCAGATGCATCTCTCGTTCCTCTTTGTCTGCAGCCTTGCAGAACGGGGGAAAGGATCTGCATTTGCAAAAGTCAAGGCCTTGGTGAACACTTTGTGGTATAAAAGCCAAGTTTCCTGCATAAGGTCAGTTATTCCTTCAGGCTGAAACAGTGCTAGCTGCTGTACAGGCTATGTAATGAAACGGTTCAAAGCAGCAGCTATCTCAAGTGATGCATTTTCTTCCCATCTGTGTGTCCTGTTTCCCTGTGGCTGGAACACCAGCGTTGCCACGGCCTGATCACGAATGCAAACCCAGCAGTAAATGTGGGCAATGCACTGTTTGCCATCTTGTAGCTTTCCAGTGGGACTCAGGCGAGCAAGGCAGGCATGTGTGTTCGGTGATGTCTGCCGTGCCCCAGCGTTGGGAAACTCTGTAATAGTGCACTGAGCTCCCAACAAGCAGGTCGGGCAGAGCTCTCTGCTTTCACGCCACTCTCATTTTGCCCTTCTGATGTTCACAACCTCAGAGCCACCTCCAGCGCTGCTCTCCACCTTCCAGCTGGAAATTACAGCACCAGTGCAAGATCTGACTCGCGGGATGTAGTGCGTTTTGTTAGAGCAGCAGCAGTGCTGGAAAGAATAACTTCTCGGGTTTTAGCCTCTCACCATGAAGCTCAAGAGCTACCTGGTCAGGAAAGTTTTCTGCTTGGTTCTACAGAAAGCTACCCTGCAGGCTCTTGGAAGTAGCCACTTTGTTTCCTTCTGGCCATTTCTAGTTTGTTTTCACACATTCATTTGAGTAACCAGTGTGGCAATGCTTGCCAAGGAAGGCTTTTGTTTAATTTTTTAAAAAACAGTATCTTGGAACATATTTTTGAAAGAAAACCAAACTTATTAAAAATCACAGAGGGACTTAGCAAAAAACCAAACACATGCAGAGTAAAACTCTGAGCCTTGCCATCCTCAATTTATCTGCTTATATTGGCAAACAGCAAAAGAATGGAAAAAATTCACAAGCAAGATTCATTAAAAAAATCTGACACTCTTATGAATATTCACAAGGAACAGCAGTAAACAGATTTGCAGTGCAGTGTAACAAGTACCCAAGGCCTGAAACATATACTACAGAGTAAAACTTGTAGCTAAAACCATAGCAGACTTTGAAAAACAGGAAGGAACAATAATACAGAAATGAAGAGGAAAAAAACAGAGGAAAACGTGTGGATGGTATCATCATTCAGTATTTATACTTTATTTGTCAATAGAAGGAACAGGGGACAGATGTGCTGTCCAGTTACCCATTGGTACTTCAAAATGTGTTCGTCACAATAAATTTCACTCATTTAATATCAGGCTCTCAGTCTGATTCCAGGATTCTGATGTTTTCACTGCTGCAAGTTACTGTTTTGTTTTGTGTCACCTTCGTGCTCCTCCAGCCCCATCTCTAGGGATCCTTCCCCTATGAAAGGTGCCCCTAATTACTCCTTTGACAGTACTTGTCCCATGCTTTCCTGTTACAGCCCCAGGAGAAACTCAAGACAAGAAATAAAAGTAAAACCTTTATAGCTTTGTGCTTTATTTGAGATGGGCAGTCCAAGCAGGAGCAGCTGCACAGAGTTCATATGTTTCAAACTTGGAGATGCTTACAGATATTGAACAGCAGAAGCCTAGGCTCTTATCCCTTCAGATTTACCCTGGCAGAGAAGTGCTACAGTTGCTCCATGTTGTGTCCTGTTTCTCTTTATCGTAAATCCTTTGTGCATTATAGTACAGAGGGCTGGCATGGGGGTGGAGGAGGGAGAAGCAGCAGAAAGGCCCCTGTCAATGAATGCTAGCACAGTACTACCAGGGTCTTCAGCATCAGTGGGTTAATTAGATACCAGCCTAGTGTTTATCACATTACACTCAGCAATGCCCAAAGTCTTGGCTGGAATTGTTTTGAGACCAGTAAGTGGTGTTTTGGCCTCGAGCAGTGAAAGGGATGATGGCCTCACACCCCCTCACCTCTGAATCAGCTTCAGCATCACTGGGGCTTCCAGAGAAAGACTCTGTTTCCTACGCATTTCCTGTAAGGCTGAGTGTGTGGCACGGGAAAAATGTCTAGGCATGAGTATTTCTAATATTGTCAGCTGGGGAAAAAGAGCGTGTTATGTGGATTTGCACAGTGTGACATATTGTGCAGTGACTCCTCTCGCATTCACAGTTGGTCACTCTTTCCACCTTAAAGCCTTGCGTTTAGTACTCAGAGCTTGTCTGTGAAACTGCTCCTAACTGAACCGTGGTGTACTTCTATCTGTCGAAGAGGGGTGGTGTCTCTGTAGTTGTTTGTGCAATGGACTCTGCTCCACCTCCACCCACCAGATTTTGATTGCATGGGGGCATTACCAGGTCTGTTCTTAAGTTACTGGTGATCGGCTACTTGCTGCTGCACGAAAAGCACGGCCATTACACAGGGGAGGTAGAGGTCACTCGCGTTGGCACAAAATCTATGCCACTTCAGAGCGCGTACAAGCATCTTCAGGAAGGTTTTCTGCTCAATTAAGGTATAACCTCTGGCTCCACATAGGGGTAGACGGGCAGCAAGGATGGACAGAAAAGGGGCTACTGGAGCTGCACATAAAGCAATCAAATTCTACAGTGACCCTCCAAGGTGTAAGTGCGTGTGAATGGGGATCCTGTGCTCCCCTGTGCATGCAGAGGGGAGTCTGGAGCTCCAGCCTTGCCCAGTGCCCTGGGCTTCGTCCGGAACGCTTTGGGAGATGACACAGAGGACCCTACAAACGGTGTGGAAAATAATGCTGTAGATGTTGGTCAGTCACTCCCCAGGGCCAACCAGCAAAGGCTTTACCCACCCAGAATGGCTTGAAAGTAACATTTTCACTGCTTAGTGAGAAAGAAGGAAATAAAAAAGAAAACAGAAACCAGACAAAAGGGGGAAAAATCACACAGATTAGGTTAAGCCCTCTTCCCAGACTCCTAAAGGGTCCCACTACTTTGTTTTGTTTCTTCCTCATTCTTTAAGAGCTCACAACTGTAAAAGTTATGCCAATATTCACGTGCTTTTTTGGTTCATATTAATTCGTGAAGAGTTGAGGAACAACAGTTTACCATAGGCTTTGTAAGATAAAAACAGTGATTTGTTCATTAATCCTGGGTAGAACCATTTAAGGTCTTTAAAATAGCTAATTCTTATCTTGGCAGACTTCAGATGACTCTTCTAGGAATTAGACACATATTTATATATATAATTTCTTCAAACTCCATGGAAATAGTATTTTTGTAAAAGTATGTTTGCCTTTGCCTAGTTTTGTATGATAAAGGGCAAGAGAGACTTTGCTAACACAGTGCATTAGGACATCCACCCTCAGGAGGCTGCTTTTCCAGATTTTACTGCATTCAGCTGTTTCACTAAGCACAGGACATTTGCAGCATTTATAAACATGGGTGTTAAGCTAACAGCAGGGGAGCTGGCAAAACCTCTCCGCCCGTTCCAGCTGGAGGTAACTTTATATGGTGGAGTCCTTTCAAAAGGAGACCATATATCAAGATCCGAATGACAGACACTTTCTGCAGTTATTGTGTCTCCTATCACGAGAGCAACTCGGGAGCCTAGTTTCTTTGTTTACCAGTCCTCTTCTGTACCACATTTCCTAAAAAGCTCAAGGTCACATTTTTCAAGTGCTCAGCATCCACAATTAAACTCAAGCTTCTCAAACGAAACACGTCTTCCATTTGGTCACCTATGTAACAGGCAGCTTCTCAAAAAGCATCTGTACCCAGTAAACCGAGATCTCCCAGAAAGACACACAGCTTATTTTGGTACCTAACGAGGGCCTGAGTGCTTTAGAAAATCCAGCCTTCCTATACATCTGCGTCACTGCAATTTGACTTTATCCTGATACTCGCATCTCCAGCTACATCAAACACAGTTCATTCTCCTCTCCTCAGAAGTGCTGGTCTCCTTTGTGTAAGGCACTCACTGGTAGTAACATAATCTTCCTCAATGCACCCAAGTCGTCAAACTCATCCAGCAGCAACTTTATCGGGTTTCTAATCTGTCCTACATCTCGTTTGGCCCTTTTTATGTAACCATATATGCAGTACCTTGGTGGAAGGCAGTGGAAACTAAAGCAGAAAGCTACTGTTGCACAAAGCAGCACGAGAAGCTGATGTGGACTCATGATCTTGATTTTTTTTAAACTTTGTAAATAAATAACATGTGATTCCCAAAGAGTGACATTTGTGCTTACTCTGCCCTTAAAAAAACTGTTAACAGATGGTCTCCTATCCCACAGAAGAGACTTGGTGCTGACAGATAAAATGAAAGCATGATATTGGAAAAAATGGAGCCATTAACTGGCAAACTAGATATTTTTAAAGACGTTCTTATGATGGGGAAAGGAAGGATCGTGCAGGTTCCTACCTGAAGAGTAATTGTGAGTTTTTGTTACGTATTGAAAATATCTAGTGGAACTTTCTCCAGGAGAGTAGGTAACAGGAGAATGGGAGTGGGAGGTTCTGGCAGCCAGGACCAGAATCTTGCTAAGGAGATGGAAACAAAATGCACTAAGATAAAGCAGGAGTTTACAAGTTCATAAATATGAAGGTCCACACTGAGGATGATTTGTCCAGCACCTCACACTGTCAAGTATGCCTGAACACAAGGGAAATATTGCGTTCTTACCTCTAATGTAAGAGGTGATATGGATGACTAAAGGAATTCTGTGGGAGTCGTAGGAAATTTTTAAAGCAGTTATCCAAGAAGTTTCTAAACTGCAGATAAAGTGTTAATTTTCTCTTTGTGTACATTTTATTTCTCAGAATTTTTACATCCTTGGACTTGCAAGATGAGTTTGTGAATTACTGGTCCTGGAAGAGCAGCACGGGCTGAACATTTTTTCAGTAGAACCCATTACCATCACGTAATGCAGCTCAGCTGAAATAAAAATGTTTTGAGGAAATGCGTCACACTCAGGAAAACAAATCCTGGGAAAATGTCAGAACTGATAATTTCAACTTTATCTTTTCCTTTTAATAAAGCAAAAAGTTTCAGTGTGACTTTATCTTTTTAATAATTTTGTTTTGGCATTTATATTAGATGTTAAGTTTAGCATTACAGTGGTTTTGACAGTTTTGAGAAAACAATTCACTGCCAATGAAGTGAAATAACTCAGTGTTTCCAGATAATTTTTAACTTCCATCCCACCAGGAAATTTTGATGTTTTGTTCCAATTTGCAGTGAAAATAAATATAAATGTCAAAATTTCCCTTGGAATGGGAATTTCAGATTCTAACCAGCTCTAATCAACAGCAAAGCCATCTGCTTTGTATTAATGACTTAGGGCAGTATGTAATGCTGCAGAACAGGGTAATATTCTCCTGTTCAGAATTGCTCATGGAAGTCAATGACATATGGCAAGTTTCTTTCTCCTACTTGTCTAGGGAAGTTTGAGGCTAGTCACTTCTATTTTATTCCTCATGCTGTCTTGCCAAATTCACGGAATTCATTATTCAAACTCAAGATTTTCCTGCGAATGTATGAGAAAACATCCTCCCAGTGACATATGGCACAGCCTACAGCCCCTAAATCTGAAGGGAACTCATAAATCCCAAATTACAGAGCAGAAAGCTACTTTCATTTTACAAAGGTTTTAAATTGATAATTTCAATAAAGTATTTGTTGCTTGATAAATGCCTATTTTTGAACATTAATAGGAAAATAAATCTATTTGTTTTAAAAAGATAACTTTGTCCAAATGAGGCATAATTTGAATTCTATTTGAGAAGTTTTATTGACATGAAGGACTTTAGCACCAACAAAATAAAATAACATTTTAATTCTGGTTTAAGACAATATCTTTGTTACTTTTCCTAAAAGCTCTTCTCTTTCTTCACAGATGTATTCTTCATGCTGTAGATGAGAAGCCCACATAATTGCCCCCAAGCTGGTCCAGCAACCTGGTCAGCTTGCTAAGCTCAGCCAGGGACCCCAGTTCAGGCACTTTGCTGTGCCCCCTGAAAAGCTTCCTGTGGACAAGAATGCAGTTACCTTTGGTGATGACGGTATCTCCGCTTTTTCCTAACAATTTCACGATTACTCAAGCCACCTCAGGGTACCTGCATCTCCCCACTTTATGTGGGCAGCTGACCTGGGAGGGTTGGATCGCAGGGTGTAGAACAGGGGTTTTATGTGGAGATACTGCTCTCTGTTCCTTCAGAGCACCATTTGTGTACTAACCTGATGGGAAGCTTAGCTTGGGTATGACCTATAAGAGTACTGGAAGAAGATTTTGATTTGCATTAATTTTGAAAGTCAGAATGACATCCAGTCCTGACAGCCCGCTGTGAAAAACACAGACCCGTATCTTACCCGGCTGCTATTTCATACATAACACAGTGTGCTGCCTGATTTTAGAAATTACTCAACAGGAATGAATTTGGGAATTTGAACAACATGGTAAAGGTCGGTAAGCAGACTCCCTAAAGAGGCATAGAAAAACATCTCACAAATTAAGTGCAAAAATAATTTGCTGTGCTTCTCTGTCCATCGCTCACTCACACATATAAAGAAATGCTTGTATAATATTTGTGTTCTTACTATTGGTTATTATCTGTAAGCAAAACCCCAGCAGTTCTCAATATTAATTGTAGGTAGCAGCCACTTCTATAAACAATACTATTTTACAAAGGAACCTTTTTAATGGCATCTATCATATAGTCACAATACAGATTGTAGTAAAAAAAAAATTGTTTGCAAGAAGTCAACAAAAATTATTTACATGTTCAGAGCATTACACAAGCTGCAGTGAGCAATACTGTATAAAAGCTAGAACTGAATCTAAACCGAGAAGTCTGAATGATTGGTTTGAACACTTTTCTGCCATCACTGAAAATGTTCTATAAATTCAACTAAGAACCTGTCCACAAATGAGTGGGTTAACAGCATTTCTGCCTTCACTGTTAACATACTCCAAGGAAGTAAAGAAAGTTCATCAGATGATAACTGTTTTCAAACAAATGAACTATATTTTTCTCATGTGAAGAGCAAACAATTTGTATTATTGTTGTAGAAAAGTAGAACCAGAAACTTCTTTCCAAAGTTTAACTTAAGAAAACCAGGTTTTATCCAATGTGGAGTAAAATGCCTTTTTTCACCACTTCCTAGTGACTGTAGATAAATAGAAATGTTGATCGTATTACATTTTTAGGCCAGTTTACTTTCACCTCTTTGCTGTTCTCAAAATGTCAGCTTCTCTGAGATTTCTTGTATGCGACTTTTAGTGTCTCTGCCCATTTTTCACTTCCTAGGACTTTTATTTACTGTGTTCTTTCATAAAACTTTGTTCTTTCTTTGCTGTTTTTGTTTTTGTTTTCCCTTATCTCTTACTTTTCACTATAATGTCTTAGCCCCCTAGAACAAATACCACCTTTCTTTCTTTTTCTGCTATCTTTGAAAAAGTCCATGTAACATAATTTATTTTAAATTTTTCTCTATTTCCTCTGTATTTCTGCTGATACTAGTAACGTTTCCAAGTATTGGCGTTTCCCACACCATGCACTGTGTCAAAACAGTATCCTAACAGTGAAATATATTATGACTGAAGCAGGAGGGTTTGGAAACCTTGGAAGGAGACCATCTACGGTTTAATCTCTGTGTCTCTTTCTCCAATTAAATCATCCAAAAGAAATAGTTAGGGAAGATTTATTCTGTATCTAATTCCTGGCAAATTATTACTGTTTCATCCATGATACTGTCGCCTTGCTGCTTTTGTCTTAATGGTAGAGTACCAGAGCTGCTGTTATTAGGAACAGTTTCTGAACTCTGAACAGCATCATCACCAATATTGATTACAATTTCATATTTTGATGATCTGATTCCTTTTCCTGGGAAACAACACTTTCCAGACATGGAGAGGAGTGGAAACGTATGCGAGTGTGTGAGATGCTGACTCTAATCAGGATTTTTTCCTGTGGCTAACACAAAGTTCACCAGTTACATGATGAACAATATTTCAGATCCATACGTGCTTTTATGTAATCATAATCTCACCGATAGAGATCCCTATCTCTGGCATTATTTGTTCCAGTTTCTTTTCTTGCTCTTTATGCTCTGTACACCCTGTTCTTTCTACAGTAACCTTAACTGCTTGCGTTGTCCATATCATTCCTTATATAAATAAAGTCTTTGTAGACAAAATGTCTCCTTCTCACTGCCTGGTACATATAGCTTTTAAGATGTCCTTAAAATATTTTCAGTTGTCAATTCTCTCTTCCACATCAACTTTACCAGTAAGTTCAGCCCCAACCCACTCCCTGGACACTCGACGCTTCCTCTCTATGCATCAAATATTTCCTAATTCTCTCCTCTGCTACCAACGTTCTGAAAACCAGTGAAGCTCCGCTGCTTGGAGACAGGATGAACACTGAAGAATCAGCCCACTGTTTGTAAAGTGCCGTATAAAATCACCATACAAATCACTTATTCAATAATAAAAGCACATCCTGTTCCACAAAACATGTCTCATATCTTAATGTTCTAATGACTTCACTGGAAAGTCACTCAAACCAGTGAGCAACACAGGGATCCTCCTGTGAATTGCCAAAGGAATCCTCCAAGCAAGATGAAGAAATTGATAACTATGCAAATATATATACATATGAAACTGATTTTCTACTTGCTTTTTATTTATTAAAAGAAGGATGTTCCGCAGGAGACTTAATGCTTTTTTAAATTAATGTTTTAGGAAAGGGAGCCATTTGTAAAAAACCAGTACATATTTCATTGCAAGGTGCTCTAAAATCTATCACTCATTAAATGAAAATAAGGCTGTTTTCACATTAGTCTCAACAGGATGATGAAATATCACTTATCAACAGTTTACCACCCAGCACTTGGTAAGATTCATCTGATCTCAATCTAAATGAAAGATGTAGCTATCATCATATCATGAACACAGTTCAAACCCACACGTCGTTCATTCATTTGTGATCAGATGGGAACTGGTTTCAGTGATCTCATACTGATTTGTGAAACCTCCTATCACCATTTCTTGTCATTCCTCTGACTTTTAAAAGGTTGGCAGTAAAGTTGGCTTTCAGGTTGGTTTTCAGACACTTGAAAAAAAGAAAAAAAGAAAAAAAAGAAGCCCCCCACACAACAACTTTGGGAGAAAGCCAGAATTTTCTTGGAAGTTTCTTTGATGAAGGAGTAGGAGTGCCATAGAGCAATATCCTCCGTTTTGGCAGCAAACCTTTCTTCTGGCAATTTCATTAAAAAGCCATTCCACTTTATTAGTTATCAGCAGAGTTCGCATTTCTGAGCATGACTGATGGTGCTCCTTGTGCTGACAAAATTAGAAACATCAATAATTCTTAGATTAATTGCTTAGAAAATTACCAAAAGGCAAACATTTCCTTATTTTTAGACCTTTGTTTTCTGTTGTAGTCAAAGCAGTAGAGGCCAAAGTTCAACTACATGTACTTCATTTAAATGATGGGATCCCTTTACTCTGAGTTTTATATGTGCCCAGAAGCAAACGTGCATCAGTGCTATGTGGGTGGGGGGAGTCCTATGGTGAGCCCCCAATTCCCAGTCCTTGAATAAATCCTGATCTATCTCACAGAAACCTAGAAACAGTCTTCTTGCCCACTTGTCTATATATACTTCCAAAGGAGCAAAGGATACGGATATACTAGGGCCTCTGACAGGGACTACCTGGGACCAGAATGTGAGTGCATGAGGGAGAATACA
>Ga0181612_124574_pt1 | contig 15368 bp, 9 predicted proteins | sample HoacroProtozoa21_FD_119630 | JGI IMG/M metagenome (GOLD analysis project Ga0181612, IMG submission 119630) | Hoatzin crop microbial communities from Cojedes, Venezuel. Combined Assembly of Gp0051906, Gp0051904, Gp0051908 | reverse complement strand
AGAAGGAGACTCCACAGCCTCCCTGGGCAGCCTGGGCCAGGGCTCCGTCACCCTCAGAGGGAAGAAGTTCTTCCTCGGGTTCAGCTGGAGCTTCCTCTGCTTCAGTTTGTGCCCGTTGCCCCTTGTCCTGTCACTGGGCACCGCTGAAGAGTTTTGCCAGTAATGTTGCACCTCATTGGTATGATTGGTGAAAGGACATCTGTGTTTCCTGCTCCTTTGACTGCTTTTTGAAATGATATGGGAGGTGGCTGTGGGGGTGCCCAGCGCCGGGCAGGTGAAAAACCCAGGGACAGGAGGAAGTCTTGTTAAGTGTTAGGAAATTAATAAGCAATAAACAGAGCTGGAAAACTCTTGAGAGGGAAAATTAAGCTATGATATAAGACTTGAAAGACAAATGTATGGACAACTTTGGTCAAGCTATAAATGTCCCCACACAAAATCAATTAATCCTCTGTCCCCTCAAATCCTGCCCTAACAGTCAAGTAAGAGTGGTGATGCCTGTGAGGTATTCTGAGGCAGCCTGAGAATTTTTCTTTCTTTAAATAGCAAGGCCTTCAACATAATGTAATAAGATACTATAAATAGTAGTCCTTCACCTAGCATGATTTGCTGGCTTTTGGAGATGATTAAAATAATTATGGAAACATCAGGAAAATTCAGTTTGAGATCTCCTGTGATCTTGTGTTAATTTCTGATTGAAAACACTCAATTTTTGGCAACTCTATTTGAACAGCCAATTAAACTTGAGATGTAGTAAAATACAAGTAGTCTGGGGCCTTTTGTCTTATATAAAAGACCTGAAAATGCTTTGCAATAAAAGCTGAAATGTCTCTTGCTAGTTGGAAAACTGCTTTTTTGGGGGGAGGATGATGGGTGGTGTCAAAATTCTTCGGCAAGGTAAAACACTGCATCCTATCCTTTTTTCTTGTTTCTATTAATGGGAACAAGTGTTTTCATGAGTGGCTTGATATGTTGGAAAAAATGGGAAGGGATGTAATAACAGGCTTCAGATCACTAGCTGTGAGCAGATTCGAGCTCTGTAATGGCCTCTTGAAACTTACTTTATGTATACTTTTGCTGAAGAGCAATACAGCATTCTATAATTATGTCTATAAAAGCGTAAAACCTGCCACCCACCTGAATAAATTATAGTGATATATGAACACCTAGATACATGTTTTGTTTCTTGGAATGATGATAGAGGTAGTCCAGGGATTTGCAGTTAAGAGTTCTCCTCCTCTCATCCTTTGATTGCACTCCCTATCTAATGGCCTTAGCTGACAGTTTTTGTTTTCAAGGAGAAATTCTGAAAAATAGCTTTGTCTGTGACAAGATATGACTTGGTATTAATACTGAAAAGAAACTTGCCTTTCAGCTAGTGTTCTAGTAAGTTGCATAACTTCTTGAATAAACTGTTTCCAGAACAAATCTTTAAAGAACCAATATGCCAATAAATATTAAATAAATAAAAACAGATGGTTGTTTTTTAGCTGAAGTGCTCCATCACTGGCAGCTTAAAAGCACTCATCTGCTTTTCTTGCAAAGCAGAAGTCTTACATGAAACCTTCTCAGTGCTACCATAATTGGATTTTACAGGCAGCTATTTCCATCATCCTTCATTTACACGTGTAATCCAAAGGTGTGCTTGGCTCCCCCGGTCTGAGGGTGAAAGGGCTGTGAGAGACTAAGGAAGTGCAGGTTCTTGAGGACTTTGCAGAAATTACTTCTCTATTTAAGGATTTCTTTCAGTGGGAGAGGATTCATGCGTGGAGACTGGGGAGTAAGGGGATCAAGGCTGGCAGTTGGGGTGAGAAACCATAATGCATTCCAAAGAAATTCTTAAGAGAAGCCACTTCTAAATTTGGGTTCTCTTCATTCTCTTATCTTTCTGGTATGTGATATTCTGAGCAAGACATGAGGAAAATTAGTTAATTATTCTATGAGGCAACAACTTGGAAGCAGACTAAAATTTGAGCTCTATTCTGCATTCCTGTTTTGAATTAATCCTAAAATATGGCACAAACAGCCTGGTCTGTCCCTTACTGATCTCAGAGGACCTGATGTGGCCAATCCGCAGGACAAGACACAGGAACAATCTCAAAGAAAGGTTTAGGTTTGAACCCCTGAACAGCAGCAGCTGTGTAGTCAAGGTCATGGAAATGTTACTCACGTACTTATGACAGAATGGGAGAATACACAGTTTTGCCTTTTGGTGATTTTACAACCTTCTGCAGGTGACTTCTTAGGTCTGCTTCCTTGGTGAGCCCAGGACTCTGCAGTCATTTACCCGGAAGCCTTCCTGACAATCCTGGCTAATCCATTGCCTACTGTGCGAAAACTGCTGCCACGTAATCCAGCCCAGATGTTACAATGACCAGTACACAGGATAAAACCTGTGCAGAGCACAGTGGATGCTGACTGAATTGCAGTGCTGGGATGTGTGGATGTCCAGGATACAATAATCTTGAGTGACAAATGGCCAGACCCTTGGTTGTAAGAGCCAAAACCATGAATGGAAAATTGCTTAACTTGTGAGACGGAGTTTTCAGGTGAAGTATTTGTGAACCCAGATCTATCAGCAGGTAATAAATGTAGGATAACTGCATAAATGATGGAGAACCTTGACAGAGGTTGCAAGTTTAAGCACTTCTGAGAAAGAGAAGAGCTGACTCTAAACTGAAACATCTGGATATTTTTGGTGCTGGTTGACCTGACTGACTTCTTCTGTTAAGAAGAGTGCAAATTGCCAAGAGAGCAATAGTTGTCCTGCATCTAATCGGTGATCATAAGGGCAATGTGCAAATAGCATCGTTATGGAGTAGCCTGGGATTACATGCGTGAAAAGAGGCTGGTAAAAGAGGATTTCCTGGCTGTTTTAGTCAGGAATATCCAGTCCACCAACTGAGAGGAAATTATGGTAATAAACCCCCCTCTGACTATCAGGCAAGAGGGAAAACAATAAAGATGAGGGTCTGAGAGCTGCATATTTAGTAGAGCCTTCCCTAATGAGGCGAATATTGGCTGAGAATAGATGAGTGCCCTCCAATTCAGCAGAAGTTAAGGGTTTAAGCTGTTCATGGTAAGAGGCCATTTGTTACAACAGGTTACTTAACTCTCTTCAACCATCCATCCATGCATTTTCTTTCTCTCCTGGCCTTCATGCTTATCGTACAATCTCTTTTGTGTTGAGGTTTCACATAAGAATTACAGCTTTGTCCTTTTCAGGTAGGTAATATAGATTCTCATACATGGGGTGATTTTTTTTTTTTTCACTTTCCCTGTTAGTAACTGTTGTTTTGTGAGTGTATCCCTCTGTATATGGCAGGGATACATTAACTGTTCCTCCCTGCTGCGTGTGTGGAGATTGCTCTTCAGGGGAACATTGAAGAGAGCGTAGAGTGAACTCAGGTCATTTTGAAGAAAGTGGGTCTCTGAAGGTTTAAGATTATCCTTGATGTGGCTGATCCCCTCAATGTGAGTGAGTGTTGATTAATAAAATAAATCTTATCATGTATAGATGGAGGAATGTCTTGAGTGCATGTAGACCATGAATGAGCAGCAGTACGGTGTCAGCTGCTGGAGTTTAGCAGCAGTGAACTTCTGAGGTGTGTGTTCCTTCCAGTGGTGTGCTGGAGGGACACAGTGGGGGCTGTAGGCATGGAAGCTTGTGGTCTGACAAGTTGAGTGAAGGTACTGCATGGGATGAATGCCCAGAGCCTGGGAGTAGCTGTTGCCCTAGGCTTTCTAGAGCTTGATTTTTCCTGGGCATTTTAAAAAATTGAGAGGTTATTCTGTAGCAATTAGAACAAGACATGCAGCTGGGAAGGAAGGACCTGTGCAGATCCAGGTGTCCGGTCTCACCTGAGGAAAATTCAAGGCCAAGCTAGTGTTAATCATCTGATTTAGATATGCACTCTGGCTGTAATGTTATTGTTTCTTATTTAGCATGAAATGTTGTTAAACTTATAGCTGTCATCCAGTTTTGCTTGTTGAGAGTATGTGGCTCAGGTACTATATGTTATCAAATTAAATTTTTTCCTTTCAATCAAAATTACTGGTCTAATTAATAGCATAATTAAAAGCCTCACTACCCATTGGGAGGAATAGAAACTGGAAGGTGTTTCCTCTTCTTGTCAGAGCAAACTTCTGTTGAAAAACCAAGCCACGGACCTGGTTTTGAGTTCTGTATTTATTTCGCGTCTCCTGTTAGCAGTGTTGTTCTTCCACATGTGCTCGTCCTTTCATCGTTAATACCAAAGAGTACTTCTGGCAGGTCTGGTGTCATGGCATAACCCTCAATCTACACAACGAGCTTTGTGCCAGGCAGTTATGAATGGGACGTGCCTATTGAGTGTGAGTATGGGGCAAGGCTTTCCAAAGGGTGCTGGTGTCGCTGCTGGATCCTACTCCAGAGACAATCTTTTTCCCAAGACACGACTGTAGATGTCAGTGTTTAACTAGCGCAGTGTTAGACTGCCCTGCTGCATTAATTTAAGTCAACATTTGATTCGGGCTTTTCACTGCGGTGGGAAAAATATGCTTTCTAAACCAGGACTTGGTATCTGAAAAGAGCGGTCTCCTTCAATGAAATAGTGCTTGATTTGAAAGCCTTTTCTTCCTCATTCATAAATAAATTCCCTTGGTGACCTTGGATCTTCCTGGCAAAAAAAAAAAAAATCTGAATTGCAGACTTGTAAATATGTGCAGTTGATTTGAAGCTCTGTGGTTTTTTCTTTTTGATGTGACAGGATGCCATACGGTATTGCCAAATGGTATTAATGAGAAACATAAAATAGTTCTGCATGCTTTTCAGTATTTCCTCAGTTCTTAAATAAGCATTTTTACGAAAGACTTGCATAGTTCAATTAATATATGTTTCTTAATGGGACAACTGAAGCAAAGTGAAGGCTCCCATTGACAGCAGAAAACTGTAACCATAGGACATGGTAATTTTTTGCACAATCTGTGTGGGTTTATAGCATCTTTAATATTATAATCTCATTAAGTCCTGATTTTTTTTTTTGAAGTCTGATTTGAAGGGGCCTGAGCATTTTAATAAGATTCCTTTTGCTAAACCCAGAATATCTTTTGAAGATGAAAGTGGGGTAAAGTTTTCAGATTTTGGAGCATCTGCTGAATTGTGAAGCTGAATTTTGTGTTATGTGAAGGCTACTGGTTAAAACAAACGTAATGAGTATATATTGTTTCCAAATTAGGTATGCTGTATGTATTACAATATGTTAACTTATACTCCTGTGTCTGATTTTCAGGATAACAGGCGTTGCATATTATAATGGGCTTCCAGGCAACTGCATCTGCCACTACCCTGTGAAATCTTTCAGCTAATAGAACAATGTGTAAATAGAACTTGAATTCAACGTGCTCTGACTGTCCAGTGCCAGAAGTAAAGCCTGGAGAGTGCTTGTTGCTACATAGTAATTTTAGAGTGCTTCTTCAGCATTCTAGTTAAAATTTTGGCAGGTAAATAATATCAGTTCCAGCTGTAATCAAAAGAGTTGAGGAATTCCAGTAGAAAATTAAAAGGAAGGTTTCTTGTGAAAGAAAAATTTGGGGTTGTTCAGTGTGGAGAACAGAAGGCTCCAGGAAGACCTGGCAGCCTTCCAGTACCTGAAGGAGCGTATAAGAAAGCTGAAGAGGGACTTTTCCCAAGGGCATGTAGTGATAGGACAAGGGGGAATGGCTTTAAACTAAGAGGGGAGATTCAGAAATTCTTCACCATGAGGACGGTGAGGCACTGGCAGAGGTTGCCCAGAGAAGCTGTGGCTGTCCCGTCCCTGGCAGTGTTCAAGGTCAGGTTGGGTGGGGCTTTGAGCATCCTGGTCTGGTGGAAGGTGCCCCTGCCCATGGCAGGGGGGTTGGAACCAGATGATCCCTAAGGTCCTTCCATTCTATGAAATGAGATTGCTGTCTTCTGGATAAGAGACTCTAGAAATGTTATAGGTGGGACAGGTAGGGCAGTCCTGCAGTCCTTTAACCTGTTGTGGTATTTCTACACTCTGTGTGTGTGTAATAAAAAATTAATTTGGTTGCATTTTTTGTGTCAAGGTTCCTACTTGAGGAAAATTTGGCCAGACTGCGCTCTCAAACACCACAAAATTTCAGCTGGGACAGGACTCTGCCACCTGTGTCCTGTCCAATGTCCCCAGTTATTGCAGGATGGGGAATGCCGGCTGAGTCTTGTCTCGCTGGAGAATCTCACTTTGCTCTCCATAGACCCGTGCTTTATGTGTGGAGGTGGTGGCTGCTGGCTTTGCGTTCAGGGGGACAGGAGTGATAGGAGTGAAGAAAATGTGGATAGAGGGCCTGCAGGAGACTGAGGGGTAGGAAGTGGAGAGAACTAGAATGTATCAGTGAGAGCTGCTTCCAGTGGAGAGCATCAATGCTTCTTAACAACCAGAATTGATCTCTTCTGGAATATTGTGTACAGTTCTGATGACCCGTGTCCAAGGAAAATAAACTGGTGCAAAGAATGCTTGCTAGTGTGATAAGGAAAACAGAGAGCTTACTTTATGAGAGGAGACTAGAAGAGGTTGGTTTGCTTGCTTAGCATAGTATAACGAAGGCCAAGAGGGGATGTGTTTGCCTATAAATATATCAAGGAGATAAATATCAGGCAGGGAGAAGGCTCCAGCTGGAGGCTAGCTAAAGCTTACTGCCTAGTGAAGGATGTTGCTAGCATGAGGATGAGGGGGTATAAAACACCTATTCTTTTGCTGGCTGTGAAAGTGAAGGCCCTGGCACCGCTGACTGGTGGGAGATCAACCACAGTGTTGAAAGTGGAGATCAGTCAGCCAAGGACTGACAAATGAAGGATCCTATGATCGTCAGAGCAAATTTCAGGGGAAGGGAGCAGAGCAGCACTTTGGCCTGACTGGTTATGGTGCACAAGGACCTTCCGGTCCTTGGAAGGACAAATGGAAATCTTTTGACTTGATACTGCACTAGTGTTTCTGTTAATATTTGTGGGCTTCAATACAGCTTGCCACAGGTAGGGGTGTTTGCCCATGTAGATGTCATACTAAAGCTTGTCCAGAACCTTTTAATAGGGAGATTTTTCATTGTTTGCTTCATGGCAGCCTGCCACTTCTAATTAAATTTAAACTTGGAGGGGTTTTTGGAGTGCAGGAAAGCTTTGAGGTAAAGCTGGAAATAACAGTAGACCAGTTAAGGCACTGATTTGGGATACTAAAGGTTCAACTCCTGGTCAGCCTGAACTGGACTTGAAAACTTTAATTTGGCATCTTGTGTTTTTGGGTGGGTGTGTTTAGTCCCACTGGAGTCCCATTTTGTCCTCTTTTCTAATTAGTTACAAAAATTCTTTTAGCAAGTGTATGTGTTAACCTGCATTGGAAACAGGTGTGTCCTACCCAGGGTCTTTTGGGAAAATGTGTTGGAGGGAAGAACTGAGAACAGTCTGTGCTTTGGGAGCTGTGCCACTGGGTTTTCCTAGAGCCCAGGTGTTTATTAAAAGCTCTCAGCCTACTGCATCTGTCTCCAGTAATGTGAGGGGCAGACTGTTTCCATATCACACAAAGTTGTCTATGTTTACTTGAAGGAGAAGGCAGCTGTTGGTGGCTTTGCTGGATTGGCTGGTCTCTCTGATCCTTTAAAATCAGTTCAAATGTCACTGTACTAGTTGGACATGAAAAGCTGTATTGCATAATTTAGCAAAAACTTCACAGCATGCTGTGGGAAATAGGAACTTTTGCTGGTCACTTAGTTAACTTCAAAGATTAATTTCCATTCTTTCTACGCTTTCTAATTCAAATGCATGCTAGGAAACGCCACTTATGTCAGTAAAAGCCCCAGGCTTTATTAATGTAAAACTCACAATTAAATCTGCTAACAGAAAAGATTTGTCATCATTTATATACCTTTATGGAAATACTTAGCCATGAAAGAATAAACTTGTAGAGCCCAATCTTGCTGTCTAAATGTGGGCAGCTCAGGGATTTCTAGAGCAGATGCATGTCTTTCAAAATGGACCACAGAAGACTCATGGGCTTTTAACACTGTGCAGAGGCTGTTCTCTTTCCATGCCGCTAATTGCCAGTAATTTAACTGCAGTGGCTTTACCCTGTGAGAGGGCTGTCTGTGTCCAGACACTATGCTCTGCCTGCACCAATATTCTGTCACTGGGAGCCTTTTTAAATTTAAAGCTGCCTTAGAGCTTTGTACAGAGCAGCTCCCAGGGAAAATGCTTCACAGCAAAGAGAACAATAAAGAGAAAAGGCTCCCCTCTGGGAAGATTTTCTGGATTATATCCAAGCTTTGGACCACTGTAGATCCTGTTCCCTATAAGAAGCATGTGTCTAACTTTCCATGTTGGATTGAGATTTAATTTTAGCCATAGCTTGAGGGTCTCTTGTATTTCAGCACCTTGTGGAATGATCTTTTTGCTTTGTAAAGACATTGCTGAGATAACTGTGTTGCTGGAGGATATATCTTGATCCTGAAACACTAACTGCATTTTGTTTGCGTTGAAGAATTTGTTTTGCATTTGTGAATCATCTGTGAGAGAAGGCTGTGATTCAGCACCTCCTACAACCAAACCTGGTCAAGTCTCCATTTGCACAGTCTCCATGGCTGTTGCTCAGCTGAAACAGGATCTCCTCTGCTGGGATCTGACATTCACTGTAACCCAGGAGAAATTTGTTAGGAGAATCAGAACCTGTGCCTCCCCGGAGAACTTGGAGGCTTAGGAACCCTGTTAGCTCTGTAGTTTTCTTGCCTCTTGCAAGAAAAGTAATCCAAAGTTCAGGCAGGCTGCATATCTTGTAAGCATTTGCAGCAGGGGGAGCAAATGCTCACTTTACATTAGTATTTTAGCCTGGATTAGCTGTGTGTTTTTGAAACTTATCTCCCAGCTGTCCTTGCTTAGAGTACATTTGTTTGTATCGCAGGGCAGTCTTGGAGTGTATAACCTGCATTTCTTCTGGGTGAAGCTGAACTACAGAATACCACCTAGGACTGCATCTGATAAGCTGCAATGACCAATGGGCATGTTGGTCTGTGGCACCAACTGGATTTGAGCTAAAGGGGAATCATTCAAATGTGCATAATACAGATATTGGATCTTTAGCACAAGCTGTTTTAATCTGTAGATGTTCTCCTGCTGGGCTGTGCTATGTGTCAGAGCAGACGTATAACCTGAGCCGTGCAGAGCTGATGGCAAAGAACCTCTTAGAGCCAGGAATTCATTCAGTGCGAAGAAGATAATCCTGTGGAATATATGAAGATTTTCAGTGGACAGCCATGCTTTAGAGCTCTGTGACTCAACAGTTAAGACTTGGCTATAACTTGGTATTCCGACAAAAGTTATTCTACTTCACTGCCTGTAACTCAAAGTAGGACTTTAATATTTCTTTAATTTGCCTGACGTCACAAAAACACACGCTCCAACAAACCTAACCTGATTTTGGAGCAGTCCCAATACAAACAGTACAAACAGTTGTCTTGGGAAGCTAGATGTTTAAACTGGCGAGATGCTCAGTGAAAGGCAGACACTGACATCTGTAATGAAAAGGAAATGCAATCATGCTGAAGAACTCGGAGAAGGGTGCTTGCTTCCCTTCTGCTGACACACAGGTCTTCAGGTAGGATTGCACTCCTCTTGAAGTTAGTGTCAAAGTTCCTCTGGATCCCACTGAACAAGATGCATGTATCTGTCAGCCTTTGTCTGACATGAGGCTGTGTTATGGGGAAAACAAAACCTTTGCACTGGTCTGCATATGTTGCATACAGACTTGAATATTTTTTTCCCCTAATGTGCTGTTCACCTTCCCAGGTTTAGATATTTTGTTGGCTTTGCTTTCTTGTACCAAAGCAGAATGTTCCTTGGGACGACAGAGATTGGTGACATACTGATTTGAGGCTTTGCTGCACTGTTAAATAAAATAGTATCTCGTGTGTATGGTGAGGGGAGATCTTGTGACTCATGGAATGTATATGTGGCAATGTCTGAATTAGAATTCCTATCAGTTTGTGTGGCTTAGTTGTTCTGGGCAGAGTATTTCCTTTAACTTGTCTTAAACCATGTCGAATCCCTAGGGTCTGGGGAGAAGAGGTGAGTTTGTGTAATTGCAGAGTATCAAAATCCTCAGGTAGGGTTAATTCAGAATATGAGAATTCAATTACTTGTTCTGGCAATTACTGAGACATCATAGGCTTTAATGCTGCACACCATACAGTTTAAGAGTCAGATTCTAAGTTTGCAGCGTGCTACAGCCTGAGTCATCCTAACTTGCGTCCAGCAGGCTTGCAAGAACAGTCCTATTTTCATTAGCTGGAAGGGTTTGCATTAGCCTCTACCTGTAGCACTGAGATCTGAACCACAGAGCCTGCATAATGTGACACTTCTAGTAGAATGAAATCCTGTTCAGACCAAGGCAATTCATTGCATACCTTAGCCTATTCCCACACACTTGTGTATGCATTGGGTCAGCAGCAGGAGCTGTTGCAGAGCAGCAGGGGGTATGTGGTTCCATTGTTTTAAATATGTCAACTCCGAGGCTTTTCCTGTGGAAGGTTTGGTTGTGTTGGATTTTTCTGAGGTTTCTTAAGAGAGGTTTTTCAGTGTTTGAAGTGTGTGTTCAGAACACCTAGAAATAACATGGCTAATCCTCAGGAGTTGTAAAGGATGGCAGTAGGATCCTCAGCAAAATGCAACGCTCTAGCTTTCTGGGTACCAGCCGAGTGGAAATTGTAAGATCTAGTTGCAATCCTTTCAGGAATGCGAACACCCATGTGACCTTGGGCAATTTCTGCTCCTTGCTTTTGTTTCTATTCCTATCTTCTCTGCTCTCACTGTCAGTCCATGGTGGTTTTCTGGTGAGAATTGTCTGTTTTGTGGCGTCTAGCAGAAGGAGAATTTGCTCGTGGTTAGCACCTCTGGATGCTCCTGCAATGTAAGTGAAAATAAAAGCTTTCACAGAATAGCATAATTATCTTTCTAATATTCAGTTAGTTCTTTTATAGAACATTCAAGACGAGCCTCTGAGAACCTGTTGGAAGCAGCGGGCACATTACAATCACTAGGAAAGTGAAAAAGGTTTAAAGGGTTAACCAGTGTACAAGCCATAGAGGGGCACGAGACATTTTTGTAAGAACTAAATCAAGGAAAATTGTAGTGATCTTTTCAGCTTATTTATTGTGCAGGGCTGATGGGAATCCCTTTTTAAGCGCTACGTGCTGTCTTGTGGGTATTCACCCACTTAAAACCAGGGCTGAATTTGGTCCTCTGTATTACATGGTAAAGGTGACGACTGGTATGCGAGTGAGTGGCCCAATGTTAATTTCTAGCAGGGAGTTTTTAGTTTGACTGAGAGCTTTTCAGGACTTCATAGCTTTGCTGCTGTATTCCCTGGTGGCAATGGGCTTGCCTTGTAGGGGCATTGGGAAGCTTAGTGACTGTCAGGTTCTCCTCCACGAAAGGTCTTTGGGCAAAAGGCAGTCTGAGTACAATATGTAGCTTCAAAATGGCTTCAACCTTTTGCAGTTTGGATGGCAGCACGTTGAATGAGCATCTCTGTGACTGACAGTTGTGGAGTGCCTGCAAGCAGTTCTTGTTACACGCATTTTGAGATTTCCAGTTATCTGCTGAAGTATAACCAGTCCCAAAGGCAGGCAGAAGACCCTCTGAACTCATCGTCCTCTCTTCTTTTAGCATTTAGGTTCTGTCTGTCGCAACAAATACGCTCAAATGTCTCAGTACATACTGTGCCTGTGCTTAGCTGCTTCTGCGATGAAAGACTTCATCCTGAGTAGGTGGCATGCAGGCTGGCTTCTGAAACCATCCTCTGCCAGGTACTTCTGCCCTCCGAGTGGCTCAATAGATGTTTGTTTTCAGTTTGTTTATCTGCAGTAAAGAAGTTGTGCCTTTGTTTGCACTATCCTCAGCCTGCAGATCTTTCTAGTGGGAGTTGATTTTCTTCTGGAATTATTCTCTCTGAATCCTAAGTACCATTTGCCCTTTCCAAGTGATAGGGACAGGCCTGAAATACAGCCTTAACCTGACTTATGTTGCTGGGTCAACTCTCTGGTAAGCAGGACAGTATGATGCAAAGCGGTGTTGACTTGACTTCACCTAACATTTTTGTCTCGGCTAAGCCTGGACAGTACTCCTGAAATATTCACATACAATCTCCCCAGCTTTCTGAAGGACTGGAACAATAACATTCAAAGTTAAGCTAGTGGGTAATTTTAGAGATATGATGCTGATTTCCATAAAAAGAACTGCTAATTACAGAAATATCGTGTTGATTTGACCCTATAGACAAACTTAACAATTTCATGCAGCTTGCTGCTATCTCTTGCTCCTGACTTTTTTCTACATTGGACATATATTTGATGTAATATTATTAGACTTGCTTGCAATAATCCTTAGGGGTGTGTAGTCTTTCTTTCCATGAGATCAATAACACTTTCCTACTAAAGTGCTTTTTTTGAAGGATAGCGATTCCAAATATGGTACGGCCAGTACAAAACCCTGTAACTGTTAATTTAAACAGATTGAGGTTTGCACCTTCTGTTATATAGTCATATTTGGAATGACAGAAAATAAGAAGTTCTGTACAGGAAAGCTTTTTGCTCAGATATCACGAATGTCGTCTCACCAGTCACTGATTTCCAAAGAGTAATACAAGATACCTGTTTTCCTCTATATTTGTAGCTGGCAATAGGTGTGTTGTGTGTCAGTAATTATTAATATTCTAATGACTGCCGTGGTGATTGAGAACAAGTGCTGATATAATCAGAGCACAGGATGATGCACATACAGAAAAGTCAATCTTAGGCATGACTGAGCTGTTAAATCGTTTGAATGCATTCGCATGCTTCTGAGTTTGTTTCTGGTCATTGGCCAGTAATACTATAGTAGCAAAGATAATACTGGAAAAACATGGCATGCAGTGCCAGAGTTATCAACTCATCAGGTTACTGTCAGTAATTCTCTCTGGAAGATCCCTACTTTAATTTTTTTTTTCTTAAAATCTCTGATCATGTAAGCTAGCAATGTATGTGCATGAAAAAGAAAATTGCTGCAAAAGGTTCTTTCTTGAAGACTTTTGTTTGGAAAACTTTCTGTTAATCAAACTTGAAAAGCAGGTTTGCAGTATTACTTCATGTGTAGTACTTGAATGAAAAAAATATAGATTCCTACGTTTTTAGTATCAAACTAAACGGAGGTACCTAGTTCCTGGTCAATATACACATTTTTTCCAGAAGTTGGAGTGCTTGGAGTCCCTCCAGTGGCTCTTTTGGGGGTGGGGGGATGTGTGTCTAACACAGTGAGGTGGCTGGCAGAAGAGCATGAGGAATATGGTTTCTTGGAGGCTTGGCCTCGAGAGAGGCAGCCTGCAGCAGCACAATCTCTAGCAAAAGCACTGGGAATAACTGGTCTTCTGGAGACTGAATGGAAGCATAGATTTGTTTCACACTGTCTTGTGTTGAGAAAGCTCTGTTCTGTGCCAAAGTGAAAATCCTGAACTACTTTCCCTCTAATGGGCTGTCCCTTTAGCTTTCAGCTCTTTGAGAATTTTTTTGATAGTTCAAATGTTTTGAAACGTTTGCTATTGCTGATAAGTGGGGTTTGAATCTAAGAGTTTACGATGAAGCTGCAGGAAAGAGAAATCGTTAATTCACATAACTTTTTCTGATGCATCCCTAGTCCTTGGAAACAATCCCCAGGCCTCTGCAGAGCTCATGTGGCATAAGCAGTCTGGTTGTCTTTGCTTCCTGTCACTCTTATAATACTGAGAGTTAGAAACTTGGGCTCAGTAATTTTTTTTGTAATTCAACTTTCCCTCTAAAAGAGAGTGTAAGTCTATTAACAACACTGAAAAAGAATATTGTGTCACTCTTACTGCTTCACTGGTTGCATTTTTTTTTGGTAGAAGTACTTACTGTAAAATCTTTTCCTTTCAATAGTGCTCTGCTCTTAATTTCAGCCTTTCTTCTCTGTGGTTTTTAAAACAGGTCATCAGAGGGATCATACTCTTACATCTTTGCATATACTGGGGACCTGTAGCGTATTCTCCTGTGTCCAGTTCTTGTGTTTCTCCATTGCTGCAAGGAAGACACTTCTAAGGTTAACTGAAAAGGCAGCTGGTGGAATGAAATTTTGCACGGTGGAAAGGGAAGCATGTTATCAAAAGGCACTGCAGGAATGGAGGTGGATGTAGTGGGGAGTGCCTAATAGTGCGAGCACAGCTTGACAGGTAGAATGGTCCAGCAGGAAATGGATTATGTAGGGCCTAACTCTGTGAATTGCAGGATTTTCTTTGTAATAGTAAGTGGAAATGGGGAATGTTCAGCAGGGGTTAGGACTGAGCCCTGACTGTTAAAATTAACTCTTTAAACAAGTTAAATAATTGGAAGACTTGCAAGATTGCATCTTTGTTTTTTCTTCCACTCATTTGAATTGTTGATGTGTTATTCAGTTTCCTGCAAAGTAACTTCAGCGAGTTTTCAGAGATTTCAATAAATGCTAGTTCTGCTTTCCAGACATGCACTTATTAAATGCTTTTGTCTCCAAAACATTTGCAATACCTTGTTGTCTATGCATTGCTCATGTTACTACCTTTTTTTAACAGAGTTCAGCTTCTACCTGCTGCAGGGATTTAAAAAAAAAAAAAGGCAAGCAAAAAGGGATTTTCAGAGTTGTATAGAACGTTCCTAGATAAAGTGCAGGGAAAATAAGCACAGAAAACCTTCCTTCCCTGCCTGTGCACAGAGGAAGAGCTCATGCTGACTTGCTTGATTGTTTTCCTTGTCTTTTTAGCTGTAGCATGTGACAGTGAAACAACAGCTTTGTGTTGTTTTTAATACACTCCTCCCTGGTATCACTGGTCTTGTGGGTGAACTGATTTTGGGACTGCACCCTACAGGCCACGGCCTGTGCAGAGAGGAGCAGGGTATGAAGATGGGCTGCACCCTGCTGTTGTCAGCTCGCAGCCAGACACCCCCCAGCAGATGCTTTGTATTCACTTATGGAAGCAAAAGCAGCTGGAAAGGTTTTTTTTTTTCACTTGTTTGGAGATTTTTCCAGCATAAGATTATTTCTTGGTGACATAGAGGCAGCATAGCTGAATGCATGCAGGCTCTGCTGGGAAGCTCTCCTGCTTGCTGGCCCTGGGTGTGTAGATGGGGGCATGGGGAGCACTGACTGTCGCTGTATGGCTGCTGAGTCACAGAACTGTAGGGGTTGGAAGGGACCTCTGAGGACCATCTAGTCCAATCCCCCTGCTGAAGCAGGGTCACCTAAAGCAGGTTGCACAGGACCTTGTCAAGGTGGGTCTTTCCACAACCTCCCTGGGCAGCCTGTTCCAGGGCTCCGTCACCCTCAGAGT
>Ga0181612_110377_pt1 | contig 15369 bp, 8 predicted proteins | sample HoacroProtozoa21_FD_119630 | JGI IMG/M metagenome (GOLD analysis project Ga0181612, IMG submission 119630) | Hoatzin crop microbial communities from Cojedes, Venezuel. Combined Assembly of Gp0051906, Gp0051904, Gp0051908 | reverse complement strand
GATAAGCACCAGTTATTTACTTCTTTTGTTAGCTCTTCAGCTCTTGATGCCTCAGTCCGTTTGTCTTTTGTCTTGCATTGGACAAGTCCAGCAAGGCCATCCGATTACACAAGGCTTTTTTTTTTGCTAATCTAAAACTCCCCTGGCGTGACTTCAGGCCAATTCTCCTTGTCTAATTGCCTGTTACTTGGGAGAAGAAACAGACACCCACCTTGCTACAGCCTCCTTTTAGGTAGTTGTAGAGAGCAATAAGGTTTCCCCTGAGCTTCCTTTTCTCCAGAGTGAACAACCCAGTTCCTTCAGCCAGTCCGCAGAAGACTTGTGCTCTACCCCTTCACCAGCTGATGTTTATTTTAAGCTGAGAGGAAACATATTGTAAAGGTCTATTTCTTTTCAGTGACTTTTGTTATAACCTACACTGAGCAGCTCTGAGCTGTGATGTTGATAAACATGTTACACACATGGGTCAGAAAAATCATATCTAAGATTATTCTTTCTGTCTTGAAGGTACAGCTGGCTAATTTAGACTAAACCCCAACATTTCAGATGTTTCATTAAACTGAGATGAACTCCACTGATTGTGGACATATGCTGTTTGGACTGTTACTAAGGAGGGAAATAGACACAGACCCCACATTCTCTTGGCTAATATGTGTGTAAACACTATGGTGCAGATGTAGCTTGCTTAATTCCTGGCTGGCGTTGACATTCTGTTTTCATTTTGTCTCTGATCTTATTTACCTCTACTTTTTAAAAATTGTTCCTTTTAGAATACTGGCACACTGAATATTTTGTTAACCTTTTTGCATATGAAAATTATAGTCCAGTTGTGGCCGGTCACACATAGCTTTTAATACTAAAGTCAACCCATTTTCACCTATCAAGGTTATGTCCAATAAGAAATTCTTTTGAGGTGAATATAGGAGTCTGAGTTAGGAAACTTTAGCATACACTATGGTGAGCACGTTTGAGTACTGACAGCTCAAAACTGGTACACATGCCACTTAGGCACCTTGATAATGCAGTTTCCTGGGGTTTTAACTTGACTGGTTTTGATTTTTTTTTTTCCCAGTAGGAGTATTTTGTTTTCCAAACTGATTAAGAAAATCAAACTGATTTTTTTCTTTCCCAGAATCCAGAGGACATAGACGTTTTATGAAATTGTTTAAAGTATATATCTACAAATCAAAATAACACTAAAACAACTTTTCCAAAATAAAGTGTGATAAACCAATAGTTTATTTAGGTTTACTCAAATTTATCACAGAATAAACTGAACTTCACAAAATTATTTCTCAGTTCAGGAATGTGCAAGAACAACAAGGAAATAACTCTGAATTAATTATTGTTTAGATTTATAATTTTATTAACTTCACCATGAATAGCCCACAATTTCTTCTTTCATTGTTCGTTAATTTCTATTTTACTTTTTGTTCTCTACAGTTTGAGAAATTTGTTATGGTAGTAAGATCATATTTAGCATGGGTTCTTCAGTTAGCCTATAGCTGTTGCTATCTGGCTTAAATTATTTTGGCCATTTTTAATCAAGAGGGAAACAGATTATCCTTCAGTTTTCAAAATGTTTTAGCAATTATTTTGTACTCTTCTCTCTGTATATTGCAATATACTCAAATCAGAATTAAAATCTAGTTTTCGCGTCTTGCCTAACATTCATCAGCATGTGAGATTTTTGTGGTTTTCCCAACAGTATCTAAAGCTTTAATGTAATCTTTACAAGTAACAGCACGATTCAATACATTTAGAATTTAACAACATTCCTACTTATTTTCAGAAAAAGGTGACAAAAAATATTTACTAATATAAATGGCTATTTTATTTTTCTCTAGTTTTAATACACATAACAGAGATTATCTTTATCCATTTTATGATTTGTTAGAACATCAGTAACTCTTGTTGATTTTCAGATTAGAGTGAAATTAGATTAACATTTCCTAATATCCCCATATTGTGGTTTTTTTTCCATAGAAAATCACTCTTAAGTTATTAAAACTCGCTGAGTTACTAAAGCAAAATCTCTAAGTAACAGTAATATCCTTTATGACTAGAAAGAGAGAAGCTCTCTTGTGGTATTATTCCTAGCATTTTTTTCTTAAATGTCATCCCAGTCTCTGTCCTGGCAAAGTAAAAACTAGATACAAATTAAAAGAATGATGTTGGGAAAACATCTAAACACACATTTCTCAGACATCCCACCATTTTTTCCAAAGAATTTCTTTTAAAGACTTATATGAAAAAACATCCATCAGTATAGTTGTTATCACTATTTCATTGGAATCATCAACTAATTTAACTTCCAATTATTTCTATCCTAGTAACATTAAATTCACAGTAACTGTAAAAACATTGTATCAAATCAAAAATGTATTACGTCAGAAGAACTTACACTAACCTATGCACAAATTGATATGAATTCCTAAACTTAAATAAGTTTGCATCCCATAAACCATAAACTTTTTAAGGCTTCATATTGCTTCATTAGTTGTCCTAGGTTCGGCCAGGACAGGGTTAGTTTTCACAAGAAGGCAGGAGAGGACACAGCTGGGCTGGCTGACCCAAACTGGCCAAATAAAATAGGGTATTCGATATCATGTGCCGTCATGCTGGGTTCCGGGTGGGGAAGCTTGCTGGGGGGAAGTTACTCACGGCTCAGGAGTGTGCTGGGCATCGGGTAGTTAGAGATACCCTGTCCATTTCACTCTTTGTTTTGTATATTCTCCTTATCAGTATTATTTTTAATATTTTCTTTGTTTGCTGTTCTCTTGAACTGCCCTTATCCTGACCTATAAGTGTTGTTTTGCCTTTTTCTTTCCATTCTCCTCCCCACTCCACTGGGGTGAGGGGCGATAGAGCAACTGCGTGGCCGTTTGTTGCTGTCCACTGTCAAACTGCAACATTAGTCAACTAATAAAAGAAGAAAGAGCTTTCAGATTTTGAATTCTAGCACTATCTTTGCTATGCCAACCAAAAGAGTTCATAATTAACAAGTCCCATGAAACTTTTTCATTTCTACCTGCAGTATCATAGCTGCTGCAAATAATTAGTCAATAGCAAACTTATGGTTTCACATGAGTTTGTCAGAAATTATGAAAGAAGTGCTATTATTTTTGACAAGATCTATTGATGTTTTTCACTACTGACTACTTCCCAAGCTAGATTATAACGAATGATTTAAAAAAGACTTGCACACCTGTCCATCAGGTTCTAACAATAAACGTTACCATGAAATGGCCTGTATGCTCTCTTCTACAGGTACTCTTGAAATTTTTTTCAATATATTCGTATTATGAGATAACATCATGACTCCCATGTACTAGGATACTCAAAAGACCAAGAAACCCCACATTTTAAAATATTATTCTGGTTTTCTTCCTGCAGCAAAGGTTTCTGTTGCACATTCTTGGAGACAAATTTTAATGAGCATTTTTGTCTGCATAAAACCAAAATTAAAACCTTAATCCTGGCTTTACTCCAAGAACTGTAATTTATCTTATTACAACAATATTCTTTGAAAAATTTTCATTTTCCGTAGTAAAGCAAAATCATTGTTGCTATGAGTGTATTTCATCCGAAGTCAATGTCTTTTCTAAGTGGGCACCAATATGAATGAACTGAATGTCTGGACATTATGGACACTTCATTCTTTTAAATCTGAGGTATGTGTAACAATTCCTGGTAATGATTGTGTTAGGAACCTTGCCAGAGCATCTTCTAGATCAAATACGCTTTTCATTAGCAGTTGCCTTGTAGAGAAGAAAAAAAAAAATTTTTATTCCTCTACTGAAATTGCTTGGAGTCTTTTCCTCTGAAGCTCACATCAATACAGGATTTTATTTTTCCTTAAATAATCTTTCAGTATAGAGAGTTGAGAAGACAGAAGAATATGGATTCAACCTATATTTAGCAGAGATTTAAATCACAAAAGCCTTCTTACCAGGTAAGAATGTTTGAGGTCACCGAAAAAACAAATCTGTGCAATGCCTTAAGAAGTAAGCTCTATCTGATCTCACTGTTTATGATATTGGTGGCCATCCTTAGGCCAGAAACATTACTTCTGGTCTTGATCTGTTCTTAATTTTTCTTCTCTGAAAGAAATAATTCCTACATTTTGTGTCTTTGCCCTCATGACCAAAGTAAGGAAATTTTCAAATTGCCCCAGTTATGTCATTATGTAGACAATAAATTATCCTTACTGATATGGTGGTGGCTGAAATGTATTCACCATTTCAGGTGGATCTTCAAAGAAATTACAAGATGTATTTTCATCTTAGGAAGGCTGTGTCCAAATAGACTGGTTATGCTGCTAATCGCAAAAGTTACCCTGAAGTTAATATGAAATGGGACATTCATAAACTGTGTTTCTTAATTTGGTGTAAGCACTTCAGATAGGTGAATATTATGCTGGTGAATCGGTATTAAGCATTAAAGTGTTTCACTGTATCTTGTATTGAAGTTTGCTCTTAATATGGGGGTTTTGTACTTTTTTTTTTCTTTTAACAAGGGGGAGGAGTTGCCAGTAATTTCAGACACTTATAACCAATTTCAGAACCTGACACAATTTAGTGCTTTTAAAACGTTTGTAACGTTACTGTACATCATATCATCACCTGCGGTTTATTCATTGTGATCACTCTTTCCAGTGATTGGACTATTATAAACTTATTCCATTTTCTGGTCACTGCTTGCATCTATCCCACTGTCCTTTGCTGAACATTGTTTTGATGCTTTATAGCATGACTTCACCTAGAATGGTGATTTGTCTTTTTTGTCTTAGTGGTTATATTTATGTGTCACTTTAACTGTTTGGATTATTTATTTCATCTTACCATTGCAGTTCAAAGATCTTCTTTTTTTAATTTATGACTGTGATTTCCAGATCTCGTCTCAATACTGTTTATTGTGTCTTATAATGCACAGTGTCAGTATATGACTTTCCAAATCCCAACTTTCATCATGCAGAAGAATTAATCATTTTTTTATTTCATACAAAGAAACTTTGCTTTAATTACAATAATGAAATAATTTTTATCACATTTATTTCAAGTCTGAATGACTGCTCCCTTGCTGGTTATCACAGCATTTATAATTCAATCTGGAGAGAAAGTTTCTCATACTCTTCTCAAAACAGCCTAGTTTGGTCTTCCTGATGTAAAGCACAGAAGCTGCCGAGTTGTGCACACAACTGGTGTGTGCATTAAGCTCTGAATACACAGAAAGAGATAAATCATTCACTGATATCAGACGGTAGGGCAGATCAATCACAGAAGATTCAGACACCAGAATAAACTGGTCTGTCTCCTCTGACCTCACCAGCTCAACTAGGTGACCAGCAAGAGAATGAATGAATGATGACACTCACTAGTTGAATTACTCCAGCTGTGAGACTTCTTGCATCTCATTCTAAATGATTGTTGCCCATTCTTTTGATGTTTTTTTGTTGAAAATTATGGTTCATAATTTCCTGTATTTTCTAGTTTTATCCAAAGTCCTTTAATTAATTACCTGAATTGACTGGAAAAAAGAAAACAGTACTTTGGTTTCATCATTTTTCTTCTTGATTCAGACCCAGCTTTAGTTTGTTTGTTTATTTTTTCTCCTTCCCAAATAAATCAGGAGTAAACATGCACCACTTACAACCTATCCTATTTGACTGAAAACATCGAGGCTCAACTCACTTACATTCCGTACATATTTGCTGGATCATTAGGCCCTTTGTTTGCTTCTGTCTGCCTCTACTCTGTCCCAGCCTCCAGCCTCAACATAGTAGAAACCATACAAAAAAAAAAAAACAAACAAAACAAAACATATACATTTCAGAAAATAGGTTTTATTGCAATGAACTGGCATTTTTTACATAAAATGATTTACTTGAAAAAAATCAAAACAAAAAAATCAAAACAATCATATCTGTGATTAATGTATTTTAGTGAAGATACTTATCAGACTAAGGTTCAACTGTAGAAAACAAATTTTTAGAAGCAGTTTACTGCGAAGTGGAAAGACTCACTACTGTTACTGACTATACATGTTTAAGACCTTGCAAAATTTTGAAATCCAGCAAATGGATATAGTATTTGATTTTCTGAAGAGAAAGGAAGAGAGGGGAGAACACTGACCCTCTATTTTTAATTATCAAGGTAACTCCTATAATCATTCAGAACGGAACTTCAGAACTTTATAAAAATCTTTTCCTTTCTGTGTGTTTCTTGAAAAAAACTGTATCTAATTAAAATTAAAATTTTAAATAATAGTTTTAGATGCCACTATTTTGTTGTGGACATTTGCATTGTTTCCTAAAATTGCAATAATTGGTTCAAATAACATTAAAAAAAAAAAAACAAAAACAAAATCAAAAACTCACTAAAACCAGAAATAATGTCTTTTTTTTCAAGTAAGGGTCTGTAAAGAGAAACCTTTTATGATCCTCTGGAAAACATTTGCCTAATCAAATATATATTCTTATTGCTGTGAACTGCAGTAGTGGACAGATAGACAAAACAGTTTTCCGGAGAAAATAAGTAACAGCAACAGAATGGATAGAAACAGAGTAGAAAGTCAACTGGGGAATGAATGTTATTGTCATGCTTCAAGGACATGCTAGAAAAGATGGTAAGTTGAAAACAAATCAGCCATTCCACTACGGCAAACCAAGCTGAACATTCTGCTCAGTTTGATAAAGGCCTGTTTCAGCCAAATAAACTGAAAGATCTAGGTCTACAGAACATAAAGAGGCTTTTCATCCTTCATTTATTACCATTGTTTCCTGATCTTTGGGAATAGTTCAGATTAAGGTCTACTGAAATCTTTCTTTTTCTCCCAGTCTTGTTACTAAGTCTCTCACTCTACACACTGTACAAATCCTTAGTCTGGGGACTTGCATTCATTTTACACTAAACAAACATTAGACATACGAATTTTCAACATGTTCAAATACAGTATCTATCTTGTAAGTGCTGTCTTTCAAAGCAGAAGCTGAACAATATTTAACTGACTCCATGTAATTGCATGAAGTATTAACTTATTTGACAGAAGGCATTTATGAGAGTAAATCTTGTCACTAAAAAGGGAACATCTGTGTATAGTCTACAAATAATTCATGTGGCTTTCTTTTAAAGATAATTACGGCGAATGAAATAATGCTAGTTAATATTAATGTTATGTAGCAACTGGAGAATATTAGGTTCTTCTTGAAGTGGGACACAAGTAACTATGCTAAATATAAAAAATCTGCAAGATACTGTTAGGTATATTATCAGAGTGTTGACAGATACCTCCGTGGACGTTTCTAAAAAAACGACACCCCATTTTCAAAGAAATGCAGTCATTCATTTATCATGTTTTTGGTTAAGTATGAAAGAAAAAGAAAAAAATCTTTTCTAACAGAATACAGGTTATCAGAGGAACATTAAATTCTGTTTAAATTAATAGGCACAATAGATACAATCATAACTGATCATATCTCAAATCGACAATTTGCGTTTTGTAATATTTTGTCTATTATACCACAGACTCTTTGGTAATAAAAATCCACATTTTTTATTAAATCTAATGGTGAATCTTGTTTTAGTTACATATGCTGTGAATTGAATTTTTACGCTTTTAAAAAAAGCTAAAGAACTTACGCAAACAATTTAAGGTGAAAACAAATTTATAAAAGAAAAATATGGAGATTAAATATTTCCTTCATTTTTTATTTTTTGAACTTTGAAGTACTATTCTAGAAATTATTAAACTGAAATTTAAAGCTTTTCATAAAAAGGAAAAGAGAAAATACACTAAGAAAATTTGGTAAAAGAATATCTCAAATTTATAAAAATATAATTAAAAATTTAAACCCAACTTCTATTGAAATCCAACTGTATTTTCCTTGGGAAAAACCCTTGTATCTGTACAGCTATATTATCTAACTATTCTCAATAGACCTTGAATACCTTTATATGCCTTGAACATGAGGTACAGAAGATTAACATTGTGACACATCTGAACAAGTAAGACTTTGTGTGTATCTAGATAAATGAAAATACATGTGAGCATTTAAATACTGGCTTCGCATTTTTGGAGGTTTTTTGTGTTAGTCCTATTCTATACTAAACATCCAGTAAGAATTTCAGCTCTGAAAATGTTCATTTACACAGCTCCAATATATGGATTAGAGGTAAATGTATAGCTGAGCTTGAAGAAATTTCAAGAAGAGATTAATAATGTCTATGTGTATTAGTGTATTGTACATGTAATTACATGTTTTCAAATCATACAGGGGGCTTCTATACATTTATCAATACATTTACAAACATGAGAGACCATATCAATTATGGTCATTTTGTCTGTAGTGGGTATGGCAGGGATGGAGTAAACTTTCTTCTGAGCAGCCCATATGGTCCCGTGTTTTGCATTTGTAGCTAAATAAGTGTTGATAACACCCAATCTTTTAGCTGTTGCTGAACGGTTCTTGTGCAGTGTTAAGACTTTTTCAGCCTCCTCTCCCCTAAGACAGCAGGGATTTGACAAGAGACTGGGAGGCAACATAACCAAGACAGCTGACCAAAACAGCCCAAAGTCATACAAAACCATACCATATAACATTGTGCTCAGCAACAGAAGCTCAGGGAAAGGAGCAAAGCAGGGATATTCGTAGTTAAGTTGTTTGTCTTTGCAAGCAATTGTCAGATGTACTGAGGACCTGCTTTTCCGGAAATGGCTAAACATCTGCTCTGCTGAAGGGAAGTGATGAACAAATTCTTCATTTTGCTTTGCTTGTGCACACAGCCTTTACTTTCCTTATTAAACTGTCATTACCACTATTCATGAACCTTTTTCCCTTCCTTCTATTTCTGTCCTCATCTCTTGGGAGAGGGGAGTGGGGTCAGCTCACCACAGTGTCTAATAAATAAAGTTCTGTTACCTTATATCATGTACTATAGACACATGTTTGAAGAAAACAGTCTCTACACGGGGGGCGTTGCTCAAGCAAAATTTTCAAACCAACTTCATACATTAAACTTATGTTCAACAAAATTAAACATCAAGGTAAATAAATTGTATCTATCACTTTGTGATAAGTCTAGTATTCTCATCTACAAGCTCAAAACCCACAAGAAACTCCTTGAATTTCTACATGACAACACATAAGAAGTAGATGCAAAGTTTAACATCTGTAGCAGATATGATGTAATTTTACGAGGTTACAGTTCCAAATTTATGATGTGATCTTGATCAATCAAGTAGTTGGTATTTACTAAGGTAAAAGATGGTTTTGCATCTGTCTAATGAGGATTACAGTGTACCTCACAAGGGCATCAGGTTATGGAAGTTCAAATTAATTAATATTTTACTAAATCAATTCCCTGAACAGGGGTTTCCAGGGAATTAATTTGGTCCTATAGCCTCAATTAACCAATACACTTAAGCACATGATTCATTTTAAGTCTTAGTTACTTGAATAATATTAGCTGTTGAAGTGTTCTGACTAGAATGTGACTAAGTAGATATCTAAAGGCTTTCGTACACTGATATCGCTCCAAGAGCAAGTGGTAGTTGTTGTTCCTTCCTGGCAATTGTACTAGAAATACAGGTTGTTGTTTCAGTCTGTTTAGGTAAAGTTTTAAGACAGAATTTGAATGAATGTATTCTAAATTACCAGTGATATTATTTAGTCTTGCTATTTTCCACTCTTCTTCCAGAAACAATTTCATACCTAAAAATGGGGATTCAGAATTTCTCTGAGAACTACACACATACTGGCCACACTCTAAAAAACAAGTAGTCATAAAACAGCATGTGTCTTTGTCCAGAAGATACCTTCCTGTGTCTTTACTTTGGGTTCCTTTTTATTTTTTTTTTGTAAAAAGTTGTATTCCACTGTGTTTGAAAGTACATAACATAGCAGAATTGCCATAAATGAATTCTGTTAATTAGACTTTCTTTGTTACCAACTACCCATTTACTCATGTCAATTATAAACAAGTCATTTTAAACATGCTTTCTTGCCATTTCACCTCCTCCTATCTGTTCCACAGCTCCAAATCTTTTTTTTATGTTTGTCTGTGGATCTTTTCGCTTAATTTCCCTCCTCCTTGTTATTGCCCTATGGTTCAAGACAAATCTGCCCAACTTCATGTTCCCCTGATCCCTTTTCTCATGTCTCACATCTTTTTTCTCACTAACTTTGCTCCAGCTGCTTCAGAACCATTTATGGAGACCTCTATAGAGAGCCACAGAAATCCGTCCACTGAGTGATTTATTCTGCCTTCACCAAGAAAATAGCTGATGTTGAAGACAAAGGATTAGACTGACTGCCACACTCAAGAAAAATGTGTGTCTCCAACTCAACGATTCTGTCAGAGAAAATAACAGAGAGATCATGAGAGAGAGAGAGATTGTAGGGTTGGGATGGGGGCAGGGGAGAGAGAGAAATTAATGATAAATAGGCTTGCAGTTCTTGGACTAATTATTTTTTTTCTGACAAAATTCCATCTAATCTCTGGCCTATCTTGTATCTGTCCTTAACCTGTGTTTAGTATCTGACTGAGTGCATGAGAGACTCGGAAGTCCCCAGATTTGTCTGGTGTCACATGGTTTTTATCATCCTTCTTATCTACACTAAATCTTTCTCTCTGGTCTAATTTCATGTTACTTTAGGTTTTAGCCTTCTATAATAAAAAATAAATCAAACCCACAAAACTTCATTGATACTTTCTGAAGTCTGTAATTTCTAAAGTAAGAAACATTATGGAAGATTAACTGAGCTGGATGTGGCAAGTTTTCAAAGTGACAGAAGGTATGTTTCGTACACCCCATTAATTTGTAATATTTATATACAGAATTTATATACAGAATTTTCATTGTTTTGGTGGTGGGCAAGGAGGCTGAAACTAAACAATTTATTAAAAAAAAATAATTAAAAAAACCACCAAACCAAAACAACTCCTGCTAGCGAATAGTTCTTTCTTGTGTTTATTGATATCTTTTTAAGAGTGTATTCTAAGATTCTGGTAGAGTTCCAAAAGTCAAAAACAATTTTGGAAAGGCACAGTGGATCTGGGTACATATATGCATAAGTCCATAACACATTGCATTATTAAGGCAGATCAGAGGTTTTGGCAGTTCCATTAAAATTAAGTTATTATTTACTTCAGCCATCATTTCAATAACGTTCAGACATCGGTTTGATTTTTAATAACATTTTTGTATTTACATTAATTTTCAATTAATTGATTAATGGACCAAGGAAACTAGCAATATTAAATAATATAGAAGATTCTAATTATATATTGTAGCTTAATAATGTTAAAACCATGGTCAGCAGATCACTGAAGGCTTGGGAATTTGGTAGCAGTTTTCTGGGGACTGCAAAAGAAGATATGACTAAGCTTACAATAGTTATATAGTAGTTTATGAATATAATTTTTCTAAAGGCACCTCATCTATGATGGAAACGTTTTACTTGTTCATAGTTTAAAATGCAGAGAACTATTGTTCTGTTGCAAAGCAAAACTAATTCATGTCATGAAACACAGAAATCAGAGTACGTGTTCATTGTCAAGTATTCTGACTTTAATAGATGAATCTACTACTGAACGCATTCTTTGAATAAAACAATGTGATATGTCTGTTTATTTTTTCTATAGCAAGTGCTATCAGAAGCAATGTAAACATTCAGTATTTTTCCTTAAATTTAATTTAGTAAGTGACCCTAGGAGCTGACCTGCTGACATACCTTATGCACTTGGAATATTACATTTCGAAACTAGTGTGAATCCCTTATAATATTTTCCATATACAATAGGGACCTTAGCCTGTTCTGAGTTCAGTATAAAGTTTGATTGAAACTAAAATGATTGACAGCAATTTATGAAATATTGCAGAAAGTGCAAAGCAAAAGTGTCCAGAAATTTGAAGTGAATTTTTTTATTTCATGGTCATACATGTGATCATATACAAGAAAACTAAGTGGAAAGACAGAGGACTTTTCTCTGTCTTTTAACATTATAGTAGATGTCTTTTGTGACTTCTCACTATCTAAGAAACCTACATTTGAAACTGGGAGAAAAGGATGAGGAAACAGAGGTAGTCGTGATGGATCATTTAGCCAGTCCAGTTAGATGAGTACTCTGTCAAAGGTTATTGCTCATCACATTGGAAGAAGCAGAAAAAATAAAAATCAAACAATGATAAGCACTCCTATGATCAGAAGCTAGGAAATAAAATGATCTTCCAAGGCTGTATCATTAAGAAGCTGACACGCATACTGAAGAATGAAAGTACATATTCTCTGCAAAAATATTCTTTAAAACAGTTCTTATAAAAATACTACAGAAGTGTCTGCTCTCTTTTATTATCTTACCCATTATAAATGTTACATTAAATTCTGCACCCCAATTTGTGCTGTGAGAAATTTTAAGTCATTCTTGTTCATGAGTGTGACTCAATTCAGTATCATAACACAGAATAAGTCCTTCTCCCCACCACTATCTTCTGCACTGCAACAATTTATCCTTCACTGGACTATTTGCTGAGCTGCTTCTGTATATGAAGTTGCTGGAAATCTTTGTACTTCTTTTGTCTTGCTAAGCTTTTCTCTAACTCCAAGTAGCAAAACCAACTTTGAAATACCTTAAGGAAGAACCAAGGAAAAGCCAAAGCACATTCAAAGAGGACAGGAAATGGAAACTGAGGGCAGTGAGAAAGCAAGACCAAGAGTGACAGCAATTAGATTGGTTTTGGATATTTTGGAAGCATGACCTGAGTAAAGACATGCAGGTATTAAGACATACACTTTAATTTCTAAATTAGGTCTAATTTCTATTCCCACAGGGCAGGAAAGAAATATTGCAGCTTTTTGGGGAATAGTAAGATATTTTCTTTAAAGAATTATGGTTATGTAGGCACTATCACCTTGAAACAGGATAGAGTTATGTACAAGAATACATGTGTTAAAACTGAGGAAAGAGATCTCCAAAGTGAAGCTTTAGTGAGTAAAGGGCAGATAAAACTTGGGAATCTTGACTGTATGTAAATAATAATACAAGATGATATATTTTTGATAAATAATGCTTTTTTACACTTTTTTTTTCTGAACTGTATCTATTTTATGACAGGAATTAAGAGAATAAAACTATCAGAGGGAGTTATGGGCAGGATTTTTCTTCCATCAAGCATTACCATACACAGAAGAAAAGGTTGAGATTTCAGCCAAGAAATTATTGTTATCTGTCTGAGTCTGACATAGTGTTGTAAATACTTTCAGCTGTTCTAAAACCATGCTACGAGCTATTTCAGGGAAACAGTGACAAGGCAGAATTTGACAAGCATTCTCCTATGTTCCCTTTCTCACAAGTCTTTACTATGTTGGTAAGATAAGCTAAACCACAGGTAAAACTTTGTGCAGCATCACACTTGCGTTAGAAAAGGATAAAGTTTTTCCTATAGATTAGTGACCAGAATCTGACCCAAGTAACTTCACTGAGAGCTTCAACTAGAAGTAAATGAAATTTAATGGACAAGATTCTTTTCCATCAACAATAAACTCCTTCTTTAGCCCTCTCTGCCTCTGTTATTTTAGTTTGGGCTCTACTTCCGTTTGTTCCCTTTGCTTCCTTCTGTTCCTATTATTATGCCTTACTTTAATAAAATTTTGAGAATTCTTTCTCTGCAACTGTTACAGATACTTTTTCTCCTTTCTTCTTTAGTGTCATCTCTATGGAGGAGCAAATTCATTATGCATAAGATGCACTCTCAGCAGTGTCGGTTTCACAACCGCAATATTCCAACTTAGTAACCACCTTTCTTCTCATGCTCAGCAAGAAGTATCAACTGAGTATAATAGCTCCTCCTGGACTATACCATAGCATTCAGACTGACATTCTGTGTCATATTATGTATCTGTGCATATTACATATGTATGTGTATGTGTGTGTATTATGTACATACACACATAAGAATTCCATTACATTTTTGCAGAACCACTCTATACCAGTAACTATTTTTTTCACTTTTTCATAAAACCACTTCTGAGTTATTGCTTTTGACTCTTCCTTAATTATTGCTAAGAAATGGTGAAAATTAGTGCTTCATGACCCAAATATCTTCTTTATTTTTCTGAAAATACTCTGTTGTATTAACATTCCAAACCATCACACAACTTCAAACATATCAGCATAGCAAATATCAGATTTTTGACACATTCCTTTGGTGCGACCAGCACTTAATCGGTTGTGGCTTTTTGGAATGTGTGTACCTGAATTTTAAGTTCTGTGTTACTACCCTCAGTTATCTCATTTACAAAACTGTTAACTATTTATTCCATAAGGACAAAGCATTCTCTTTCTGTCTTTCCTTTTCCCTCTTGCCTTTTACTAGATGTTGAGATTGGAAGATTATTCTTACCACGTATATATGGTGGGATATGTTTTACAATACTACAAGAAGGCATAAGTTGTAATTTCATTTCTGTTGTTATCTGACCTTTGCAGTTTTACTTAAAAGATGTGTTTCTTTCTGAAAGTGTCTGGAACAAACGTGAACATAGTAAATCAGAAGAGAACAAGTGGCAGAATTCACAGACACATGCTTGACAGTTTGAATAATGGTAAAAATGAACCTATCTATCATATGCTGTGTTTCCAGTAGGCTGAGTGGAAGCAATGAAGATGTTAGGGACAACATGGAGGAAGATAATATAATAGGAGGAGAAATGTTAAAGATTTTGCTAAGGTTTTTTTATGTCTATAGGAATAAAATTGACTCCATGTTTCAGAACAGAAAATAAACTTACAAGAGCTATAAAGATAGAATATATATTTCCTTTATCTGCTAAGTTTCCAATTTATTATTTTTCATTGAATTGCAATATCTCCACAGAACTGTAGGATTATTCAGGTTGGAATGGACCCTGGAACTTCTCTAGTCAAATTCTCAAAATGCTGTTTAAATTGAATTCAGATCAAGATGCTCAGGCTTTTGTCTAGCTGGGGGTTGAAAACCTCCCAGGAGGAAGATTCCACAGCTTCACCAAATACACAGTTTCAGTGCTTAATTATCCCATTGGTGATTTCATTTTCCTCCTTATATCCAGTTGGATAGTCCCATTTCAATTTATGATGTGTCAATGATGAGGAACTACTGGGGAGAGTCCAGCGGAGGGCTATGAGGATGATGAGGGGACTGTAGAATCTCTCCTACGAGGAGAAGCTGAAGAAGCTGGGCTTGTTTACCCTGATGAAGAGAAGGCTGAGAGGGGATCTTATAAATACTTCTAAATATTTTCAGGGTGGGTGTCAGGTGGATGGGGCCAGATGCTTTTCAGTGGTGCCCAGCGACAGGACAAGGGGCAATGGGCACAAACTGAAGCAT
>Ga0181612_108045_pt1 | contig 15369 bp, 8 predicted proteins | sample HoacroProtozoa21_FD_119630 | JGI IMG/M metagenome (GOLD analysis project Ga0181612, IMG submission 119630) | Hoatzin crop microbial communities from Cojedes, Venezuel. Combined Assembly of Gp0051906, Gp0051904, Gp0051908 | reverse complement strand
TACTTGTCTGAAGGGATGTATCCGTACTCCTTGCGCAGGTCCTGTCCACGGTCGTCAAGCATGGCCGTCTTCTTCATGGCTGCGAATGCAGCCTCCTTGTCGAATCCACCATAACCGAATGCTATCGCATCACCGACCGCGATTATTCCGGGGTTTCCGACCATGCAGTCAGTCTCATTTCCCCAAAGGTGCCATACGGGGAGCCTTCCCTGCTGATCGCATATCTTCAGCATGGTGTTGACTACATCGGGAACCATCTCGGGAAGAATGACGTACATTAGGGGAACTGCAGCCCTATAGGTGTCCCAAAGGGAGAATATCGTATAGTTCTTGAAACCTTCGGAAGAGTGTACCTGATGCTCCTTGTCGGATCCCCTGTAAGAACCGTCGACATCGCAGAACAGTGCGGGGTGTATCATGAAATGGTACATCGCCGTATAGAATATGGTACGGGCGTCTTCGTCATCCGTTGTTATCTTGATTTTCGAAAGGACCTTGTTCCATTTGTCGTGGGCGGCCTTTACCACACCTTCGAAATCCCAATCAGGGAGTTCCGCCTTCATGTTGGCTTTGGCACCTTCAATGCTTACGGGAGATATCGCAACCTTTGTGAGAATCTTCTTCCCTTGGGTAAGGGCTCCGAAGTTCACCCTGGCGTATTTGCCTTCACCTTCCATCTTCACTTCCTTCACGGGTTCGGAGAATTCTGCGTAGAAGAAAACCCTCTGGTCCTTTGCCCAACCGGTGGAATAGCGGTGTCCCTGAAGGGCTACGACAGTGCCGTCAGCACCCTTCACGGGTTCTATGGCTATGTCATAATCCTTATCCCAGCAGCCTCCGTTCTCCAAATCGAACACAAGGGCTCCGTCAGGGGTCGTGGGGAAAGTGTAACGGTGGAGTCCCACCCTTTCCGTGGCAGTAACTTCAGCATTTATGTCATAACGGACAAGGGGAACGCTGTAGTATCCCGGTTCGGACACTTCCTTGCTCCTGTCCGCATAGGACCAAAGGCCGGACTTGGCGACATCCTTTGTTCCGCGGGCATAAGTCACTTCTCCCGTTACGGGCATTACGGTGACATCGAAAAGGTCTCCGATTCCGGTACCCTCGAGATGGGTGTGGGAGAATCCTATCACCGTGCTTTCACTGTCATGGTAACCCGAGCACCAATCCCATTCCTGGGTGATGCTGGTGGGACCGAGCTGAACCATTCCGAAAGGGACGTTGGCTCCTACAAAAACGTGCCCGTGTCCTCCGGAACCTATCTTAGTGTTGACGTACTGCACATAGTCAACTTCGGGAGCGGCCTTCTTCGAGCAACCCACCGCAATGAGGGTGAGCCCGGCTAGCAGCAAACCGCATTTTCTGATATTCATGATGTCCTATTATTTTTATTCGAAATTACTTATCCAGACCGCGGGCGCGTACCAAAGCTTCGGGATCGGGTTGTTTGCCGCGGAACATTTCATAGAGTACCATAGGTTCCTCGCTTCCACCCCGTTCAAGGAGGGTCTTACGGAATTTGAGCGCAACTTCAGGATAGAAGAGTCCCTGCTGCTCGAAATATTCGAAAGCGTCCTTGTCGAGCACCTCAGCCCACAGGTAACTGTAATAGCCGGCACTGTAACCGCTGTTGAATATGTGATTGAAGTAGGTGGTGCGGTAGCGCGGTATGATTTCATGTATGAGGCCCATGTCTTCGCAGGTCCTGTCCTCGAATCCCTTTATCTGCACGTCCTTAAGTTCATCAAGGGTCATTTCGTGCCACTGCATGTCAAGGATTGACGCCGCGCAGAGTTCAGCCGTCATGAATCCCTGGTTGAATTTCAGGGAATTGTTGATCTTAGCCACAAGCGAATCCGGAATGACTTCACCCGTCTTGTAGTGGTGGGCGTACTGCTCAAGGATTTCCTTCTGGAAGGCCCAGTTCTCATTGAACTGCGAGAAGGTCTCAACGAAGTCCCTCTTGACGTTGGTTCCGCTCACATCACGGTAAGTGCACTGGGTCAGGAATCCGTGAAGGGCGTGTCCGAACTCGTGGAATACGGTCTGCACTTCGTCAATTGTGAGAAGTGAAGGAGTGTCTCCCGAAGGGGGCGTCATATTGCCGACATTCACTATAATGGGACGGACATTCTTTCCGTTGGAATCTATGTACTGGTCACGGAAGTTGTTCATCCATGCCCCACCTCTTTTACTTTCACGGGGGAGGTAGTCGCAAAGGAATATTCCAAGCAGGGATCCGTCAGAATCGGATACCTTGAAAGCTTTCACTTCCTTATTGTATACGGGAACCTCCGGTGCGGGTTCCACATTGATGCCGTAGAGTATGTTTGCGGCCTTGAACACACCGTCGCGGACGTTTTCGAGCTTGAAATAAGGCTTCGTGAGTTCCTCGTCAAGGGCATATTTGCGAAGACGCACTTTCTCAGCGTAATAGAACCAGTCCCAAGGCTCTATCTTACTGCCTGCCGGAAGTTTTCCCGCAGCGATGTCCTCATCCATCACCTTCTGGAGGTCTGCGCACTCTTCTTTGGCCTTGTTCACTGCGGCGGCCATGATCTTGTCAAGGAATTCATCCACGGTCTTGGGATCCTTGGCCATCATGTCGTCCAACCTGAAAGAAGCCCAGTTCTCAAATCCGAGAAGGGAAGCCTTTTGTGCCCTCAGGCGCAGGATTTCAAGGCAGAGTTCCTTATTGTCGTAAGTGTTGCCGTTATTTCCCCTGGAAGAATAGGCCTTGAAGAGTTTTTCCCTCCTAGCGCGGTCCTCACAGGTCGTCATTTCCGTGGTATAGGAAGAGACGGGGATTCCGAAATCGGACTTGAAAGCGTTGTTCTCCGCAAGGAGGTTGTTCCCGAATTTCTGGGAGGCAGCTGCAAGCTTCTGGTTTATCTGGCGCAGTTCATTCTGCTTGTCGGCGGGAAGGTCCACACCGTTACGCGTGAATGTCTGGTAGATGTCCTTAAGGACCATCTGCTGCTCACGGGTGAGCTTGGTCTGGTCTGCGTCATAAACGGCCTTAACCCTCTTGAAGAATTTCGGATCCATGAAGATGTTGTCATCATGCTCGGTAAGGAGAGGTGTGACCTCATCCATCACCTTTTCGATTTCAGGGGAATTGTCCGTTTCGCTGAGGTTGTAAAGGACACCCGTAACCTTGGCGAGAAGTTTTCCGCTGAGCTCATAAGCCGCGATGGTATTCTCGAAGGTGGGTGCCTCTTGGGAGGTTATGATACGCTCGAGTTCCTTTTCGTGCTCCTTTATTCCCTCCTTCACCGCCGGAACATAATCCGACACCTTTATTTCATCAAAGGGGGGCACCCCGTAAGGGGTGTCCCACTCTCTCATGAAAGGATTTTTCTGCGTACATGCCACTGTTGTCATAAGCAATGCAATGAGATAAATCGTCTTTCGCATATATTTGTGTATTATTCAACTATCACATAATCAGATGAATCGTCCAGAAGGACAAACTGGTTGTTACCGTTGTAATAGGTGAGGATACCGATAAGGTCAACCGTTCCCGTCTGCACGTCTTCAGGGATTTGGATATCCGCAAAATCAGCATATCCGCTTGTCCTGACCTGGAGATCCGTGCTTCCCTTCTTGAAGTATTGGCTTACCGAATAGGCCGACGCCGCATTGGCGTACTTCAGGGAATCGGCGGATGAGATGGCTCCCTGGAAGCGGTCCCTCGCAAGGTAAGTCTTGAAGCCGTTCTCACTCATGGCCCATGTGTCCACACCGTAGTTACCCTGGTAATTCCTCAGGTATGTGGATTTGTCGTTCTCGTCGTAAAGGATACAGAAGATCCTGTTCTCGTAAGTGAGACCGTTCACCCTGCAATACTTGCCATAATTATCGGGGTTCTGTATCCCGGCCTCGTCAAGGACCAAAGGATTGGGAACATCATCGACGTCGCCCCTGTAAATGTGGTCGGAGATTATTTGCTTAACGTCGAGGTAAGCGGTTTCATACTTCCCTGAAGGGTCTTCATATCCGAGCTGGACCATTCCTCCGTATGCTCCGATAGTGAGTCCTCCGCAGTCGACGTATATCCACTGCCCGAGCTTATACTCGTTGTAAAGGCCGCTTAGTCCGACCTTGACTTCTATGGCTCCGGTCTCATCCTGGATGTACATGGTGCGGTAAAAGTTTCCGCTCTTGTCGGAAGATATGACCTGGCCGGCGATCACTATGTCGGCATCTATCTTAAGGGGTGTCCCACTGTACATGTCCTTAAGGGCCTTTATGGTCGTAGTGGCCATGGGATGTGAGTCCGTGCTCTCCTCCGGCTCGGAGTACTTCTTATTCAACACCGGATCCCATTCATCACAGGATGAAAAGAGGAAAAGTGCGGATAGAATCGCAAATGCTGCATATATCTTTTTCATACCCTTAGAATCTGAAATAAATGTTCAACATGTAGTTGGCTCCCGGCATGTAGAAATACTTGGGATCGAAACGGTAGTAACGCTCATTGAGAGTGGTGCTCTTCACCAGACGGGCCTGCTCATAACCACCGGTCTTGATGTTGGTGTTGTTCAGGAGGTTGCGGGCGTTGAGCGAGAATCCGAGCTGATACCTGTAGCGGATGTACCAGGATTTACCGATGCTGAGGTTCAAAAGGAATGCGGGATCGAATTTTTCCTGGGCGCACATGTACTCGATTTCGGAAGCGGTCACGATTCCGTCGGGACCTGCCGTGGCGAGGTCGGTACGGTACAAGGGGTTCATGTCAAGGTAAGAGTTCGCGAAATACTCCACGTCCGCATCTATGAACCAGTAGTTACGGCTCCAAGAGAGACCCAGGCTCGTAGCGAGCTGAGGGGTTCCGGGCACATAGTGCTGGACAGACTTACCGTCCTCAGTGGGATGGCTCATCCAGTAAGGGATCTTGACGCCCCAGGTACCCTCTATCTTCTCTGCACTGTTGTCGTATGTCTGGTACATCGTAGGATTGGAAGTGTAGATGTACCGTCCAAGGCTAAGCACACCCTCCACAGAGAGGTTCTGTATGGGAAGCGGAGCCTTACCGCCGAACTCCAAACCGTAGTGCCACTCGTTGATTCCCGTCATTGCAAAGTTCGTGAACGAACTCTGGGAGTCATCGTAGAAGCTGGTCACCTTAGATTGGTTGTCTATGGCGGTGAAGAATCCCGTCAAACGGGCCGAGTATCCGTTGTTCACATATGAGTAGTTCACGTCCGCGGAGAAAGTCCTTGAAGGCTCCAGGTCGGGAACCACGGTATTGCGGGTCCTTGGTGACATGAAACTCTGGTTGAATGTGGGGGCTTCGGTCATATAGCCGATGGCACCGTATACCCTGTGTCCACCCATCATGGTGTAGGTGAGATTCAGTTTGGTACCCCAAGTGAGGAACTGCTGCCTTTCGCTCTTTCCGTAGGAAGTCTCACCGCCGTCCTCTCCGGAGAAGAGGCCCTTACGGTAAAGACCGTCCCTCCAGAAGGTGGAGTATCCCAGTTTGAGTGCGAGCACGGCCTCAAGTCCGCCAAGGGCGGCACGGCCACTCACCCATGCGTCTGCCTTACGGATCTGGGCATAGTAGTCGTAACCGTATTTGTCACCCACATAGAGGAATTGGGGATAACCGTTGGCCCTGTAGAAATCAAGGTCGTTCTGGATGATTTCCGCATTTGAGGGGTAATCCCTTTCGGCGAACTGGTCCACGTTGATGTAGTAGTCGCCACCGAGAAGGTCGTTTATGATCTTGTAGTTCTCGGTCCTGTTGATCTTGACGGATGCGCCTCCCGCGACAGTGAATTCGGAGGAAGGCATCCACTTGGCGTTGAGTCCAAGGTTAAAGTCCCTCTGGTCTGTGCGCCTTTCCTCAAGCACATACTTCGAGCGGTATCCGCTCTTTACGGTGTTGCCGTATATGGACTTCAGGGAATAGTGGTTGTTCCTGTTGATGTCGTAAAGCCTGTCCCAATTTATGTGGACCACATCGGGATTGAGCCTTGACCACGAGTCTGCAGCCCAAAGGGCTTTTCCGTAGTTGGCCCTGCCGTAATCGTCCAAGTCCATATAGTAATAGCTGGGAAGGTTGCGGTAGTAGTCGGGACGGGGATCCTGGGCATCATACCAATCCAGTGCGGTATAACCGTTCTTACCGAAACGGTAGAGCATGGTGGCGCTGCCTTTGAACCTTGCCGAAGGTGTGTAGTCATATTTGAGGACGGCGATAGGTTCATGGGTTATACGGTTACGGGCATTGCGGACCTTACCGTTCTGGTATCCCCAGTTCGAGTTGTAAGTGTTGCTTCCGACAAGGTCGTACACTTCCTGGGTGGAAGCGTTCTGGGCTCCCCTGGTTCCCGGAGTGGCAAGGAGCATCGCACCAATCTTATGGGTGTCACCGAAGCGTTTTTCAACAGAAGCGTAGTAACCGAAAGAACGGTAGTACACTCCCCTCACCCAATCGTTTCCGCCAAGACGTGCGGATGCGCTGAATGCATAAGACCATCCGTTGTCAAGAACACCGGAGGAGTATGTCATCATGAGACGGAGCCTGTAAAGGGCGCTGTTGGTGAGGATACTTCCCCTCCAACCCTTCCTGACGTCACCGGACATTCCGCTGATGTTGGTCAATCCGTTGTATCCTCCGAAACCGTAGTCGGACACCTCAAGACCGTTGACGGTGTACTTTGTCCTCGTAGCCTCATTAAGTCCGCTCCAGAGCGAATAGGGGGAATATCCCGTCATCGCATCGTTCATTTTGATGCCGGCGAGATAGACGTCCTGCGCATCGCTGGCGTAACCGCGGACCTTGAAACGTATGGAGGAGAAATTGTATCCCACCTGGTTGTTGAAGACATCGTTCTGGTTGTAAAGTATGGTGGGGTTGTCGCTGTATCCGGCATCGTCAACATCGAATTCGGCGAAAGAGGATGCGTCCACGTCCTGCACCCTACCTTCCTGGACGAGGGAGAGGGTGAAAAGGTTCCTGACGTAACCTTCCGTCACCGTAAAGTTGACATTATTCTGCAGGAATCCTTCCGCTTCAACCGTCATATCATAGATTCCGTCTTCAAGTTCCATGATGGTGAAGTTTCCATTGGCATCAGTGTGGACCCTGGTAAGCTCGCTCGCACCGGAAGAAAGGATGACCGTAGCATCTTCAACCGGAGCGCCGTCCGCCCTGTTCACAACAGTTCCCTTCACTCCTCCGGTCGGCGTCTGGGCAAGCAAGCTCAGCGTCGTCAAAAGGACGAAAAGAACCGAAAAAACTTTTTTAGTCATACCTATAATAGGGTTATTTTGTTGCTATTTTGTCGACAATACTATGTATGTCGGATAGTGGTCGGAATAGCCGTTGTTGAAGGCATTGTTGGAGAAAGTCCTGAAAGGCTGTCCCTTGTACTGTCCGTCGGGGGTCGTCATGAAAGGGGCTGCGAACACCCTTCCGTAAAATTTGTCGTTCACGATGGGTTTGATGCGGAGCTTTCCTTCGGGGGCCGCAGTAAGGGCCTTGTTGACTATGATGATGTCATAGATGTTCCATGCGCCCTGATATGCGAGGGATCCGTAACCGGCCTTAAGCATGGAGATGAAAGGAGAAAAGAAATCACCGCTCTTCACGTCAGCGATGTTTTCACGGCTGTGAAGGAAGTCTACCATACTCTCATCATCCGGATTGTCGTTCATATCACCCATGACGACGATTTTTATGCCGGGGAACTCTGTCATCAGCTGCTCAGCCCTTGTGTATACGATCTCCGCTGCGCGGTTCCTGGCGTCATGACCCTTGCCTCCCAACCTTGAAGGGAAGTGGCAAACGAAGAATGCGAACATTTCACCGTTCAAAAGTCCCCTTGCCATCACTATGTCACGGGTCCTGAAGTTCTTCTGCTCTTCCTCAGTGTACTGGAACGAAATCTTCGTGCTCTTGAAATCGAACGGAATGAACTCGCTGGCCTGGAGGGTGAACAGGTCGGGACGGTAAAGTATCGCACAATCGATTCCACGGGAATCGGGACTGTCCCGGTGAACAATCTGGTAATTCACAGAAGCGATTTCAGGCTGCATCACCAGATCCTCAAGGCAGTGACGGTTCTCAACCTCAGCGATTCCGAGTACCGCATGGAATGCCTTGTTCTCATCAGCCATGGCCTTTATGACGGATGCCATATTGTGCAGTTTCTTCTTATACTTGGCGTCAGTCCAATTGTAGGTTCCTTCAGGAAGGAACTGATAGTCGTTCTTCCCTTCGTCGTGGTAAGTGTCGAACAGGTTTTCCATGTTATAGAAACCCACCACATACCTTTTGCCCCAATCCTTCCCAACGGAAGAATCCACAGCTTTCTTGGTAACCACACATGAAACCAATCCGAGGCTTAAAGCCAAGAGTGAAAGAAAAGTACCTATGCTTTTTCTCATATTGCGTTAATGTTTTTTCAATTAAATGCTCCATCCGGAATTGCTGTCCTTCGGATCTTTTGAGAGGATCGTTTCGGCGTTACTCTCTCCGACAACATCCTTAAGGTTGACAAAGAAATTCACCCCGACCTTTTCACCGAGTTCCTTTACGCTCATATACTGGGCACTGGCATTGGCCGCGTGGTTGAAATAAACTCCCAAGGCAATGTAATCTCCGTATGTGGAACCTTTAGAATACCTTAACAGAGCCTTATAATATCCGATTGGAACGGTCACCGCCTTTGCGGGAGACGACCTGTCGTATGCCTTTGAGGTACTGCCTTCGACAACACATCCAGACACCACATAAAGGGTATCGCACTTGGTGGACCAATTCCTGACACTACTCTCCAAACCCGCCCAAACTCCGGAATTGAAAGTGTAATCCTGAGGGGTCATGTTCGTGTAGTAGAAGGTAGACTCGTTCGCATAATACCTGTCGGCGGAAGGGATCTGATGGCCTCTGGAGTAATTGGATCCCTGGTATGAAGATGACAGGTCCTGCTGCAAGGAGGACGGGAGTTGGGGATCGAAACCCCATGCCCCGGAGCGTGAACCGCTTCCCCTGTTTCCCGTACACAAAGGATAAGCCACCCATACCGATAAGTAATCGTCGTAACTGTAGTAGTTGGAGTAATTCCTCATCTGCACCCCTTTCACCGTCATGTCACGGGTGAAGAACTCATAACCGTCATTGGCGTCAGTCTCGGGAAGTTCCAACCAACCGAGTGTTGTGGAAGCTTGTCCGTAGCCCCTTGTCTTTCCTTCTTCAAATGATGTTGAGCCGCCTCCGTGTCCCGCCTGTGTGAGACTCGCCTTGACGGATTGGGATCCGCAAACAAGGATTACGGTAAGGGAACGTGATGTTTTCTCAGTATTGGCTTCGTAACTGAGGACCACATTACCGTTCCCGGCACCTGAAGTGGGACTGAGGCTTGCCCAATCCCCCTCTCCGCTCGTGTATGATATGGATACCGACCAACTGCCTGAAGCCACAACCGTTAAGAACTGCTGACCCGCATCATAAGAAACGGAAGGTTCTTTTATGGTTATGGAAGCGCTTGTGGTTGGCGTAGGGGTCGTATTGCTCTTGGATGAATCGCAGGCGCTCACTACCATCGCCAAAATGACAACGGGCAGTAATGGGATTATTGATAATCTGTTTTTCATGCCATTACCAGATATATCGTCTGCTTGAATTAAAATGTTTCCAAAGGTGACACCCACCAATGTGTGGTGGGCATCACCTCTGCAAATCCCATATTATTTGTAAGAAATAGCTATTTCCGTTATACGAACCGAACCATTGCTGGCAATCCCAACGAATTCGCTGGAACTTCCGCTCCAAGTAATTGTCAAATCGCCAGTGCTTGCCGTAGCGATAGTGCTACCATTGGTATTTGTCATGTCCAGACAATACTGAGACTCCGTCGTTGTCAACACAATTTTTTTCATTGTTGTTCCCGAAGGGGCGGAGATGACCATTGCACCGTTTTTGGGAACACGTATATGGTCGGTTTTCGCTTTTACTGCATTGTTGGAGCTGTTATACTTATAATATGAAACCGTAAATCCATCCGTAGTCGAAGTATAACCGTCACCATACGTATCATCCGAAGCGGAAGACCACGTCTGCGCTGATGAGTTCACTGAGAATGTGGTTGTTGTCGTTTCAGTATCGTCATCGTCATCCCCTCCGGTTGAAGAAGAATTCAACGAGTATATGTAATTGCCTTGGGCCATTTCGTAAGTGGATTTGTATGTTACCAACTTACCGTAAATTACAACCTCGTCTCCTACCTTTATCTGGTCTTCTGAGGTGAACTTGGCACCCTCAAGGTAATATCCGTGGTAAATATAGTACTGATCGTCCGTACTGCCATCGTCAGAAATGTAGTAAGTTGCGTTTCCGTAAGAGGTGCTCACCTCCTTAATCTGGGAAATCTTACCCTTTACATATACTTCAGTATTCTCGTCATTTTTGCTGTTCTCCATAAGATAGAGGACCTTGTTCACCGAATAAGGATCGCTTACGGTTCCCGAAGTTCCGTCATCAGTGTGACTACCGGTTGTTTCACTGCCTCCTGAAGATGACGATCCGTTGAGAGAGTAGATATAGTTACCCTGAGCCATCTCATAGGTGGAACTGTAGGTAATCAACTTACCGTAAATTACGACCTCATCGCCAACCTTTATCTGGTCTTCGGATGTGAACTTGACATTACCGAGATAGTATCCACGGTAAATGTAGTACTGATCCGTAGTTGAGCCATCGTCGGAAATGTAGTAAGTTGCGTTTCCGTAAGAAGTGCTCACTTCCTTAATCTGGGAAATCTTACCCTTCACATATACCTGGGCATTTTCATCATTAAGGCTGTTCTCCATGAGATAAAGAACCTGGTTAACCGTATAAGGATCATTTACGGTTCCGGTAGTTCCATCGGAAGTGTGGCTGCCGCCTGATTCACTGCCGCCTGACGATGTTCCGTTGAGGGAATAGATGTAATTACCCTGGGCCATCTCATAGGTGGAATTGTAGGTAATCAACCTACCGTAGATTACGACCTCATCACCAACCTTTATCTGGTCTTCAGATGTGAACTTGACATTACCGAGATAGTATCCACGGTAAATGTAGTACTGATCTGTAGTTGAGCCATCGTCGGAAATGTAGTAAGAGGCATTTCCGTAAGAGGTGCTCACTTCCTTAATCTGGGAAATCTTACCCTTAACATATACCTGGGCACTCTCGTCATTAAGGCCGTTCTCCATGAGATAAAGAACCTGGTTAACGGTGTAAGGATCATCAACCGTTCCGGTAGTTCCGTCAGAAGTATGGTCACCGGAGCTGCTTCCACCGCTGGTTTCCCCGTTGAGCGAATAAATGTAGTTGCCCTGGGTCATTTCAGGGGTGGAGTTGTACATAACGAGCTTACCGTAAATGATGACTTCGTCTCCGACCTTTATCTGGTCTTCTGATGTGAACTTGTCGCCACCCAAATAATAGCCGCGATAAATCAAGAATTGACCAGTGGTTGTGCCATCGTCCGAAATGTTGTATGTGGCATTGCCGTAGCTTGTGCTGACATCACTTATCGAAGAAATGATACCCTTGACATATACCAATGCATCAGGATCGTTAAGGCTATTGTTAATCAGGTACTGGGCCTTGTTTACAGTATAAGGGTCATCTTTCGTTCCCGTGGTTCCATCATCAGTGAAATCAATGGGGCTACCCCCTGAAGTCTCACCGTTGAGGGAGTATATGTAGTTACCCTGAGTCATCTCCTTGGTTGAGTTGTATAGGGTAAGGGCGCCATATACTATAACCTCATCACCAACCTTAATCTGGTCTTCAGAAGTGAACTTCACATTGCCAAGATAGTAGCCACGGTAAATTTCGAATTCATTTGTGGTAGTACCGTCATCCGAAATGAAATAAGTGGCATTTCCGTAACTCGTGTCAACCTCTTTGATTGAGGAGATGATACCCTGGACGTAAACCTTCTCTGTGGTATATTCCCCATTGGCGATAATTTCAATGGCATCTGCAACCGTGTAAGGATTGGCTAGAGTTCCATCACCAGGAGCTTTTTGGCCAAGCTCACCTTCCTGGGAAACAGACAATGTCTTCTTATCAAATCCGATATCAAACACTACTGCCCCTGTACGGTCATAACCGGTATTGGACAATACGGTAATGGTTATGGTCTGGGGAGAAGTGGATGCTGTGCCGGAAGATGGTTCTATGGCGATCCAAGATGCCTCAGTCGTTGCAGTCCAATCCCTTGATGCCGAGATCTGGACAGTTTGGCTCGAAGACACTTGTTCATAAGAAAGGGTAGCCGGGGATAGGGTAACGGAAGGGAGGGTCGTGTCCTTTTCCTTTTCATCACACCCGGTAGTGAATGCCGCCATTGCCAAAAGGCTTATTACAGGCATCCAGAATTTTCCAAATTTCATGGCTATTGACGTTTGGTTAATAAGTTGTTGTTCTTCGTATAAGCAAAGGCGCATTAGGGCGATTCTGCTAAATTACAAAGATATAAAATAAAAACGTTTTGGGGATTAAAAATCCGTTCAAATCACCCTACATATAAACAAAATAAAAACCGAAGCATTCACTTAGATTACCTCGGTTTAAGCTTAATAAATATCTTAGTCAGGGCTTCTTAAGGGAGCACTATTATCAATCCATTTCTTTTTTCCAATATCATCTATCCCACAAATGTAATATGTTACAGGATAGCTGTCAAAAATGTGGATAACCTACAATATGTTACATATATAACCCAACCAACGGATCACTGCGCAAACCCTTCCATTATGACGGTAGGTTTCCCGTCGGAGCCGAAAGCCCCGAGCTTATACTGCCTTGGCCTGCACTCGGGCTCCCAGTAGAATATTCCCTGACATGCAGGAGTGACTCCATCAGAGAGAGTCCCCGTGGAATCCCTTGATGCCCTTATCATCCATCCGAGATAATCCCTTCCCTTTTGCATGACTTCAGGATGTTCCTCATCAACGGTGAAACCGGTTTCAACTATCATAACGGGCGTATCATACTTTGAGACAATATGGCGTATGTTCGCCATACCGTCCTTTATTGTTTGTTCTTCGGAGGTTTCCAGTCCGGAATCCAACGCCCAATAGGGGTATAGGGACATTCCCACGATATCCCATTTGGCACCATACTTCTTAAGCGAGTCAAGGTTGTTGTCATAGAGGGCCTGGTTGAACCCGTTGTCAAGGTGCACTATGACCTTAGCGTCAGGGAACACCTCCTTTACCGCCTTGTACCCTGCCTTGAAAAAGCGTGCATAGTTCTCACTCTGGTCAGGGAAATGGCCCATGGATTCGAGTATTTCAGGGGTTTTGGGCTCCTGCTCCCCTTCTTCCCAACGGACCCTCCTGGCACTCCAAAGGAATCCGTTGCTGGTCTCATTGCCCACCTGCACCCATTTGGGCTCGATACCTTCAGCCTTGAGTGATGACAGGATGTCTTTGGTATGGAGTGAAAGGAGAGATTCCACTTCCCCTACGCTTTTGCCGCTCCACGCCGCAGGTATGTTCTGGTGCTTGGGATCCGCCCAATCGTCACTGTAATGGAAATTCACCATGATTTCCATACCGAGGTCCTTCGCCCTTTTGGCCTTCACAAGGAGATCCTCTTTCCCGTTCCAAGCCTTTCCGTCCCTTGAGTGGGGATCCACCCATACGCGGAACCTCACGGCATTCAGTCCAAGCTCCTTCATAAGGGCCGTGCATTCCATTTCCTTTCCATCTTTATTGAAGAGTTTCTCACCCTTTGCCTCCATTTCGGTAGCCCACCCTATGTCGGCACCCTTCCAATAGGAAATTTCCTTCTTGACGGTTTTCTTGGGGGAACAACAAACAACGCAAAACGCAAGGAACATCGCAGAAAGCGAATATCCCAAAATTTTTCTTTTCATTCTTAATTACAGAAATCGGTTATCGGTTCAAGTGAATAATCCGCCTGGAATACGTTCTCAGGCAGGATCTTTAGCGTAACACCCCATTTGCTTCCAAAGGGGGAAATCCTACCACCACGACACCTTCCTCGGATTCTCAGCCTCTATCACATCGGCAGTCCTACGCCCGACGACGGATGGGAGATTCACGAAAAGGTCCATCCCAAGGATTTTCTCAAGCTCGTCTATGGACAAGGCGTCTTCCTTAGCCACCTTTCCTGAAGAATACTTCTTATGCTCGTAATACCAAGCGCATCCCATATATCCCGAATGTCCGAACCCGGGCTTTTTACTGTATGCCAGCACAGCCTTATAGTAAGCGACAGGTATTGTCACCTTCTTTCCCGAATTGTCCAAGCAATATTTGTTGCTTCCCTTGGTTACGCATCCGGTTATGACATAGAGGGTGTCACACCTTTTGGAAAGGCCCCTGAGTTTCATCTCAAGACTGTTCCACAACCCTCCGTTGAAATCGCTGTCCTGGGGAGTCATGTTGGTATAATAAAAGGTTGTGGCATTCTGCGAAAAATCAAAAAGGCGGTCCGCCGATGCTATCTGATGCCCTCGTGACCGCCAACCTGCATTTCCGTCCCGGTAGCCCCGCTGCAAAAGAGGCTGCCTGGAGGCCGGCAGCAAAGGGTCGTATGCCCAATGGTCCGTCCTTTTTATGTTATCCCCTATTATTGAGGCGTTCATCGGATATGCTATCCAAGAAGCCACCAGGTTGTCGTCATCCCAAGAGAAGGTCCAATTTCGCATGTCCTTCCCGTCAACCCTCATCCTATGTGTAAGCACGCATTCACCCCTTGAGACGGAAGGCATTTCAAGCCACTTCCCGGGAGAAGAATTCGGTCTTTTGGGTGAAGCGGATGAGAATTTCTTAGGTTTGTTGGTGACATAGGAAGGAAGATCTTCGGAGGAGTTCCCGCCTTTTCGGGGCGACACGCCGGATCCCCTCTTGTGGGAAATGTACTTTGCCCTCGTAAGCTCGGGAGTGCCCTTCCATGTTATCCTGTAGCCTTCCAACACGATTTCATCCCCTTCCCTCACTCCTATCGAAGAGAAACTCTTGTCGTTTTTCTGCCCTACGGAAAGTCCGTTTAGGGTAGCGCCATAGACATACACCATACCGGTGGCATCGGTAAGGAAGAAATCCCCCCATTCCTGGTTTACGGGACCCCTGACAACGCCTTTCAGGCGATACTTCACCTTATCCGAAGGGGATGCCTTCAGGAATTCCCTTACGGAAACCTCCTTAACCTTGTTCCTACGGAAGAAGTTGGGGAAAGACGCCTGTGCACCGGGAGAAGCAATTCCCCACAAGACAACAGACAGGATTATGGTTATGTGCAATTTGAAATTTCTCATCTCATTTCACGCCTCGCAAAAATCGCGCAACAGGATGCAAAGATAATATTTTCCTTTTCAAAACCCC